>Ga0335085_10005353_pt1 | contig 20633 bp, 23 predicted proteins | sample Lox_Sample_45_FD_206712 | JGI IMG/M metagenome (GOLD analysis project Ga0335085, IMG submission 206712) | Soil microbial communities from Loxahatchee National Wildlife Refuge, Florida, United States - Lox_Sample_4.5 | ecosystem: Environmental > Terrestrial > Soil > Wetlands | place: USA...
CGGCAAGGCGGATCTCGATCATCTGCCGCGGATAGTTCCACTCGTAGACCGCGGAGGCGACGTCGAGCCCCTCGTAGCATTGGAGGCGGATGAGCCGCCGTCCCAGCGTCTGCGACAGGACCTTGGCGAGCTCGGTCTTGCCGACCCCGGCCTCGCCCTCGAGGAACAGCGGACGTCCCAACGTCAGCGCCAGATAAACGGCCGTCGCGAGGCTGCGGTCGGCGACATAATTGCCGCGGCGCAGAAGTTCGAGCGTGTCGCTGACCGAGCCGGGAAGGGACATTGGGACCTTGGAGACAGGGGGTAATGGCCCGTTTATGGAGCCGACACCCGCCCGCTGTCCAGGGGTCAGCTGTGCGGCAATGCAGCGTGACGAGGGCGCCAACCTCGCTCAGCCACCATACATTTCCGTAATGATCCGGCGCAGTTGGGCCGCCGCGCCGCTACCGAGCGCATCGATCCTGCGACCGAGACGTTCCTTGCTGATCGTTCGGATCTGATCGACCGCGATTTCTGCGGCGCGACCGGCGCAGGTGATTTGCAGGTGGCTTCGCCAACGCGGATGCAGCCGCGTCGTCAGCGGGCACACCACGACGGTACCCAAATAGCGGTTCATGTCATCGAGGCTGACAATCACGACGGGGCGGGTTTTGGCAATTTCGCTGCGTCGGACGGGATCGAGATCGGCGAGATGGATCGCATGCGAACCAACCCGGCCATCAGCGATACGCCCTCACGACCCTTGGACCGCGGGTCATAGCGCTTTTCGTCGGCGCTTCGGTTGGGGCCAATCGCCCGGCTTGAGCCCGTCGCCTACCGTCGCATCGAGGTCGCTCCAATCCTCGCCCTCGCGTGCCATCTCCTTGAACATCTCGCTCCAGCTCAGTCGCTTGTCTCGGCTGGCGCGCAAGAGCAGACCGTCCTCGCGCTCCTCGGCGATGAGCGAGTCTCTAATGGCGTATTTGTCGATCAGGCCCTTGGGCAGGCGCACGCCGCGCGAATTGCCGAGGCGAACCAGCTTGAGGACAATTGCGTTCGAAGTCCGGGACATCCGCTGGGCCTAGCACCCAAGTAATTGCCGTAATTACAGTAACGAGGGCGAGGGCTGGCGATCAAGGCCGACCCGATGCGGGTCCAGACATGAAAACGGCGGACCGCCCCCCTGGGCGATCCGCCGCAAAAGAACGGTCAGCCGGCCTTCGCAACCGCGCGGCGGGCCATCACGCCGACGAGATGGGCGCGGTATTCGGCGCTCGCGTGGATGTCGGAGTTGAGGCCGTCCTGCTTCTGTGCGATCGCCTTGATCGCATCTGCATTCCAGGACTTCGACAGCGCCGCCTCCATGTCCTTCTGGCGGAACACGCAGGCGCCGGCGCCCGTCACGGCGACGCGGACATTGTTCCCGGTCTTGGCGACGAACACGCCGACGATCGCATAGCGCGAGGCCGGGTTCGGGAACTTCATGTAGGCGGCCTTCTCCGGGATCGGGAAGCTCACCGCGGTGATGACCTCGTTGGGCTCGAGCGCGGTCTCGAACAGGCCCTTGAAGAAGTCGTCGGCCGCGATGCGGCGCTTGTTGGTGACGATCGTCGCGTTGAGCGCCACGACGGCGGACGGATAGTCGGCCGCGGGATCGTTGTTGGCGATCGAGCCGCCGATCGTGCCGCGATTGCGGACGGCGGGGTCGCCGATATGGCTCGCGAGGTCGGCAAGGGCGGGGATGGCGCCCTTCACGACGTCGGACGTCGCGACGTCATAATGGCGGGTCATCGCACCGATGACGACGTTGTTGCCGTCGCGCTTGATGCCCTTCAAGTCGGGGATACGGCCGAGGTCGATCACGTCGGTCGGCTTGGCGAGCCGCTGCTTCAGCGTGGGGATGAGCGTCATCCCCCCGGCCATCAGCTTGCCCTCGGACTTGCTCGACAGAAGGTTCGCGGCGTCGGCCACGCTCTTCGGTGAATGGTATTCGAAGTTGTACATGGTTCGCTCCCTTGATCCCCTGAATCACGCGGCTTTTGCGGTTGGATTGACGATCGCGCGCCACACCTTCTCGGGCGTCGCGGGCATGTCGAGGTGGCGCACGCCCAAGGGCGCGAGCGCGTCGAGCACGGCGTTCATCACCGCGCCCGGCGCACCGATCGCGCCGGCCTCGCCGCAGCCTTTGACGCCCAATGGGTTGTGCGTGCAGAGCGTGCCGTGCGTTGCCACAGAGAAATTCGGCAAGAGGTCGGCGCGCGGCATGCAGTAGTCCATGAACGAGCCGGTCAGAAGCTGCCCGCTCTCGCGATCGTACTGGCAGTTCTCGCAGAGTGCCTGGCCGATCCCCTGGGCGAGCCCGCCATGGACCTGGCCCTCGACCACCATCGGGTTGATGATCCGGCCGAAATCGTCGGCAGCGGTGAAGTTCACGATCTGCACCTGGCCGGTGTCGCGGTCGATCTCGACCTCGCAGATATGCGTGCCCGACGGGAAGGTGAAGTTCTTCGGGTCGTAGTACGCGGTCTCGTCGAGCCCCGGCTCCAACTCCTCGAGCGGGTAGTTGTGCGGCACATAGGCGGCAAACGCGATCTCGCCGAACGCCTTCGACCGGTCGGTGCCGGCAACGGTGAACTTGCCGTCCTTGAACTCGATGTCGGCCTCGGACGCTTCGAGCAGGTGTGCGGCGATCTTGCGGCCCTTGTTCACGACCTTGTCGAGCGCCTTCACTAGCGCCGAGCCGCCGACCGGCAGCGAGCGCGAGCCATAGGTGCCCATGCCGAATGGCGTGCGAGCGGAATCGCCGTGCACCACGTCGATGTTCTCGATCGGCACACCCAACCGCTCCGACACCAACTGCGCGAAGGTCGTCTCGTGGCTCTGGCCGTGGCTGTGCGAACCGGTCAGCACGGTGATGCTGCCGGTGGGATTGACGCGGATCGCGCCGAACTCGTAGAGCCCGGCACGCGCGCCAAGCGCGCCGGCAACCGCCGACGGCGCCACGCCGCACGCCTCGATATAGGACGCGACGCCGATGCCGCGCAGCTTGCCGCGCTGCGCCGCCGCCGCGCGACGCTGCGCGAAGCCGGGGTAGTCCGCGGCCTTCAGCGCCATGTCGAGCGTGGTGAAGTAGTCGCCGCTGTCATAGGCGAGCGCCACCGGCGTCTGATAGGGATAGGCGTCCTTGGCGATGAAGTTGCGGCGCCGCAGCTCCACCGGATCGATCTTCATCTCGCGCGCCGCCTGATCGACCAGCCGCTCGACGAGGTAGCTCGCCTCGGGCCGCCCCGCGCCGCGATAGGCGTCGACCGGCACGGTGTGGGTGAACACGCCCTTCACTTCGGCGTAGATCGCCGGCGTCGTGTAGGTGCCGGCAAGCAGCGTCGCGTAGAGATAGGTCGGAACCGCCGGCGCGAAGGTCGAGAGATAGCCGCCGAGATTGGCGAGCGTCGCGACGCGCAGGCCCAGGAACTTACCGTCCTTGTCGAGGGCGAGCTCGGCATGGCTGACATGATCGCGGCCCTGCGCATCGGAAAGGAAGCTTTCCGCCCGCTCGGCCGTCCATTTCACCGGCCGACCCAATTGGCCCGCGGCCCAGGTGACCGCCGCCTCCTCGGCATAGTGATAGATCTTCGAGCCGAACCCGCCGCCGACGTCGGGCGCAACGACGCGCAGCTTGTGTTCGGGAAGATGCAGCACGAAGGCGCCCATTAGCAGCCGGATCGCGTGCGGGTTCTGCGACGTCGTATAGAGCGTGTAGTCGCCGGTACCGCGATCGAACTCGCCGATATAGGAGCGCGGCTCCATCGGGTTCGCCACGAGGCGGTTGTTGACGAGGTCGAGCTTCGTCACGTGCGCCGCCTTGGCGAAGGCGGCATCGGCCGCGGCCCTGTCGCCGATATGCCAGTCGTAGCAGACATTGCCCGGCACGGTGTCGTAGACCAGCGGCCGGCCGGATTTCACCGCGTCGTCGACGCCGGCGACGGCAGGAAGCGGACGGTAATCCACCTCGACGAGATCGGCCGCCTCTTGCGAAGCTTCCTTGCTTTCGGCAATCACCAGCGCCACCGGATCGCCGACATGGCGGACACGGCCTTGCGCCAGCACCGGGTGCGGCGGCTCGGCCATCGGCGAGTCGTCCTTGTTCTTCACCGCCCAGCCGCAGGGCAGGGACCCCAGCCCCGCCGCCTGCAGATCGGCCTGGGTATAGACCGCGACGACGCCCTTCGCCGCCTTGGCGCGGCCGGTATCGATCCGACGCATCTCCGCGTGCGCGTGCGGGCTGCGCACGAACGTCGCGTAGAGCTGGCCCGGCCGATTGATGTCGTCGGTGTAGGTGCCCTTGCCGGTGAGGAAGCGGAAATCCTCCTTGCGGCGCACCGGGGCGCCGACCGGAGCGTTCACTTGCCGCCCCTCATCGCCTCCGTGCCGGCCTTGATCGCCTTGACGATGTTATGATAGCCGGTGCAGCGGCAGAGATTGCCCTCGAGCCACTCGCGGATCTCCTGCTCGGTGAAGGCGCCGGTCTTGTGCTTGTTGGCGAAATCCACCGCGCTCATCACCATGCCGGGCGTGCAGAAGCCGCACTGCAGTCCGTGATGCTCGCGGAACGCCGCCTGCATCGGATGCAGCTCGCCGTCCTTGGCGAGGCCCTCGATCGTGGTGATGTCGGCGCCGTCGACCTGGGTCGCGAGCATGGTGCAGCTCTTCGCCGAATAGCCGTCGATCATCACGACGCAGGCGCCGCACTGGCTCGTGTCGCAGCCGACATGCGTCCCGGTGAGACCGAGCTGCTCGCGCAGGAACTGCACCAGCAGCGTGCGCGGCTCGACATTGCCCGTCTGCTTCTTGCCGTTGATGGTAAGGGTGACGGTGGGCATCGTTTGCTCTCCCCTGCGAAGGCCGTTCGCTCCCCTCCGGAAGCTGGCCTGAATTGGACTTGCCTAGAGTTTCGTGCGCGACGGCGGCGCGGTCAAGCGATCCGCGCGAGGGCCGCGGTCAGTGGCCGCCCCCCATCTGCGTGAAAGCATAGAGCAGGATCAGCACGACCGCAGCGAGCACCGGCACCCACACCATGGGCGACAGACCGCCGCGGGCGGGCGCGGGCGGCGGAGCGGGCGCGGTCACCACGTGCGACGGTTTCGCGCCGGCTGCCGCCGCGTTCTCGGCGATCGCGGGTCCCGGCGGCGGTGCGGCAGCCGGACCGGGCGCCGCCGGTGCCGCGGCTTGCGCCTCGCCGCCGACCACCTCGGCGAACTTCGCGAAGAAGTCGCCGGCCATCTTGCGCGCGGTCGCATCGATGAGGCGCGAGCCGATCTGCGCGAGCTTGCCGCCGACATTGGCCTCGACCGAGTAGCTCAAGCGGGTACCGTCGCCGTCATCGGCGAGCTGCACGGTGGCGCCGCCCTTGGCGAAGCCCGCGGCGCCGCCGCTGCCTTCGCCGCTGATCTTGTAGCCGTTGGGCGGGTCGAGATCGCTGAGCGTGACCTTGCCGCCGAAATGCGCCGACACCGGCCCGACCTTCGCACGCACTTTCGCGGTCATCTCGGTGTCGGAGAGCTTCTGGATCTCCTCGCAGCCGGGGATGCACTGCTTCAGGATCTCGGGATCGTTGAGCGCTTTCCAGACTTTGCGGCGCGGCGCCGGGATCCGGTATTCGCCGGTCATGTCCATGGCGGGCCTCCATTTTCGCTCTGCCAAGGCGCACGGACGTTAGCGTGCGGCCTTCGCGCGGGCAAGCGCGCACGGTGATCTTCATCGACGTCGCGCTGTTTTGCCCGAAGCGGGTTGGCCTCGCCCGCCGCAGTCGCCATAGTCGCTCAATGCACGATGCCGTGTCCTATGGGCTGCCGTGGACCGTACCGTTCATCGGCCTGCTCCTGACCATCGCCGCCGCGCCGATCGTGCTGCGTCACCATTGGGAGCGGCATTACTGGCTGTTTGCGATCGGATGGGCGCTTGCGTATCTCGGGCCGAACGCTTTCGCGCACGGCGCCGACGGTACGGTCCGTCAGGTGCTCGAGGTCGCGATCGAGGAGTATCTCCCGTTCATGCTGCTCCTCGGCACGCTCTTCATCGTCACGGGCGGCATCTCGATCAGCGGCACATTGCGCGGAAGCGCCATCGCGAACACCGGCATTCTCGCCTTCGGAACGATGATCGCGAGCATCGTCGGCACGCCCGGGGCGGCACTGCTGCTGCTGCGGCCGCTGCTGCGTGCCAATCTGCACCGCCGGAAGGCGACCCACGTCTTCGTCTTTTACATCTTCCTGGTCGCCAATATCGGCGGTTCGCTCTCGCCGCTGGGCGATCCGCCGCTGTTCCTCGGCTACCTCAACGGCGTGCCGTTCTTCTGGCCGACGCTGCACCTGGCACTGCCAACCCTGACCCTCGCGGGGGGGATGCTTGCGACGTTCTACGCGCTCGATCGCTATCTGCAGCGGCGCAGCGACGCACAGGTACTCGACGCTGTGGTCGAGGCCGCGCGGCTCGGCATCGCTGGCCGGATCAATCTCGTGCTGCTCGCGGCCGTGATCGGCGTCGCGCTGTTGCGCGTGTTTTGGCAAACCGACTCCGGGATCGACGTCATGGGCACGCACTGGACCGTGGTCGAGATCGCATCGAACTTGCTGCTGGCCGCGATCGCTGTGCTGTCGCTCGCGCTGACGCCCCGCGGGGTACGGCAGGCCAACGACTTCGTATGGTCGCCGTTCATCGAGGTGGCGGTGCTGTTCGCGGCGATCTTCGTGACGCTCCTGCCGGTCATGCAGATCGTGGAGGCCGGGCCGAATGGGCCCGCTGGGGCGCTCTTTGCCGGGATGATGGCGCAAGGCGTGCCGGACAACTCGATGTTCTATCGCGTCACCGGCGGACTTTCTGCATTCCTCGACAACGCGCCGACCTATCTCGTGTTCTTCGGGCTCGCCGGCGGCGATCCGGCGCGGCTGATCGGTCCCCTGGCGCCGACCCTCGTGGCGATCTCGGCCGGAGCCTGCTATTTCGGCGGCTTCAGCTACATCGGCAACGCGCCCAACCTCATGGTCAAATCGATCGTCGAGCGCCACGGCGTGCCCATGCCGGGATTTTTCGGCTATATCGGATGGGCCGCGGTGTATCTCCTGCCGTGGCTCCTCGTGATCGAGGTGCTGTTCATGCACTGAATGCCGTCGGGGTTGCCATGCGTCTCGTCCGCCCGTTCGCGATCGCCGTGCTGGTGCTGGGCCTGCTGGGGCTCGGCGCGCGCGCTCAGCTCGTCACGTTCGACGTCGCGACGCTCACGATCGACACGAAAGGCGGGCCGCGGCATTTCTCGGTGGAGATGGCGCTGACGCCGCAGCAGCAGGAGCAGGGGCTGATGTATCGCCGCAGCCTCGCGCCCAATGCCGGGATGCTGTTCGTGCTGCCGAAGATCGAGACGGCGACATTCTGGATGAAGAACACGCTCATCCCCTTGGACATGCTCTTCATCGCCGCCGACGGTCACGTCGCCGACATCCACGAGCGCGCGGTGCCGCTGTCGGAGGCGCTCATCCCATCGAGGGAGCCGGTGCGCGCCGTGCTTGAACTCAATGGCGGCACGGTCGCACGGCTCGGCATCCGGACGGGGGACATCGTGCACCATCGGGTCTTCGGCAACGCTTCGGGATAATCCCGGGGCGCGCTGTCCGCAAAATGCCACGCTTGGACGGGCGGCCCTCGGGAACGGTGCAATTGTTTTCGCCGTTGTCGAGCGAATCGCATTCCGAGTCAGCGCATTGGCAAGCGAACGAGTTCGGTCGGGGCGGGGGGCAAGCGGCATGGCGCGAATCATGCCCGCGCTCACTGGCATTCGCGGCGTCGCTGCCATCTGGGTGATTCTCTATCATTACGGGATCACGCCGCTCGACACGTTGGGCCTCGACCACATCCTGCCCTTCGTGCGTTATGGCTATGCCGGCGTCGACCTCTTCTTCCTTTTGAGCGGCTTCATCATGACGCACGTGCATGGGCGCGACACGGCCAGCCTCGCGCCTCGACCGGTGCTGCACTTTTTGAGCTTGCGCATCGCGCGCATCTACCCGGTCCACATCGCCACGCTGGTCGCGCTGGTGCCGATCGTCGTGCTGGGCACGCTGGCCGGCAGCCCGCCGCATCACCCGGAAGATTTTCGTTTGAACGATTTCATCTACAACGTTCTGCTGGTGCAGTCCTGGGGCGTGGCGGACGACATCCACTGGAACTTCCCCGCATGGTCGGTGAGCTGCGAGTGGCTCGCCTATCTCCTCTTCCCGTTCCTCGCGCTGCTGCTCCGGAGGCTCGCAACTGGGCGCCGCGCGGCGCTGTGGCTTGGTCTCGAGGCCGTGGCCTTCGCCGTCGCCTATGTGTTCTATTTCGATCGCGGCCTCGATCTTCGCTTCGATGTCGGAGGGTTTGCGCATCTGGCGATCGCGCGCATCGGCTTCGAGTTCACCGCCGGGGCGCTGGCCTACCGCCTCCTGGAGCTGACCGACCTGCGGCATTGGCGATGGAGTGCGATCGCCGCCTGCACGCTCGCGGCCGCCGTCGTCTTCGCGCGCACGCCCGCGCGCGACTTGCTGCTCGTCATGTGCGCCGCATCGGCGATCATCGCCGCGGCGTTCGAGGAAACCCTCGTTGCCCGTCTCTTGAGCGCGGCGCCTCTGGTGTGGCTGGGCGAGATCTCGTACTCGCTCTACATGGTCCATGCGCCGGTGCGCATGACGTTGGGGAGGGTCGTGGGGGTGGTCATCGCGCGGACCGACTCGCCGCTCGTGGGCTGGTCGATGGCGGCGCTGCTCTGCGCCGCGACGATCGTCGCCGGTGCGGTGGTCAACGCGACGATCGAGGTACCCGCCCGGCGCTGGCTGCTGCGCCGCATCGCTGATCCCTTGGCGTGGCCGGAGCGTCGTCCGCCTGCCTCATATGTCGAACGCGGCCGGCAGCCCGACATGCCGTCGGTGGGACGGCGCCGCCTCGGCTGGTGGGGCTGAGCCGAACACGCGCCGTCTCTCGCAGGCATGCCGCGGCGCTTGCCTCGTTCTTGAGAAATCCCTATGAACGGGCGGTTTTTCGCGGTTCCGGGGCGTAGCTCAGCCTGGTAGAGCGCCAGCTTTGGGAGCTGGATGCCGGAGGTTCGAATCCTCTCGCCCCGACCAGCAGGAGAGCGAAGCTCATGGCGCAAGTGCGCATTTATCGGCCGGCCAAGAACGCGATGCAGTCGGGCCGCGCGGCGACACGGCGCTGGGTGCTCGAGTATGAGCCGGCGAGCCGGCGCGAGCCCGATCCGCTCATGGGCTGGGCCAGCGCTCGCGACACGCTCAACGAGGTGAAGCTGCGGTTCCGCACGCTCGAAGAGGCGATCGCTTTCGCCATCAAGCATGGGCTTGAGTACGTCCTGAGCGAGCCGCACGACCCGCGCTTCAAGCCGAAGAGCTATGCCGACAATTTCCGCTACGACCGACCGCACGCCAGCACCCGGGACTGACGTTTCCGGCGATTGAAGTTGGCGCGCCCGGCAGGGATCGAACCTGCGACCCTCGGTTTAGAAGACCGATGCTCTGTCCACTGAGCTACGGGCGCTATCACTGAGCCAACCAACGCCGCGGCGGCCACGTGGCGTTTGGCCCCAAACCGGCACCATTCGTGAATTATACAGCGCCGCGGATGTTCCCGGCCAGTTCACCGATCGCCTGCAGCGGCTGCGATCCCGTCGCTTGACGGCGCGCGCCGCTTAAGCGCAGCATGGCGGCGGTGCTGAAGACACCGTTCATCGTTGCCGTCCCCCAACCTTGCCGCCGCTCGTGGGCGCGCAGGCTGCTTTGCCTAATTGGGCTGCTGCCGGTGGTTGCCTGCGTCGAAGCAAATCCTCCCGCCGTCGATTTCGGCACCGTGATTGACGTGAGGCCGGCCGAGATGGCCGGGAGCATCAGTGGAGCTGGCACGCTGACCGGAGCCGCGGCGGGAGGCATCATCGGTTCCCGGTTCGGGGGCGGCGCCGGCGTCATCGCGACCACGCTCGCGGGTGTCATCGCTGGGGGTGCGACGGGCACCGCGGTCGAAACCTCGCTGCAATCGAGCAGCGGGCTCCAATACACCGTGAAGCTCGACCGTGGCTACGTCAGTACCGTGGTACAGCATCGCGAGCCGGGCGATCCGATCCTAATGCCAGGCGCACGCGTCAAGCTGGAGACGCGAGGGCGCGACCAGCGTGTTCTCCCTGCTGATCGCCTCGCGGGCAGCTGATACCGCCCCTCAAGAGGTCCACGCGGTCGGCGCCATCACCGCCGGTCGCCCGTGAAGGCTACAGTGCATGCGTACGAAGTAACGGTGCCCTTGACAGTACGGTCTGGACTGATCTGGCCATCGATCCTGACCCGAGCGTTGCGGACGGGGGAGCTGGGCGAAGCAACAACGATGGCGAAGTGCCCGTCCTCCGCCAAGGGCGCAGGGCTGGAAGTGCCCCTCCGCTGCGAAGAGTAGGTCACGGTGCCCTCCTTCACCGCAATCGTAACGGTGTCCCCATTGCCGCAGGAAATGCCGCTCGTCGGACTTGTCGAGATAATTTCCGTCGATCTCGCGAGATACACGCCGTCGAACACATCCGGCGCCAAGGTTGCCGACCCAGCGCCGCGTTCTGAAGCTGCAGCCCTGGTGTCCGATGGAGGAAGTGCGTCGTTGATCGCGGCGGGACGACCGCTGGCGGGCTGGGCGGCTAGGACCGCCTGGAGAAACTCGCCATCGTTCACGACGCTGTTGACCGCATTGCGGAACGCAATGATGAGAGCCCGCCGGGCATTCGAACCGACGGCCAACTGGATGTTCGGCTCCGTTCCCGAGGCGTCGTAGTATTTCGCGTAGGCGATGCTCTTGTCCGGACGCAGCACCGTAACCTGTAGCGCGACGTCCGCGACGGCGTCTCCGGCAAAGAATCCATTCTTGAAGTCGTTGTAGAATTTCAACACCTCGACGGTCACATCCGCGCCGCCCGGACCGAGGTTGAAGCCGCGTGCAGCGAGCTCGGCTTTGACCGCATCGCCGACACTCTGGGGGATGTCGTTCGTCGCAGTGATCGCCGCCATCTCCATGCCAAACCCGTTCTTCTTCGAGCTGACCCGGTCACGATAGGTCGTGCGTCCGTCCGTTGCGGAAACCCGGACGGCTGCGTTGGACGCGCCGGGCACCACCGCAGGTGCCGCATCTGTCCCGCGTTCGTAAGGCACGTCGATGCTGTCCGTGGTAAGCGCGCAGCCAGAGGTCACGAGGGCCAAAGCCAGAGCCATCAGGATCTTGCGCATGTTTCCCCCCCAAAATGCTGCCTTCGGCATCATTTTTCTTATCACGGTGTGCGGGGTACGCACCAGAAGGCCGCGAGGGGGACGACCGCCCCTGACCGGAAGCACCTACGGTGTGCGCGAATGGGGGTGTGGCAGCCCGCTGCATGAGGCGCCCGTCTCTGTCGAAAGCGCCCCCAATTTGGCGCCAAACCCGGCGAAGCGAGCCGAGACGGTCGCGGACGCACGAAAAGCGCGCACTGGGGGACATCGATGAAACGAGACGTGCGAGGACCGCCACGGACGGCGCCGAATGGCGTGACGCGCACCGATGCTCTGTCCACTGAGCTACGGGCGCCGGCGGCTTTGCCGACCAAGCGTACCGCAGCGGCGGGCGGCTTCACGGAAGTTGCAGGTGGTCCTTAGCCCCGCTTCCGGTGTTAGCCGGTCAGCGGCAGGGCCCTTTGCGCATGCTCGTGAGCATGCCGCGAGTCGCGCCGCATTTTCGGGCACCGAATTGATCTAGATGGGCGAATTTCCGTTGACTTCATCCCCCGGCGTTGTTCTGCTAGCCGCGTGACAAACCTGTGGCATGCAGGGGCCGGACAGTCGGCCGCGGGGGGTCACGCGCGGGGGGCCGATTCCGGCGGAGGAAGCGAGTGTCACTGACCGTGCGGTTCTGGGGGGTGCGGGGCAGCATCGCCGTGCCTGGCGCCAGCACCGCCCGTTACGGCGGCAACACCTCGTGCATCGAAGTCCGGTGCGACGACAAGCTGTTCATTCTCGACGCCGGCACGGGAATCCGCGGGCTTGGCAATCACCTTCTGGCGAAGGGCGGGCCAGTCGAAGCCGACATGCTCTTCACCCACACGCACATCGATCACGTGTGCGGCATTCCGTTCTTCGCGCCGTTCTATCTTCCCGGCAACAAATTCCACCTGTGGCTTGGCGGCCTCTCGAAGGGCTGGGGCATCGAGCAGGCGCTCAGGCAGATCATGCAGGCGCCGATGTTTCCGGTGGCCCTCGACATCTTCCGCGCCGATCTCTCGTTCAAGGACTTTCACAGCGGCGATGGGATCGTGACCGAGTCGGGCTTTGCCATCGACACCACGCCGCTCAACCATCCCGGCGGGGCGACCGGGTACCGCATCGATTATCAAGGCCACTCCGTGGCCTACATCACCGATACCGAGCACATCCCGCCCGATCGCGACAAGAACATCATCGCGCTGTGCAAGAACGTCGATCTGATGATCTACGACGCGACCTACACGGACGAGGAGTTCCCCCGCTATATCGGCTGGGGCCACTCGACCTGGCAGGAAGCGATCCGGGTTGCCGACGCGGCCGGCGTGAAGCGCCTCGCGCTCTTCCACCACGATCCCAGCCACGACGACGAATTCATGGACAAGGTGGCGCAGAAGGCCGAGCAGCGACGCCCCGGCACGATCGTCGCGCGCGAAGAGATGGTGATCGAGGTCTAGCGTCCACCGGCGCCGCTGCTCGGCGCGCTCCCTACACGCCCTTCAGCCCCGGCATGACGCGTCGCACGAACAGGTCGAGCGAGGTCATCGTCTCCGCCAGCGTGAGGTCGCCGAAGGCGAACTGGCCGACGCAATAATTGGCCCCGGTCACGCGGTGTTGCTCGCGCAGGAATTGCGTGACGGTGTCGGGCGATCCGGCGACGCCCTGGCCCACCTGCTGCAGCGTGTCGAAGTCGGCCGGCCGCGCGTGCGAGGGGATGCGGCCATGCAGGCGGAAAAGATAGTTGAAGCTGTCGTGCCACAGGGGATAGGCGCGGCGCGCCAGCGCGCGCGCCGCGGCGTCGGTTTCGCCTACGACGATGAACCGGCCCAACCCGATCTTCGGCGCGGCGGCCACGCGCCCGTGCGCCTCGGCCCAAACCGCGCGGAACCGCTCGATCGCGACCCGGCTCATCTCCGGCGGGTCGAGGCAGATCACATGCAGCCCTTGACGGGCCGCGCGCTCCGCGCTTTCCGGCGCGTGCAGCCCGTACCAGATCGGCGGATATGGTTTCTGCAGCGGCTCGAGCACCATCGGCACGTCGCGGAACCGGAAGCGGCGGCCCTCGAAGGTGAGCGTCTTCTCGGTGAGCCCGGCGCGAATGAGCTCGAGCATCTCGGCATAGACGCTCTGCGCCTGCTCCGGGTCCTCGCCGAAATAGCTGAGCTCGATCGGCGACGCGCCGCGGCCGAAACCGAGATCGAGCCGCCCGCCGCTCATCTGATCGAGCATGCAGATCTCTTCGACGAGGCGCAGCGGATGATAAAGCGGGAGCGCATAGACCATCGGGCCGAAGCGCAGCCGCTTGGTCCGCTCGGCGACGGCCGCGAGGAACACGCTGGGGCTCGGCGCCATGCCAAGCGGCGTCTGGTGGTGTTCGGCGAGGTGGTAGGAATAGAAGCCGGCGCGGTCGTACGCTTCGATCAGCGCGAGCCGGTCCTCGTAATAGTCCTGCAGCGGCGCACCCGACGCGTCGAGGTGGTCGAAAATTCCAAAATCCATCGAGAAAGCGCCCCCCGCCGACCGTTGCGCGGCGATGGTAGGCGCCGACGAACGCTACGGCAACGGTCGGCTCGGATCAAACCGCCCCGGGGCACGGCGCTTGACCGGCCCCTGAGGCGGCACGCGCCTGGATCAGCGCGCCGGGGGAGACCCAGGCGAAGATGCGCTCGGCGAGCTCATGCCGGACGAGCCCGATGGAGCCGGCATGGAGCTGCCGCTCGTGCTCGGCGCGGCGTTCGATCCCGCGCCGCTGCTCGCGCCCGAGCCGCTGCCGCCGCCCGAGAGCCGCGACAGCGTTTGCTGGTCCAGCTCCGCTGTTTGCCGCAGTCCCGATTTCTTCTGGAACTGCGAAATCGCCGACTTGGTCTGCGGCCCGACGATGCCGTCGACAGCGCCGTTGTAGAGGCCCTGCTGCTTGAGCTCGTTCTGGGCCTGCTTCACCTGATCGGGCGAAACCTGCTGGCTGCTTCGGGACATCGTGTCGGATTTGCCCGCGCTCGTCCCCGCCATGCTCGAGTTCGTGCCAGAATGCGACTGCGCGAGCGCGGCCCCGCCTGTGGCAAGAAACGCGGCCGCCGTGAGCGCTAGAATACGCTTCATCCTGTACCTCCGTGTTGAACGCTGGACGCCCTGCCGTGGTAATCGCTGCGGGCGCGACGACGTTCCCCAGACAGCCGCGAATTGAGCGGCGCCCGCACCGTCCGCGCGCGGGTCGGGCGGCCAGAGTTGGGCGGAATAGGGCGGTATGGCGCGCTGCGGCGGGCAACGCGGTTGCGCGCGCCGCAGATTTTGGCTACTTAGGCCCCAGCCCTGTCCTTTCGCCCGAGTCAGTCCTTATGGCCGTTCCAAAGAAGAGAGTAAGCAAGTCGCGGCGCGGCATGCGTCGTTCGCACCACGCGCTTCCGCGCGCAAGCTATGCGGAATGCCCCAATTGCGGCGAGATGAAGCGCCCACACCATATTTGCGGGGCCTGCGGCCATTATGACGGCCGCGAGGTGGTGGCGAGCGCGGCCGAGACGGCGTAAGCAGGAGGCGGCCGGACGCGCGCGCCGTGAGCGCTCGAACCACCATCGCGCTCGACGGAATGGGCGGGGACCGCGCGCCCGAGATCGTCGTCAAGGGCGCAAGCATCGCGCTGCAGCGTTTCCCGCACGCGCATTTCATGGTTTACGGCGTCGAGAGCCGCATCAAGCCGCTTTTGGCCAAGCTGCCGAAGCTCGCCGAGCGCGTCGTCATCCACCACACTGACGAGATGATCAGCGGCGACGCCAAGCCGTCCGTGGCGTTGCGCACCGGCCGGCGCTCGTCGATGCGGCTCGCGATCGACGCGGTGGCGGCGGGCGAGGCCGACTGCGTCGTTTCCGCCGGCAATACCGGCGCGCTCATGGCGATGGCCAAATTCGCGCTGCGCATGCTGCCGGGGATCGATCGGCCGGCGATGGCATCGTTCTTTCCGACGCAGCGCGGCGAAAGCGTGCTTCTCGATCTCGGCGCCAACGTCGAGTGCGACGCCGACAACCTCGTGCAGTTCGCGCTGATGGGCGACGTGTTCGCGCGCACGGTGCTGGGTCTGCTGCAGCCGACCGTCGGACTCCTCAATGTCGGCTCCGAGGAGATGAAGGGAAACGAGGCGGTGCGCGGCGCGGCAATCCGCTTGCGCGCGCCGGGCGTTCCCATTCATTTCCAGGGCTATGTAGAGGGCGACGGCATCGCCGCGGGTGCGGTCGACGTGATCGTCACCGACGGATTCACCGGCAATGTCGCGGTGAAGACCGCGGAGGGCACGGCGCGGCTCTTCACCGAGTTCCTGCGCGCCTCGTTCCAGCATTCGCTGATGGCGCGCATCGGCTATCTCTTCGCCCACAGCGCATTGCGCAAGCTCCGGGCGCGGCTCGATCCCAGGCGCTACAACGGCGCGGTGTTCCTGGGCCTCGACGGCATCTGCGTGAAAAGCCACGGCAGCACCGACGCGCTCGGCTTCGCCAACGCGATCAGCGTCGCCGTCGACATGAAGGTGAACGGGTTCCTCGAGAAGATCCGCCACGGCCTCAGCCAGTTGAGCGAGGTGCCGCAGCCGCACGACAAGTCGCAATCGGCGGCGCTCTAGCGATGGCGTTCCGCTCGCACATCCTCGGCTGCGGCGGCTATCTGCCGGAGCGCGTCATTAGCAATGCGGAACTGGCGGCACGGCTCGAGACTTCGGACGAATGGATCGTGCAGCGCACCGGCATCCGGCAGCGCCATGTCGCCGCAGAGGGAGAGCTCACCTCCGACCTCGCCGTGCGTGCCGGCGCGCGCGCTCTCGCGGCGGCGGGGTGCGCCGGCGCCGACATCGACCTCGTGGTGCTCGCGACGGCAACGCCCGATCACACGTTCCCGGCGACCGCAACCAAGGTCGCGACGCGCCTGGGCGTGAAGTCCGGGAAGCCCGCTTTCGACGTGCAGGCGGTCTGCACCGGCTTCGTCTATGCGCTGGCGGTCGCCGACAATTTCCTGCGCTGCGGCCAGGCGAAGCGCGCGCTGGTAATCGGCGCCGAGACGTTTTCGCGCATCCTCGACTGGCAGGACCGCGGCACCTGCGTCCTGTTCGGCGACGGCGCGGGCGCCGTGGTGATCGAGGCGGAGCCCTCGAACGGCAGCGCGCTCGAGCGCGGCATCCTGTCGACGCATCTCCATGCCGACGGCGCGCATTACGAGCTGCTCTACGTCGATGGCGGTCCCTCGAGCACGGGCGTCGCCGGCTTCCTGCGCATGGAGGGGCGCGAGATCTTCCGCCACGCGGTGCAGCGGCTTGCCGAAGTGGTGGACGAGGCGCTGGCGGCGAACGGCCTCACCGCCGCCGACGTCGACTGGCTCGTGCCGCATCAAGCCAACCGCCGCATCATCGACGGCATGGGCCGGAAGCTCGGCCTCGCGCCCGAACGCGTGGTGGTCACGATCGAGCGCCACGCTAACACCTCGGCCGCATCGGTGCCGCTGGCACTTGCGGAAGCGGCGGCGGATGGCCGCATTCAGCCGGGTCAACTCGTGCTGCTCGAGGCGATGGGCGGCGGCCTCACCTGGGGCGCGGCACTCGTGCGCTGGTAGCGGAGCCTTCGCGCACGCCCCCGGCGGCGGCCTCAAGAACTGCGCTCAACTCTCTGTATTTGAAAAATTTCTCGGCCCGGTCTAGGGTTGAAGAAAACGGGAGGATCAGGATGGCCGCGCAAACGGTGACCCGCGCTCAATTGAGCGAAGCGGTCTACCAGGAGGTTGGCTTGTCGCGGAATGAATCCGCGGCACTGGTGGAGATCGTGCTGGCGGAAATCTCCGATGCGTTGGCACGCGGCGAGATGGTGAAGATCTCGTCGTTCGGTAGCTTCGCCGTTCGCAAGAAGGGCAAGCGCGTGGGCCGCAATCCGAAGACCGGAACCGAGGTGCCGATCAATCCGCGCCGCGTCCTCGTGTTCCGCGCCTCGCACGTGCTCAAGGATCACATCAACGCCGCCTTGAGCAAGCCCGACACGCGACGCAGCGGAGCGGCCTAGTTGCCCGATCTCTTCGACCCTCCGCCGCAACGGCGCGCCGCAAAGTCGGCCGAGGCCTTCCGCACGATCAGCGAAGTGGCCGGCGACCTCGAAGTGCCGCAGCATGTGCTGCGCTTCTGGGAATCGAAATTCCCGCAGATCCGGCCGCTGAAGCGTGCCGGCGGCCGGCGCTACTACCGGCCCGACGACGTGGCGCTCCTGCGCCGCATCCGCCAATGCCTCTACGAGCAGGGCTACACCATTAAGGGCGTGCAGAAGCTGCTGCGCGAAGGCGCGCTGAAGCCGAACGAGATGCGGGTCCTGCCGGCGCATGCCGCCGAACCTGCAACCGCCGCCGAGCGGCGCGCGGCGCGCCAAGACCCGCTGCGCGAGACGCTCATGGAAATCCGGCGCGAGCTCGTTGCGCTGCGCGACGTGCTGGCGCGGCTGCGGCGCGGGGGCGGCTCAGCCTGAGCGCACGCGCGTTCGCACCAGGCCGTAAAGGCTGATCGCGATCCAGAACACCTCGATCACCGCCGACGGAAAGTTCCACTGCGTCCAGAGCGATACCATGATCAGCGCCGCGCCGATCAGGTTCGCGAGCGGAAAGCGCCGGTCGTCGGAGCGAAGCCGCCCGGTCTGGTTCGCGAAATAAGCGACGATGATGACCGCCGTGCCGACGAAGCCGATGATCGTGAAAGCATCGAGCGCGAACGCATCCATCGCGCCGGGCTACGGCACGTCTTGCCGCGGGTCAAGCGGAATGGCGCGTTTGCCAGGCGAAGGCGCTGCCGGTATAGTCGCCCTTCACGACGGCACGGGCAGTAGCGCAGCCTGGTAGCGCATCAGCATGGGGTGCTGAGGGTCGCGAGTTCGAATCTCGCCTGCCCGACCAACCTTCGAAAACCCGGACGAAGCATGGCGCGGTGAAACGCGCCGTGCTTCACTCTGTCCATCGAACGCATCGGGAGGAGCATGGATGACGACGCGACGCACCGTCCTCAAGGGCGCAGCCATCACCGCCGGCTCGCTTCTCGCCATGCCCGCGATCATCCGGCCGAGCCGGGCGGCGGGCGAGGCGATGAGCGTCGTCACCCCGTTGGGCTTCAGCATCGATTTCTTCGACACGATGAACGCCTATTCCGGCGGCCACTACGCGAAGTTCGGGCTCGACGCCAAGGTGATCGGCGCCAACACCGGCGTGCAGATGACGCAGCTCGTCGTGTCGGGGCAGGGGACGTTCGGGCGCGGCGCGCCGCCCGACATCGTGCGCGCGGTCGCGGCGAACCAGCCGGCGCCGATTTCGATCGCGACGATCGCGCAGGGCTGCAACTTCCGCGTCTTCAGCCTCAAGGACAAGCCGGTGCGCGAGCCCAAGGACTTCAAGGGCAAGACGGTTGGCCTCATCACGCTCGCGTCGCCGACGGGCATCTATCTCGACGTGATGCTGGCGACGGCGGGCTTGACCCCCAAGGACGTCGAGCGGCAGCCGACCGGCGGCACGCCCGGCGCGATCGAGATCCTGAAGAAGGGGCGGGTCGACTGCTTCATCTCGACCGTGGCCGTCGAAGTCGCGCTGCAGCGCGCGCACGAGGCGGTCGAGGTGATGAACCCCGACAAGTACCTGCCGCTGCCGGGCCAATGCTATTACGCGATGGCCGACACGATCGCCAACCGTCCGCAGGTCGTGGTGAGCTTCCTCAAGGCGATCCATGCCTCGGTCGAGGAGATGCTGAGCCAGCCGCTGACGCCGCTCATCCGACGCGCGGCCAAGGATTTCGACATTCCCGGCGCCAACGACATGGACATGCTCGAAGCAATGCTCAAGGCGGCGATCAACGAGACCATGCTGTCCGAGGGCAAGCAGAACCTGCTGCGCAACCTGCCGCAGCTCTGGAGCGGCGGCTGCGACGCGCTGCGGCTTGCGCACATCGTCGACATCAAGGACCCGGGCGTGCTCTACACCAACAAGTTCGTGGACGAAGCGCTGAAGGCGTGACTCACTTCACGCGCTTGCCCGCCTCCTTGACCATGCTCAGGTCCATGTAGGGCTTGATCTCGAGCTTGTCCTTGATGAAGCCGAGCTTGGTCATCGCGTCGACGTCATGCTGGATCATCGCGAGATCCGGAACGCCGTCCGGGTTGCGATAGATTCCCTTCTTGGTGAAGGCCCAGCCGTCGAGCCGCTCGGGCGGCTGCTTCGTCTCCTGCGCGAGGATGTCGACCGCGGCCTTGTGGTTGGCGGGATCGGCGTACCAGTGGTAGGCCCGGATCATGTCCTCGAGCAGGTCGACCACCACGGCGCGATGCGCCTTGATGAAATCCTCGCGCGCGACCCAGAAGGAGAGGGCGCTCGGGCCCATCGCGTCCTTCATCGTGAAGAGCGTGCGCGACTTCTCGATCAGCTCCGGATCGAACGCGAAGGGCAGGCCGACGCCGATCAGGTCGACCTTCTGCTCGAGCAGCATCGCCTTGCCGTTGGGCGGCCGTACCTCGATCAGGTTGTAGTCGCCCGGATGACGCAGCCCGTGCTTCAGGAGCTCGGTCCGCATCGCGATGTCGGTGGCCGCGCCGATGCCGATCACGCCCAGGGTGCGGCCCTTCAGATCCTCGATCTTCTTGATCGGACCGTCGGCGCGCACCTTGTAGAGCACGGTCGCATAGTCGTCGTGACCGTCGACCGTGTCGTCGGCGATGATGCGGAGATCAAGCTTGGCGTTGAGGAGCGCGAACGGAAACGAGGTGAAGTTGAGCGTGCCGATCTCGATGTCGCCCGACGCAAGCGCCGTGATCTGCGTCGGCGAGGAATTGAAGTGGATCGCCTCGAACTGATAGCTGACGCCGTTGTGCTTCGCCACGCCGGGATGCTGGAACAGGATCGGGATCAGCGAGGCGGGGGTCGCGATCCAGGCGGCGCGGATCTTGAGCGGCTCGGCCGTCGCCTTCGGCGCGCCGGCGGTCAGCCCCAGCAGCATTGAGACAGCGATCGCTGATGCGAAAAGGGGTAAGCGCATCGTCGTCCTCCCTGCGCCCCGGCTTCATGGCCGCGGCATGTTGAAGTAATTTCTTAGATACGAGGCTTTCGCAGCGTAATTACATTCGCTTGCGCTGTGTTCTTGATGGTTTGGATCGATCCCTCGCGCCGTCCCTCGGCCACCGCCCGGCCGGGCGCGGTCAGCTTGCAGACGAGCCAATCCGGCTTCAGCGGATTGTCGAACCACGGCGCCGCCCAGCCCTGCTCGATGCAGGCGCGGATGGTGCGCGGATCGACCGCGCCGCCCTGCTCGTCGAACAAAGGAAGCTTGCCGCCGGGCTGTTCGAGCCCGCGCCTCAACCACGCACGCTGCGCTGCGGA
>Ga0335085_10005354_pt1 | contig 20633 bp, 13 predicted proteins | sample Lox_Sample_45_FD_206712 | JGI IMG/M metagenome (GOLD analysis project Ga0335085, IMG submission 206712) | Soil microbial communities from Loxahatchee National Wildlife Refuge, Florida, United States - Lox_Sample_4.5 | ecosystem: Environmental > Terrestrial > Soil > Wetlands | place: USA...
CCCGGCCCTTCCCGCACGGGCGTGGGGAAGTCTGGAGGCCCCCGCCGACGGGCTCTATCAGTTCGCGACGGACGGCGGGATCGGGGCGACGTTCGACGGGGCGGCGATGTTCGCTCCAGGCCAGGCCGGCACGGTGGTCGTCCGGCTCGCCCGGGGCCGGCACGATCTCCGGTGGGTCCGGACCGCTCCGCGGGCGGAGCTGATCCTCCGGGGTCCCGACGGCTTCGTGATTCCTCTCGAGTCGCCTTGACGTCAGCGGGCGCCGAGGGCCGGGAGGAGGATCTTCAGGAAGGCCTCCGGCGCCTCGAGCGGAACGTCGTGCCCCGCGCCCGTCACGACATGGAGCGTTCCATCGGGGATCTTCTCGACCGCCGTCCGCGCGTCCTTGACCGGAAAGAGCGACTCCTTCTCGCCCCAGATCAGGACCGTGCCGCGGGGAAGCCTGGCCTCGCGGCCGCGCAAGACGTCGGGGCGCCCGGCCTCCTCGATCGTGGCCCGGACGTTCGGCTCGCTGAAGCGGCGGGAGAGCCCGTCGACGACGATTCCCGCCGGGGGAAGGGGCTTGCGGAAGAAGAGAAGGTCCATCAGCCGCCGTCCCTCGACCCGATTCCTCGGCCTCGTCAGCCTCGCGAACTCCTCGATCTGATCCTCCGTGGCCCGGGAGAACCCCGCGGCATCGACCAGGACGAGCGTCCCGACCCGCTCCGGATGGGCGAGGGCGAAGAGCCCGGCCGTGGCGCCGCCGAGAGAGTGTCCGACGAGGTCGAACCGGTCGAGGCGAAGGGCGGCCCCGAGGGCCTCGACGGCGGCCACCCGGGATGGGAGCGAGAAGCCGTCCGCGGAGGCGGGGGTGTCGCTTCCTCCGGAGCCGGGCGCGTCGGGAACGATCGCCGTCCGTCCGGCCTTCCGGAGCGCGTGAACGGTGACGGCCCAGTACGTGGCGTCGGCGCCGAGGCCGTGCAGGAGAACGACGGGGCGCTCCGCCGAGAGAGGACCGGCGACGAATGTGCGGAGCGTCGTGCCGTCTCCGGCGCCGAAGAACTCGGCGTGCGCCCCGTCGGCGCGCATCGACGCCTCGCCGAGGAGACGAAGGGTGCCGAGCGGGTCGGCCGCGGTGGCGCCGAGGAGGGCACCGAGGAGGGCGACGAGGGCGAGGAGGACGGTTCCGATCGCGCGGCGCGTCACGGGGCGGAGCCTAGAACGCGAGGAGCGCGGCGAGCGCGTCGTGGATGTCGTCCGCCTGTGGCAGGGTCGCCTCCTCGAGGCGCGGGGCGTAGCCGCAGAAGACGTCCTTCGCGGCGACGCGGCGGACCGGCGCGTCCAGGAACGGGAAGAGCTCGTCAGCGGCGCGCGCGGCCAGCTCCGCCCCGAAGCCGTGCGTCTGCCAGTCCTCGTGGACCACGAGGAGGCGGTTCGTCCGCTTCACCGACGCCGCGACGGCGGCCCAGTCGTAGGGCGCGAGCGAGCGGAGGTCGATCACTTCGACCTCCCGCCCCGTCTCGTCGGCGAGCCGGTGGGCCGCGGTGACGCTCCTAAAGACGGTCGCGCCGTACGTCACCACCGTCGCGGCCGTCCCCGGGCGGACGGTCTTTGCCTTCCCGAAGGGAATCATGAACTCCCGGCCCGGATAGGCCCCCTTGTTGTGCGTCTGCCGGTAGAGGTGCTTGTGCTCGAGAAAGAGGACCGGGTCGTCGCACCGGATGGCGGTCCGAAGGAGGCCGCTGGCGTCGAGGGCGGAGGACGGCATGACGATCCGGAGGCCGGGGATGTGGGCGAAGGTCACCTCGCCCGACTGCGAGTGATACGGCCCGCCCCCCGTCAGGTACCCGCCGATCGCGCAGCGGACGACGACGGGAGCCGAGAAGAGGCCCCCCGAGCGCCACCGGATCGTGGCCAGCTCGTCGCGGAGCTGGAGCATCGCCGGCCAGATGTAGTCAAAGAACTGGATCTCCACGACCGGCTTCAGGCCCCGCGCCGCCCATCCGATCGCCCGGCCGACGATGTTCGCCTCGGCGAGGGGGGAGTTGAAGACGCGGCCCTTGCCGTAGAGCTTCTGCAGCCCCGCGGTGACCTTGAAAACGCCCCCCTTGCCCTTGACCTCGGACAGGATCTCCTCGCGCGAGGCGTCCGCCACGTCCTCGCCCCAGACGACGATCCGTCCGTCGCGGGCCATCTCGTCGCGGAGGCAGGCGTTGATCAGGTCGACCATCGTCGTGACGCCGCCCGAGAACTCCGGGCGGTCCTCGGTGTCGAAGGCCGGCGAAGCCGGATCGACCGACGGGGAACAGACGTTCTCGAGGACGCGCTCGGGGCCGGGCTGGGGGAGAGCCGCGGCGCGGTCGGCGGCTTCGTTCACCTCGGCGTCGCAGGCCGCCTTCAGGAGCGCCAGCTCCTCCTCCGAGAGGAGCCCTTCCGTGACGAGCCGGCGCGCCAGCAGCTCGACCGGGTCGCGCTCGGCTTCCTTCTTCCGCTCCGACGCGGGCTTGTAGAGCCTCTCGTCGTCCGACAGGGAGTGGGAGTAGGGGCGGACGACGTGCGCATGGACGAGGACGGGTCCCTTCCCCTCGCGCGCGTAGGCGAAGGCCCAGCGGAAGGCGTCGTACGACTCGAGGAAGTCGCAGCCGTCGGTCTCGACCACGAAAAGGCCGGGAAAGCCCCGGACGAGCTTCGAGATCGAGCCGCCCGGCGTGTTCACCTCGACCGGAACCGAGATCGCGTAGCCGTTGTCTTCGACGACGAAGAGGACGGGAAGCTTCAGCGTGCAGGCGGTGGTCAGAGCCTCCCAGAATTCCCCCTCCGCGGTGGAGCCGTCGCCGAGGGTGACGACGACGACCTCGTCCTCCGAGAATCCCGATGTCGCCTCGAGAAAGGCCCGGGCTTCGGGACGCGCAAGGAACCGTCCGGCCTCGGCGGCGCCGACGCCCGGGAGGCACTCCGTGGCCGTCGGCGAGGACATCGTGAAGATGTTCAGCTTCCGGGAAGCCCAGTGCGACGGCATCTGCCGCCCGCCCGAGGCCGAGTCTTCGGCGGCCCCGACCGACTGGAGGAACATCTCGTACGGGGTGACGCCGAGACCGAGGCAGAGGGCCCGGTCGCGGTAGTAGCCGAAGAGCCAGTCGGCCCCCGCTTTCATGTGGAAGGCGATCGCCGCTCCGGCGGCCTCGTGCCCCGCGCCGGAGATCTGGAAGAAGATCCGGTTCTGCCTCTTGAGCTGGATCTCCTTGTCGTCGATCCGGCGCGAGGTGTAGACGATCCGAAAGGCCCGGATCAGGTCGTCCTTCGAGAGCCCGAAATGCTTCTCCGCCGTCTCGGGCGCGGCTTCGGTCGCCATTGAGGGCGGAGATTAGCCGAAGGGGGCCGAATTCGCGCGCGGAAGGAGGGGGGAACCCGACGCCGGGTTCCCCCCGGCGCTCACTGCGGGATGTCTTTTCCCTCCTCGAGGAGCTTCACCATGTTCTCGAGGTTCTTCTTGTTGAGGGGGTCGGGGGCCTGCGGGGCCGCGAGCTTCGCGTATTCGAGCGCCTTCTTCTTGTCGCCCATCGCCGCGTAAGCGCGCATCAGGCCGACGTTCACGGGCCACTGGTTCGGGAAGCGCTTCGCGTTCGTCTGGAAGATCTTCATCGCCTCGGCCTTCTTTCCTTCGCCGAGGAGCTGCCTGCCGAGGTAATGGATCAGGATCGGGGTCGCGGTGGGGCTGGCGAGCGCTTTGTCGAGAGTCTTCGCGGCGTCGGCGTCGAGCCCGTTGGCCAGCTCGGCCCGCCAGAGCGTGGTCAGGTTCTGGAAGTTCTGCTCGCCGACGTTCGGGTCGGTAACGGCCTTCCGGGCCCAGGCCAGTGCCTCGGGGAGATCGACCTTGTTCTGGATGCAGTAGTCAGCCGCCATCCGCCAGTTGCTCGGATAGAAGCCAAGGTCCGACCGCAGCTCCTTGCGGAGGATCTCCACGTAGATCTCCTTGGCGCCCGGAACGGTGATCGTGATCGGGACCGCGAGCTCCTCCCACTTCAGGGCGACGACCGCCTTCTCGGGCTCTCTGTCCGTGAACTCGAAGGTCAGCCACTCGTGGTACGGGGATTTCTCCGGCTTGACCGTGACGCGGAGGGCGTCCAGCTTCGGGTCGTAGGAGAAGCTCCCCCACGAACTCGTGTCCTTCGAGAAGATGACCGTCCACTCCGTCTCGCCCGGAATCATGTGGAGGCCGTACGAGCCGGCGGGAAGGGACTGCCCCTCGATCTTCACGTCGTTCGAGGTCGAAAAGACCGTGTTCATGTTGGCCCCGGCGCGCCAGGGGCAACTCGTGCAGTTGTTGAACCCGAGGTCCGAGAGGCCGTACGGGACGAGCTTTCCCCAGATCATTCCGCGCCGGTCGGTTCCCTTGAGAACGACCCGCGGGCTCGAGTAGTCGACCGAGACCTTGACGGGTCCGATGTGCTGGACGACCTTCGCCCTCTGGTTGTCGCCCGAGGGGGGAAGGGTCAGCCCCTGGGCGAGGGCCGGACCGGCCGCGAAAAGGACGAACAGCGCGAGAGCGACGACGGGACGGACGCGAAACCTCATCGATCACCTCCTGCCGGCCTCGGGACCTCCCGCCGTGTGCCGGACCGTCACACCGAAGGGATTCCGGGCCGGGTGCTCCGTGATACGAGGTTTCTGAGATCGTGTTTCAGGGATGGGTCAGGCGGCGGCGCCTTCCTCCCAGTCCGCGTGCGGCGGGCGGTTCTTTACGAACCAGTTCCAGAGCAGCTCACGGTACGTGTGAGACCGGACCCCTTCGGCCGTGAAGAAAGGGGTCAGGGCGGCGTTCAGTTCCCGAAGCCGGTAAAAGGGGACGGCCGGGAAGTAGTGGTGCTCGAGGTGGTAGTTCGACCAGAGGTAGACGATCTCCCAGAACCGGGACCTCGCCATCCGGGTAGACCATTTCGCCGGCTCCCCGGGGACGATGTCGTAGTGCTGGCCCAGACGGTTCAGCGTGAAGGCCGGGGGAAAGACGACGAAGACGGGGACCGCGTAGAGCCAGACGAACCGCGCGAAGCCACCCGAGGCCCAGATCGCCGCCCCGGCCCCGAGATGAAGGACGATCGCCGCGAGCCGCTCCCGGCGGATGGTCCGCTGCACGTCGGCCGGGTAGGTCGCGGTCTCTTTCCGCGCCGCCCGGAAGTAGATCGGGAAGAGGGCCGGCGTGGCGTAGAGGAACTTCAGCCACCGGGCGTTCCTCTTCGGCGAGAGGTGGGCCCGTTTCGGGTCGTCCGTCGGCGACCCGAGCTCGTTGTGGTGGTCGAGGTGCCAGCGGGTGAACTGCGTCGGCGAGATGCCGGAGGGGAGGGCGTAGAGGAGGCCGAGGAGCCGGTAGGCCCGCGGCCGGTCGCCGTCGAAGACGTCCTTGTGGACGACCTCGTGCAGCAGGACCGTCCCGTCGAAGACGATGAAGCCGAGGACGACGGCGCACGGGATCCGGACCCAGAGCGTTTCGACGTTCCACCCGGCGGCGAAGGCCGCGACGAACAGGATCAGCTGCCGGGCCGCCACGGCGAAGTGGCGAGCCGGAGACTTTCGGTGCAGCTCCTTCAGAACCTCGTGCGGCACGGCGGCGATGAGGCGCCCCTTCAGGTCGCCGATCGCGCGCCAGTAGAACCCCCCCTTCATCCCCGGAAGAGTAACTCCGCCGGCTGAGAACCGATATCAGGGCGGATGGGCGCCGGGGCGCCGTGCTGCTCGCAGATCCGTCACGGGTAGACGAAGAAATACGGGTCGTAGATCAGGGTCTTGTTTCCGGGCGCGCTGTGGTACTCCTTCGACTGTCCGTTGACCGTGTCGGTCACGTCGATCCAGAACTCCACGTCCGTGAATGTCGAGATGGCGAACCAGGCCCGGCCGTTGTCCGTGGCCGTGTTGATCCGGATCAGGAATTCGTAGGTGTCCGCGTTGGACAGCCAGAAGGCGCCCGTGGCGTCCGTCAACTTATCCGTCGAGAGGGTCGAGACCGAGCCGCCCGCGTACTGGTTCCTCCAGTGGCTGCTGACCCGGTAGCGCCCGCCGGCGAGGCACATCGTAGACGCGTCCTCGAAGCAGCTACTCGCGGCCGCGGACGTCACGCTGACCGTCTTCGTCGTGGTATTCGAGCCGGCGCTGCTGCTGGCCGTGAGCGTCACCGGGAAGGCGCCCGCAGTCGCAAAGGCGTGTGTCGGATTCTGCGCCGCGGAGCCGAACCCGTCCCCGAAGTCCCACTTCCACGACGTCGGGCTCCCGGTCGAGGTGTCGGTGAACTGGATCGTCTGGCCGGCAGAGGGGGAGGCGGGGGTGAACGAGAAGCTCGCGGTGATGCCGCCCGTTGGAGCCGTCAATTGCCACACGCCGTAATCGGTGCCGGCATAGAGAGTCGTCCCTCCGGTGTGGTCCAGGGCCAGGGCGTTGATGGTCAGGTTCGACAGGCCGGCGTTGACGGCCGTCCAGCTCCCCCCGGCATCGGTGCTCTTGAATACGCCGTCGCCCCGTGTGCCAGCGTAAAGAGTGGCCGGCGTCGAGGGATCGATGGCCAGGGCAAGAACGAAGAGGTCGGCACGGCTCTCCGTCCAGTTTGCCCCTCCGTCGGTGCTCTTGATGATGCCCATTGGGGGGAAGGAAAACTCACTTGTGCCGAGGCCAGCGTAGAGGGTGGACGAAGCCGAAGGGTCTATGGCAAGAGCATCGACATCCCGGTTAGGGTAGTCGGAAGTGGACGTCCAAGTCCCCCCGCCATTCGTGCTCTTATAAACGCGGCCGGTGTACCCCATCCCGGCGTAGATGGTGGCCGGAGCCGAAGGATCAATGGCGAGCGCGCTGACATGGCGGTCGGTCAGGCCCGCGTTGATGGCCGTCCAGCTCTCCCCGCCATTGGTGCTCTTCAAGACGCCGCCGCCCCATGTGCCAGCGTAAAGAGTGGCCGGCGCCGAAGAATCAATGGCCAGGGCGAAGACATTGAGGTTGGTCAGGCCCGCGTTGATGGCCGTCCAGCTCTCTCCGCCATTGGTGCTCTTGAAGACGCCGGCGCCATCGACACCGGCATTGGCACCGCCGTAGACGTGAAAGTTACTGGCGTACAGGGTAGCCGGAGCCGAAGGATCAATGGCGAGGGCCCCGACATGGGGGTAGGTCAGGCCCGCGTTGATGGCCGTCCAACTCCCCCCGCCATTGGTGCTCTTGAAGACGCCGGCGCCCCATGTGCCAGCGTAAAGAGTGGCCGGCGCCGAAGGATCGATAGCCAAGGCCATTAAGTATTCGACATACGGCCCTCCGCTCGTCCAGACGCCTTCTCCGGCATGAGCGGCCGTGGCGAGGAACGACGTGCCGATGACCAGGAGAAGCCACGCTCCCCCGGAACGCAGCCAGGCGCCTGTGCTCGGCTTCTTAGCAATACTCCTCATGATGATTCCCCCCTTGAGTGATAATCAATGTGGCCGCCACGCCGGGAAGTCCTTGGGAAAAGACTGGATGTTTCCGGGTTTTTTCCGGGAGCTCTGATGAGGGTTCGGTTCGGGGAGTGCGTTTTCGACGCCGAGACCCGGCAGCTCTCCGTCCGGGGCGAGGCCGTTCACCTCTCGGCCAAAGCCTTTCAGATTCTGGAGCTGCTCCTCGAGAACCGTCCTAAAGCCCTGTCGAAGAGCGAGATCCACGAGCGCCTCTGGCCCGGCACGTTCGTTTCGGAGGGGACGCTCACGAGCCTCCTCGCCGAGGTCCGGTCGGCAACCGGGGACAGCGCACGAGACTCCCGTTTCGTCCGGACCGTTCACCGCTTCGGCTACGCCTTCAGCGGAATCGCAGAGGAACTTCGAGGGGGCGTCTCCTCCGTCCCGCGCCAGAAGCTGATCTACCGGCTCGTCTGGGGAACCCGCGAGATCGCCCTCGTCCCCGGCGAGAACCTGTTGGGGCGCGATGAAGGCGCTGTCGTCTGGATCGACAGCGCACTCGTTTCGCGCCGGCACGCGCGGATCGTGGTCGACGAGAGGGGAGCCGTCCTGGAGGACCTCGGCAGCAAGAACGGAACGTACCTGCGCGGGAAGAGAATCGAGGCTCCCAGCAAGCTCGTCGACGAGGACCGGGTGAAGGTCGGGCCGGCCTCGATGGTCTTTCGCGTCTTCCGGGAGACGGCCTCGACGGCGACGGCGGTCGAGTGACGGCCTGGACCCTGTTCGCCTCGAGGTGGCGGATTGGCGTGGTGATCCTGGTCGGGGCTCTTGCCGTCGCACGTCCGGCCTCCGGCCAGGGGTGACAGCCGATCCGGTTCACGGAGCCCAGTCTGGGCCTGCAGAACCAGCCGAATCTCCCCGCCCGGCACTGGCAGGTCCAGATGTCGTATCAGTACGCCAAGGCAGACCAGTTCTTCGTCGGAGATCAACAGAACGACGCCGCGGGGCCGGGGGGTCAGGCGCCCGTGCGAAAGGTGAACATCTTCGCTCTCGACGTGATCTACGCGCTGAGCAACCGGACGAGCCTCGACCTGACCGTACCGTTTCTCTCGGGGCAGGGGGGGATCCACGATCCCGCGGGATCCTCACGGTTCTACGACTATTCGGCGACGGGATTCGGCGACATCGCCCTCCAGGCGGAATACTGGCTGTCGAATCCGGCGAAGCCGTCGCGCATCCAGGGCTCCGCATCGGTCGGGATCAAGATGCCGACGGGGTCCAACAGCCGGACCGGAACCTATCCGGGCGGCAGTGAGCTGCCGATCGACGAGACGTTTCAGCTCGGAAACGGAGGTTGGGACATCCTGCTGAGGGTCCAGGGAACGGCCGCGCTGGTCGGCGACCTCTTCGCGTACGGATCCGGCTACTACGGGGTGAGCCTCACCGAACACACCGAGGTCTACCGCTACGACGGCGCCGGGAGGCCTGACGCCCTCGTGGGCGTCCCCGACACATACTCCGGCCGTCTGGGCCTTGCCTTCCTCCTGCGCCTGCCGAAGGGTCTCGTCGTCTCGGTGGGCGGGCGGATCAACGGCGTCACCGTCCGGGACCTGATCGGAGGCGGCGACCTGTACTGGCGCCGGCCCGGATACGAGGTCTACATCGAGCCCGGCCTCTCCTGGACGAGCGGCCCGCACATCGCGTCGGTCAGCGTCCCGGTCCGGGTCTACCAGAACAAGCTGGACAGCCTCCTCGACATCTCCAAAAATAGGCACATTGGCTCCGACTTCGCCCCGTATCTCGTCATTGCGAGCTACGCCTACAGGTTCTGAGCGCCCCGGAAGGGACGGAGTCGGGGGCCCCCGACACCCCCAACGGAGACGTCTGTGAGCCTCTCCCCGGGGACGAGGCTGGGCCCGTACGAGATCCTCTCCCCTCTCGGTGCAGGGGGAATGGGGGAGGTCTACCGGGGGCGGGACACGCGGCTGGGGCGTGAGGTGGCGGTCAAGGTGCTGCCGGCGGCGCTCGCGTCCGACCCGGGGCGCCTGAAGCGGTTCGAGCGCGAAGCGCGGGCGGCCTCGGCCCTGAATCACCCGAGCATCGTGACGATCTACGAGATCGGTGCCGCGGACACGGTCCCGTACATCGCGATGGAGCTCGTGAAGGGGGAGCCGCTGCGGTCGGTGCTTCGGCAGGGAGCCGTACCGGTCCGAAGGCTCCTCCAGATCGGAACGGAGTTGGCCGAGGGGCTCGCGAAGGCTCACGCCGCCGGGATCGTCCACCGTGATCTGAAGCCCGAGAACGTCATGCTGACCGAGGACGGCCACGTCAAGATCCTCGACTTCGGGCTCGCGAAGCTGACGCAGCCCGACGCGGGCTCGAGCGGGGAGACGGAGGCGCAGACCGTCTCGGAGCCGACGGGCGTCGGGGTCGTCCTGGGGACCGCCGGCTACATGTCGCCGGAGCAGGCGGCGGGCGCCCCGGCGGACCACCGGTCGGACCAGTTCTCGTTCGGGGTGATCCTCTACGAGATGGCGACGGGCCGGCGGGCGTTCGTCCGGGCCTCCCAGCCCGAGACGCTCACGGCGATCATCCGCGAAGAGCCCGAGCCGATCTCCACAGGGGACCCCGGGATTCCGACGCTGCTGCGATGGAGCGTCGAGCGATGCCTTTCGAAGGAGCCGAAACGGCGGTATGCCTCGACCGAGGACCTCGCCCGGGACCTGACGACGCTTCGCGACCGGCTGTCCGAGGTGACGAGCGGGGCTCCGGCTGCGCCGTCCCTCACCGAACCGACTCGGCGGCGGCGGATCGCGGCGCTCTTCGTGGCGGCGCTCGTCGTTTCCCTCGGGACCGTGGGCTGGTGGCTTCGACAGCGGGATGCCTTTTGGACGAACCCGCTCGCCGGAGCCCGCTTCACCCGCTTCACAGACTGGGAGGGGTCCGAGGAAGACGCCGCCATCTCGTCCGACGGAAAATTCGTCGTCTTCCGGTCCGACCGCTCGGGCCCGTTCGATGCCTGGGTGGGCCAGGTCGGAGGCGGAGCGTTTCTGGACCTGTCGAAGGGGCGGGCGGAGGGGTCGATCTTCGCCACGCGAGGCGTCGGTTTTTCCGGCGACGGGGCGTTGGTCTGGTTCCCGGTGATGCCGGAGAAATGGGCGCCGATGCAGATCTGGGTCGTGCCGACGCTCGGCGGAATGCCGCGGATCTTCCTGCCGAAAGGGATGGAGACCGCGTGGTCCCCGGACGGCAGCCGGATCGCCTACTACTACCCCCCCGGGGACGCCATCTTCGTCGCCGACCGGAACGGCGGGAACCCGCGGCAGATCCTGGCGGACAAGCCGGGCATCCACAATCACTACCTGACCTGGTCCCCGGACGGCCGGTTCCTCTACTTTGTTCGGGGACTCCGCCCAGACGACATGGACGTCTGGAGAATCCGGCTGACCGGCGGCGAGCCGGAGCGCCTGACGAATCACCGTTCGCGGGTCGCGTATCCGGCCCTGCTCGACCCGCAGACGCTGATCTACTCCGCGACCCGGGCCGACGGCGGCTCCGGCCTCTTCGCCATGGACGTCGACAGGCGAATCCCGCATGCCGTCACGTCCGGTCTCGAGGATTACACCTCCGTCTCGGCGAGCGCCGACGGGAGGCGCCTGGCGGCGACGGTGGCGAACCCCGTCCGGAATCTCTGGACGGTGCCGGTCGCCGATCACGTGGTGGATGAGTCGGGCCTCGCGCGCTTTGATCTGCCGACCGTCCGCGCGGAGGCTCCCCGCTACGGGCCCGACTTCGTCCTGTACCTGTCGTCCCGGGGCGGAGCGAACGGGCTCTGGAAGCTTCAGAACGGCTCGGAGACGGAACTCTGGAGCGGGAGGGACGGACCGGTCTCCTTCGCCCCGGCCGTCTCTCCGGACGGGGCGCAGATCGCCTTCGTCGTCGAGGTGGAGGGGCGCCACCGTCTCTCCCTGATGGCGTCGGACGGCACCAACACCCACCGGATCGCGGAATCACTCGACGTCGTCGACGTCCCCTCCTGGTCTCCCGACGGAAGGTGGATCGCTGTCGTTGGGAGAGACGACGACGGGAAGAAGAGACCCCTCTACAAGGTCCCGGTCGACGGGGGCTCGCCGGTTCGCCTCGTGGAAGGGATCAAATCCGATCCCGTCTGGTCGCCGGACGGGCGGCTGATCCTCTACTCCGAGGGTCCGGCCGGAGCCGTCTGGCTTCGGGCGGCCACGCCCGAAGGGAAGCCCTGGCCCGTACCGAACGTCTCAGTTCCGTTCGGGGGAAACCGGTATCGGTTCCTGCCCGGGGGGAAGGCTGTGGTCATCGTCCTCAGCAGCCTCGGCGAGAAGCTGGTGCCACAGGACTTCTTCCTCCTGGAGCTGGCGACGGGAGCCACCCGGCAGCTGACGAAGCTCCGCCCCGGCTCGATCATGAAGAGCTTCGACGTCTCCCGCGAAGGCAAGGAGATCCTCTTCGACCGCTACCGGGAGAACTCCGACATTGTCCTGATCGACCGGGCGCCGCGCTGAGCGGCCGGATCGCCGCGGGCGGCCGCCGGGCCTCAGGTCGTGTGGAACTGCTTCGGCTCGTCGTCGGGCGGCGGCGCATCGCCGGGAGGAGTTTCCTTGGCCGGGGGGAGGTTTTCCCCCGAACCCCCCACGACCTCCGCCACGAGGTAGAGCGGCCGGCGCTTGACCTCCTCGTAGATCCGTCCGACGTACTCGCCGAGGACACCCACCACGATCAGCTGCACGCCGCCGAGGAAGAGGATGAAGAACATCAGCGTCGTCCAGCCCGTCACGTTGACGCCGCGGATCTTCAGGACGAGGACGACGACGATGTAGAGGAACGAGAAGGCGGAGACCAGGAAGCCCAGCCAGGTCGCGAGCTGGAGCGGGACGTGGCTGAAGGAGGTCAGCGCGTCGACGGCGAAGCGGAGCATCTTCCGGAGCGGCCACTTCGTCTCGCCCCGCGTTCGCGGCGGGCGGACGTAGAGGACGGCGGTCTGGGCGAAGCCGACCCAGGCCGTCATCCCGCGGATGAAGCGGTGCCGCTCGCGGAGGCTCCGGAAGGCCGAAACCGCCCGGGGCCCCATGAGCCGGAAATCGCCCGTGTCGACCGGGATCTCCACGTTCGTCCAGCGGCGCATCAGACGGTAGAAGATCGCGGCGGTCGCCTTCTTGAAGGCCGTCTCTCCCTCGCGCGCCGACCGCTGCGCGTAGACCACCTCGAACCCCTCGTCGGCCTTCTTCAGCATCTCGGAGAGGAGCTCGGGCGGGTCCTGCAGGTCGGCGTCCATGACGGCGACGAGCCGCCCGCGCGCATGGTCGACGCCCGCGGTCAGCGCCATCTGGTGGCCGAAGTTCCGCGCGAAGCGGACGACGCGGATCCGGCCGTCCTCGCGCGCGAAGGCCTCCATCTTCGCGAAGGAGCCGTCCCGGCTTCCGTCGTCCACGAAGACGATCTCCCAGCTCCGCCCGCAGCCGTCGAGGACCGTCGTCAACCGGGCGCGGAGCTCGTCGAGATTCTCGATCTCGTTGTAGACGGGGAGGACGACGGAGAGATCGGGGGCACGTCTCATTTCGGAGCCTCGGCCCCGGCGGGCGGCTCGGCGGGAGGGGCCGCCGGCGCCGGAGGGGCGGCGGGGCCGGTGCGGCGGAAGACGGCCACGTACACGGCGCCGATCGGGTTCGTGCCGGACGGCAGGTTCCCCCGCCAGACCTCGCGCGTGAGGACGTACTTCAGAAGGTCGAGGACGGACGGGACGAGCGGTTGGAGCGACGTCTCCGGGATCCACCAGGCGCGGAAGGGCACGTCCTTCTCCCGGACGTAGCCCGGGCCGAGGGCCGCCGCGGCCTTGTCGGCCTGGGCGGTGTCGCAGACGACGATCGGCGGCCGGAGGTCGCCGCGCGGCATCTCCCAGTTCACCGGCGCGCGCCGCAGGTACCAGCTCATCGGCCAGCCCGCCTCCCCGGCGACGATCGCGGCCGGAACCTCCCCGACCCGCCCGTAGGCGAGGATCTGATCGCGGATTTCGAGCATCTCGGGCGTCGTCTGGACGTAGATGACCGACTCGGCCTTCGGGACGTTGGGGGTGATCGCGGGGTAGACGAAAGAGAGCTGGAGCGAGAACCAGACCGTCACGAAAGCGGCGACCGCCCCCGCGATTCGCCAGCTCCGACTCCTCTCCCATCCCTCCACCCACGCCGTCGCCGCGAGGGGAACGAAGGGGAGGACCTGGTGGACGATGAGCCACGGGGTCTTCTCGCCGAGGTAGGCGTACATGACGAGCGAGGAGACGCCCCAGCCGGCGAGGAACCGCTCCACGGCGGAGAGCGACCGCCAGCGGCCGACGATCCGGACGAGGGCGGGGACGAGGATCGCGAACTCGTAGAGGAGGAGCCTCGGCAGGTGAAACGTCTTCGGCCCGCTGACCCGCTCGACCTTGTGCTGTCCCCACCAGTAGCTGATCGCCTCCACGACGGGGTTCCCCGACTCGGGATGGTGGAGGAAGACCGTGTAGAGGAGGATCGAGACGTTGAAGAAGAGGAGCAGCGCGGCCGCGAGGGCCACGCTGTGCTTTTCGAGAAAGTCGATGAGCCGGCGGAGACGGTTCCAGACGTCGAGGCCGCGCCCCGGCTCGGCCCACGAGGCGAGGACCGCCGGGACCATCAGGGCGCCGAGGACGTAGAAGTTCTCCTTCGACGCGAAGGCGACGGAGAGAAAGAGGCTCGCGAGGGCGAGATCCAGGAGCCGCTCGCTCCGGACCCAGGCGTCGAGGAAGAGGAAGGCCCCCGCCGTCCCGAGGAGGCTCCAGACGTCCTCCCGGCAGAATCGGCTGTAGTAGAGGAAATTCGGCGAGACGGCGAGGAGCGCGCCGGCCACGAGCGCCGCCGCGGAGCCGAAGCGCGGGCGGAGGAGGAGAGCGAGGGCGACGAGCGCGACGCCGCCGAGGGCGGCCGGCAGGCGCGCGGCGGCGTCGGCCTCGCCCGGCACCATGGCCCGCGGGTTCGCGAAGAGGCCGTGGATCCGGATCGCCAGCCCGACCATGTAGTACTGGACGGGGCCGTGGTAGACGGGGTCGTACTTGTAGTTCCCCTCGTTGACGAGCCGGTTCGCGGCCCAGGCGTGGATCGACTCGTCGTGGTGGTAAGGACGGGCGCCGAGGGCGACGACGCGCAGAAGGGCCGCGAGCAGGAGGAGCGTGAGCCACGCCCGCTTCTCGGTCTCGGAGGCGAAGAAACGGTTCGGCGTCATTGCGTCGGCTCGTAGAGCGCCGTGCCCTGCTCGTCGAAGGCCTTCCGGAAGGCGCCGCGTGTGGGGAAGGCGTTCGACCCGTACTGTTTCAGCTCGAGCGGCCCGACCACGAGGAGGTCGATCTTCCGCCGCTTCACGACGTCGAGGACGGTCGGGATGTCCATCGACTGGTAGATGGTCGTCAGGTCGGCCTGCCGGCCCCGGATCTCGGCCTCCCCCGACTCGGCGCGCCAGAGCCCTTCGTGGTTCGCCCAGCCGAGAACGGTCGGGCGGCCCGTCGCCACGCCGATCCGCCCGAAGTCGGAGTAGGGGTTCCCCGTCGCCTCGGCGATGACGGCTTCTCTCTTCATGTGGCGCCGGATCCAGGTGACGGCGAGGCGGTCGCCCGGCGTCTCCCGCTCCATCCACGCGAGGCCGTCCAGCGAGCCGCCGCCGAGCTTGAGTCGAAGGGCCGCCGCGGCGAGCGGGTGGGCGAGCGTGGCGAGGAGGGCGAGCGCCAGGAAGGTCCGGATCGTCCAGCGCGCGCGGCGCGTCGAGAGGACGAGCGGCAGGAGAAGCGCCGATCCGAGGCAGAGGAGCGGCCACGCGTCCGACCACGTCTTGAAGATCGTGTTCATCCGGCGGAGCTGCTCGCCGTAGGTGTCGGCCACGACGAGGACGTCGGCCACCACGGCGAGCGCCACGCCGGAGGCGGCGAAGAGGAAACCGGCCCTGAGGGCCCCTTCCGGGGGTCCGGCTGCGTCCGGGCCCGGCTTCCGGAGCAGCAGCCAGAGAACCCCGAGGAGGAAGCCGGTCGCCAGCCCGAAGGCCGGCTTCTTCGTCAGGATGGCCGTGAGGATGCCGACGGCCGGGAAGACGCCGGCCCAGAGGAAGGCCTCGTCGGCGCGCGACTTCGACCGGAGGACGGCGATTCCGAGCGCGAAGGCCGGCACGAGAAGGAGCGCGCCGAAGTGGAGGAACGCCTCGACGGCGGTCGTCCCGGTCGGCCAGAAGGTCAGGCCGTGAAAACGCGGGCGCGGGGAGCGGAGGAAGGGAACGAGGACGACGACCGAGCCGAGGACGGTGGCGGCGCTCCGGACCGCGGCCGCCCTGAGATCCCGCTCCATCAGGTTTCCGGCCGCGAGGATCAGCAGGACGGCCGGAAGGTCCCACGGGTTGGCCGAGAGAACCGCGCCCATCATCACGACGTCCAGGACGACCCCCCCCGCGCCGGCCGCCCGCCCCGCCGCGGCCGCGAAGGCGACGAGGAACGGGAGCGCCATGGCGTGCGGGTGGAGGTCGGCGAGCCGGAAGGTGAAGAGAGGCCATTCGGTGATGGCGTTCTGGACCCGGCGCGAGGAGACCCAGAAGTCGAGGTCGAGAAGCGGCCGGCCGGCGAGCCACTGCCGGAAGCCGTCGGGGGTCCCGCCGAAGACGGCCAGGAGCGCCCCCAGAAGGGCGAGGCGGCGCCCTCCCCGCCGCGACCGGACCGCGGCGAAGCCGGCCAGGGCGAAACCGGCCGGGAGGAGGGCGGCGATCAGGTTGTAAGCGAACTCCGGGGCGATGCCGGAAGCGCGCGCCGGAAGGGAGAACAGAAACGTCCCGAAGTAGTAATAGGGGAACTTCTGCCCCGACATCCACGGATCGGCGAACGGGATCCCGGGCGTCGTCATCAGCCCGGCCAGGACGGCGAAATCCATCGGCTTTTCCGTCTGCCGGATGTCGCCGAAGGGCCCGCGGAGGACCAGATACGCGAGGAAGACGCCGAAGAAGAGCGCGGCCGGAACGAGGAGCGCCCGCGGCTTCGGAAGGGCGGCGAGCAGCTCCTTCCCCCAGACGGCGAGGGCGAGAAGGAGCGCGATCCCCGCGAGGGGGAGGATCACGCGGTCGATCGAGACGGGGGCGAATTCTCTCCCGCCGATCCGGACGCCGCTGATCGCCGAGAGGAGCCAACCCGGCAGGGCGGCGAGGACGAGGCCGACCGGCAGGGCGAGGCCCGCGATGACGTCGGTGCGGAGCCCTTCGTCTCCCTCGCCGCGGAAGACACGTGCCACGACCGCCGCGCCGCCGAGGCCGGCGAAGAGAAGCGCCAGCGCGAAGAGGACGGTCGACAGAACGGTCACGGCGGAAGATCAAGGTAGCACACCCCGCCGGTTAAACTGCCGACGTGGCGCGCCCCCGCATCGCCGTGGTCGGAGGGGGCCTCGCAGGCCTCGTGGCGGCCGACCGCCTCCTCGGAAACGGCTTTTCCGTCACCGTCTTCGAGAAGTGGCCGGCGGCCGGGGGGCTCGTCGGGACGCTGAACGTCGGCGGGACGCCGCTCGAGCGCTTCTACCACCACCTCTTCACGACCGACGTCGACTACATCGATTTCGCGCGGGAGTTCGGGCTCGAGAAGGAGATCGACTGGCTCCCGTCGAAGATGGGCTTTTACACGGGGGGACGCCTCTGGGACTTCGGGACGCCGGCCTCGCTCCTGAAGTTCTCTCCCCTCGGGATCGCGGGGCGGCTCCAGCTCGTCCTGTCGACGCTGCGGCTCCGCCACAACCCCGACTGGAAGGCGCTGGAAGGCGAGACGGCGGCCGGCTGGCTGAAGAAGAACGGCTACGGCAAGGTCTACGACGTCGTCTGGGGGCCGCTCCTTCAGCAGAAATACGGGCGGTACGCCGAGGAGATCGGCCTCGTCTGGCTCTGGGGGAAGATCTTCCTTCGCACCCGCTCGCGCGACAAGACGGGCCTCGGCGAGCGGCTCGGCTACCTGCGGGGCTCCTTCGGCCGGGGCGTGGCGGCCGTCCTCGCACGCGTGACGGAGCGCGGGGGCGAGGTCCGGACGGCGCGGCCGGTGAGAATCGTCCGGCGAACTCCCGACGGGACGTTCGACGTCGACTTCCCCGGCGGCACGGAGCGCTTCGACCTCGTTCTCTCCACGATCGCGATTCCGGAGCTGCTCAAGATCGCCTCCGACCTTCCCGGAGAGACCCGGACGCTCTGGAGCGAGATCCGGTACACGCACGCCCTCTGCCCCATCCTCGAGCTGGACCGGTCGTTCCATCCGTACTACTGGACCAACGTCGCCGACGTCACGATGCCCTTCGGCGGCGTCATCGAGCACACCAACTACATCCCGAAGGAGAACTACGGCGGCCGGCACGTGCTCTACATCTCGGACTACGTCCTTCCGGACGATCCGAAATGGACGATGCGTGACGAGCAGCTCTGGGGGCTCTACCTGCCGGCCCTGGCGCGGATCAACCCCCGTTTCGAGGCGGACTGGATCCTGAAGAAGACGATCGAGCGGGCCGAGTATGCGCAGCCGATCATTCCGGCGGGCTACTCGCGTCTTCTTCCACCTCTCGAGACGCCCGTCCCCGGCCTCTATTCCGCCTGCATGGCCCAGATCTACCCCGAGGACCGGGGGCAGAACTACGCCGTCCGGATCGGCCGGGAGGCGGCGGAGCTCCTGATCCGGAGGCACCGGTAGCCTTTCCGTTCGAAGGCGTCTTTGGGCCTTGACGCGCGGGGTCGCCCGGCTAATATTGCCTGCAAGAACCGGTTTTTGTGTCTCTGTCGCATGGGGGGCAGGCTTTGCTTTATGAGGATTTCAGTTCACGCGGGCGAGCCCTTCCCGGGCGCCCCGCCTGATTCGGGCCGCGCGTCTCCTTCCTAACAGGCTCGGAGAAAGAGGCTTGCAGATGAGGTATCACCGGTCGCGGGTCGTCTCCCTCGTCACCCTGGCGACATTCGGCATCTTCTCGCTGGTTCCGGCTCCTGCGGCGATCGCCCAGACCCCGCCGAAGAGCCCGCTGCAGATCTCCCATACGCCCCTCGACTGCATCACCACGCAGGTGCCCCCGAAGGTGGAGGCGGCGGTGACGCCCGGCCCGGACCTCGCCATCGGGAAGGTCTACTTCCGTGCGGCGCAGGCGGAGCCCGACTACTACTACATCGTTCTGAAAGGCACCCCGAAGGAACTCGAGGGGGTTCTCCCGAGGCCGGAACCGCCGACGAAGGCCATCGACTACTACGTCGAGGCCGCGGACAAGGCCAGTCTGTCGAGTCGGACGGACCGGTATCAGCCGAAGGTCACGGAGGAGTCGCAGTGCGAGCGGCGGCAGGCGGCGGTCGTCGTCCCGGCGTCGGGCGCGGGGCTGACGATCGGGCTGACCAAGGCCGGCCAGTCACCGTACCCCTCCGGCTTCAAGAAGGAAGACATCGCGATGGTCATCCTGGTGACCGGCGCCGTCGTCTCGGTGGCCCTGGCGGCGGGCGCGGCTTCGGGCGCTGCAACGGGCGCGGCGGCGGGAGCGGCCGCCGGCGCGGGCGCAACCGGGGGCGGAATCAGCACCGGCGTTCTCATCGGTGCCGGCGCGGCCGTCGCGGCGGGTGTCGGTGTCGCCGTCGCCGCCTCCGGGAGCTCCGACGCCACCCCCACGCCGACGTTGACGCCGATCCCGACGCTCCCCCCGACGGCGACGCCGACCCGGACTCCGGTGCCGACAGCCACGTCGACGGCGACGCCGACCGTGACGGCGACTCGAACGGCAACGGTCACGGCGACCCAGACGCCGACCGTGACGCCGACCGTGACGCCGACGAGAACCCCCACGATCCGCACCGAGAAGCTGACGTTCAAGGCCACGTGGAGCGGTTACTGCCGCGACCTCGATCTCTACGTGACGGATCCGCTCGGTTACACGACGTCCCGGTTCAGCGGGTCCCCGTACGGACATCTCGACCAATCGGCCCAGGACAACTGTCTGTCCTGCAATGAGGGGAGCGTCTACGAGCAGATCTCCTACCCCAATGCACCCGTCAGCCCCGACAAGGACTATGCGTTCTGGGTCGTCGATCACACCAATCTCTGTCCGAACCCGTCCTACTACTGCGGCTACGCCGTGCTGGTTCAGATCGATATCTTGAAGGGCGGGGTCCTCGTCGGCAGCAAGACGGCGAACGTGACCTGCGGTTCCAAGAGCCCCACCTTCACCTACCGCTACTACTGACGCCGGCTCGCCGCGGAACGCCATGAAGATCGAGAGAGCCGGACCTCGACCCCCCGGGCCGTTCGGCTGCGGGGGGGCGGGCCTTCTCGCCGCCCTGCTTCTGGGCTCGCAGATCGCCCGGGCCGGCGGGCCGCTCTCTCCCGAAGGCGTCAAGGAATGCCGCTGGGACGGCCCGACCCTCCTGATCGACGCTCCCTGCGCTCTCCGGCTGGCGCGCGAGAACAGCTTCGAGATCCTCGACCAGGAGACATATCTTCGGGGAAGCCAGCGACACGAGCAGCTCGCGCGGCACGATTTCGCGGTCCAGATGACGCCGACCCTCTCGGCTTTCACCCTCGGAAATCCCAACACGAATCCGGTCGGGAGTCCCGGTGTGACCGTGGAGACCCCCTCGACGAGCCTCTACCACGGCGGTCTTCGCGTATCGAAGCTCTTCGACGTCGGAACGACCGTTTCGGTCGAGCCGTACTACGAATGGGGGAGCGGCAACAAGGTCTCCGGGCTGGCGGCGAGCCTCTCGCAGCCGCTCCTGCGCGGCGTGGCGCCCGTCTACGTGCGCAGCGGCCTCGATTCCGCCTCCTCCCAGGTCAAGGTGGCGGGATGGTCGCAGCTCCAGTCGTGCCTCGCCACGATTCTCGGAGTCGTCGACCAGCTCGCGGCGCTCGGGGAGCTGCAGGAGCGGCACCGCCTCTATTCCGAGGCGCTCCTCTCGATGGAGACGAAGCTGACGATCACGGAAGCGCGCGAGCGGGCCGGCCTCGCGTCGAGCCTCGACGTCCTCCGCACGCGGATCGAGCGGACGAATCTCCGGGACCTCGTCGCGTCGGCGTCCGAACAGCTCGGTGACGCGGCCGACCGGCTGCGCTTCACCCTGCGGCTCCCCCCCGGACTTCCGGTCCGGGGGCTGTTCGGACCGGAGGACGGCCCGAAAGAGGCGGAGGCGGATTCGGACATCTCCGGCCGCTTCGACGTCCGGATCGCGGCGGAAGGGCTCTCGGATGCGCGC
>Ga0335085_10005355_pt1 | contig 20632 bp, 19 predicted proteins | sample Lox_Sample_45_FD_206712 | JGI IMG/M metagenome (GOLD analysis project Ga0335085, IMG submission 206712) | Soil microbial communities from Loxahatchee National Wildlife Refuge, Florida, United States - Lox_Sample_4.5 | ecosystem: Environmental > Terrestrial > Soil > Wetlands | place: USA...
GCCCCCCGCCTCGCCCTCCTCCTGGACTTTTTCTCCTCCTACACACCACCCCCCCCCCCCCCGGCGGGGGGGGTGGGGGGGGGGGGCCCCCCAGGCTGGCATCGGCGGATCGCCCCCACCCTAACCCTCCCCCGCTGGCGGGGGAGGGAACAAGTCCGCGCGGTTATGATGGTGATATTCCTCGCCGTGATCGTGGTGGTGATGGTGATGTCCGTCGCCGCCGCGGACGTGGTGGTGGTGCGCTTGCTGCGGCGCGCCGGCGTCGCGCTCGTAGCCGATGATCTGCGCGCGGTATTTGCAGAGCTGGCAGTTCATCACCGGGTTGCCCTGGGCGATCTCGGCGACACGCTCGACAAACGCGTCGAGCAGCAGTGGGTGGTCGCGCAAATAAGCCGCCTTGGCGAAGGTGATATCGGGGTGGCGCCGCGCGGCCTCGTCGGTCGCGGCATAGATGCGTTTCACCAGCACGCCGGTAAAGAGAAAATACGGGAAGACGACGACGCGGCGAAACCCGAGCCGGGCGGCACGGTCGAGCGCCGCGTCGACGCGCGGATGCGCGACACCGCTAAAAGCTGTTTCGGCCCAGCCAAAACCAAGCCCTTCCCACAGCATGCGGGTGATCTTGGCGATGTTCGAGTTGGCGTCGGGGTCGTTGGTGCCGCGGCCGACGACGACGAGCAGCGATTGCGACCGGTCGCCGGTTTCCGGACAGATTGGGGCAGCGGCGGCGATGCGGTCGGCGGCGGCGTTGATGAGCTTGACGTCGATCGCCAAATCGCGGCCGAGCCGCACATCGATGCCGGCATGCGCGGCGGTAAACGAGTTCATCTCCCACGGCAGGTCGTTCTTGACATGACTCGCGGCGAACAGCATGCCCGGCACCGCGTAGATGCGCTTGGCGCCGCGCGCCGCCAGCGCCGCCAGCCCGTCGCGGATATTGGGCTTAGCGAATTCGAGATAGCCGGTGGCGAAGTCGTAATCCGGAAAACGCGGCCGCAACGCCTTCGCCAGCAGCTCGAACTCCCGCACCGCCTCGGTGTCGCGGCTGCCATGCCCGCAAATGAGAACGCCAGTCTGGGTCATCGTTTCGTCTCTCGGTTGATCGCGGGCCAGGGCTGGCCTCATGGTGCGGGGCGATGACGCTGCCCGGCCTGCACGACCCGCTGCTGTTGCTTTATGTCGGTCTTGTCGTCGATGCCTTGTTCGGCGAGATGAACGCGCTGCTGCGGCCGCATCCGGTGGTGCTGGCGGGGCGTGCGATCGCCTGGTTCGAGCGCCAGCTCAACCGGCCGCAACGCGACGCCATGGCACGCCGCGTGCGCGGCGTGGTGACGGTGATCGTGTTGGTCGGCGGCGCGGCCGCGTTCGGCTGGGCGCTGGCGTGGCTGTGCCGGTCGAGCCTTTTGGGCGCGACGGTCGAGGCTTTCGCGGTCGCGGTGTTGCTGGCGCAGCGCAGCCTGTTCGACCATGTCGCGGCAGTCGGCAACGGGTTGCTGCATGGCGGGCTCGCCGGTGGCCGAGCGGCGGTCAGCCATATTGTCGGGCGCAACCCCGATAGCCTTGACGGGCCCGGGGTGGCGCGTGCGGCGATCGAAAGCTTGGCCGAGAATTTCTCCGACGGCGTCGTGGCGCCGGCTTTCTGGTATCTGGTGCTCGGGCTGCCAGGGATGTTCGCCTACAAGATGGCGAACACGCTCGACAGCATGATCGGCCACAAAAACGAGCGATATCGCGCGTTCGGCTGGGCGGCGGCGCGGCTGGACGATCTCATCAACCTGCCGGCGGCGCCGATCTCCGGCCTGCTGATCGCCGCGGCGGCGGTGTTCGACCGCGAGACGCGGGCCGGCGGCGCGTTGTGGATCATGCTGCGCGACGGCCGCAAACACCGTTCGCCAAACGCTGGTTGGCCCGAGGCGGCGATGGCGGGGGCGCTTGCGCTGATGCTCGCCGGACCGCGGCATTATCACGAAGGCGTCGTCGAGGACCCGTTCCTCGGCAACGGAACGCCGATCGCCACAGTCACCGACATCAACCGCGCGCTGCGGCTGTATTTCCGCGCCTGTCTGATCCTTTCGGGTCTGGTGATCGGGGCGTGGGGTGCGCGGCATTTCATGCAGCCTTGGTGAGGCGCGGTGGTCGCGTAGCGGCGAGGATCGCATCGAGATCGAGATGCGCGGCCAGATGGTCGGCGAGGTGGTCGAGCGTGTCCTCCACCAACGCTTCGTAGGCTAAGCCGCTCGGCGCCGCGCCCAAGCTCTGGAGAAACGCACGGCGGAACTCGTCGCTGGCAAACAGCCCGTGCAGATAGCAGCCGGCAATCCTGCCGTCGGGCGTGACCGCGCCGTCGGGGCGGTCACCGAGACGCAACATCGGCCGCGCCAAGCCCTCGCCGTTGGTCACACCGAGATGCATCTCGTAGCCAGCGACCGGCGTGCCGCTCGCGATGTCGCTGCCCTCCACCAGGCCCAGGCGTTTGCGATCCCCGAGCACGGTGTCGATAGCCAGCAGACCAAGGCCTAGGGTTTCGCCCGGCGGCCCTTCAAACCCCTCGGGGTCCGCGATGCGACAGCCGAGCATCTGGTAGCCGCCGCAAATCCCCAGCACCCGCCCGCCGCGGCGATGATGGGCGAGAATGTCGATATCCCAGCCCTCGCGGCGCAGCGCCGCCAGATCGGCGCGCGTCGCCTTCGACCCCGGCAGAACGATCAGCGCCACATCGCCCGGCAGTGCTTGGCCCGGTTGGACTATGATGAGGTCCACCGAGAGTTCGGCGCGCAGCGGGTCGAGATCGTCGAAATTCGCGATATGCGGCAGGCGCGGCACGGCGATCTTGATGGGACCGCCGCTCTTTGCCCGAGCGATGAGAGATTGAAGCGCAGCCAGTGCCATGCTGTCTTCTGCAGGAAGCAAGCTTGCCTGAGGAAACCACGGCACGACGCCAAAGCACGGCCATCCGGTGCATTCGCCGATCGCGCCAAGCCCACCATCAAAGAGCCGCGGGTCGCCGCGGAATTTGTTGACGATATAGCCGATGAGCCGCGCGCGTTCGCCCGCCGACAGCAGCGCGTGGGTTCCGACTAACTGTGCGATGACGCCGCCGCGTTCGATGTCGCCGACCAACGCCACCGGGACGTCGGCTGCTTCCGCAAACCCCATATTGGCGATGTCGCCGGCACGCAAATTAATTTCGGCCGGGCTGCCAGCGCCTTCGATAAGCACGAGGTCGGCGACGCCGGAAAGGCGCTCGAAAGCCGCCAGCACCGCCGGCAATAGCGACGGCGCCAGCGCGCGATACTCGCGCGCCGAGGCGCCGCGCAGCACCTTGCCGCAGAGCACCACCTGTGCCGTGTTGCCCGCTTGCGGCTTCAGCAGCACCGGGTTCATGTCTGTGCTCGGCGCGACGCCGCAGGCACGGGCTTGCAGTGCCTGAGCGCGGCCGATTTCGCCGCCTTCCACCGTCACCGCGGCGTTGTTCGACATGTTTTGCGGCTTGAACGGCCGCACCCGCAGTCCCCGCCGCGTGAAGGCTCGGCACAGCCCGGCGACGATCAACGACTTGCCGACATCGGAACCGGTACCCTGGATCATCAACGCGCGGGTCAAAACTCGATCCCTTTCTGCGCTTTGACCCCCGCGCGGAACGGGTGCTTCACAAGCGTCATCTCGGTCACGAGATCGGCCGCTTCGATCAGTGCGGGCTTCGCGTTACGGCCGGTCACAATGACGTGCAGATCGCGCGGCTTGGCCTGCAGCACGGCGAGCACTTCGTCAAGCGACAGATAATCGTAGCGCAGCACGATGTTGAGTTCGTCGAGCAGCACCAGGCTGTAGCTCGGGTCGGCGATCATTGCCTTCGCGAGATCCCACGCCGCGCGGGCCGCGGCGATATCTCGCGCGCGGTCCTGAGTGTCCCAGGTGAACCCTTCGCCCATCGCGCGGCAGGTCACGAGATCGGGGAATTTCGCCAGCACATCGCGCTCGCCGGTGCCCCAGGCGCCCTTGACGAACTGGACGATGCCGACGCGCATCCCATGTCCGATGCAGCGCAGTACCATTCCGAACGCCGCGGTCGATTTACCCTTGCCGGCGCCGGTATGGACGATGACAAGGCCGCGTTCCTCGGTCTTGGTGGCGAGCACCTTGGCGCGCGCGGCCTTGCGGCGCGCCATCTTTTCGCGATGCGCGGCGTTGAGTTCGGCTTCGGCGGTGTCGGTCATGCGGCGGGCCGGAAAGCGATAAGCGGCAGCTGCGCGACGAGCCGCTGCCGGTCGGCGTCCGTGCCGCGATAGGGCCAGCCGGCGAGCCAGCGCAATCCCAGCCGCACGATCGGCGCCATGAGGCGGTTGCGGCGTTCATAACCGGCAACGACGGCGGCGGCCTCTTCCGGTTCGACATCCCGGTGGGTTGCCAGGAACTGTTCGCGGCCGATGATGATCTCGGCTCCCGGCCGTGCCTCGATATTGCGCCGCCAGTCGGAATTGCGGCCGAACGCGTTCATCACCACGGCTTCGCGTGAAGCGGCCCGATATTCCATTACTTCGAGCACCGTTTCATGCCGTCGTCCGCTGCGCCGCCCGGTGTGAATCAGCAGCAGAAAGCGATGGCCGAGCAGCCAGCCGAGCCGCCAATGGTAAAGGCACACCGGCAGGCGGAACAGCCAGCGTATCGCGCGGTTCGGGCGTGCCGTCATCAACCGCTCGCCTCCGCCAGAGCGTCGCGCGCCGAATTGCGTCTGGGCCGCCACAACCCGCGCTCAATCGCCTCGGTGAAACGGGCTTCGATCTCGCGCAGTGCGGCCGGATTGGCGCCGGCGATGAAATCGCGCACCGCCGCGTCGCCGAGATAGGCGTCGTAAAGCAGGTCAAAATGCGTATCGTCCACCGCGCGCGCGGTGGCGGCGAAGGCGAACAGGTAATCGACTGTCGCAGCAATCTCGGCGGCCCCCTTGTAGCCGTGTCGCATCACCCCGGCGATCCAGCGCGGGTTGGCGGCGCGGCCGCGCACCACGCGGCCCAATTCCTCGCGCAGGGTGCGAATGCGCGGGCGGTCGGGGACGGAATGGTCGTTGTGGTAGACCGCCGGCGCGCGCCCAGACAAATGCCGTACCACCAGCGCCAGCCCGCCCTCAAACTGGTAGTAATCGTCGCTGTCGAGCAGATCGTGCTCGCGGTTGTCCTGGTTGTGCAGCACCGCGTCGGCAGTGCCGAGCCGTGCCTCGACCAGCGTCCGCTCGGCCCGGCCCTCGCCGCCCGCCGCATAGGCGTATTGCCCCCAGGTCAGCCAAGCCTCCGCGAGATCGGCGTCGCTATCCCAGATGCGCTCATCGATCAGCGTCTGCAGTCCGGCGCCGTAAGCGCCCGGCTTGGCGCCGAAGACCCGATAGCCAGCGCGGCGAGCCGCTTCCTCCGGGAGCTCACCTTCGGCTTCGAGCACTGCACGGTCGGCGGCGAAGCGCGTGGCGAGCGGATTGATGTGTTCCGGCTCATCGAGCGCGGCGACGGCCCGCGCCGCGCTGTCGAATAGGTCGATCAGGCCGGGAAACGCGTCACGGAAAAAACCGGAGATGCGCAGGGTCACATCGACCCGCGGCCGATCGAGAATGCTTGCCGGCAATATTTCGAAACCGGTGACGCGGCCGCTCGCCGGTTCCCAGACCGGGCGCACGCCGATCAGCGCCAGCGCTTGCGCGATGTCATCACCGCCGGTGCGCATGTTGGCGGTGCCCCAGGCTGAGAGCACGATCCGCTGCGGGTAGTTCCCATGTTCCTGCGCGTGGCGCTCGACGACGAGCTCTGCCGAGTGCCAGCCAAGCTGCCAGGCCGCGAGGGTGGGCACTGCACGGGTGTCGAGTGAAAAAAAATTGCGCCCTGTCGGCAGTACCTCGGGCCTCCCGCGACTCGGCGCGCCTGACGGACCGGAAGGGACGAAACGAGCGTCCAGCCCGGCGAGCAGGCCGGCAATTTCTCGCTCGCCACAAGTGGTGACAGCGGGCCGAAGTTTTTTTTCGACCCAGCCGAGTACAGCCTTTGTCTTCTCCCATTGCGGCTCCAGCCGGATATCGCCGGCGATCAATCGCAACGCCAGCGCCTCGAGCCGCTCGACCGTATCTCCGGCAGTGCGCCATTGCCCGCTAGTGTGTCGCACTTCTACGTCGTCATGCCCGGACTTGATCCGAGCATCCAGCAAACATGTGGTTTCCTCTCGGTCCGATGTAACGGGTGGTTGGATGGCCGGGTCAAGCCCGGCCATGACTGTTGAAAGAACGGAAGGCTGCGGCCCCGTCCAATCATCGGCCAAATCCATCGTCAGCGGATCGCAGCCAAGGTTGAGATCGGTCGCGAGGGCGCGAAGCAGCGATTCATCCTCCGGCCGCGCACCGCGCCGGGCGCGGGAGATCGCCAGCAGCAGCGAATGCAGCTTCCCACCATCCGGGCTGTTGCCGAACACATGCAGGCCATCGCGGATTTGCAGCTCTTTGAGTTCGCAGAGAAACCCGTCGAGCTTCTTCAAAGCTTCGGTTCGATCATCATCGCCGGAGATACCGCAATCGCGGTCGATGCCTGCGGCGCGGGCGCGTTCCAGAATCTCGGCGGCGAGGGGAGCGAGACGGCGCCGGTCGCCGCGCGCGGCCTCATAATATTCGTCTATCAGCCGTTCCAACTCGGCCGGCTCGCCATGGCTGCCGGCGCGGGTCAAGGGCGGGGTCAGGTGATCGACGATCACCGCCTGGGCGCGCCGCTTGGCCTGCGTGCCTTCGCCGGGGTCGTTGACGATAAACGGGTAGAGATGCGGCAGCGGGCCGAGCACCGCCTCGGGAAAACACTCCTCGGACAGCGCCAGCGCCTTGCCGGGCAGCCATTCGAGCGTGCCGTGCTTGCCGAGGTCGATCACCGCGTCGGCGCGGAAATCGTCGGCCAGCCAGGCGTAGGCCGCAAAATACCCGTGTGGCGGCACCAGAGCGGGGTCGTGATACGTCGCCTTCGGGTCGATGTTGTAGCCGCGCGCCGGCTGGACCAGCACCGCGACATTCCCCAGCCGGAAGCTGGGGATCGCGAAACGGCCGCAATCGAGCCGGCCGGGCCGGAAGAACGGGTCGCGCTCTGCCGCGCCCCATTGCGCCGTCACGCGCCGCTGCACGAACGGCGACAGCGTTGCGAAAAATGAGGCATAATCAGCGAAAGCGTAGGTTTCCTCGGCTGGCGCTGAGGGGCGTTGATTACTCGGGCCGGCCAACAGACGCGCCATCAAAGCCACGCCATCGGCAGGCATATCGGACACCCGGTAACCCGTCTCGACCAACGCCTTGAGGATCGCGATCGCCGAAGCCGGCGTGTCGAGGCCGACACCGTTGCCGACACGGCCGTCGCGGTTGGGATAATTCGCGAGAATGACCGCAAGGCGGCGTTCGGCGGGCGGCTTGGCGCGCAATCGTGCCCAGTTACGCGCCAGATCGGCGACAAACGCGATGCGGTCGGCGACCGGGCGATAGCCGACAAGATTGACCTCGGTCTCGGGGTCGCGGCCGAGTGGTGCCTTGAACGAAACCGCGCGAGAAAGGATGCGGCCATCGATCTCGGGCAGCGCGACATTCATCGCAAGATCGCGTGGGCCCAGTCCTTGGGTGCCCGCCCGCCAGGTTTCCTCATCGCCGCCGGAAAACACGACCTGCAGGACCGGACAGTCGGCGCGCAGCGGGTCATCGCCGCCCGACGCCGCGACCGAAAACCCGGTGGCATTGAGGATTACCACCGGCGGGTGGACGGCAAAGGCCTCGGCGATAAGGGCGCGCGCCTCGCCGTTCTTAAGGCTGTGGACGAAGATCGGCAGCGGGTTGAGGCGCCGCGCGGCGAGGGCGTCGATCAGCGCGTCGACCGGCGCGGTGTTCCCCGACTGGATCAGCGCGCGATAGAAGACGATCGCAATGGTGCCGAGATTTCCTTTCCACGCGGCCTCGATCTCGGCGAGAGACGGCGTCGGTATGTCGGGCCAATAAAGGCCGGCGCGCAGCAACGGCGCCGGCTCGGCCCAATTCGCTTCATTCCCCGCCAGCGTTGCGGTATAGCGCAAAAAATTCTCGGCATTACCCGGGCCGCCTTCGGCGAGGTAGTGCCACAACCGGGCAGCGGTCTCCGGCGGCACCGTCGAGAATTCACTGAGTTCGAGGTCGGGCTTGTCGTCGCCAGGGAGCAGCGCAAGAGGAATGCGATGCCTGCGGCAGGTTTCGACCAGCCGCTCGACAGCATAAGGAAAATAGCTGCGTCCGCCGAGCAGCCGGGCAACCACGAGCCGCGCCCGAGCGATCGTCTCCATATACAGATCGACCGAAAAATTATGGCCGAGCCGCATCACCGGCGCGAGGCGCAGGCTTGGTGCGCGTGGATCGGCGGCGCGGCGGCGCCTCTGCGCTGCGGCGAGCAGCGCGATCTCGGTGTCGGCGCTAACCAACACGATGATGTCGCCCGGCGTCTGCGCAAGGTCGACCGCCCCCGACCCGTCGGCGATGATGCCGGGTTCAGTTGCCAGCAGGTGCATCTATCCGCCCAGCGCCGCCGCGACGGAATCGCGGTCGAGGCCTTGTTTGCCAATCACCACGAGGCGCGTTGCCCGTTTTTCGCCTGGCTCCCAGGGCCGGTCGAAATAATGCTGCACGCGGTCGCCGACCGCCTGGATGATCTGCCGCCGGTCGCGGCCCGCCACCGCGACAAAACCTTTGACCCGCAGGATGTCGTACGCGCGGATGGTCGTGGCGAGACGCTCGCGAAAGGCGTCGCTGTCGACAAACGGCGGGAGGCTCACGACAAAACTGGTGAAATCGTCGTGGTCATGCTCGCCTTCCAATTCATGCACCGAAGGGCGAGCGGCGAGGTCGTCTTCGGCCGCCGCGCCGAGGCCAAGTGCGATCGGCGGCGCGATCCGCCCGTCGCGCGCCGTCACGACGCGTACGCCGGGCCGCAGCCAGGCGGCGATCTCAGCGGTAAGGCGGGCCAGCTCCGCTGGGGCAACGAGGTCGATCTTGTTGAGGATCACCAGATCGGCGCAGGCAAGCTGGTCGCCAAACACTTCCTCGAGCGGGTTGTCGTGTTCGATGGTCGGATCGGCGGCGCGTTGCGCGGCAATGGCGGCGGGATCGTCGGCGAAGCGGCCGGCGGCGAGGGCGGCGGCGTCGATCACGGTTAGCACGCCATCGACCGTCGTCGCAGTCCGAATTTCCGGCCAGGCGAAAGCTTGGACCAGCGGCTTCGGCAGCGCCAGACCCGAGGTTTCGATGAGAATGTGATCGGGCGGTGCCGGGCGTTCGATGAGTTTGGTCAGCGTCGGAAGGAAATCGTCGGCGACCGTGCAGCACAGGCAGCCATTCGCCAGCTCGATGATGTCGTCATCGCTACAGCTCTCGTCACCGCAGCCGAGCAGCAACTCACGGTCGATGCCGAGTTCGCCGAATTCATTGACGATGATCGCGAGACGATGACCCGTCGCCGCGCCGATCAGGTGGCGCACCAGGCTTGTCTTGCCCGCGCCGAGAAAGCCGGTGATGATTGTCGCCGGAATACGGCGCATCAGGCGGCGCCCTTCAGCACCAGCGGCAAGCCGGCAGCGACAAAGACGACGCGGTCGGCGAGCGCTGCGATCTGTTGATTGAGCCGGCCGGCGGCATCGCGAAATTTGCGGCCGAGCGGGGTTTCGGGGACCAGCCCCATCCCGACTTCGTTGGCGACCAGAACCACCGGCCCGGCGGCATCGCGCAACACGGCGCAGAGAGTTTCGGCCTCATGCGCGACGACGCGGCCGGCGCCCATCAGGTTGGACAGCCACAGCGTCAAGCAATCCACCAGCATCGGCCGTGCCGGGTCGGCATTCGCGAGGATCGCGGGCGCGAGTCCCAGCGGCTCTTCGACCGTGCGCCAGAAATCGCTACCGCGCCGCGCGCGGTGCTCGGCGATACGCGCCGCCATCTCGGCGTCGCCGGGTTGGGCGGTGGCGATATAGGTGCCGGCGCTGGCCGCGCCGCGCACCAATATCTCGGCATGGCGACTCTTGCCCGAGCGCGCGCCGCCGAGGATGAAAGTAATAGGGGGCAAAGCGCCCGCGACCGGTCCAGACAAAGGCTCCTCCTCCACCCGAGGAATCGTGCCAGCTCAATGGCGGTGCGGAGGTCTCCTGGCTTGGGGTCGTCGCCCGCGGCGCCTTCCCACCCCCGAAGCCGGGAGCAGTGGCGGTTGCCGTGGAACTCGCCCTTACAGTTGCGGGGGCAGCGCCGGTCTCGCACCGGACTTCCCTGTCGCATCGCGGGGTCACGCTAACATGGCCAGCGTCATTCGGCGGAAAAAAATCTGCTATAAGCTTCCGCGCCGGTCCCGAGAGGAGGATGTGATGAAGGTCGAAGGCGGTTGCCTGTGCGGCAAGGTGCGGTATTCGGGTGAGGCGGAACCGATTTTTATGGGCGTGTGTCATTGCACGAACTGCCAAAAAAGCACGGGCACCGCGTTCAACGCTGTCGTCGCAGTGCCGAAGCCTGCAGTGAGCCTCAGCGGCGCGGTCAGTACTTACGAAGGCCGTGGCGATACCGGGAACGCCACCTACAAGTATTTTTGCCCGGAATGCGGCTCGCCGGTTGGGGAAGAAGCGGCGATCATGGCCGATGTCTTGATGATCCCGGTGGGGACGCTCGACGATCCGGGCGCGGTAACACCGGCGATGCAGATCTATTGCGACAGTGCGCAGCCCTGGGCGTTGCTCGGCGAAGGCGTCCAGCGTTTCCCGAAAATGCCGATGCCGGGCTAACCTACCGGCGCCGAGACGTCGCGGCGCGTCACAATCCGATCGCGATAGCTGACGGCTGCGTTCGTGCAGCCTATGTGGTATGTTTAGGACTCTCAGCCGTAGGCCGTTGGGAGGCGATTCGGAAACAGGTAGAAACCGGGTACGTCATTCAAACGGAAGGGTGGCCCAGCGGTTTAAGGCACCGGTCTTGAAATGCGACAACAGCCCTCTCGGCTGATGCCGTGTGATGCCCGATCTGTGGCCGATTTCCTAGGTTTTGGCCCTTTCCATCAGGCCAGCGGTCATGAGGCCACATCGACAGGCCGCATACATGAACGCACCCGACTCGCGCGCTGCCACATTCTCATCATCGACCTTGCGAGGCCGGGGCCGCCTATACATGAAACTTTCGATGAAGCCGTTCTCCCAAGGACTGCCGGGTGCGATGTAGTGCCAGCCGACGCCGCGGTTCTCCTGCCAGCGCAGCATGGAGTGCGAGGTCAGCTCGGTGCCGTTGTCGCTGACAATCGTCAGCGGCTTCTTGCGCTTCGCGACGATCGCGTCGAGCAAGAAGTGGTAAACTCACGATTTGGCGCCGTTAGCACTGACGTGCAGACAGAGACCGCCGCCGTCGGAATACATGCCCTTTTCCGCAGCCCTTGTGACCGCCAGTGCGGTCAGCCGACGAACCGTCCGCCCAACCATTTATTCCCCCAATTATTCCCACAACTCACTTGCGGACTTTGGCGAAGGACGGAAATTCGGCTTTTTTCCTACGATTTTTGCGTAGGTTTACGAAGGTTAGCGAAGGTCGACGAAGAGAGGAAATTGGCGGAAGAGGCATCCGTTTTATAGTAAGGAAAATCAATACATTATATCTCATTTTTCGGATTTACCCATCAGTTAGCCCATCGCTCATATGAAAAAGCCCCGCCGGGTGATGGCGAGGCTTCCTGTTTTCCAAACTTGTTTGGGCTATTCGGCCGCCGCTTGTTCGACCTTGACAGCGTTTTGCGCGGAGCCCTGCAGCACCACGATCTCGCTCTCACCGCGCCATGCGGCGATGATATCTCGTGGGGCTACGGTCGCAGTGATGAGTATGGGATCACCCTTGTAGCGGCACGTGAACTTCTCTGCGATGGCACGATCCGTCGTCCATGACATCCCGGCCGCCGCCGTCTCCACATCGATGCCTTGAGCACCGCGCCAGATCGTTATCGGTTTTCGTCTGCGGCGCAACGAGCACCAGAGATCAAAGTCCCGATCATCGCTCATCAGCCCCCGTGGATCAGCGCGCTCGAACGCCTCGGCGATGTCGTCTTTATCGAAGCCCCAGTGCGAGATCAGGCTGCCGCCCTTCGGTCGCCACCAGGCTTCGGCGAGCACACAGCCGAGGAATCTGGGGTGTACAAAGTCACAATGGTGCCAATCGAGGCACCACGCGAGCATTTCGGACTTGGCCTGATCGTCATGCATGACGATCTCAGCAAATATGATCGCCGACTCGGCGTCGTCATCATTTGAGCATTCCAGTGCCAAGTTTCTGGGCTGTTTCGCCTTGAAGCGCATCTCCACCTGGAATTTTTCATGCTCTCTCTGGATTTCGGCATGTTCAGCGAAGCGCGCTGCATTTTGTTCCGGCGAAATATGCCCGCGCAGGGCCTCGCGAAGCGCTTCGATCCCGGAAAAGAGTTCCCCCATGATCATCTTCCCCCGAAGACGGACCCGGCCGCATCTCTACAGCCGGGCCGCAGTTTCATCTAAACGCGGAACTGGGCCGAACGGTATTTGGTGACCTTGCCCTTGGCCTTCCGTAGCTGGGCTTCCGCAACGTCCGCGAGCTGCTCGATGGCGTCGGCCTCGGGGCCCCGCAACCGCTCGTCGCCGCCAAACCCTGCAGCGCCAGCGAAATGCCTATGATCGTCCGCAAGACGTCGTTAAGCTTATCCTCCGCACGGATCAACTTGAGATGCCGTCGGTGGGCTTTGTCGGCCTTTCTTTCACTTTAGGCGGGAAGCCTTGGACATGTGACAACGGCCGCCGGACACAGTTTTCAGCATGGTTCTTTTCTACGCATAGCCTGTTCAAGGGCTACACGGAATCATGGGCCGATCGCCGCCGGTGTGCAAGCAGATCGCACCCGGTGACAAAGTGTCGCGTCGCACGACCTCCGGTTGCGCGTTAATACTCGCGCAAAAAGGGAGGTAACATGTGAGAACCGCTATCATAGCGCTCACCGCGCTTAGTTTAGGTGGATGCGCGACCGTTATGGAAGGCACCGGCCAGAGCGTCGCCGTCGCAACTAATCCCCCGGGGGCCACGTGCTCAATCGACCGCGAGGGCGTACGCCTCGGTCAAGTCGCCAGCACGCCCGGCAGCATTCACATCGACAAGAGCGGCAAAGACCTCCAGGTCTCATGCAGCAAGGACGGCTATCGTCCCGCCACTATCGCGCAGTCCCCGCACTTCACCGGCACGACCTTCGGCAACATCCTCATCGGCGGCGGCATTGGAGCGATCGTCGACGCCTCAACGGGCGCCAATTACGAATACCCGGCGCAAATCAGCATGGACCTGGTGCCACTGCATCCGGCTCAGGGCGCTCCGATCGCGTCCGTGATGCCCCAATCTGCTTTTTCACCGCCGCGATAGTTTAGCCCTCGACAGGTCCCGAACTTTTCTTCGGCGTCGCGCGTTCTAAGATCAAAGGAACAATTTCGCGCACAGCGCGTCCCGGAATCCGGAAAGGAAACATGGGTGTGCCTGACGGCCAGTGCCCTAAAGGGCCTGGCCGTCTTCATGTCGGAGCCTCAATGCTGAGCACCGTGATCACCCTGGCCAAGATCGCGCCAAAGCTGACCATGCTGGAAATCGCCTGTACGAAATGCGACCGCTACGGGCGCCTCAGCGTCACCCGGCTCATCGCCGAGCATGGCGAGGACATGGCGTTGCCGGAGTTGAAAGAGGTGCTGGCGGCCGATTGCCCGCGCCAGCGCGCGACATCCCTATACGATCGATGCGGCGCGTACTATCCGCAGCTACCCCGGCTGTTCGGCCAGCGTTGATCTGAGCCATGTGCCCCAATGTCCTACAAAGGGCTGGCCGTCTTCATGCGGAGCCGAAGGTCAGGTTAATTGCAATCGATAGGCGCGACAAACCAGGTGGATGCGACCGCGATCTTTCTGCGCTGCCCCCCCGTTAGATCCTCAACGATGGCGTGAGCCGGACCATCCTCAGCTGTTACATCGGGCATCACGCCCTTGCCCATAGCGCGAACATCGGCGACTTTCAACGCCGCGAGGCCCCAGCCACGCGGAAACCCCTCAAGCATCACCTCAACCGGGTCAAGTCCCAACTCCGTCAGTACAGAAAGTCGCTGCACTGACATCGGCGTTCCATCAGCGTTCGGCTCGAATGCTGATGATCTAGGTCTTAATCCCGATGGCTGTTTAGGGTCGGGAGTTGTTTCCGCCGGATGAGGTATCCGGCGGAGCAAAATCTCATCATTACCAATCGCAGGATCATCGATGACGGACACCGAATAACCACATTAGGGGCGCTTCGAAATCTCGCGGATGGCATCGATCGCGCGCTGTGAGTCGGTAGTTACGTCCTCCCAGCTCTGATCCGGTTCGCCAACATCGTCAAAAGCAATCTCGAATTCGCCGCCTCCGCGCATTCTGATCTCCAAATCAGCCGAATCCCGATGCCAATCAAATTGGAGTTGACCGTCTTTTGTAGGCCCAATATCTGGTGTTAGAGCATCAGGAGGCATAACGGCACGCAAAAAAGACCACGCGCGACGCACGGTTTCGTGCTCGACGCGCTTCGCGCCATAGCCATCCCAATTGTCCGGTAGACCCAATATCCAGGCGAGACGACTCTGAACTTTCAAGCACCATCCTGGCGCAGGTGGATCGGCTAGAGTCATCGCCGGATCAGTGGGCGGCGCGAACTCGACATAGCCGGGCCGTTCATACGCCCGATGCAATGCGAAATAATTCAGCCCCGCGCTTTGGCCGTCAAACGATGCATCAAGTAGCAACATCGGTACGCCCCCATACTTTGTGCATTTCGGGCGTCGTTAGCGCCGCGAAGGCGCAAACGATGGTACGTCGACCGGCGTCAAAGAAATTCAAAGCACCATCCAGGGTAGGGGACATGGGGCGGCCGCGAGCTAGCAGCGTAAATTGGAAATCCGGGGTCCGATTATGCATCGCAGGTTGAACGAGCGTATGCAGGCGGCCAAAGGGGCGCTGATTTTCATCAGCCAAGATATATCTCGCCCGGAAACCAAGATCTTCCAATGCAGGAAGGGAATCACGAGCATCCGGAACTCGCAATCGCGAAAACACCCTTTCCGCTCCAGCATATCCGCCACGCTCTGTCGAGGCTTCTATCCGATTGATATAGCTTATTTCGCACTGATCGATGATTGGATCAGTAAGCCCAGCCCGAGCTATCAACGCCAGAAAGGCCCTCGTGTGGCTTTCAAAACCCTTTCGAATCGATTCATATCGCGGGTAATCGATGCCGCGGTCTTGTTTCCGCCAATTGTGAACAAACCGATCATTTTGAATTTGCAATAATCGCTCGCCATCGCGGCTTGCCAGCGCCAAACGCACATTTATGTCGGGTGATCCGCCGAATTGAAATTGAAATGCTGGCGGCGCCGATGGCTGGCCACTAAAAACTTCTAAATCGTGGCCAAGTGGCTGCTGAAAACGGATTTGCGGAAACTGATCAGCAAACTCGACGCAGCACCCTTTCAAAAACGTCCCATCAATTCCGGCTATCGGCTCAAATTGAATGGAAAGGTAAACCTCCGTGACCGGCGGAGACCGGAAGTTCGGGAGATCATCTGGCCGCGCCATCATCACACAGACCCTACCACAGATGCATGTGTAGAGAACACGTGGCCATTCAAGAGGCGTTCCAGGTCCTAAAGCGTAAAAACATCTTGACGCGCGCGGTTGGCACGGGCCTCTAGGAGCTGATCACTTCAAGCAGATCGGCTAGTTTCGACATGGCCGCTCGCGCGGCGGCAGCTTCGCCTCCAACTGCGCCACGCCGTCCATCCGCACTGAATACCAGTCGTCACACCGAGTTTTGCCGTCTTGAAGCCTGCGCCAATGCGTTAGGTCAAGCATCCATTCTGCCACCAGGACCAACCGATGCGAGCTATCGTCGATCCGTTCCTCGAATTCCTGGAGGTCTTCCGGGTGCGTCCAAGGATCGGCTTCCTGGTCGTTTGGCTCGGAAACGAAGAAGGTCATCACGCTGCTCTTTTCACGGCCTTGCGAGCCAACGTTTTCGGCCGCCCTGCGCTGTTGGCGCGACATGCCAGCCTCGGCCGGCGCGGTGCCGGCGATCGGCGGGATCAGCGCCCCGATTTGCTCAGGGGTGAGCGCATCAGCTTCCTTCGCGAAGGCCGCAGCCAAATCGATTTCCTCGTCACCACGCTCGATGCGCGCTACCACGGCGGCGGCGGCATCGTACGAGGCCGCCATTGCCAAGATGCCGCCGCTGCGCCTGGCGATCGTCAAACGGAGCAAACGACACAAGGGGTTTCGTCGTCCTGCCGCGCCGCTGGGTGATCGAGCGCACTGGTTTGGACGTAACCGGCGGCCTGCCAAGGACTTCGAGAACCTTGCTGGCCATGTTGTCACCCCTCGCCTCCATCCAGTTTGCCCTGCGGCGGCTTGCCAGGGGTGTAGACCCTGACAGTCAGTCGAGATAATGCCGACTATGGTTCCGGCTAGCGGCCGCCGTCGGATCAGATTGCTGCCCTTCCTAGAACGACCTGGATGGACCGCAGTGCGCGGATTTCGTTGAAAAACTCCGCAAGCAGAATTCGAAAATCTGCCAGTATCGGCCTTTCCGCGACCGCGGGCTACAGCGCGCCCCGGCGGGGGCCTCGTGTGCTGGCGTCGACGATTGCAGACGGATGGACCGCGCGGGGGAATCATGTCGTAGTTTGGGCTTTCGTTCGAAGGCACATTGTGGCGTGACTAGTTTGGACCCCCGCGTCGTTGAGAGCTTGCGCTCGGCCCATGACGGGCAAGTGAGCCGCGGCGAGCTGCTTTCAACGGATCGCCTTCAGGCGGGCTACGCCGCCTTTCGGGCTCGCTTTGGGCCGGATGTGCTTAAATCGTTGGACGGTCCGGGACTGCTGCATACGATGCATGCTCACGGGAATAGGGAAAGTCTGGTCTATTGGTTGGAGTTCAAGAACGACGATGAATTTCCTGGACAAAAGTTCGGGAGTATCGCCGGCGGCAGCGCGCACAAATTTGGTCTGTTTCGGCGGAGGGAGACGGAACAATGGGTGCAAGGTTCGGTCAACCACGAAAAGAATATCTCCGAAGCTGATGCGGTAGTCATCGCGCGCCGCCACCGAGACCAGCTGATGGCTGGTATCAACTTGCTTGAAGGCGTAGCCGCCGCGGCGGATGACGCCGCTTATCTTGCCTTGCAAGGAGCGCTCGAAGAGCAGGCGCCGGATATCTGCGGTCTAGCCTGGGCTCACAAATATTGGAGCCTGCTCTTTCCTGAGAAGCTTGACGATTACCACAACGCGCGGTGGCAGCGGCACCACCTGGTGCGGGTGCTGGAAGAGCCGCCGCCGGAGGATGGCCTGTATGTGTGCGCTGGTCGGTTCGTGAGGCTCGCCGCCGAATTGGCGTGGCCAATGAACCATCTCACGAGTGCACTCAATGAGCGCGACGGGAACCCCATTCGCTACTGGCGGCTCGGCACCCGCGTTGGCGAGGGGCCGTTCATTTGGCCGGCGATGCGCGACGGGTCCTACGCAGCTATCGGTTGGGATGCACTTGGGGATTTGTCCGAGGTCGCCGAGGGTGAGCATGTCAGGGAATCGGTGCGATCCCTGCTTGAGCAGGAATACCCTGGCGATGCTCGTATTATCTCCCGAAAGGCGGGGGAGATCCGGGATTTCATCGAGCGAACACAGGCCGGCGACGTGATTGTGGCTGCCGACGGCCAGCGGGTGCTCGGGGTTGGACGCGTGACCGGCCCTTACCGGTACGAAGACACGGAGCCTAGCGGTGCGCCCCATCGGAGAGCCGTGGAATGGAGTTCGACCGCCGAATGGAATCTGCCGACGAGCGAGGGATTGCGAACGACCTACTTTCAGATCGGTCGGCATATAAACAATATCCTCGAAATCGAGCGCCGGCTGCTCGACGGCGATACGACATCGACGCCGAAGCTTGGCCCGGCGGCGCCTACGCCCGCATTGCGGCTGGATGGCATCCCCGGCCGGATACAAGCCATCCTGGAGCGTAAGGGCCAAGCGATCCTCTTCGGGCCGCCAGGGACGGGAAAGACCCACTGGGCGCGCCGAACTGCCCGCGATCTTGCCGCGATCGGCGCGTTCGGCCGGCGTTTTGAAGAGTTAAGCGCTGGCGAACGCGGCGAAGTCGAAGGAACGGAACAGTCCGCTGGGCTTGTGCGGTGGTGCACCTTTCATCCGGCATATGGGTATGAAGATTTCATCGAGGGCTTCCGGCCGGAGCAGAGTGCGACCGGACAATTGGTGTTCGAACGCCGCGCCGGAATTTTTAAAACAATCTGCGACCTGGCCGGGCGCACGCCGGACAGGAAGTTCGTGTTGGTGCTCGACGAGATCAATCGGGGGGATATCCCCCGGATTTTCGGCGAGCTGCTCACGTTGCTAGAGCGCGATAAGCGCGGTCTAAAGCTGAATTTAGCGCTCTCGGGCAACAGTTTCGCCGTGCCGGCCAATGTCTATTTGATCGGGACGATGAACACGGCTGACCGCTCGATCGCGCTGCTCGACACTGCGTTGCGGCGGCGCTTCGGCTTCGTCGAGTTGATGCCCGACGCTTCCGCGCTCGGTGGGGCGTCGGCCGGTGGTGTACCTCTTGGACCCTGGCTCACAGCGCTGAACGACCGGGTACGAACGCATCTCGGACGGGATGCGCGGAACCTTCAGGTTGGACATGCCTACCTCCTGCAGGACGGCCATCCGGTGACCGATTTCGCGCAGTTTGTGCGAGTGCTGGCAGAGGATCTGGTGCCTCTGTTGGAAGAGTACTGCTATGAGGACTACGGCGCGCTGGCGCGCATTCTAGGCCCAGGGCTGGTCGACGAAGCCGGTCAGCGTATTCGGGAAGAGCTATTCGCGGCCGGCAGGAGGGCAGAGCTTGTGCAGGCTCTGCTGGAACCGGCGCCGGAGATCGTAACGACGGCGGCGGCGGCAACCCCGGAAGAGGTGGAGCAAACGCCGGAGGCGGAAGAGCCTGAGGCGTGATCATGATCAGCCTGCGCGAGTGGCAGACCGCTCGCCCAGATGAGGGAAGCTTGCTGGCCGAGCAGTCGCTCGCGGGGCTTCCGTCGGGACGGCGGCTGGCCGAAGAATTGTCAAAAACCGGCCGCATGGAAGTGCTTGAACTCGCGCGCGGCCTTGAACTGCGCGCAACGTCGTTTGTCGGGCGGATCTCCCTGGGCGACATCTCGGTGACGGTCCATCCCAAAATCACTGGCGGACCGCTCCTGAGCCTATTTCGCTACGCCTACGGTTTGCGAAACCTCGACCTTTACGGTCCGGTTGATTTCGGCTCCTCTTCGTGGAGTTTCCAGGATCTGCTCGTCCATCAGTTAGCCGCCGAAGCGGGCGAGTTGCTCGACCGCGGGCTTCATCGCGACTACGAACGTGTTGAGGACGATCTGGCCAGCCCGCGCGGCCGGGTCGATTTCACCCGCTACCTGCAAACGATTCAGCGTGTGCGGGTGAGATTGCCGTGCGCGCATCATCCGCGCACGGAGGACACGCTGCTCAACCGGGTGCTTCTCGCGGGAATCCATTTTGCGGCAGACCTGGCGGCCGATGGTGAGCTCAAAGGACATATGCGGCGGCTGAGTAAACGGCTCGGCGAGGCGGTCAGCGAACAATGGCTTGATGCGTCACTCATCGCGGAGGCATGGCGGTCGGTGGACCGCCGGACGGTGGTCTACGAACCGGCCCTGACGCTCATTGAGTTGTTGTTGGACGGGCAGGGTGTGGCCTTGGACGAACAAGGCAGCCGGATGCGGCTTAAGGGCTTCCTTTTCGATATGAACCGCTTTTTCCAGGCGCTCTTGTCGAGATTCCTCCGGGAAAACTTAAGGGGAGTCGAAGTCCACGACGAACGTCGCCTCACGGGGATATTTCGGTATCGACCGGGTGAAAATCCGCTAGGTCGGCGAGATCCGACGCTCCGTCCAGATTTTGTGCTGATGCGGGGCGCGGAGACAGTCTCCGTACTGGACGCGAAGTATCGGGATCTGTGGGAACAACCGCTGCCGCGCGAGATGCTCTATCAACTGGCTCTCTATGCTCTCGGGCGCACCGGTGAGCGGGCATCCTCCATTTTGTACCCGACGGTTGAGGCGGCCGCGCGCGAACAGACTATCGTCATCCAGGAACCTGTGCGGGGCACCGAGCGCGCGCGCGTGACCCTGCGCCCCGTGAATTTGCTGCGGCTGGACCAACTCCTGCGCGCCGGACCGGCGGCGCAGCCACAGCGCGCAGAACTCGCGGGAAACCTGGCGGGTTGCTAAGCGTGATCGGAGCTCACGCCGCGCTGTCTAACCCGATGCAGTGTTTATGCTATCGCGTTGGCGGTTTTGGGGCAGATTGAGCCGTCCTTCACTGCGGAGTTTTGAACGGCCGGGGTCGGATCAGAAAGCGGGCTTCTGCGTTCGATGATTTTTGACGATGGGGACTTTTGAGGCAGGGCGCTCAGCTTGGAAAGCAGCGTGCAAAAGTGACCCGGCTTTGGGGGTGATCAGCGTCGAATAGTGACCCAGCCCCGAATCGTCGAATGCTCCTCCTGGTTGTGCTTGG
>Ga0335085_10005356_pt1 | contig 20627 bp, 15 predicted proteins | sample Lox_Sample_45_FD_206712 | JGI IMG/M metagenome (GOLD analysis project Ga0335085, IMG submission 206712) | Soil microbial communities from Loxahatchee National Wildlife Refuge, Florida, United States - Lox_Sample_4.5 | ecosystem: Environmental > Terrestrial > Soil > Wetlands | place: USA...
GGTACTTCTACTCGCGGTGAGCGCGATTGCCGCGGTCCTGGTCTTCAATCGCCGGCCCGCCGAGCCGGTGCTGCGCTTCGCCGTCAATCCACCCGAGAACACCAGCTATCCCGGAAACCCGGTGGTCTCGCCGGATGGCAAATACCTGACGCTTTCGGCAGTGGGCCCGGACGGCCAGCGCATGTTGTGGCTGCGTCCGCTGGACACCCTGCGCCCCATCCCGATTCCCGGCACAGAGGGCGGCAGCGCCCCATTCTGGTCGCCCGACAGCCAGTACATCGGCTTTTTCGCCGGACGCGATTTGAAGAAAGTGCAGATCGACAAATGGACGGTGCAGAAGATCTGCGATGCGGATGCCAACCCGGGCGGCGGCACGTGGAATAACGACGGCACCATCCTGTTCGCGCCGAACCTGTCGGACGGTCTTTTCAAAGTGCCGTCGGTAGGCGGCAAACGCGAGCCGGTCCTCAAGCCGAAAACCGACAAGTCCGAGTTCTCCTATCTTTGGCCGCAATTCCTGCCGGACGCCCGGCATTTCCTCTTCTTCGTGCTGGCCAATGCGCCCGATTCCACGGGCGTCTACGCCGGCTCGCTCGATTCCAAGGAATACACCCGCGTCCTCGCCACCTCGGCGAACGGCATCTACGCCGGGCTGCCGGAGACCGACGGTCGCAAGCACGGATACCTGTTGTTCATGCGCGAACGCAGCCTGATGGGCCAGAGCTTCAACGTGTCGAAACTGGCGCTGCAAGGCGAGCCGGTAACCCTTGCCGAGGACGTCGGTTCGATTGCCAGTTTGTCGCTTGCGCCGATTTCGGTATCCAACACTTCGATCCTGGTCTACCAGGAGGTCGGCCACCCCAGCCGCCAGATGGTGTGGATGGATCGCACCGGCAAGTACACCGCCGTGGCCGCCGATCCGGGCGATTGGGGACCGCCGCGCATCTCCCCGGACGGCCGCCGCTCGGTGACCGCCCGCCGGTTCGTGACCACGGACAACGAACAGGCCGACCTGATGTTCATTCAGAGCAATGGCGTCATCTCACCCTTCACCGAGACGCCCGGCATGCATGAGGTCAATCCGGTGTGGAGCCCCGATGGCCAGCACATCGCCTTTACGGCGGCGCCTCCGCTCAACCGCAAGGCGCACTCGGATGCGGACGCCTTCAATTACGACATTCTGGTGAAGCCTGTCGATGGCAGCAAAGCGGAACTGCTGCTCAAGAACCCTTTCCGTAAGAATCCCACCGACTGGAGCCGCGACGGACGCTGGCTGATTTTCGATTCCACCGACCAGGGCACGGGCCATGACATCTGGGCCTATTCTTTTGCCGACCGGCGCGCCGGCCCGGTGGTGGAAACCGTCGCCGAGGAACATTTCGGCGCGCTGTCACCCAACGGAAAGTGGCTGGCGTATCAATCCGACGAAACCGGCCACGTCGAGGTGTACGTGCAGGCGTTCGAGGGCCTGTTGCCCGGCACCAAAAAGCGCTACCAGATTTCGCAGGGTGGCGGCGGCATGCCGCGGTGGCGCGGCGATGGCACGGAGTTGTTCTACCTGACCGCTCCCGGCCGCATGATGGCCGTGCCGATCCGGTCCAGCGCCGAAAGCGCGCTCGAATTTGACGCGCCGCAAATGCTCTTTCAAACGCGGCCCATCCCCAAACAGTGGAACTGGTACGACGTATCAACCGACGGGCAACATTTCCTGTTCAACCTGCCGCACGAGTTTTCGAATTCCTCCAAGATCAACGTGGTCTCGAACTGGACCGAGAAGCTGAAAGACTGAGCGTGCGCAAGTGGCAAAGATCCAACTTGCCGCGCTGATGCTGGCTTTCACCGCGCGACTGATCGCGCATGACTGGTTGATCGTTCCCGGCGTGCGCGTCGGACCAGTGACCGCCGTCTCCAACGAAGCGGAATTGAGAGCCACATTCGGCGCTGGGAGGGTCCGGCGCGCCCAAATCCGCCTCGACGAGAAAACAACCGCCCCAGGACTCAGCATCTACAGTGGACAGCCAGGTGAATCGCTCGCCGTCGTACGGCCGCGAAACGAGGGCGGGCTGCGCTGGCCCTTGCTGGTGATTCCCTGTTACGGCCAGACCGGCGTCGATTGCCGCTGGCGAACCCAAGAGGGCGTGCGTGCGGGTATGGGCCTCGCGGATTTGGAGAAGCTCAACGGCAAGCCGTTCCTGTTGTATCCAGATCTCCAGGCCAAGCTGTGGAAGTATGCCTGGTGGAAGGATGGACAACTGGCCGCGCGATTGGGCGAAGATTTAGAGGTCCAATTCGAAATGCACGTGCCGCCGGACCGCGCCCTGGATGGTTATCTCAGCTCCGATCAACAGCCGCTGAGCGGCTCCGCTCTCCCGGTCGGCCGCATGTTCGTGTACCTGCTCTCCGCCAAGCGAAACACTCCGAACATCGACTGGACCATCGGCGGGCCCTTCTGGCAAAACATCGCAATCGACAGAACCGAGCTGTTGCGGGAGAGCCTCGGTCCGGACCAGGCCCACAAGATCTCCGTGCAAGGCGAGGAAGGCATTGGCGAGTTTCCGGGAATCTCTTTGTTTCCAGACCGGCAAGACGCCAGCGTGGTCGTTATGGAACAGCAAACCGTTATCTGCGGTCTTCAGTATGAAGGCTGCCGCTGGCGTCTCCCGCCACCATTCGCCCTGATCATGGCGCTGGACGAATTGCAGAAGTTGAACGGGCGGCCGTTCCTGTTTAACGGCTTTGCTTGGGATTTCGGCGGCGTGGTCACCTCCTGGGACGGCGGCAAGTTGGAAAAACGCTGGCCTGGCGCCAAGACCCACATCGTCGATTGCAAGGGCAACTATCCCGGCACGATGATGGGCGACGGCGTCACCTTGCGCTCTGACGATCCGGCCCTCCGCAAGCTGGACTGCTCAGTGTTGTACCGCTGAATCGGGCCCTCTACTCGTAGCGCAAGGCCACAATCGGATCGATATTCATCGCCCGCCGCGCCGGGATATACACCGCGAGTGCGGCCGCGCCGACCAGCGCCAGCGGGATTCCCAGGAACGACACCGGATCGGTGGCATTCACGCCGTAAATCAGCGACGCCATCAACCGCGAGAAGCCGAATGCCAGCGGCAGCCCGATTGCCAGTCCGGCAAGCGTGGTCAGCATGCCGCGGCGCAGGATCATCTGCAGCACGTTGACTTTCGGCGCGCCCAACGCCATGCGTATGCCGATCTCACGAGTCTGCTCCGATACGAGGTAGGCCATCACGCCATACACGCCCACTGCCGACAGCACCAGCGCGACCAGGCCGAATATGCCCATCAGCACCGCCATGTAGTTCAAGCCGATCGAGCGGTTGTGGATGGCCCGTTCCATGGTTTGCATTTCGGTGATGGGTTCCTCGGCATCCACCGCGCGAATGGCCGCGGTGACCGAAGGCGCCACTCGTAGCGGGTCGCCAGCCGTACGCACCCCGATGTCCATCCACAGCGCCGGAGATTGCAGGTACGGAATGTAGAGCGTGGGGCGCGGCTGGCGCTCGTACGGATCGTGCGGCAGATCGCCGACTATGCCTACCACCGTCAGCCACGGCTCTTTCGAATCGGGCGGGCCCAGCTTGACATGTTTCCCGATCGGCGATTCGTTCTTGAACCAGCGCTCCACCAGGCGCTTGCTCACCACTGCGACTTTGGGCGCATCGGGACCGTCGCTTTCGCTGAGAAAACGGCCGGCCACCAGCCCCGCATGGAGCGTCTGGAAGAATGACGCGCTGGTCACCTCAGACATCGCCCACGGCACGTTGCCCGGCTCGACCGGCTTGCCTTCGATGGTGAAATTGCGGCTGGTGGAGTGATCGGCATAGGGCATGGCCGTCACCGCCGCGGCCGAAGTCACGCCCGGCAGGTGGCCGATGCGGTCCAGCACCTGGGTGTAAAACGCCGCGATATCGTGCGGCTCGTGATAGCGGTGCTCCGTGATGGCGAGGCGCAGGGTGAGCATCGTTGCCGGTTCGAGGCGCGCGCCCGTATCCACCATCGCACGGAAGCCGCGGACCATCAGTCCGGCGCCGACGAGCAGTATCACCGCCAACGCCACCTCGATCGTCACCAGCGCATTGCGCAGGAAGTGCCGCGATTTGCTCACCGACCCGCCCCGGCCGCCTTCCTTCAGGGCATCCGTGAGGTTTGGACGCGAGCATTGCCACGCCGGGGCGATCCCCGCCAGCACGCCCGCCAGCACTGCGGCCAGAAGCGTGAAGCCTAAAGCGCGCCCATCGATGCTCATCGAGCTCCAGCCTACGATGTAGCGTTCGATTTCGGGCGGCATGCCCCGATTGATCAGCGTCACGCCCCAGCGTGCCAGCAGCAGCCCAAATGTGGCACCCGTCAGCGAGAGAATCACGCTCTCGGTCACCAGTTGCGCGATCACGCGCCATCGCCCGGCGCCCAGAGCCGTACGCACGGCCACTTCGCGCAGCCGCCCGGTGGCGCGCGCGAATTGCAAGTTGGCGACATTCACGCAGGCGATCAGCAGCACGAAGATCACCGAACCGAGCAGCATCAGCAGATACTGATTGGTTTCGTAGTCCACCAGAAAACGGTGCGCGGGCCACAGCATGAAGCGGCGGTTCTTGTGGGTGTCGGGATAGGCGGCGGAGAGGCGCGCCGCGATGGCATCCAATTCGGCCGAAGCCTGCCCGATGGTACGTCCCGGCTTGAGCCGCGCCAGGGACACCAGCGAATTGAATTTGCGCGACCCGCGCTGCTCCGCTGTCAGCGCCAGGGGGGTCCATACTTCTGTGGCCAGTGGAAAATCGAAGCTCGCCGGCATCACTCCGGTCACCTGAAAATTCTGATCGTCGAAGCGCACCATCCGGCCGATGATCGAAGGATCGGCGCCGAATCGGTTCTTCCACAACCGGTCGCTCAGAATCACCTCGCGCTCCCGCCCGGGCTGGTCTTCACCGGGTTGAAAGCCGCGCCCGATTGCCGGCTGCACGCCCATCGAATCGAAAAAGTTGGACGAAACCAGCGATTGGATGACCCGCTCCGGTTCGCCGCCCGCACCCACCAGATTGGCCATGCCGAATTGCCAACTGGCCAGTCCGTCGATGGCAGTGGTACCGCGGCGGATATCGTCCACATCGGCCGGCGCGGTCGAGTTCCAGGAGTTGGGATCCTCGTTGTCCCGCTGCAGCAGGATCACCAGGTTGTCCATGTGGGGCAGCGGAATGGGCTTCCACAACATGGCATCGCTGACACTGAAGATGGCGGTGGTCGCTCCGATACCGAGCGAAAGGGTAATCACTGCCGTCGCGGCAAAGCCGGGTGCGTTGCGCAAGGTTCGGGCGCCGAAGCGGATATCCTGCCAGATACTCATGAATTGGTCTCTGCGAGGTTAGTACGACAGCCAGGGCCGGGAAGTTGCGTAAATTCCAGCGAGGCGAGTTATTCGATTTGCGGAAAGCGGCTGAGCGGAAAGGTATCCACCGGCGCCGAGCGTTGCTGCACGAGCACGCCTCCATCCACGACCAGGCACGTCCCGGTAATGTAGCGCGCATCTTCCGTGGCCAGGAACACGGTTGGGCCGGCCAGATCTTCCGGCGTACCCAGGCGGCCCATCGGCACCACCGTGCCGCGTTCCCGCGCTTCGGCTGCGGTCAGATCATAGGTCTGGATGAGACCGGGGACGATGGCGTTCACGCGCACGTTGTATGGCGCCAAGTCCAGCGCCATCGCGCGTGTCATCGCCTCGATGCCGCCTTTGGACGCATCATAAGCCACGTTGCCGCGATGCGCTTTGGTCGCGCCGCCGCTCGACATATGGATGATCGACCCGGACTTCTGCCGCACCATCACTTGCGCCGCGCGATGCGAACAGAGAAATGCGCCCTTCAGGTTGACATCCAGGACGCGGTCCCACCACGCTTCATCGCCCTCCAGAAAATGGCGCGCGGCGTAAATGTTCCCGGCATTATTCACCAGCACGTCGAGCCTGCCGAAGCGGCTGAGCGCCCGATCGAACAGGGCATCCACTTGCGCCTTGCTCGAAACATCGGCGGCGATGGGCAAGGCCGCCTCGCCGAGGGCTGAGGCCACTTCTTCCGCGCGCGCCTGGTCCAGATCGTTGACGACGACCGACGCGCCTTCCGCGGCGAAGCGTTCCGCCACCGCGCGGCCGATGCCGTGCCCGGCGCCGGTGACCAGGACAATTTTCCCGTGGAAGCGTGGTTCGAAGGTCATCCGAAGGGATCGCGGTCCGCTCGCTCAGCGGCGGTTGCGCGGACTCAGTGGGATGGGCGTGGGAAAGGTGCTCGACATGTGATCCTGCCAGGTGAGGCTCTCCTCGTCGCACAGCGACCACAACAGACCCACCACCGTACACAGGCTCAGGCACGAACCGACGAAGCGCAACAACCGCTGCCGTGCGTCAGGCTGGTCGCCATCGAAGGTGGTGATGCGCAGTTGCGCCCAGCGCGTGCCGGCCGTATCGCCGCCCGCCACCACCGTCCAGAGCAGTCCATAAGCCAGGCCGATCAGCGCGAACATTCCGGCGAAGATACCGATGTTGTAAGTGCTGTGCAGAGAGAAAGTGCCACCCATCAGCCGGTAAATCAGCAGAAACAGACCGTAGCCGGCCGCCACCAGGCTCCAGTCCACAGCCGCGGCGATGGCACGATGACAGGTCGTCGCCACGGGATACTCGCAGTAAATCCGGGCTTCCACAGTGGTCCCCAAAGTCTTTCTCGCCGGCGTCTGCGGAACGAAGTCCAGATGGCCCTGCATTTGCTCCGTCGCGGGTCTGCGCGGACGGCTGGCAGCGGGCTGCTTGGGACGCTGACGGTTTGGCGCAATGGATACGACCTTGGGACCAAGTTGCTCATCGAAGAGAGGACCCTGGCGCGGTACGGCCGGAGCGGGCGCGGTTGCCACACCTGTGCTCCGAGAGGACGCGATCGGCTGGACGTTCCAGCGCTCGCGCGCGGTGGCACGCGGCTGCGTAGCCAGAGCGCCGTCGGTGAACGGCTCGGCGAAATCGCTGGTCAGACTGTCGTCCGCCCGGCATCCGCAGGTCCGGCAACGCGACTCTCCCGCATACCGTCGTGAACCGCAATAACCGCAGGTCATAGCCAAGTTCTCTTATCGACTAGGGGGCAACTTCTCGAGAGCGAAAATATGCTAACGTCCGTATTGGCTCGGCGCCCGATCAGTTGCTCTTCATTAAATACCATAAGATCCCGATCTTGTCATCATAAATATTCGAGTAGTACGTGCGCTTTCTTCCCTAGCGTATTGGCAGCCTTCGTTTTAGCCGCATCCAGCCCGGCTCAGACCCCCACCCAAACCGCCGATCCGGCCACCAATCAGACCAATCCGCCAGCCGTCGATACGTCGGTCCAGTCCACCGCCCAGAACGGCCCCGAACAGAATCTGCCGGCGCCGTTCCCGCCGAAAACACTTCCCCAGAGAGAGTGGCTGGTGCAAGCTCCAGTCCAGGAGCGCGAAGGCTCGCTGATTCACCTGCGCGGCCATCCCGCTATTCTCGAAGACTACAGCATGTTGCTGCGCGCCGATGAAATCGATCTCAACCGCGAGACCCACGACATCGAGGCCCGCGGCAACGTCTACTACCACAACTTCGAAAAGAACGAAGAGCTGTGGTGCGACCACATGGAGTACAACAGCGAAACCGTGCGCGGCAAGTTCTACAAGGTCCGCGGCGAAACCCATCCGCGCATCGCGTCGCATCCGGGCATGCTGACCACCACCGCGCCGTTCCATTTCGAGGGCCAGTGGGCCGAGCGCATTGGAGCCAAATACATCGTCTACAACGGCTGGGTCACGAACTGCACCCTGCCGGACCCGTGGTGGAAATTCAAAGGCAAGCGCTTCGAGGTCTACCCCGACGACCACGCCGTCACCCACCACGCCATGTTCTGGTTCCGGCGTTTCCCGCTCTTTTACACGCCCTATTTCTACCACTCGCTCGGCAAGGTGCCGCGCAACAGCGGATTTCTCACGCCCAATCTCGGACATCAGACCAAGCGCGGCATCCTGTTCGGCGCTGGTTATTACTGGGCCATCAACCGCAGTTACGATCTCTCGTATCGCTTCCAGGATTTCACCGAGCGCGGCTACACCCACACCACCGAGTTCCGCGGCAAGCCGATTCCCGGCACGGATTACGAAATCGTCTTCTACGGCGTGCAGGACCGCGGCGTACCCGGCAGCGAACCGCCCGCCAAGTTCGGCGGCGTCAGCGTGTTCGCCAGCGGCAAATCCGACCTGGGCAACGGCTGGACCGCGCACGGCTACGGCAACTTCATTTCCTCATTCCGCTTCACGCAGGAATGGGCGGAGTCCTTCAACGAGGCGATCAACTCGGAAATCCATGCCATCGCTTTCGTGAATAAGGATTGGTCGTATTACACCTTCAACGTAGTCGGGTCGCGCGTCGCCAACTACCAGACGTCCGAAGTCAATGTGGCGCAGCCCACCGACGCCAATCCCAACCCCAACCCGATTTACGACACCAACGCCGTGGTGATCCGCAAACTGCCCGAGGCGCAACTGAGCAGCACGGAAAGGCCGCTCTTCGGCAACTTACCGCTCTGGTTATCGTTCGAATCGTCGGCCGGGCTCATGTTCCGCTCCGAACCGTTCTTCGACTTGATCAATCCCGCTGCGCCGCAGATCCCCGGCAATACCTTGCTTTATAAGTTCCAGACCAGCGCCTTCACCGACCGGCTGCACCTGGCGCCGCACCTGACGAGCTCCTTCCGCCTGGGCGATTTCCATTTAGTTCCCACGCTCTCTTTTTATGAGACCCTCTACTCCGAATCGCAGACGGCTTACCAGAACTACTACCGCGCACTCGGCAGCAACATCGTGGCAGGCGCTCGCGAGTTTTCGCTGCAACTGATTTTCCCGACCTTTTATCGTGTCTTCGACAAGAAGACCATCTTCGGCGATAAATTGAAGCACGTCATCGAGCCGCGCGTGACGTATCGCTACGTGAACGGCATCGGCTCCGACTTCAACCGCTTCATCCGCTTCGACGAAACCGACCTGCTGGCCAACACCAACGAACTGGCCCTCTCGCTGGTCAACCGCCTGTACGCCAAGCGGGGCGAACAGGTGCAGGAGGTTTTCACCTGGGAACTGATGCAGAAGCGCTACTTCGACCCGACTTTCGGCGGCGCCCTGATCCCCGGCCAGCGCAACGTCTTCGACGCCACAGCCGACGTCACGGCCTACGCCTTTCTGGTCGGCCCGCGCAGCACTTCGCCCATCAATTCGAACCTGCGCTTCAATCCCATCGGCGGCCTGAGCGTCCTCTGGCAGGCCGATTACGATCCGCGCCTACATGGCATTACGAACAGCACGCTCTCGCTCGCCTACCGCTGGCAGAAGTACTTCGTTTCCGGCGGCAACAACGAGGTTCACAACAACCCCGCCTACACTCCTCCACTGGCGCCTTCCAACAACCAGTTCAATTTCCGGCTGGGCTACGGCAACTTCACATCGAGAGGTTTTAATGCCGCCTTCGACGCGCTCTACGATTACCGCGTCTCGCGCTTTCTCAGCCAGACCATACAGGTGACTTACAACACCAACTGTTGTGGACTAAGTGTCGAGTACCGCCGTTATAACATTGGCGTCCGTGATGATACCATGCAGCTTTTCTCATTTACGATCGCGAATGTGGCAAGTCCGTTCGGGACGCTGCGGAAGCAGGACCGGTTGTTCTGAAGGACAGGAAGAGAATTAGCCATAGATCGACACTGATGAACACAGATAGTGTTTTGATCAGCTTTTATCAGCTTTCATCAGCGGCCGATTCGCCTTCCCAGTGCCGTCCTATGTAAGGCTGAAGGAAACTGGACGTTGATGAAAGACTAAATTGACTTCCTATCTATGTTCATCTGTGTTTATCTGTGGCCCAGTCCCGCGTTGACTTGCGGTTGAAACGCCTTCCCCATGGCTCCAGCACGCGATCCCGCGTACAACTGAAAGGCGCCCCAGTAAAACGGGTGCGAGAACTTCGAGTTGTGAATCAGGTCTAGCTTGGCCGACCGCAGAGCATCGGCTGGCGCATCACCTGCGGCAAGACGCGCGTAAAGCTGTTCCATGAGCCGCGGCGAGGAGTAGTCGCTGACATTCCACAGTCCGGCGATGACGTTCCGCGCACCCGACTGCAGGAACGCCCATGCCAGGCCGACCAATCCTTCTCCCGCATAAGTGCGCGCGCCCGCGCTGTGGCAGGCGGAGAGCGTTACCAGGTCGGCCTGCGTGCGCAGTTTGAGAACATCCTTGGCGGAGAGTTTGCCGCGATCACCCTCGCGCGACAGCACAATTGAGGAGTCCAAAGGATAGTCGCGATTCGCAGTTGCGTGGGCGTCGAAGTGGATGAAGCCGAAGCCTTCGGGATGCGCTTGCTCGTAGCGCTCCGGGGTAGCCGACGGACCTGATAGAACCTGGCGGGTGCCGTCAGGGAAACTCTTCTCGATGCCTTCGATTTCCCGCGCGGCGTTGGGTAGCTTGGGGAACTCATCGTCCCATTGATCGGCATCGCCTACCAGGAGCAGGCGGCGATTGCTGCCGGTTCCGGCGCGGCGGGCGAGCAGCAGGTCGAGCGAGGGGGTCACCATTACGGTGGCGTCTTCGAGCCAGTAGCGGCCATCGGACGCGACCGGCAGAGTTTCCAGGTTGAGGCCGTAGAGCGGCCCGTCGGGTTCGATGATAAAACGTCCGTCGAGTTTCTTAGGGACTTTGCCGAGCAGGAGTTCGAACAATTGCGTGCCGGTGGCACGGTCGATTGCGCGGTCCTTTTCCAAGCCGGCTTGATAGTGTGCGACGAGAGAGCGGATAGTGGATTCGCTGGGCAGATCAATCGCCTTGAAGTCCGAGCCGCTGATCACCCAGAGATAGGATTTCTCGGGCGCGATCCAATAGCTGAGAAAGGTAGCGTTGGCGGCTCGCGCGGCGGCTTGGTACTCAACGATGGAGCGGTGGGTGGAGGCAGCTTGGCCGTTGCCGCTTCGTTCGCGCAACAGGCGCGCGCGGCTGGCTTCCGCCGCGGCGAAGGCGGCTTGCGGCTGGTTGCGTCCGGAGAGGAACGCGACGTACTGCTGGTGCAGTTCGATGAGGTGCTCCAGGTAGCTGAGCTTGTTTTCGTCTTTGCGCAGATCGGCACGGCGCTCGTCGACTGTGGCCACTGCCGTTTCGAACTGCCTATGCGCCTGCTCTTGTCGGCCAGTCTGAGCGTACAACTGTGCGAGCCTGCGATTCGCTTCTAGTACCACCTCGGGGTCGGTTTGCGCGGAAGACGCAAGGTCGCGATAGATATGCTCTGCTCTCGTCGGATCGCCTTGGCCGGCGGCAATCCGCCCGGAATTCAGCGTTTCCCACGGGGCCCCGCGCGCGGCTTGAACCGTTTTTTTGACTTCAAACGCCTGCTGATTGACAGCTCGCGCTTCGGCCCACTTCCCCTCATCACACAGATTGATTGCCAGATCGCTCAGCCAAATCGAATAATATTCCTTATTCCTGCCGCGAGCCACGTCTGCCGCCTGTCGAAAAAACTCACCGGCCCTCTGATACTCGTGGCTGCCGTTGGAGATGAGGCCTAGGTGACCCAATACTAGATAGCGATCGTCTGGTGTGGATAGTGGAAGAGCCTTGTTATATAACTCAGTGGCCAACTCAATATGCCCAAGCCTATATTGACACCAAGCCATGTCGATCATACCTACGACCATCAGGCTATTCAGTTTGGCTTTTTCTGCCAAGTCGACCAGGAGTTCGAAAAAAGGAAGGGCCTCTTCAAACTGGTTGCGGAAAAGCCGAATCAAACCTCGATATTGCACGAAGTAGACGTAAAGACTGCGGTCTTGTTCGCGTGCGTACTTTTCTACTTGATCCAGTAACTGGTCCGCTTCGCCCGTGCGGCCGAGTTTAGCGAGTGTATAGGAACGACGGAGCCGCAAGGTTACTGTCATTCCCCGAATGTCCGACTCCTCAGCCATGATGAGAGCGGCCGCTAAGTGCTGATCGGCCTCGGCGTATCGCCCGAGATTGGTCTCGACCCACGCTTGCTCCCTCAGAAGCAAAGCGGCGGGCTTTCCCGCTGGCAGAGCAGCCGGGTTTAACGATGATAGCCACGTCAAGGCCGCCTCCGGGTCTCTCAATGACTCCAGAATCTGCGCCTTGCGGAGGGCTAGACCCAGCCATGCCGCACTAGCCGGGATCTCCTGTGCCAAACCGGTTACACAGCGCTGAAATGCTTCCTTGGGATGCCGCCGCGCGATGAGTGCGTCGACATCGGATGTCGAGTTGGGAATTGCTGGATTACCGCTCGTACTAACAATGCTGGCGATTAACAGGACGCTGCTAAACGCCACCATCCGGCGGCGGAACTTGCCCCCCATTCCCGTCGCCGCAACTGAAGCTGACGCATCCTTCACACGGCGACCCCATATCGACGTGCAGCATCATCACGCGCCGGCGGTTGCCTTCGATGATCAACTCGCCGATGTGCACCCGGCCGAAGTCGTGTACCTTGATGACGTTGCCGTAGACCTCGAACCCGCGCTCGCTGGGGTTCTTCACCTTGTACAGCGGGACGATCACCATATTGTTGTGGTGGTGCAGGTCCGTGGACGATTTGCGGCGGCGCCATGGGAAAAAGTGGAGCACGTCTTCCGGGAGCTTGGCCTCGTTATCCACGAAGGCCTCGCTCTCGAAATCCTGCTGAAATTGTTTGTTCTCACTATAATACTTGCGCAGGCCGCTGAGCGTGGTGTGCTCGCAATAAATATTCACGCGCGGCTCGAGGTCGATCACCCGGCCGGCCACGCGCAGGCCCTTGATCTCCGAGCCTTCCACGGTGATGCTCGGCTCGACTCCCGGCTTATTCGGGTGATTGGAGTGCACCTTGGCCGTGGTCAGGTCGGCCGTTACTACGCCGCGCACGTCGATGTCCGCCACCGTGGATTGGACGGTGGTTTCGAAGCTGTCGGTCTCCTTGTTGTAGATACCGGTCGCGTGGGTGAAGCAGGCGGAATGCTTCACGATGTCGGCAAGCTGGAATTTATCGACGCGCGAGTGCGCGTGTCCGCCATAGCGGGGCAGCGCGCTCGAGGCCTGGCAATGGATGACTTGCTGGAAGGGACGGCGGACTTCGCCGGCAACCCCTACGGCGGAAGCGTGATAGAGGAATCGGGGGGTGTTCATCGGCTCTCCTGTCGGAAGTGAAATGGATCATTCGGTCAGCGTCAACGGGAAACGCGCCACAGCGGTCTTCTGGCCGCCTGCCCGTTCGCCATACACGTTCAGCACATACTTGCCGGGCGCCAGCGAGGCGGTCCGCACCAGCACGGTAAAGTCGCCGGAGCCGGTGCCGGTACCAGCCGAAAACACCACCGTGGAACCCGGGCGACGCTCCAACTCGCAAGTATAGCTGCTGTAGGCCTCCTCCCATTCATGCGGAACGAAGAGGGAGAACTGGCCGGCTTTGCGCGAGAAGCTCAGGTCGGACGCGGCTCGGACGCCGCTCGCCTGCGCGGCAGCTACTACGGCGAAATCGGCGCCACCGGACGAATCGTGGCGCAGGTGCGGAATCGTCACCAGGTTCTGGTAGCCCACGACAACCGCCAGCGCCAGCCCGGCGGCCATGGCCAACCGCGGCTGCCAACTCCAGACGGACCAGTTCCAGCCGGTGCGGCGCTCGGGAACCAGTTTGTGCAGTCCACCACTGTCGCGCAGGACAGCGCGGGCGTTGGCCCTGAAGGCGGCGGCCAGTCGGACCTGCGCAGCGCAGTCCGGACACTCGAAAAAGTGCTCCTCGAAGGAGTCGCGCTCGGGTTGCGTCAATTCGCCGAGCAAATACTTCTCGACGGCAGCCTTGCGGGCCGCTTCGGTATGGTCCATAACAGGAACTCTCAAACTATCACACTCAGGCACTCAACCACATAGTGCCGCCAATGACTTGCGCGTTACAGAGCTAAGGCCGGTAATAGTACGATTGGGGAAAGAGGGGGGGTCTCAGGCAGCTTTATGGAGGCTCGGACGAAAGGCGTTGCAGGGGCAGAAATCACGTTGCGCCAAGCTGCCCACTACCGCCAGGCAAGGGTGTGTTCCGGTGCGCCCATGCTCCGTCTCCAGATGGCCGCAATCGGCACATTTACGTGGTTCGGGATGTGGGGTTCTGGCAGGTGCTGCCATCTACTACCGTTGACGTAATCAGACAGCCAGAGGTTTCGGGATGGCAATGACGCACAGCCCCGAGAAACGTGCAGAAAGCCCCCCATCGGCTCTCCGCACGTTCTCAACTGCGGGTCAGGCCGGCGGTTTAGGCAAGCTCCAGTTCCCGATCCAACTGGCCGCGAAGGGTAATCGGTACGAAATCCCGCCGATCCTCGCCGGTATAGATCTGCCGCGGCCGGGAGATCTTCTGGTCCGGATCCTGCAGCATCTCCTGCCACTGCGCCAGCCAGCCCACCGTCCTCGGAATGCCGAACAGCACGGTGAACTGCTCCGGCTTGAAGCCCATGGCCTGGTAGATGATACCGGAGTAGAAGTCCACGTTGGGGTACAGCTTGCGCTTGATGAAGTACTCGTCCGAAAGGGCGATCTTCTCCAACTCCAGGGCGATGTCGATCTTGGGATTCCGCCCGGTCACCTCGAAGACTTCCTCGGCCACCTGCTTGATGATGCGCGCGCGTGGATCGTAGTTCTTGTAGACCCGGTGGCCGAAGCCCATCAGTTTGCACTTGCCTTCCTTCACCTTGGCGATGAAGTCCGGAATATGCTCGCGCGCGCCGATCTCGTCCAGCATGCGCAGCACCTCTTCGTTGGCGCCGCCGTGCAACGGGCCGGAAAGCGCCGCGATGGCCCCCGCCGCCGTGGAGTACGGGTCGGCATCCGAACTGCCCACCGCCCGCATGGTGCTGGTCGAGCAGTTCTGCTCGTGGTCGGCGTGCAAGATGAAGAGCACTTCCAGGGCACGCGAGAGCACCGGGTTGGCGACGTACTTCGGCTCGGTGCGCTTCCACAGCATGTTCATGTAGTTCTTGGTATAGCAGAGGTCCGGATCGGGATAAATATAGGGCAGGCCAAGCCGGTGCCGATAGGCGTAGGCGGCCAGGGTCGGCATTTTGCCAATCAGCCGGATGATCTGTTTGCGCCGGTTCTTGGGGTCTTTCACATTGCGCGAATCGGGGTAGAACGTGGAAAGCGCCGCCACCGTGCTCAGCAGGACGCCCATGGGGTGGGCATCGTGGTGGAACCCGTCCATGAACTTCTTGATGTTCTCGTGGATCATGGTGTGGGCCATAATCTCTTCGTTCCAGGCGTTCAACTCCTCGAGCGTCGGCAGTTCGCCATGCATTAGCAAATAGGCCACTTCCAGAAAGGTGCAATGCTCGGCCAATTGCTCGATGGGGTATCCGCGGTACCGCAGGATGCCCTTGTCGCCATCCAGGTAGGTGATCGCGCTCTGGCAGGAGGCCGTGTTCATAAAGGCGGGGTCGTAGGTCATCAGCCCGAAATCTTCGGGGCCGGTCTTGATCTGTCGCAGATCCATGGCGCGGATCGTGTTGCGGTAAATCGGAACCGTGTAGGATTTATTGGTCCGATTATCTGTAATTGTCAGCGTTTCTTGGTCGTTCATTGGTGTTGCCCTCCCGGGCGCTCGGGATCGATTCGGCGGCGACAGTGCAACTGAGCTTCCACCCAAAAGTGTTCAAAATCCCCACACTATTGGGCGTTTTGCGACGCGTTTGGGATAATAAAGGTAGGAGCGACGGGGTTTTTCGCGCAGGCTCTGGGTGCGGAGACCCACCTCCGCGGAGCACTGGTTATGTTATCGATTCGACTAGTCCAATTGGTGGCAGCGCACTGGGAAGAAATCGCCAAGCGAGTAAGCGCGCAACTGCGTCAGAATCCGGAAACACCGACACTCGCCCAACGGCCGGATGCCGAACTGACCGCCTGGTGCCGTGACCTCCTGGAAAACATGGAGACCCTCCTGGGTACTCGGAGGGAGGAGCAGTTCCAGCGGCTATTGCGTATTGAAGGGCAGCGCCGTTATGAAGAGCACATTCCCCTGCATGAGGCAGTCATGCGGCTCCAGATCTTGAAGGCCGAAATCTTCAACTTTATCCACGAACAGGGTTTCGCCATGACCATTCTGGAACTGTACCGCGAGGAGGAACTGCAGGCCCTGGCCGGCCGCTTCTTCGATGGCTGCGTGTACCAGTTGGTCCGCGGTTACGAAGACGCGATGCGCGTCGCGGCGCGCGTTGCGTGAGGCAGGGCGGGTTGTAAAATGCTGTTGATGGCCACCAGCACTTTCGTTCCGGTGGAAGAGGATCGGTGCACCAGCTACCGCGCGGATTGCGACTATGTGGACTGAGAGTCGGTGGAACGCAATGTGGGCGACTTCGATCATGCGGACTTAAAAAGCGAGATAGTCGGCTATTTGCGTTCGCATTACCGGAAGGCGGGATTTGTTGCCGTCGTGGAACAGCGCGTCCAGGTTTCGCCGACGCGCTTCCGCGACCGGACGTCATTGTCACTCGCGCCGGGCATCGCCGGAGCAAATCTTCCGCAAACCGCCGCTGTTGGTCATCGAGATTCTGTCCCCCGAGGACCGCTTTTTCCGGCATGCAGGTGGGGATCAACGATTACCCCGCTTTTGGCGTCCCCAATGTCTGGGTGATCGACCCTAAGGAGCGCCGCGCGTTCCTGTGCACCCCCGGAGGGCACCACTAAATCGGCCGACTTGATTCTGCGCACCACCCCGACGGCGGCATCGCGCTCCCGCTCCCCGAGAGCTTTGAAGCTCTGGCTCAGTAGCCGTTTTCGCGCAGCTTGTCTATCGTCAGCCCGGCCTTCACATCCAGCTTACGCAACAGCTTTTCGACGTGCTTGGCCAGAATATCGCACTCGAGATTGACCCTCGCGCCCGGCCGGTAGCCGCCCAGGGTAGTGTTCCGATAAGTGTGCGGAATGATAGTCACCGAAAGCACGTCGCTTTCGAGCGAGGCGATCGTCAGGCTAATGCCGTCGATGGCGATGGACCCTTTATAGACCAGAAACGGGTCCAACTCGGCCGGCACGCGGATGCGTAGCCACCAGTTGTCGGCGCCCAGCGACTCCAGCGACAAAAACTCGCCCACGCCATCCACATGCCCCTGGACGATGTGACCGCTCAGCCGTCCGCTCGGCGAAAGCGGCCGCTCCAGGTTGGCTCGCGAACCGGCCCGCAACGCGCCCAGATTGCTGCGCCTCAGCGTTTCGGGAGCCAGGTCGGCGGAGAACCAGTCGGCGCCGGGTTCGACCGCCGTGAGGCAAACACCGTTCACCGCGATGCTGGCGCCTTCGGTCAGATCGCTCATCACCGTGCGGCAACGGACCTTCAGCCGCGAGCCTGCGGCGCGAGCCTCGATCGACTCCACTGTGCCCAACTCTTCAATGATTCCCGTGAACATCCACGTATCCTTCGATCGCGAATTCATCCGGGGGGATGGGGTGAATGATGACGCCGTGTACCCGGATGGCATCCGACCGCCGCCGCCGCCCGATGCCGCCCGCCAGCGGTAACGCCTCCAGACCTCCCAAAATCTTGGGACCGTAATAGAAGAAAATCCGGTTGACCGCGCCGGTCTCGAGCGCGCTCCAGTTCAGCTTGCTGCCGGCTTCGATCATCAGGGAAAGATACTGGTGCCGGCCCAGCCAGTCGACCACGCCCCGCAAGTCGGCGCGCCCGCCGGGTCCATCCATCACCTCCACTTGAACGCCGTGCGTCTCGAGCGCTTTGCGCCGCTGGGCCGAGCCTGCCGACGTCGTGACCACCAGCAGGTCGCCCTCCGCGCTACGCACCATCTTCGAATCCACGGGCAGGCGAAGCTGCGAATCCATTACGATGCGTAAGAGCGGACGCGAGCGGGGGGATCCGCTGCGGTCAGTCAGTAGCGGGTCGTCGGCCAGCACCGTACCGATGCCGGTGAGGATGGCGTCGTGATCGTGGCGCAGTTCCTGGACGTGAGCGCGGGCGCGTTCGCTGGTGATCCAGCCGCGATTGTCGTCGGGCGCCGAAATCTTGCCGTCCAGCGTGATGGCGGTTTTGAGCGTCACCAGCGGACGCCCCGTGCGCATGAAGTGGAGAAACGGCTCGTTGAGCTTGGCGGCTTCGGCAGCGAACTCGCCGGCCACGCAGACTTCGACACCCGCGGCGCGCAGTTTGCGGAAACCTTCGCCGGCCACCTGCGGATTGGGATCTTCGAGCGGCGCCACCACGCGCGCGACGCCCGCCTCGATCAGCGCGTCGGCGCACGGTGGCGTGCGTCCCTGATGCGCACATGGCTCCAGGTTCAGATACAGGGTGGCGCCGCGAGCCTTCTCACCGGCCATTTCGAGCGCGATCGTCTCGGCGTGCCGCACCCCGGCGTACGTATGGAAACCGCGCGCCACCACCTCGCCATCTCGCACCATCACCGCGCCTACCATGGGGTTGGGACTGGCCAGCCCACGACCCTGCCGTGCCAGGTCCAGTGCTTCGCGCATGTAGGCCGGATTCATTTTTCGAACAGCGATTGAATGAAGCTTTCGGCGTCGAAGGGCAGCAGATCGCCGGCTTTTTCGCCCACGCCCACATAGCGGATGGGCAGGTTCAGTTCGCGCGCTATGGCCACCACGATGCCGCCCTTGGCGGTACCATCCAACTTCGTGAGCACGATGCCGGTGACGCCCGAAGTTTCAGTGAACTTGCGGGCTTGTTCCAAGCCGTTCTGCCCGGTAGTGGCGTCGAGTACGAGCAGCACTTCATGCGGCGCTTCGGGGATCACCTTCTTGGCCGTGCGACTCATCTTCTGCAGCTCGGCCATGAGGTTCTCGCGCGTTTGCAGCCGGCCGGCGGTGTCCACGATGACGTAATCCACCTTGCGGGCGCGCGCCGCATTCAGCGCATCGAACAGCACCGCGCTCGGATCGCTGCCGGGACCCTGCCGGACCACTGCCGCCCCGGTGCGCTCCCCCCAGATTTCCAACTGCTCGATGGCGGCCGCGCGAAAGGTATCGGCGGCGCACAGCAGCGTGGTGCGCTCTTCGCCGCGGAACCGCTGCGCCAATTTGCCGATGGTGGTGGTCTTGCCCGAGCCGTTCACGCCCACTACCAGGATTACCGCGGGGGGCTCCGCCACTCGTGCCGGCGCGCGCTCGCTGGCTTCCAGAATCTCCAGCAGGTGCTCGCGGATCAGCCCGCGCAATTGCGCCGCATCGGCCACCTGGTGCCGCTCCACGCGCTGGCGGATCCGCTCCAGAATTTCCTCGGTGGTCTTGACTCCGATATCGGCCGAAATGAGCGTGTACTCCAGCTCGTCGAGCAGGTCGGCGTCGATCTCCTTGCGCCCTTGCAAAGCATCTTCGAGGGCTGAAACCAGTCCCGCGCGGGTCTTCTGCACCCCGCTCTTGAGCTTCTCCAGCAGAGTCGGCTCTTGCTCGACCGAACCGAACAGAGTTTGAATCATTTTGAATCTATTTTAGCAGTGGGACCGCAGCCGAAGCGGCGAAAACCAGCGCCACAGGAGCTATACTGGCCTGCAAATGTCCCTCATCGAGAAGGCCGCGATCTTCGGAGCGGCGGGTGCGATCGGGCCGCATGTGGCCGCGGAACTGGACCGGCGCGGAATTGCTTTCCGCGTGGTGGGGCGGCAGCGTGCACGCCTCGAATCCACATTTGCCAAGCTGCGCCACGCCGAGATTTTCGAAGCCGATCTTTCCGACCTGCGCTCGGCCAGCGCCGCGGCCCGCGGAATCGACACGATCGTCTACTGCGTGGGTCTTCCCTACCCTTCGCACCAGCTTCATCCGGCGCTGATGCGCACCACCATCGAGGCAGCCTCGGCAATGCAGGTGAAGCGACTGGCGCTAGTGTCGAGCGTGTACGGCTACGGCGTTCCGCGCACCGTGCGGGTGGCCGAGACGCACCCGCGCGAGCCGCACACCCGCAAAGGGCAATACCGCAAGGAGCAGGAGGACCTGGTGCTGGAGGCGCATCAAAATGGCCGCCTCGCCGGACTGATCGTCCGCCTGCCGGATTTCTACGGTCCTGGCGCCGACAACAGCCTGGCGAATCCAATCTTCCGCGCCGCCCTGGCCGGGAAGACGGCTAATTGGGTAGGTCCGGTCAACGCGCAGCACGAGTTCGTCTTCGTTCCTGATACTGGACCGGTGATTGCCGATCTTGCCGGGCGCGCAGATTGCTACGGCGAAGCCTGGAATTACGGTGGTCCAGGCGCGATCAACTCGCTCGATTTCATCACCCGCATCTACCGCGCCACCGGCCGTGCGCCCAGGTACCGGACCGTCGGCCGCGGCATGCTGAAGATGCTCGGCTGGTTTAATCCGCTGATGCGCGAACTGGTGGAGATGCTCTACCTGGAAGAGACGCCCGTCATTTTGGATGACGATAAGCTGCTGTCCAAACTGGGGACTGTGCAGAAGACTTCTTACGACGAGGGGATTCGGAAGACGTTGGAGTGGATGAAAAAGTAGAGCGCTTCCATCTGGCCATGAGCGCGCCCAAATAACGAACCCGGCGGAAGCACTGCTCCCGCCGGGCCACGTCGATCAGGT
>Ga0335085_10005358_pt1 | contig 20621 bp, 17 predicted proteins | sample Lox_Sample_45_FD_206712 | JGI IMG/M metagenome (GOLD analysis project Ga0335085, IMG submission 206712) | Soil microbial communities from Loxahatchee National Wildlife Refuge, Florida, United States - Lox_Sample_4.5 | ecosystem: Environmental > Terrestrial > Soil > Wetlands | place: USA...
GACCGCCCGGATCGTCTCCGCCGCTGGTGCGGTGAGGTCGAGGTGGCCGCCCAGCTGTCGCACCCCTGGACGGCGGTCTGGGAGAATGGCCCGGTGCTCGTGTGCCGGGGGCCGCGGCGGCCTCTCGCCGAGATCTGGCCGAAGGTCAAGAACTGGGACTAGATCCGATGAACGCTCGCCATGCCGTGGGTGAGGATCGCCTGGTCGAGATCGCCTGCCACCGGGCGGCGGGTCCGATCCAGGTCGACGGCGACCTCGAGAAGGCCGCGTGGAGCGACGCCCCCCGCTCGCCGCGCTTCGTGGACATGGTGAGCGGCGAGCCCGCCCTCTACGAGACGCGCGTCGCCTGCCAGTGGGACGACCAGCGCTTCTACGTCGCCTACTGGGTCGAGGAGCCGCAGGTCCGGGCCACCCTCACCGAGCGCGACAGCTTCGTCTGGAACGACAACGACGTCGAGTTCTTCGTGGCCGGCGACGACTGCTACTACGAGCTCGAGATCAACGCCTTCGGTACGGTGTACGAGGCGTTCTTCGTCTGGCAGGACGCGCTGCGGCGGGGAGGCCGGTTCGACCGGCCCGAGCTGGACCTCTACTCGCGGAACGTCGACGTCCTCGGGGGCTTCCAGGACGCGAGCCGCTGGGGGAGGCATCCGCGCGGCCGTCGCTTCGCCTTCCTCGACTTCGACCTCGCCGGGCTCGAGACCGCGGTGCGGGTCGAGGGCCGGATCAACGACCCCACCACCACGGACCGGGGCTGGTCGGTCGAAATGGCCTTCCCCTGGAGGAGCCTGTCGTCCCTCTTCGAGGGGCGCGTCTTCCCGCCCCGGGAAGGCGAGACCCTGCGCTGCGACTTCTCTCGATTCGAGGCCCTGCGCGTCCACGGCAAGGCCCTGCCCGAGAACCCGGGCTGGAGCCTCAACCCCCACGGGGTGTACGACTCGCACATTCCGGAGAGCTTCAGCATCGTCCGTTTCCGTGGCCCCCGGGGGTGACCCGGCGCCGGGCGATCCACAACCTCAGAACGTGCGCCGCTTCAGCCTCTCCAGTGTGAACTTCGCGGTGTCGGCGACGGCCATCACCGCCATCACCCCCGCCTGCACCGGGTCGGTCACCACGAGGTCGGCCGCCTCGGGGACGCTCCCCGCCATGTTGAGGCTCACCACCAGCAAGCCCCTCGCGCGGACCTCGCGGACTGCCTCCTCGATCTCTCCGCCCATGAGCGATCCGGCCAGCACCAGCGCCTTCGCCCGGGGCAGGCGGACGACCGCCCGCACCGCCTCGGCCAGGGGCTTCTCGCCCACGAGGGGGATGGTGTCGACCGAGATGTGCTCGCCCCGGATGTTGTGGCGGTCGGCCTCCGAGATGGCGCCGATCGCCACCTGGCCCACCTGGGCCCCGCCTCCCATGATGATGACCCGCTTGCCGTAGACACGCTGGAACGTCTCGACGACGTCGAGGGCGAAGACGACCGGGAGCCCCCGGAGATCGGCGACGAGCGCGTCGGCCGGGCCGGGAAGCTCGATCTCGAAGTAGACACGGCTCTCCCCCGGGGAGCGCTCGACGATCTCGACCGAGGTGACGTCGCCCTGGTGGCGGGCGATCACGCCGGAGAGCTGGTGGAGGACGCCCGGCCCGCTCCGGGCGCGGACGTGGAGGCCGAGGGTGCGGTCGCTCATGGGGGGAAATCGTCCCATGGAATGGTGTCCCGCGCGCGGTCGCGATCGCCGGCCGTTTTCGCGCCAAGCCGGGCGCCGCTACAATGGGCGCTTCGCCCGCGCCCCGGCTCTGCATGCCCGGCGCCTCGAAGAGGAGCACGATGCCCAAGACCCGCCGCCGCTACCGCGAGGACCTCTCGCAGACACCGGAGTGGCTGAAGAAGAAGAAGCTGCCCCACCGGCACAAGTTCCTCTCCGGCCCCCGCATCCTGCCCAAGGGCATCCGGGGCCGGGAGAAGGCGGCGGACCTTCTCGACAACACGTTCCTCGCCTACAACGCGGCGCGCCTCCGCGAGGGCTGCCGCCTCTTCACCGAGAAGATGCTCGAGCCGGACGTCACCGTCGGGATGAGCCTCTCCGGCGCGCTGACCCCGGCCGGCATGGGCTGCTCCTCGATCGTGCCCCTGATCAAGGCCGGCTTCGTCGACTGGATCGTCGCCACCGGCGCCAACCTCTACCACGACCTTCACTTCGCCCTGAACTACCCCGTGCGCGCGGGCAGCTTCACCTTCGACGACACCGAGCTGCGGGAGAACGACATCGTCCGCGTCTACGACGTGCTCCTGGGCTACAGCGACTGCCTGATGGCGACCGACGAGATCCTGCGCGGCATCCTCGTGCAGCCCGAGTTCCAGAAGGAGATGGGCACCGCCGAGCTGCACCACCTGCTGGGCCGCTACGCGGCCGAGTGGGAGCGCAAGGCGGGGCTCAAGGACGTGTCGGTGCTCGCCGCGGCCTACCGGGCCGGCGTCCCCTGCTACACCTCCTCGCCCGGCGACTCCACGATCGGCATGAACGTGGCCGGAGTCGAGCTGCGTGGCAACAAGCTGCGGCTGAACCCGTCGATCGACGTCAACGAGACGACCGCCTTCGTGCTCGCGGCCAAGCGCGCCGGCGGCAGGAGCGGGGTCGTCCTCTGGGGCGGCGGCAGCCCGAAGAACTTCATGCTCCAGACCGAGCCTCAGATCCAGGAGGTGCTCCGGATCAAGGAGTACGGCCAGGACTACTTCTTCCAGGTGACCGACGCCCGGCCCGACACCGGGGGCCTCTCCGGGGCGACGCCCAGCGAGGCGGTCAGCTGGGGAAAAGTCGACCCCGACCGGCTCCCCGACGCGGTCGTCTGCTATACCGACACCACGATCGCCATGCCGCTCCTCACCCACTACGCGCTCGCCCGGCACAAGCCCCGCGAGCTGCGGCGCCTCTACGACCGCCGCGGACCGCTCATGAAGGCCCTGGCCCGCGAGTACTTCAAGTACAACAAGGTGGCGATGCTCGACGGCCGCGAGCCGGCCCTGGACTGAGCGGGGCGCCGGATGAAGAAGAGCGAGCTCGAGCGGATCGCGCGGCGGCACGGCACGCCGGTGGTGGTGATCGACCACGACGAGATCCGCCGCAACTACCGCAGCTTCAAGCGGCACCTGCCCAAGATCCAGGCCTACTACGCGGTCAAGGCCAACCCGGCGCCGGAGATCGTCCGCACCCTCTTCCGGGCCGGGGCCAGCTTCGACGTGGCGTCGCTCCCCGAGTTCATGCTGGTGTACGAGAACGTGAAGCGGCTGCCGGCCCGGGCGCGGCAGGACTTCGTCTGGGACAAGATCGTCTACGCGAACCCGATCAAGCCCAAGGAGACGCTCGCCGCCCTCGACCGCTACCGGCCGCTGGTCACCTACGACAACCGGGCGGAGCTCGCCAAGATCAAGGCGCACGCGCCCCACGCAGGGCTGGCCCTGCGCCTGCGGGTCCCGAACACCGGCTCGGTCGTGGAGCTGTCGTCGAAGTTCGGCTGCGACCCCGGCGAGGCGGTGGACCTCGTGGAGGAGGCGTTCCGGGTCGGCCTCGTCGTCGAGGGCCTGAGCTTCCACGTCGGCAGCCAGTGCACCAACTTCGAGAACTTCGTCCAGGCCCTCAACATGGCGGCGGCGGTGAGGAACGAGGCGGCGAGCCGGGGCCACGAGATCGACATCCTCGACATCGGGGGCGGTTTCCCGGTCCCCTACGACCGCCACGTCAGGCCCATCCGCGACCTCGCGCGCACGATCAACGCCGAGATCGCGCGGCTGTTCCCGCCGGACATCGAGATTCTGGCCGAGCCCGGGCGCTACCTCGTGGCCACGGCGGCGACGTCCGTGGCCCGGGTCATCGGCAAGGCCGTCCGGGACGGCCGGGTCTGCTACTACATCGACGACAGCGTGTACCACACCTTCTCGGGGATCGTCTTCGACCACTGCCCGTACCACCTGAAGGCGTTCAAGCGCGGCCGGACGGAGATCTCGGCGGTCTTCGGCCAGACCTGCGACGGGCTCGACACCATCTCGCGCGCGGAGGAGCTACCGGCGCTCGAGATCGGCGATCTCGTCTACTCCGAGAACATCGGGGCCTACAGCAACGCCTCGGCGACGTGGTTCAACGGTTTTCCCCCGGCGAAGGTCGTCCACATCAACCGGTAGCGCGCCACACCACTTCCACGACAAGGACACCGAGATCACGAGGGACGTTCAGTCCCTCCTCGGCGCAGACCTCCGGTCAGTGGATCGACCCAGCGTGATCTTCGACGGCGGGCGGCTCATGAGGTTTCCTAGTCCCTGGCCATCACCTGGAACTGCTCGATGAGGCCGTCCGGCATGTCCCGTTCCCAGATCTCCAGCGTCCGGTCCGGGAACTTGACCTCGAACAGACGGAACGTCATGCCCCCTCGCTCGCGGCGGCGGGTCTGCTTGAGCTCCTTCGGGACGCCGAGCGGGGCGAGGCTCGCCGCGCAATCTCGGAGGGCCTGGTCGGTGAAGTAGCTCCCGGCGTTGTCGGTGAGGAGCGATCGCTCGATCTTCCCGCGCTGGAGGTCCTCGAGGATCCGGTGGGCCCGCGCCTCGCTCGCTCCGGTCGCGTCGCGCTCGTCGAAGAGAAGGGCGGCGATGCGGCGGGAGAGCGCTCCCGGAGCGTCGACCGAGTCCAAGTTCGCGAGCACGGTGATCGCCGCCCGGTCGTCGGGGAAGACGAGGTTCGAGGCGGTGAAGCCCGAGACCTCGCCGCCGTGGCCGAGCGACCGGTGGCCGGCCTCCCGGCCGACGTCGAGACCGAGACCGTAGCCGGTGGCGAGACCGTTCGCGAGGCGCACGTCGGTCTGCATCTCGCGGTACGACGCGGCGGTGAGGATGCGGCGCTCGATCATGCCCACGTTCCAGCGGGCCAGGTCCTCGGCGGTCATGGCGAGCTCGCCCGCGGCGAAGAGCCAGCCCCTTCCCTCTTTCGGGGCCAGGCGAGGGGGGCCGAGAGCGTAGCGGAGATACCCGACCGGATCCGGCTCCCTCAACTGGCTGCGGTCCACGTCCCACGGGCTCTGCATGCCCAGGGGAGCGAAGACCCGGGTGTCGAGGAGCTTCATGAGGGGCAGCCCGCCCGCCTTCTCGGCGATCAGGCCCGCGATGACGTAGCCCGTGTTGCTGTACTGCCACTCGGTCCCGGGGTCGAAGTCGAGGGGACGCCGCGCCCACCGGTCGAGGATCTGCCCGGGGACGACCTCCCGCAGCATGAACGGCGGCACGTAGTCCTGCGGCCAGTAATCCTGGTAGCCCGAGGTGTGGGACAGGAGCTGGCGGATCTTGACCTCGCTCGCGCGGGTGAGGTCGGGCAGGAAGCGGGCGACGGGGTCGTCGAGCGACAGCCGGCCGTCCTCGGCCAGCAGGAGCACTGCGGTGGCGGTGAACTGCTTGCTGATCGAGCCGATGCTGTACCGCATGCCGGGCCGGGCGGCGGTCCTCGGCTGCAACCGGGCGTCGCCGTACGCCTGGAGGTAGGCGATCCGCCCGTCCCGGACGACGGCGACCGACGCGCTCGGCGCGCCCGTGGCGGCGAGCACCTCACGGGCGGCCTGGTCGATGCGGGCCGGGAGCTCCGGCGGAAGATCCGCGGACTGGGCCACCGCGGGCATGGCCAGGATCGAGAAGACGATGCGGGGGGCCCATTCCACGGGAGTCGTCATGACCCTGGCCTCTCTGAAACCGCGACGTTCGCTAGCGTCCGCCGCCGGCCTTCATCATCTCGTCGCGGATCGCCTTCCACTCCGCGCCCGGCTTCCACGCCGGCCAGGCCGGCCCCGAGGCCAGCTCGTAGCCCACCCGAAGGTAGAGGTCGAGGTCCTCGACCGCCCCGCTCAGGTCCCAGTCGGGCCTCACCCGGTCGGACGGCTTGTGATAGTCGTTCCGGATGTAGTCCTCGCGGGTCTGGGTGCCGTATCCGGCCGGCTTGCCGATGAAGTCGATCCCGCCGCCGGCGTGGATCGAGGGAACCCCCTTCTGCGCGAACGGGAAGTGATCCGACCGGTAGTACGAGCCCTTCTCGGGCATGGGGTCGCCCTTCACCACGCGGCCCTGCGCCGCGGCCGCCTTCCGGACCAGGTCGTCGAGGTCGGAGAGCCCGAGGCCGACGATCGTGAGGTCGCGGGTCCGGCCGTGCACGTTCAGGCCGTCGGTGTTGAGGACGGCCACCGTCCGGGCCAGGGGATGGAGGGGGTGGTCGGCGTACGCGGTCGAGCCGAGGAGCCCCTGCTCCTCGGCGGTGACGAACAGGAAGAGGATCGATCGGCGCGGCCCCGGCCGGACCCCGGCGAAGGCGCGGGCCAGCTCGATCTGGCCGGCCGTGCCCGAGGCGTTGTCGATCGCGCCGCGGTAGACGGGGTCCCCGTTCACCGCGGGTCCGATGCCGAAGTGGTCCCAGTGGGTGGTGTAGATCACCCACTCGTCGCGGAGGGCGGGGTCGCTTCCCTCGAGCCGGGCCGCGACGTTGGCGGAGGGGACCTTGCGGAGGGTGTTCGACAGGGAGACGGACGCCGTCGCCCCGAGGGGCACCGGATGGAACTCGCGGGTGGCGGCCTTCCTCTCGAGCGCCTCGAAGTCCTGCCCGGCCATCGCGAACAGGCCCTTCGCCTGGTCGAGGGTGATCCACCCCTCGACCGCGGCGCGAGAGGCGTTTCCGTCCGCCGTCTCGAGATCGAACTGCTCGGTGGTCTTGCCCTGGACGATCGCGAACGGGTAGCCGGCCGGCTCGGTCTGGTGGACGATCAGCACTCCCGCCGCGCCCAGCTTCGCCCCGATCTCGTACTTGTAGGTCCAGCGGCCGTAGTAGGTCATCGCCTTGCCGCCGAACGTCTTCGGGTCCAGCTCGCCGGGCCGCGACGGATCGGGCACCGGCGGGTCCCCGACGAGCACGACCATCGTCTTTCCCCGGAGATCGACGCCCTTGTAGTCGTCCCACTGGAACTCGGGGGCCTGCACTCCGTAGCCGACGAACACGAGATCGGAGGCGTCGAGGGAGACGTGTTCCGCGACCCGCTTCGTCCACGCGACGTAGTCGTCGCGCCAGGCGAGCGTCCGCTCCGTCGTGCCCCGGCGGAAGGTGAGGGAGGGGCCTCCCTGGACGGTCGTTCCCACGAGGGGAACCTTCTGCACCCAGGTGCCGTCGGGGTTCCCCGGCCGGAGGCCGATCTTCTGCAGCTGGTCGACGAGGTACGCGACGGTGAGCTCCTCGCCCTTCGTGCCGGGGGCCCGGCCCTCGAAGGCGTCCGACGAGAGCACCTTCGTGTGCTCGAGGACGGCCTTGCCGTCGACGGCCGGGAACGCCGGCGGTGCGGCCTGCGAGAAGAAGGCGGTCGCGGCGAGGGCGGCGGCGACGGTCAGGCCGAGGGTGATCGGGAGCGGGCTCTTCATGGGGGCATGGTACTCCAGCGGCCGGCGGGGATCTGATACGCTCGCCGCTCGACAGGAGCGAACGATGGCCGAGCCCGCCCACCGCAGCCGCGCGACCGTGACTCTCATCTCCGCCGTGGCGGCCACCGGCGGCCTCCTCTTCGGCTTCGACACCGGGGTCATCTCCGGAGCGCTGCCCTTCCTGCGCGACCACTGGAGGCTCGCGAGCGGCCAGATCGAGTGGCTCACGACGGCGGTGCTCGTGGGGGCCGTCCTCGGCTCGCTCCTCAGCGGCCGGGTGACCGACGTCCTCGGGCGAAAGAAGGTCATGTTCGCGACGGCGGTGGTCTTCCTGGCGGGGGCGATCTGGACCGGACTCGCCGGCTCTTCGGTCAGCCTGGGCCTGGGCCGGGTCGTGGTGGGCTTCGCGATCGGCATCGCCTCCTTCGCGACCCCGCTCTACATCGCGGAGATCGCCCCCACCCGGAACCGCGGGGCCCTCGTCTCCCTCAACCAGCTCATGATCACGATCGGCATCCTCGTCTCCTACGCCGCCGACTACGCCTTCGCCGACAACGCGAACCTGGAGTCGTGGCGGTACATGTTCCTGGCCGGGGCGGTCCCCGCGATCGTCCTCCTCGTGGGCATGCTCTTCCTGCCCGAGTCGCCCCGCTGGCTCATCGCCCAGGGCCGGGAAGCGGAGGGCCGTGCCGTCCTGGAGCGGGTCGAGGACCCCGACCTCGTCGAGGAGGCGGTGCGGAGGGTCAGGGAGGACGCGGCCGCGGAGTCGCGCTACGGCAACGCGTGGACCGAGATTCTCCAGCCTTGGCTGCGGCCGCCGCTCCTCATCGCGGTCTTCATCTTCTTCTTCCAGCAGTTCTCGGGGATCAACACGATCATCTACTACTCGCCGATCATCTTCCAGAAGGCCGGGTTCACGAGCAACGCCGCCGCCATCCTGCCCTCGGTGATCGTGGGCACGGTGAACGTGCTCTTCACCTTCGTCTCGATCGCCCTCCTCGACCGGCTGGGGCGCCGGCCCCTCTACCTCGTCGGCTTCAGCGGCCTCATCGTGGCCCTCGTCTCGCTGGGTCTCTCCTTCGAGTTCCAGGCCCGGCTCGGCGAGGCCACGAAGTGGGCCACCGTGGGGAGCATGCTCCTCTTCTGCGCTTTCTTCGCGATGAGCCTCGGCCCCCTCGGCTGGCTGATCATCTCGGAGGTCTTCCCCCTGCGAATCCGGGGGATCGGCGCGAGCATCGGCTCACTCTCCCACTGGCTGTGGAACGCACTCATCGCCTTCAACTTCCTCACGATCATGAACGCCCTCGGGCCGGCGCGGACGTTCTGGCTCTTCGCCGCGGTCGGCGTGGTGGGCGTCGTCTGGGGCTACTACAACATCCCCGAGACGAAGGGGCACACCCTCGAGCAGGTCGAGGAGCACTGGATGAAGGGCGGCCGCCCGCGGGAGCTCTGACCGGCAGCTACTCCAGGCTGAGCAGGTACGCGGCGATCGCCTGGACGTCGCCCTCGGGAAGCCGGGCCAGGTTCTCTTGGATGGCGGCCATGCCGCCGCTCGAGAGGTGCTCGTAGCCGAGGGTCTCGCCGTTCTGGAGGGCGAGGACCAGGTCGTCCGCGCTCTTGTACCTCTTCCGGGCGAGGAGGCCTCGAAGGCTCGGGACCTTTCCCTCGCCGCCCGGGTGCGGACCGCCCGCCATGAAGCGGCTCTGGTCGGCCACCATGAGCACGTCCTTCGGCGTGTGGCACTCGCCGCAGTGGCCCGGGGCGTTCACGAGGTAGGCGCCCCTCGTCCAGGAAAGAGGGTGACCCGGCGCGGGCGAGAAGGCCGGCTGGCGGAACGCGATCCGCTTCCAGAGGCCGACGCCCCGCCGGGCGAGGGTGAGGAGCGGGACCCGGGCCGCGCGGGGGCCCGACCTCACCGCGGGCAGGCTCCGCAGATAGGCCCGGAGGTCGAGCAGGTCCGCCATCGTCATGCTTCGGTAGGACGCGTAAGGGAAGGCCGGGAAGTAGTGCGTCCCTGAAGGGGAGATCCCGAGCCGCATCGCGTTGACGAAGTCGATCTCGTTCCACCGGCCGAGGCCGGTCTCGGGGTCGGGGGTCAGGTTCTGAGGGTAGAAGACGCCGATCGGGGTCGGGAAGGGCCGACCGCCGGACGGCAGGCCGTGGTCGCCGGGCGCGTCGTCGGGAGGCCGGTGACAGGCGAGACAGCTGCCGGCGTGGAAGAGGGTTTCGCCGTTGCGGAGATCGAGCTCGTGGCTCGGGACGACCGACGCCGGGAGGGGCGCCGGCCGCGTGAGAAGCCAGAAGGCCGCGGCGCCCGCCACCAACAGGGTGGCGAGCGTCGCCGCCGAGCGTGACCGACGTGTCATCCTCGGGGCGCTCCCGGGGCCGCGTCAGAGCCTGGGACCACCGCCGGGATTGCGGATCCCTCGGCGCCCGACGCGGCCGGCGCGCCTCGGGATGGCATCACGGCTTCGGGGGCAGGCGGTACTTGTCGTGGCAGGCCTTGCAGCTGCCTCCGAGCGTCCCGAGCGCGGGACGGAACGCCGCCTCGTCGGCGACGGACTGGAGGGCGGCCGCGGCGGCCTGCGCGTCCTTCAACGTCTTCTCGAAGCCCGCGGCGTCCGTCCAGATCTCGGGCTTGGCCCGCGAGTCGCCTCCGCCGCTCCCGGCCGGAAAGAGCCCGGACGCCGTCTTCAGGTTATCGGCGATCGTCGTCGCGCTCTTCTTGACCACCGCAGCGTCGAACGGGGCCTCCTTCTTGGCGATCGCCCCGAGGGCCTTCATGGCGTCGCCAATCTCCTCCATCGCCATGTGGCGGTCCTGGAATGCGTCGGCCAGGACGGCGAGGGACGCCCCGAGGACCATCCCGGTGACGGCAAACGAGGCCACGGCCTGCTTCGAGAGTCTCACTCGTCTTCCTCCTGCTGCTGTTGACCCGATTCTAGACGAAATCCCGGAATCCGCCGCGCCGGGCCGCGTGGGCGACGGCGGTCGCTCCCGGCCGGAAGGCACGGAGACCGGAGCGACGGTCGTCAGGCCTCCGACGGCGGCGCCTGCCAGAGCCGGCCGACGACGCGGATCAGCACCAGGCCGGCGACGACGAAGACCGCGGTGCACGCGAGCGCTTCCACCGTGCGGCCGTAGAGGACGTTCCCGACCGCGAAGAGGGCCGACCAGATGGTCGTGCAGCCCGTGAACCAGCCGAGGAGGGCCAGGGGGATGTTGTCCCCGACCGTCCGGGCCGCGTCCTGCCCGAGGCCCGCGGCCTCGCGGATCCGCCGCCAGCCAGGGCCGAACGGGCGGACCTTCTTGAAGAACTCGATCAGGACCTGGCGGTCGGTCTGCGGTCCCAGGTAGGCCGTCGCGACCCAGCACACGGTGGTGAACGCGATCGTGACCAGGAGCGCGACGTGGGTGCTGAAGTGCACCCCGTTCTTGGCCAGCACGAGCAACGCCAGGGAGACGAGGAAGGAGCTGACCATGGCCACGACCTCGCACCAGGCGTTGACCCGCCACCAGAACCAGCGCACGAGGTACAGCAGCCCGGTCCCGGCGCCGATCTGGAGGATGACGTCGAAGGCGTCCTTGGCGCTGTCGAGCAGGTAGACGGTGGCGGAGGACAGGAGGAACAGGCCGATCGTGGCGAGCCGCCCCACGAGCACGTAGTGCTTCTCGGGAGCGCTCTTCCTGATGAAGCGCTGATAGAAGTCGTGGACCAGGTAGGACGCGCCCCAGTTGAGGTGGGTGAGGATGGTCGACGAGTTCGCGGCGATGAGCCCGCCCACCATGAGTCCGACGAAGCCCACGGGCAGGAACTTCAGCATCGCCGGGAAGGCGATGTCGTGGCCGAGCAGGCTGGGGTCGAGGTTGGGGAACGCCTTCTGGATGTCCGCGAGCTGCGGGTAGACGAGGATGGAGCACAGCCCGGTGATGATCCAGGGCCAGGGCCGCAGCACGTAGTGGGCGACGTTGAAGAAGAGCACCGCCCCGAGGGAGTCCCTCTCGGACTTGGAGGCCAGCATGCGTTGGGCGATGTAGCTGCCACCCCCCGGCTCCGCCCCGGGGTACCACACCGCCCACCACTGGACCGCGATCGGCATGATGAAGACCGCCAGCGCGAGGTCCCAGTTGCTGGTGAAGTCCGGGAGGACGTTCAGGTAGTTGATCCCGTGGGGTCCCTTCATCGCGCTGAGCTTGGACACGAGGGCGTGGAGGCCGCCGACCTGCGGGGCCTGCAGGGCGAAGTAGGCGGCGGCGATGACCGCGGTCATCTTGACGAAGAACTGGACCATGTCGATGACCAGCACGCCCCAGAGCCCGGAGTGCGCGGCGAAGACCACGTTCAGCAGCCCCACGAACAGCAGCGTCTGCCAGCGCGGCAGGCCGAAGAGGATGCCGGCGATCTTGCAGGCGGCCAGGTTCACGGTGGCCATGATCATGCAGTTGAAGAGGAGCCCGAGGTAGACGGCGCGGAACCCGCGCACCACGCTGGCCGCCTGGCCCGAGTAGCGGATCTCGTAGAACTCGAGGTCGGTCATGACTCCCGACCGCCGCCACAGCCGGGCGTAGAAGAAGACCGTGGACACCCCGGTCAGCACGAACGCCCACCAGACCCAGTTCCCGGCCACGCCGTTGCGCCGGACGATGTCGGTCACCAGGTTCGGGGTGTCGCTGGAGAAGGTGGTGGCTACCATGGAGAGGCCGGCCAGCCACCAGGGCACCGCGCGGCCGGAGGCGAAGAACTCCGTGGTGCTCCGGCCCGACCGCCTCCCGAAGAAGAGGGCAGGCACGAAACAGATGGCGAGCGTCGCGGCGATGACCACCCAGTCGAAGGCCTGTACATGCATGGCCGGGATTGTACCCGCACCACGGCGGGCCGGCACCAGCCGGGGACGGCAAGCGGCCCCTGGTCTGGACCGAGGCCGGACAGCGTCAGCCGTTCGCCGGCTGGGCCGCCGACGCCCGAAGGGGAAGCCGGCGCTCGGCGAGCGACTCCGCGAGCGTCCGGTGCACGGAGGCGTCGAGCAGGTAGAAGTGAACGCCGTCCTCCTCGACCGGCGCGGCCAGGCCTCGCGCCGCCAGCAGCAGGACGAGCTGCCGCTCGCCGGGGCTGAGGGCCGCCGCCTCCAGCCGCGCCAGGCCCTCGCGGCTCGGTCCTACCTTCCGCAGCAGGTCCCGGGCGAAGACCTGCTCGTCGGCCGCATCGAGCGCCGCTCCCGCCCTCACCCAGCGCTCCTCGGGGGCCCCGAAGAAGAAGGGGCCGGAGGCGTAGGCGAGCAGGAAGACGATGAGGTCGATGAAGGCGGCGAGGGTGAGGGCCAGCACGTGCCGGGTGGTGGGGGCGGTGAGGAGCTCCGTGAACGCGATGATCAAGTCCTCCTGCCCGGTGGCCGCCCGGTCGACGAAGGCGGAGTAGGCGGGCACCGCGGGCACCTGGACCTCCGCGTGCAGCGTGTCGCGGACGTCGTTCCAGGGAATCGCGTCGTGGACCTGGCGGAACGCCCGGAGCTGCTGCTCCGTCGTGTCGAGGGGCTTCAGGGACGCACTCAGGTCGGCGAGGGCCCGCTGTGATTCCTGCAGGCGCGCGACGGTCTGGCGGGCGAGGCTCGCGTAGCGGTCGAAGGCGGTGTAGCGCAGGCCAGGGCCCTGGCCCTCGGGGTAGGAGGCGGCGTAGCTCGCCGCCTCGCGCGCCACCGCCTCCCGGACCCGGGCCAGGTACGGATCCTGGTCCTGCCCCCTCGAGATGTAGCCGTGAGCCTTCTCGGCCTCCGTCATCTCCTGGAGGGCGAGAACGTGCTTCTGGCCCTCGGCGACCGCGGCCGTGAGCAGCTCCCGCGATCTCCCGGCCGCCGCGTTCAGCTCGTCGTAGAGGTGGCGCTCGATGGTCGCCGGCCGCTCGCGGGCCGCGAACCAGGTGTGGAGGCTGACGTAGGAGAAGGCGATCGACACCGCGGCGGTGACCGCGTACACGGTGATCAGCAAGCCGCGGCGGGACTCGGTCACGCCGACCAGCCACGCCACGAGGACGAGCGCCGATTGCACGCCGAGCGACGCCAGGAACGAGAACCACGGCGAGAGGTAGAGGGCCATGCCCTGCTGGGTGGTGTACCAGGAGACGACCGAGAGGAGGACGCTGGAGACGAAGAGGCAGACCACGAGCGGCCGGCTCACCTCGGCCTGGCCGGAGCGCGGGGAAGGGATCAGCGCGGGCATGGGACCTCCTGGCCGGTTCAACGCACCATGCCGGCTCACGGTTCGAAGAACGGTCTCGCAGCCTCAGGCCGGCGGCGCTTCGGGAGCGGCCGCCGCCGGGGCCAGGGCCGGGGGCTTGATCTCCGTGCGGCAGGAGGGGCAGAAGGCCCAGTCCGGCTTCAGCGGGTAGCGGCAGGTCGCGCAGAACGAGGCCGAGAGGTCCCGCCCGCAGTGCGGGCAGAACGCTCCGCCGTTCACCTCCCGCCCGCAGCCGGGGCAGGTGAGGACCTTCCCCTCCTCGGGCCGGGCGATGAGGTAGACCACGAGGCCGATGAGCGAGGAGATGACGGTGAGGAAGGCGAAGAGCCACGCTCGCCGGACCCCGCGCTCGGTCCCGTCCACGTAGACCCAGGTGGGGAGGAGGATCCAGAGGAACGTGAAGGCCAGGACCGCCGCCGCGCCGGCCACCGCGCCGGCGGCCTTGAACCGCTCGTCCTCGCGGTACCACTCGCGCGGCTCGGCTGGCGCCCGCTTCAGGTAGAGGCTGCCGAGGGCGACGCCGTCCGCGGTCTTGATCGGCGTGGAGAGCACGAAGGTGTTGTCGGAGTTGCCGGCGAGCCGCCGCAGCCGCTCCCAGACGTCGGACGGCTTCTCCGCGTCGGCGCCCAGCTCCTGGGCGAGGCTGAGCTCGTCGCGCTCGTCGACGTGACCGAGCAGGAAGGACTGGCGGTCGAAGAAGACGCCCTCCTTGAGGCGCGGCGTCACCTCGCGGTCGTAGACGGCGTTCAGCCGGTTGAACGACTCTCGGGGCACGCCGAAGAGGAACTGGCCGTTCGTCCCCATGGCCCAGACCCGCATCGGCCCGCTCGCCTGCTCCTCGAAGTACCGGGACTCGATCTCGCTCACGATCGTCGGGTCCACCGGGAGCTGGTCGATCCTCTTGGCCAGCTCGGCCAGGTACCGGCGCGAGCGCTCGAGGGTCTCCTCCCGCGCGACCTTCTGCCCGCGCTCGAAGCGGCTGCGGTCGGACTGCAGGAGGGCGAGGGCCGCTCCGCCAGCCAGGAGGGCGATGACGAGGAGCGACCCCGCCCCGACGGCCATCCGGGTGATCAGCTTCTTCTTGGTCGACATCAGGACCTCCCCTGCGACTCGAGGATGAGCACGGGCGCGATCGCGAGGGTCAGGATCGAGCCCACGGCGAAGAACGCGAGGGCGGCCACGACGCCGCCCTGGTGGGCGACCACGCCCCCGGCGAGGACGGCCGCGGCGCACGGCACTGCGGTGCGCAGCCAGTGCGTCCGCCGTTCGCGGATCGGACCCACGGCGTCGATCCGGGCCCGCACGCGCTCGAGGCCGTCGGCGGGCGGGGTGTCCGGCGGCCACTCGGCGAGAGCCCGCTCCGCCCACTCCACGTCGTCGACGACGGCGCGGCAGGCCGCGCAGTCCCGGAGGTGCGTGGCGAGCGCGTCCCGGCGCGCACCACCGACCTCGCCGAAGTGGAGCTCGAGCAGCTCCCCCGCCGTGGGGTGCCTCATCGGCCTCCCCCTTCCCCACGGGCCACGGCCGCGCGCAGCGCGACCACCGCGCGGTGGAAGCGCGACTTCAGCGTCCCCTGCGGCGCGCCGGTGATCTCGGCGATCTCGGCGAACGAGAGCTCGCGGCGGCAGCGCAGGACGACCACCTCGCGCATGAAATCCGGAAGCTCCTGCAGGGCGAGGGCGACCGCATCCGCCTGCCGAGCCTCGTCGAGGCGCGCGGCGGCCCCCCTCTCCCCTCCGCCGTGGTCGGGGAGGTCGAGGCCGCTCTCGTCCAGCGACACGTGGGGGGTGCGGTGCCTCTTCCGTGCGAGCTCGCTCCGCGCGGTGTTGAGGGCGATCTTGTAGATCCAGGGCCGCACCTCGCCCCGCGACGGGTCGTGTGTGCCCGCGGCGAGCCACACGCGGGTGAACGCCTCTTGGAGCCACTCTTCGGCCAGGGCGCGCCGGCCAGAGGCCAGGCGAAGGAGGACGCCGAAGACGGGCCGCTCGTAGCGGCGGTAGAGAGCCGTGAACGCGTCCGCGTCGCCGCGGGCCGTCCGCTCGACGAGCGCGTGATCGCTGAGCTGCATCGGCGGTGCCACCGCCGATGTTATTGGCTCGGCGGCCTTATCGGCCAGGGACGGCAGCAACGGAAACGGCAGGAGGGCGGTCGTGCTCATGGTTCCCGGGGTCGTGGCTCCCTGGAAACCAATACCGGGGAAACCCGTCCGAGGTTGCACGGCCGGCGAGAATGAAGAGACCCGGGGGCCGAAGCCACCCGGGTCATCATCGGGCTCGAAGCCCGACGCGCCTTCAGGGCGCGTCTTTCAAGTGATCAGCGCGGGACCCTCAGGTCCCCTGACAGGGCCGGTGGCGTGCTGCCGACTTCCATCGGCATCCTCCGCGGCGTTCGCCGCCTTGCCATCCCCTTCGCTATGGCCGCTGCCCCTTTCCTCTGCGATCGCCCAACCGCGGGGCGCGGCGTGCTGGTAACTCGTAAGGTGGGCCGAGACGCCCGCTCTGTCAAGGGGAAAGTGGAGCCCGCATCCCGGCTCGATCGTATACATCTGTGTCCTCACTCCTCGCGCCAGTGCGGGACGCGGCCGAGAAGGTCCTCGAATCCGATCTCGCGGCACAGAACCTCGAGACTCGGGCGCCGGGCGCCTCGCCACTCGAGGTCGGCGAGGCCTTCGGCGAGAGGCACGTCGGTGCGCAGGGTCGCGAGCCGCCGGTAGAGCGCGGCCTCCTCGCGATGTGTGCGAAGCGACTCGGCCAGCCGGTCGCGGCCGCGGACCGCGACGTCCCAGGCAGCGGCGTCGTCCGGGATCGCCTCGAGGGTCCCGTAGCGCGCGAGCACGAGGGAGGCCGACTTCTCGCCCCACCCGGGCACCCCCGGGATCCCGTCGGCGCTGTCGCCCACGAGGGCGAGCCAGTCCGGGATGGCGGCCGGGAGCACTCCGAAGCGCGCGCGCACGCCGGCCTCGTCCCGATCCTGGCCCCGGCGGCGATCGCGGCACACGACCCTCCGGCCGACGACGCACTGCGACAGGTCCTTGTCGGGCGTGCAGATCACGACCTGCTCCACCCCCGGGGCGTCGCGCAGGCGAAGCGCGGCGGTGGCGAGGGCGTCGTCGGCCTCGAACTCCACCATCGGCCAGGCGACGATCCCGAGCGCGACGGTGGCCCTCTCCGCCGCCTCGAACTGGGCGAGCAGATCGGGGTCGACGCCCTCGCCCGTCTTGTAGCCGTCGAACAGGTCGTTGCGGAAGGACTCGATCACGTGGTCGAACGCACACGCGACGTGGGTGACGCCGGTCTCCCGGAGCAGCGCGACGAGCGTGGCGAGCAGGCCGCGGACGGCGCCGACCGGCCGTCCCGCCTCGGCGAGCGCCGGCGGCGCGCCGAAGAAGGCGCGGAAGAGCTCGTACGTGCCGTCGACGAGAAGGACCTTCATCCCCAGCTCACAGCGTGCGCACGAGGATCGCCCGGGTGTAGAGCAGATCGAAGCCCTGCCGCTGGACGTTCTCCTGGGACTTCGACCCCGGCTGGGTGACGACCACCGCCACGTCGCAGCCGGTCGCGGCGGCGATCTCCAGTCGGGCCGCGAGGAGCGCGCTCTGCACCCCACGCCGCCGGTGCTCGGGCAGAGTCGCCGCCCCGCACAGGTGGGCGACGCCCTCGAAGAGCCGCAGGCTGGCGCCTCCCACGGCCACGCCGTCGCGCCGCGCCAGGTACCGCGAGAACCCGTCGGCCGTGGCCATGTCGGCCACGACACCCTCGAGCAGGTCGCGGGGGTAGGACTCGTGCGAGGGCACGCCCTGGCCGTCGGGGCTCGCGAAGCCCGTCACCACGACGTCGAGCCAGAGGGCGAGCTCTTCGAGGGGGCTCGGGGTGATCTCGAGGCGGGACGGCGGCGCGGAGGATGCCATGGGCAGCCTCCGCCCCAGCACGTTCTCGACACCCTGCAGCAGGTACCCGCGGGCGGTCAGCGTCCGGCCGATCGACGGGTCGCCGAGGCTCGCGACCTCCGCCTGCACCGGCGAGCCCCGTTCCCGGAACGCGTGCTCGACCGCGGCCAGCGCGTCCTCGTCGAGCGGGCCGCCGAACCCGAGGCCCGCCACCTTGTTGAGCGGAGCACCCGGAGAGGTGAACGTCGCGATGCCGCCCGCGAGGGGCATGGCGAAGACCGAGGAGCCGGGGCGCCGCCGGGCCGCGGCCGCCGCGCTGTCGGCGAGCAGCCGGCATTCGGCCCTCTCGATGCGGGCGGCGAGCGAGGTGCTGCCGAAGAGCATGGGCCCGTCACCGCCGTCACTCACGAGCCTTGATTCCCAGCTGAGCGAAGAGGAACGTCCACACGTCGCCTTCGAGGGCGATCCGCTCGTCGAGGGCGGTGCCCATGCCGTGGCCCGAGCTCGAGCTGGCGCGCAGGAGCACGAGGCTCTTCCCGCCGGTGGCCGCCTGCAGGCGAGCCGCCATCTTCCGGGAGTGCATGGGATCGACCCGGGGGTCGTTGGCGCCGGTCGGGAAGAGGACGGGCGGGTAGGCCGCGCCGTCCTTCACGTGGTGGTACGGCGAGTAGGCGTAGAGCGCCCGGAACTGCGGCGCGTCCTTCACACTCCCGAACTCGGGCACGTTGAAGGCGCCGTTGGGCGAGAGCTCCACGCGCAGCATGTCGTAGATCCCCACGTGCGAGACGACCGCCGCGAAGAGGTCGGGGCGCTGGGTGAGGACGGCTCCCATGAGGAGCCCACCGTTGCTCCCGCCCTCGATGGCCAAACGGCGCGGGCTCGCGTAGCCCGACTTCACCAGGTGCTCGGCACAGGCGACGAAGTCGTCGAACACGTTCTGCTTGGCGACGAGCTTCCCGGCGTCGTGCCAGGCCTGACCGAACTCGCCCCCGCCTCGGAGGTTCGCGACCGCGAAGACGCCGCCGTGGTCGAGCCAGATGCGGAGGCCGGGGTCGAAGAACGGCGTCAGGCTGATGCCGTAGCCGCCGTAGCCCGTCAGCAGGGCGGGGCTCGTGCCGTCGCGAGGCGCGCCCTTCGGCGCGACGACGGTGAGGGGGACCCGCGTGCCGTCCTTCGACACCGCCCACTCGCGCGACACCGTCGCGTCGCGGAGGCTGATCGGGAACTCGACGGAGAGGGCCGTCTTCGTGAGGCGGCCCGGGCTCGCGGCGGCTCCGGGCTCGAAGCGGTACCAGGTGGCGGGCTCCACGTAGGAGGCGCTGTGCACGAGCAGCGCGTCCCGGCCGGGCTCAGGCAGGACCTGATACACGGCGCTCGCGTCGGGAAGAGGCACGACACGCTCGGGCCGACCGGCGCGGTCGAGGATCCGCACCTCCTCGGCCCCCCCCACCTGCTCGACGAGGGAGAGACGCTCCCGAGTCGGCACCACCTTCGACGTCGAGTCGAAGAACGCGGCCTCGAGCACCGCCTCTCCCTCGGGCAAGAACGGCTGCGGAGGATCGAGCGGCCCGGTCGGGCGCAGCGCGAGCTTCAGCAGCCGGCCGCGGGGGGCTCCCGCCCTCGACAGGAGGATCAGGCTCTCCCCCGCCGGATCGAACACCCCTTCGAGGATCCGGTCCTCGAAGTGGGAGAGCCGCGTCCACGAGCCGTCCTCCCTCCGGACGTGCTGCTCGTACTCGCCCCCGTCGCCGTTCGCCACGTTCGCGAGCACGTAGCGCCCGTCGGGACCCGTGCGGAGGTCGATCTCCGCGATGCGCGGAAAGTCCTTGCCGATCTCGTATCGGTCGGCCGAGTCCGGCGTGCCGAGCCGGTGGTAGTAGACATGAACATAGAAGTCGAGATCGGCCTCGGGCCGCTCACCGGGCCGCGGGTAGCGCGTGTAGTAGAAGCCCTCGCTGCGGGCGTCCCAGGCCAGGCTCCCGCCGGCCGTACCGTAGTTCACCCGCGGGATGACGTCGCTGAGGGCTTTCCCCGAGTCGACGTCGTAGACGTGGAGCTCGCCGCGTTCCGAGCCCCCCTTGGCGAGCGAGACCGCCACGCGCCGGCCGTCGAGCGACGGAGAGTACCAGTCCATCGAGGTTCCGCCCGACGGGTCGAGCAGGTTCGGGTCCACTACGACGCGCGCCTCGTCCGGCCGGTCGACAGAGGACAGAGCGACGAGCACGGGCTGCTGCCGGGGTGGACGGAAGCGCAGGGCGAAGAGGCGCCCGCCCGCCGCCTTCAGCCCGCCGAACCGCGGGATCTCGATCCTCCGGATCTCGCGGACGCGCCGCCGCAGCGCCGCGGCGCCGGGCAGGGCGTCGAGCACCGACCGCGTGTAGCGGTTCTGGGCCTCGGTCCAGGCCGTGACCTCGGGGCTGGAGGCGTCTTCCAGCCAACGGTACTGGTCCACCACCGAGACGCCGTGATAGCGGTCCTCGACCGGCGCCCGCCGAGTCGGCGGGGGGCCGATCGGGGTCCCTGATGCAGCCACGAGCAATGGCACCGCCAGGGCGAAGGAGACGACGACACTCGGTGTTCTCATGGGATCGGCCTCCTCGACGGCTGGACACTGGAAGAAGCGGGCGGCTGGAGCGATTCTGCGACACGGGAACGGCGGGGTCCAGCGCGTGGTACTCAGCGGCCCGGTCCCATGGCCCAGCCCGACACCGGGGGAGCGGCTGAGCGGGCGGCCGAGGCTCGACCCTCGTCGGTCCCGTCGGGATGCGCTATCTTCCCGGCCATGTCGCCTGAACGCACGGCTCCTCGTGGTCGCCACGCCGTCCTCGCGGTGCTCGTCGCCGCCGTCGCCGCCTCTGTCGCCCGACCCCCGTCGGGCCGCACCGACGACCGCTTCCCGCGCGAGCTCGTCGACTGGGCGCCCTACTCCGGCAATCCCCTCTTCGCTGGAACGGGCACCGACACCTGGGACCGCGAGATCCGCGAGCGCGGGTTCATCCTCCGCGAGGCCGACGGCTGGAAGCTCTGGTACACCGGCTACGACTCGTCCCGGAGCGAGGTGAAGTCCCTCGGCCTCGCGACCTCGCC
>Ga0335085_10005360_pt1 | contig 20617 bp, 16 predicted proteins | sample Lox_Sample_45_FD_206712 | JGI IMG/M metagenome (GOLD analysis project Ga0335085, IMG submission 206712) | Soil microbial communities from Loxahatchee National Wildlife Refuge, Florida, United States - Lox_Sample_4.5 | ecosystem: Environmental > Terrestrial > Soil > Wetlands | place: USA...
GTACGGCAGTCCGCACAAGCAGGATTCTGAGAAAGCTCATGGCGAGGCGCTCGGCAAAGAAGAGATCGTGCTCACCAAGCAGAACCTCGGCTGGCCCTCGATCGATCCCTTTTATGTGCCGCCGGAGGCGCTCACCGAATGGCGCAAGGCGACGCTGCGCGGGGCGGCGCTGCACGCCGGATGGACCGCCCGATGGAACGCGTACGCCAAGGCTCGCCCCGCGGATGCCGCGGAGCTCGATCGGCGCATCGCGGGCCGGCGGCCCGACGGGTGGGACGCCACGATCCCGGTGTTCACGCCGGAGAACGGCAACATCGCCAGCCGCGCGGCCTCCGGGCAGGTCCTGGGCGCGATCGCCGAGTATCTCCCGGAGTTGGTCGGCGGGTCGGCCGACCTCACGCCGTCGAACAACACCGCGGTCAAGGCGTGGCACGACTTCACGTCCCGCGAGCGGACCGGCCGCTACCTGCACTACGGCATTCGGGAGCACGCGATGGCGGCGGTCATGAGCGGCATGGCGCTGCATCGCGGCGTGCTGCCGTACGGCGGCACGTTCTTGATCTTCAGCGACTACATGCGGCCGTCGGTCCGGCTGGCCTCGCTCATGGGCGTCCACGTCGTGTACGTGTTCACTCATGATTCGATCGGCCTGGGCGAGGACGGCCCGACGCACCAGCCGATCGAGCAACTGTCGGCCCTGCGGGCGATCCCCAATCTCGTGCTCTTGCGGCCGGCGGACGCCACCGAGACCGCGGACGCGTGGCGCGTCGCGGTCACGCTCGAGGGCAGTCCCGTCGCGATGGTGCTGACGCGGCAGAAGCTGCCGCTCCTGCCGCGCGACCGCGGCGGCGCGGCCACGCGGGAGGACGTCGCCCGCGGCGGCTACGTGCTGGCCGACGCCGAGGGCGGAGCGCCCGAGGTCGTGCTCGTGTCGTCGGGCTCCGAAGTGAGCCTCGTGATGCAGGCGCGGACGCAGTTGGCGAGCGCCGGGATTCGCGCCCGCGTCGTGAGCGTGCCGTCGCACGAGCTGTTTTTCCGCCAGTCGGAGGAATACCGGGCGACCGTGCTCCCCACGGGCATTCCCCGCGTGTCGATCGAGGCCGCGCACCCAATGTGCTGGTACCGGATCGTCGGGACGGAAGGGGTCGCCATCGGGCTCGAGCGGTACGGGGCGAGCGCGCCCTACCAGACCATCTATCGGGAGCTGGGCATCACGGCGGACCGCGTGGTCGAGGCGGCCAAACGGCTGGTGTCGGGCGCACGAGCGTAGTTCGCGCCACCGGATGACGGCCCAGATTCCGTTCACGCACCTCTCGCCCCTCGCGTTTCTACACGATGAACTGGCGCGGCTTTCGCCGGTCCGGTTCATGGTGTGGAACTCGGTGCTGGCCGTCATCCCCGCGCTGCTCGCGCTGGCGTTCTTCCGGCCGCGCCCCACCGGGCCGAAGGCGGGTTTGATCGTGTTCTGGGCGGAGATGGGCCTCGTGCTGTTGTTCCTGCCCAACGCGCCGTACGTGGCGACCGATCTGGTGCACTTTCTCGAGGCGGTGCGCGGCTCGTCGGCGTCACCGTGGAAGATCCTCGCGACGCAGTTTCCGCTGTACGTCGGGTTCGTGCTGTTCGGCCTTGTTTGCTATGCGTTCACGGAAGATCGGATGCTCGAGATGCTCGCCGCGCGCCATGGCCGGAAAGGCTACCTCGGCGGATTGTGGCTCATCCCGCTGCTGTCGGCTGTCGGGATCTACCTCGGGCGGGCGGACCGGTTCAACTCATGGGACGTGCTGGCGCAGCCGATGGCGATCGCGCAGGTGGGGACGCAGGGGATCGGACGGGCGAAGACGTTGGGGATCGTGGTCGGGATGGCGGGGCTGCTGGTGTTGGTGCACCAGGGGTACCGGGTGTTTCGCGATGGGATCCGGTACCGGCGCGAGGGGCGACCGGTGATTGGTGACCAGTGACCGGTGACCGTGGCCCGTGGCCGGTGACCGCGACCGCGACCGTGACCGATGACCGTGACTGGTGACCGCGACCGTGACCGGTGACCGGTGACCGGTGGCCGGTGACCAGAACTGGGTAGACGGTTTGCTTGGGTGATCCGCTCGTGGTTACGAGGATACTCTTGCGGAATCCAAGTTATTAGGGGGCAGTGATGGGTTGACTGTCGACAGTCATCGCTGGGGCTGGCTCCTGGTGCCGATCGCACCCTCGCGTTCGCCAGCGGGCCGCGGGTGCTCACGGGCGTCGGTGCGCGCCCGCTTGGGGGCGGAGCTGAACGAGAAGCGCCCCAGCAAGGGTCTGAGCGAATGGATGACGCATGTTTCGGGCATTCGCTCGCCAAGCAAGGTGGTCTTGCCCGTTCCTCTCGGGACGAACATGCAGTGAACTCCCACTGTCGACTGTGCAGGTACCCGTCCACAGTGAACTCGGATGAACTCGTACCGTCGACTGTGCAGGTAACCGTCCACAGTCAACTCCGACCGTCGACTGTGCAGGTACCCGTTGGCAGTGGCCGCCGTCTGTGCAGGTACCCGTCGGCAGTGACCACCGTCTGTGCGGGTACCCGTCGACAGTGAACTCCAACTGTCGACTGTCGACTGTTCTTGCGGAATTGAGTCCGTGTTGTTCGTGGGGGGTCGCACTCACCAGCCTGTTGCCGCTACGCGCGGTGCCCGCGTACGTTCCGCCAACTCGCCAACTCGAACAGGATCCCCCCCAGCATGCTCATTCGCGCCCATGAGGAGCCCCATGACCGCGTGATCGTCGCGCTCGATGTATCCACGCGCGACGAAGCGCTCGGAATTGTCGACGATCTTGCGGGCCTCATCGCCTTTTACAAAATCGGCTACCAGCTATTTCTGGCCGAGGGCATGGCCTTCGTTCGGGAGCTGGCGGCCCGCGGCCTCCGCGTGTTTCTCGATCTCAAGCTCGACGACGTCGACGAAACCATCAGGCTCGCGGCCCGCGAAATCGCCAAGAACGACGTGCAGTTGCTGACCCTTCACGGGGGCGCGGCAACGGCGCGCGCCGCCGTCGCCGGACGCGGAAACGCGACGCGCCCTCGGCTGCTTTCGGTCACCCTGCTCTCGAGCCTCGACGCCGGCGATCTGACGAACCTCGGGATTCTGGGTCCGACGAGCCGCTTCGAGACGATGGCCGACTACGTGCTCTGGCGCGCCACGCAAGCGGTCGAGGCGGGGTGCGACGGGTTGATCGCCTCGGGCGAGACGATCGGTCAGATCCGCGGTCGCCTGGGCGCCGCCCCCACGATCGTCAGCCCGGGGATCCGACCAGCGGGGAGCGCCGGCAACGAGCACAAACGATCCGCCACGCCGCGCGACGCGATTGCTGCCGGCGCTGACTATCTCGTCGTGGGCCGGCCGATCCGGGACGCGGCCAACCGGCGGGACATGGCCGAGCGTGTCGTGGGCGAGGTGGAGCAGGCGGTGACCGTCCGGGCATAAAACACCGAGAGGCGCCCGGCCCACCACCGGACACCTCTCGGGTTTTCTACCACCCGCATCCACCATCAGGAGGTAGTACATCTCACTCGTCCAACTGTTCCACCCACTTTATTAGACGCGCACAGGGTCTGGATCGTTGGCGCGCGAATGCGACTACCACCGAATGATCCCCGAAGCCCCCGCCCCCAACCCGAGGCGGCCGAACAGGCCGTTGACGTCCGCCCGGCTCATGGCGCGCTGAACCAAGTCGTTGATCCGAATGCCGTTGAGCTCGATAGCGTTGTCCTCGCCAGAGCCCTGCCCATCGCCAATGATGGTCAACGATCGCACGCCGTCGGCGAGGCTGGAGGCACGCGCCGTGGTCACCTTGACGGTTCGCGACTGGCCGTTGTCGACCACCCGAAGCTGGGCCGTGTCGCCGACCTTGAGGTTGGCGACCTCCCGCTCCAGGCGATGTTCCTTGGCTAGCCCGATTTCCGCGTCGCCGGCGTCCTCCCGGGCAACGCGGAGGTCCACCCCGTTGATCGAGGCGATTCGGCTCCCCTCCTGAATGCCGGCCGCGGCCGCGGGGCCGCCGTCGTCGACGCCCAACACGAACACGCCCAAGGTATCACGCTTGCTGCCGTTGACGGCGATGCTGAGGCCCAACGTCGCGCGATTTGCGCTCGGCGCCAGGGCTCTGGCCGCCGAAAGACGGTCCCGTAGCAGCTCGTCGGCGTTCGACTGCGCCGGGTAGAGGGTCGCGGCCGGAACCGTCTTGACCGTCACGGTCTTGGTTTGCCCGGACGCGTAGACCCTGAGCGTAAGGTCGTCGCCGGGTTTGAGCGTGTTGAGCGCGCGCTCGAGGCGGTGCGCCATGGCGGTCGCCATCTCGTCGTCGCCGACATCTGACGACCCGAGCTTGAGCGAAACGCCGTTGATGGAGGCGATCCGGTTTCCCTCTTCGATTCCGGCGCGGTCCGCGGGGCTTCCGCTGACGACGGAAGTGACGAGGATGCCCAGCGTGTCACGCGGGCCGGTCGCACCGCCCGTGGTCAGGCCAATCACTGCGTGCGGCGGTTCGCTTGCGAGGCCGGCGACTGGCGGCCGGACGATTGTGATGCGCGGGTCCACGGTCTGCGCCTGCGCGGGGCCCAAGGCACCCACAACCAGCGCGGCCGCGGACATCAGGGTGGTGCGTCGCATGATTCCCTCGATACGTGTTGATGTGCGGTTGCGAGGTGGTTCTACGTGTGCGACACAATCGGCCCCAGAAATGGTTTCCGCGGGCGCGGGCGCGGGGGCGGCGCGACGCGGCGTGGCGTGGTGCCGAGCGGGTGCGGTCCGGCGATCGCGCATGGGCTCGCGTGAACGGTGCCGGCATCGTCAGCGAGGCGTGCCTCGTTCCAGGTCAACGTCGAGGGCGACCCATCTCAGCAATGGCCGCGTCGCACGTCCAGACTGTAAACCACTCCAGCAGCAGGGGCAGGCAACCGCCCAAATTCGGTATCGTGCGCGGTACCAAATGGTCATATGCGGTCAGATTGACCGATATAGTGTGGTTCCGCCGGGAAGCCATGCCATTCCAAACTACAATCGGGGCGATATCAGCCTCTCGTCAGAGGCGAACCCAGGAACTACCGGGACCCCTTGCTCAGCGTGATCAGGACAATCGGGATCAGGATCAAGACGATCCAGAACAGGACGCTCCGGATCAACCGGGTTGCCGGCCTCCGACCGACGCGACGACGAGGGCCACCCATCATGACCATGAAACCTCCGACCTGTTGACCATGAAACCTCGAACGCGGCGAGTTCAGTCGAACCCGGCTGTTGCAACCGATTATTCGCAGCCGGAGCTGGGCGCGTTGTAGATGGGGTAGGCCGCCGACGCGTTGCAGCTCGACGTGCCCGGAATGTAGGTCTTGTTCCACGCGAGGCAATTGGCTTCCGAGCAGAACGGGCCGGCGGAGCCGACGTTGTGGCCCATGACCGCGATGCACTGGCTTTGATTGCCGCACGACCAGTTGCTGTAGAAGTAGCTGGATGAGCTCGACGTGCTCGTCGGCGAGCTGGTCGCGAGGATGCTCCCGACGCCCACCGCGACGATGGCGCTCAGGAGCACGTAGGGAACGGCGGCCCGCGCGCGGGCGAGGAATGGCTTCTTCATGTCACAACTCCTGGTAATGGTGCAGGGTGATGTCCGCGCTCGGCGCCCGGCGAAAGCCGGAGCAGAGCGAGGAACGCCACGGCCGCGCCGGCGGCGGCCGCGGCCAAGTCGGCGGGATCGAATGTCCCGCGCGTGAAGTACGGCCGCGCGTTGGCCAGGAGCGCGACGTGATCGAACCACGCCGGCAGCCGCTGAACAAGCCACGGGCTCACGTCCCGACGCTGACCGATTTCGAACAACGCCTCGATCATGAACCAGCCGAGGCAGATGGCGGCCGAACGTACCGCGGGGCCGGTGGCGGATCCCGCCGCGCCGCTCCCTCCAAACCCCATATCCAACCGAGCACGCAACATCATATCTGTACTGTCGTTGCCGCTCGAACTTCCCGCCGGTAGACCGGCCAGCACGGCTGACGAGAAGAGGCAGAACGCGAGTGTGTGCGCGAAGGTCGGAATCCACCCGGCGACGCCTTGGAGCGACGGCGGCACGCGCACGGGAAACGACAAGCCGCGCGGCAGGAAATAGACGCTCCCGGCAGGTCTGGCAACGACGTACGCGAGCACGCCGATGGCCAGGACCGCGGCGCCGGTCGAAAACTGCCTGTGATCGACGATGGGAACCGCCACGCCCGAGCGCACTATCCCGCCTCCCTCTGGTCTGGATCGATCGTGCCGCCTGCTGCCACGATCGGGGCCGCGGGTCTCAACGATTGACGATTACGTCGCCGTTACGTCCCGCCGCGGATTGGGCGTCGGGCACGGATCCGGTGCGCGCTCGGGGCCCGGCCGCCGCCAGGCCAGTTGCGATCATCTGATCGCGCACGGCGCCTGCGGCTAGCGCGCCGAAGGGTCCCTGAGCGGCGGCAGAGTGACGACCGGCAGGTGCCTGCCAAGATCATGGAGCGCACGGGCCAGCACCCATCCCCGGAAATATGGATTATCGAAGCGGTAACCGACGGCGAGGTCCGGCGTTCGGAGCAGCAGCTCGCGTTCCATGAGCGCGCTGGCCGCGTTCGTCACCGTGCCCGTGGGCCCGAGGCCGAAGTCGCGGCGCATGGCCGCGCTGGTCAGCCCCGAGGTGCCGGCCGCGACCGCGCGCAGCACTTGCTGCATCCCCACGGTCAGGCGGGCCCAGCGCGCTCCCCATTGCAGGTCCTGTTCGTCGACGAGCGCCGCGAAGGCGCGATTCACCTGCTCTGTCGTCACGACTTTGCTCCGGCCGCTCCGTGCTTCCAGCACGGTGTGGTGCGCGAGGAGCACGACATCCCGCGTTCGATCGCCGGCAAGGGCCAGGCACCGACGGGCCACCTCCTCCGTCGCGGCGAGCCCGACCCCGCGCATCCGGTCCCGGATCCAGGCCGTCATGTGGCCGGGGTCGATTGGGCCAAACGGCAGCGGAGTGAGGAGCTCGTAGAAGGCACCGCGCTCCGCCGTCATGCGCTCGATCACGCCGAGTTCGGAGCCCGCGAAGACGTAGCTGACCGTGTCGTGTTTCTGCACGACGCCGCGCAGGTGCCACTCGGCTGCTTCGCCGCCGACGTGGCCAACGCGCTGGAACTCGTCAAGGATGATGCTCACGCGACGACCCTTGGCGCCGCCGATTTCGGCGATCGTGTCGAGCACGCGCTCGAGGGCACGCTGTTGGGCGACCGGGTCGGCGTCGCGCAACGCGACATCGAAGCTGGCCCCCATGGTGCCGGTCGCGTCCGGCACGAGTCGAACACCGAGTTGGAGGCGCTGGAGGAGCGTGGCCGTCACGTCCTTCCATCGGCGGCCGAGCGCGGCGAACGCCGCGTCGAGCAGGCGGGTCCCGACGTCGGCGAGCGAGCTGACGGTCGAGAGGTCGACCTCGAGGACGACGGTCTTGTGTCGGCGGCGGGCACGCTCGGCGGCTTCGGCCAGGGCCGAACTTTTGCCCATGCGGCGGCGGCCCACCAGGAGGAGCTTGGTGCCGGGAGTCGAGAGGGCGGCGGCGATTCGTCGGATCTCGTCGGCGCGGTCGGTGAAGAAGGGTCCGCGCGCGAGCCCGTGGATCTGGAAGGGATTGTTGGCGGGCACCGGATAACTGTAGCGTGGTAAACTTTAGCATCGTACACTAACCGCGGTGCTCGCGGCCCGCAATCGTGACGGGAGCGCTCGCGATTCCGCCGCGCTCGCCAGCCGGAAGTCCCGCTAAATTGGCTCGGCGGGCATCGACCGATCGTGAGGCGACGCGAGCGATTTTGCGACTCGAGCCACGATCGCGGCCCCCGCGGCGGTCACGTCTTCCAGAGAACGAGCTTGTCCACGCCCAACGATAACCCGCTGATCGTCCAGAGCGACCTGTCCGTGCTCGTCGACGTATCCTCGCCGCGATACGCCGAGGCCCGCGACGCGATCGCGCGATTCTCCGAGCTCGTGAAATCGCCCGAACACATCCATACCTATCGCATCAGCCCGCTCTCGATCTGGAACGCGTGCGCGGCCGGCGTGCCGGTGGACGAAATCACAACATCTCTGACCGCCTTCGCCCGGTTTCCGGTCCCCGCGAGCGTCCTCTCACAGGTGCGCGACTTCGCGACCCGGTTCGGGCGGGTCCGCATCGAGCGCGACGAGCGGCAGCCGGCGTCCGATCATCTGCTCGTGCGTACGAGCGACGCGCTCCTGGCCGAGGAGCTGGTCCACGGGCGACAGCTCGGCCCGCTGCTGGAGGAGCGTCTTGCCCCCACGCTCTTTCGCATTCACCGCGCCCAACGGGGACGGGTCAAACAAGCGTTGGTCAAAGCCGGCTTCCCGGCGGAGGACGTCGCGGGGTTCGCCGCGGGCGACGCGCTCGAGGTCGCCCTGTTGACGACCACTCGACGGGGCGAGGCCTTCGCGCTCCGCGACTACCAGCGCGACGCCGTCCATGCATTTCACGCGGACGGCAACGACCGCGGCGGCTCGGGCGTCATCGTCCTGCCATGCGGCGCGGGCAAGACGATCGTCGGGATGGGCGCCATCGCGGCGGTGGGCGCCTCGACGCTGATCCTCACCACGAGCGTGACCGCGGTGCGCCAGTGGATCGCCGAACTACGCGACAAGACGGGGATTCCCGATCACATGATCGGCGAGTTCTCGGGCCAGGCCAAAGACGTGCGTCCCGTGACCGTCGCCACCTACCAGATCCTCACGCATCGCTCAGCCGGCGCCGCCGACTTCGATCACCTGGACCTGTTCGATCAGCGCAACTGGGGTCTCATCGTTTATGACGAGGTCCATCTGCTGCCCGCGCCGGTCTTCCAGATCACGGCGACACTGCAGGCCCGCCGGCGGCTCGGCCTCACCGCCACCCTGGTGCGGGAGGACGGACGCGAGGAGGACGTCTTCGCGTTGATCGGTCCCAAAAAGGCCGACGTGCCGTGGAAGGTACTCGAACGGCAAGGCTGGATCGCCACGGCAGTCTGCACCGAGGTCCGCGTTCCGCTGCCCGAGGCGATCGGCATGCCGTACGCGGTCGCCGAAGCGCGCGAGAAGTTTCATATCGCGTCGGCGAGTCCCGCCAAGACGCGGGTGGTCCGCGATATCCTCGAGCGTCACGCGGGGGAGCCGGCTCTGATCATCGGGATGTACGTCGAACAATTGCGCGCACTCGCGGCGGACCTGGACGCGCCGCTGATCACGGGCACGACCGGCCAGCGTACGCGCGACCGCCTGTACGAGCGGTTTCGCGCCGGCGCGCTCCCCGCGCTGGTGGTGTCCAAGGTCGCGAACTTCGCGCTCGATCTGCCCGACGCGTCGCTCGCCATCCAGGTCTCCGGGACGTTCGGTTCGCGCCAGGAAGAAGCGCAACGACTCGGCCGGATCCTCCGCCCCAAGCGCGGCGCGAACCAGGCTCATTTCTACAGCATCGTCACGGCGGACACGGTCGAACAGGAGTTCGCGCTCAAGCGACAGTTGTTCCTGTGCGAGCAGGGGTACGAATACGAGATCGCCGACGCGGGCGCGCTGCGGGGATCTGACGTCGTCGCCGCCAGGTGAAGCTGTTCGACATCGATTGGACGGTCGCGCTACGCGACCTCCGCCGGTGGACCGCGCTGCCATTTCCCGCGCGGCGGTCCGTGCTGGAGGAGCTCAAGCCAAGCGGCTACGTGATGACGCCCCGGTTCGGATCCAGCCTCGCCGCGATCGTGGAGTCCGGGCTCGCGAGACTGAGCGTCGACCGCTCCCGCGTTTCACTGCCCGAAGAACACCGTGGACTGGTGAAGGTGCTCCGCGCGATGCACCGGCATCCGGTGTTCGACGATCCCGCGCCGCCGGCACTCGTGAAATACCTGGAGGAGCATTTCACCCAGGAGGAGATCAACGCGATCGGAACGCCGACGGAACCGCGCTCGTACGGCGGAGTGACCCGCCAGTCGCTGGCTGCGCGGGTCGCATACGCGGGATGGGCGGGCGATCTGATCGCGGCGGACGGCACGCGCGCGCTCCGCGCCTGGGCCGAACGGCACGGAATCGCGGTCGACTCGTCGGCGATCGGGCGGCTCGGCGGCTTGCAGTCCCTCGCACGACAGCTCAAGGCGTTCCCCAACGGCGTTCCGCTCCGTGACCTCCTCGCGCCGCTCGACGAGGACCAGGTCTCCGCGCTGGGCGATGCGCTGGTGGTGGGGCTCGCGACGCTCGTGGTATTCGCCGGGATGCGCGCCGCGGACCTCGAACCCATGATCGGCCTGTGGCCGGGCACCGCCCTGGAACTCACGCGCGCCCCCGCGCCGCGGCCCAGTCCCGTGGCCCCGGCGGCTCAGTTCACCCTGGCGGTGCAGATGGAGGACATGACCACCGTGCTCGCCGCCGCGGTTGCCGCGCCCGTGCGCTTGCGTGCGGACGACCTCGCGGTGTTCGCGCGCACGCGGACGGTGATCGAGGGCCGGCTCGTCTCGCTCCCGGCGTGGACGAATTCGCTCTTCGCCGACGCCCGGTCGACACGAGTGGATCTGGCGGCCCGCGAGCTCCAGCGAGTCAAGTTTGCTCGGCTCGATCCCATCGACGGCAATCCGCACCTGCGCCCGACGGCCGCGGGGGCGGCATGGCTGTCGCGCTCGCCGCGGGATCGGCTGGCCGCGCTGATCGACCCGATGCGGTCCTCGCTGGTGGTGAATCCGGTGGGGTCGTACCACGATGGGGCCTGGGCTCCGTTCTTTCCGTTTTCGCTCCCGTATTATCAAGCGCCCCAATCCCTCGATGTCCGCGCGGCCCTGGCGCGCGCGTTTCTTGACGCCGGAGAGGGCTTCATCGGGCTCACCCCGTTCCTCGAGCACGCGATCGCGGCCAACCCCTTCACGGACCTGGCGCGGCGGGACCCGCGGGCCGCGGACCAGATGCTGATGGGTTTCTATGGTGAGGACCCGCGTGAGAGTTATAAGAACTTGTGGCGGAACGTGCTGTACCTCTTCTTCGTCCACCGCCTCGTGGTGCTCGGTGGCGCGACGGTCGGACACCTGTCGAACGGCGCGCTCTGCTTCGCGCTGACGGACGTCGGGCGGTATCTCCTGGGGGCCGCGCCCACGTTCACCTACGGGGATCGTGCCGCGGCGGAGGTGGTGATCCAGCCCAACTTCGACGTCGTGTTCCTGGGAGCGGCGCCCAGCACCGAGGCGTTGCTGTCGCGATTCGCCGAGCGCGTGGGGGCGGCCCCGGGGCTCGCGTTCAAGATCACGCGGGCGTCGGTGCTCGCGGCGGCGGAGGTCGGCGCGACGGTGGACGACGCGCTGACCGCGTTCCGTCAGGCCTCGTCCAAGGGCATTCCCAAGAACGTGGAGCGGGAGATTGTCGGCTGGATGGGCGGGGTCCGGCGGGCCCGATTGCGGGTGGTCCGCGTGATCGAATGCGCCGACCAGGAAACGGCCGATCGCGCGGCCGCGCTGCTGGGGGGCAAGGCGAAGCGGCTGACGCCGACGATGCTCGAGGTTCCCGACGCGACGCCCGCCGCCCGGGCGGCGGGGCTCAAGAAGTTGCGCGCGGGCGGGGTGTTTCTGGAGGAGTCGACGCCGTCCACGGCGCAGCGCGCGAAATCGGGCGGGCGGGGGAGGCGGCGGTCGTACGCCTCATGGGAGGACGAGGAGTTCCCGCCGGAGGCGGAGGAGTTCGAGTGAGGGCCGGCGGGCACGGGCAGAACGGCACAGTTCACAGTCGACAGTGAGAGTCGACTGTTCACAGTGACGGGCACAGTCGGCAGGCACAGTCGACTGTCGACGGTGGACTGAAACCCCATGACTTGGATCCCCCGAGAACGCCCTCGTGACCATAAGCGGATCACCTCAAGCGAACTGCTACCTGCTCACGGGTTACCGATAACTGTCACTGACCACTGACCACTGACCACTGACCAGGCGAGGTCGGCTGGTCCGGGAGCGACGACTCGTGCCGGGGCGGGGGCGGATCAGGCGCTGGCGTCCATCGCCCGCACGTGCCCGGCTGCCGCGTAGGAAAGGATCCTGCGATCGACCGTCACCAGGATCCCGCCGATGGTTCGCGCCGTCGCCACCAGCATCCGATCGGCGGGATCCGGGTGAAACGACGCGGGAAGGCGTGTGCTTTCGATGACCGCTTCTGGTGAAAGTTCGGCAATCCGGACTCCGGGAGGCTGTCTCGCCCGCATGATCCACGCGTCCACGCTTCCGCTAAGGTGAAGGCGGCCCCTGGAGGTGAGCATCGCGATTTCCCAGACCGAGATCACTGAGACCAGGCAACGCTGGCCCTCGATCGCGCGCTCAACCTGCTCGACCGCCAATGGGCCAAGTCTTCCTCGGTCGCCAGACATGAACCAGACCAGAACATGCGTATCCAGAAGGAGCGGCTGTGGAACGGCCGACTCGGTCGGTTCAATCGGCATCTGCCTCCCACGGGACGTCGAGCGGCGCCACGATGTCGTCCTCGCCGGTCACCCACCCCTTGAGCCGCCCGAAAGCGGGAACGCGATCGCTCACCACCGGCACCAGCCGCGCCACTGGGCGCCCGTGCTTGGTAATCGTCACTTCCTCGCCCGTGGACTCGACCTCGTCCATGACCGCCAGACACCGCGCTTTGAAATCGCCGGCGGCGACAAACCGTTGCTGTCCCATAGCTTCCTCAGGTCAAGACTATAGGTCATATTAATATGACCTATTACCCTGAGCAAGAGTCGACGCGTTGAGGAGGCCGCAGGAGGTCGCCCCCTAAGTCCGCTCGCTGACGGTCAAGTGTCTACCGGAGATCCGAAATCGTCGTGCTCGTCAGTGCCAGCGATGGCCGGCGTGGGCGGCGCACGAATGGCGGAGTCGACTCCCCAGCCGCCGCGACCGCTGCCGACGAAGAGCGTCCAAGAAACCCGACGTGCGTCGACGGGGGACCAGCGGCCCCTCATCGCGGCGGTAGAACCTCTCTATTCGGAACGCCCGGGGTACCGGCGGCGGCGGTTCTCGGTCGGCTAACCTCTAATCCGCGGGCTTTCCGGTTGTGCCGGTTGTGCCGGTTGCCCCAGGGATGCGGTTTGCATCCGAGCTTGTCGCTGGTGAGCAAGACCGCCGTCGTGCCTGCAGTGGTCACAGGCTATGTGTGCATTTATCCTGTGAGCATGAAGAACATCACTCTCGCTTTGGACGACGAGACGCTCGAGGCTGGGCGGGCCTACGCCCAACGGCATCAGATCACGCTCAACGCCCTGGTTCGCGAACTTCTGGTCGAGACAGTCGTGGCTGATCGCCGGGCCGCGCTTGGCGAGATGTTTCGACTGATGGACGCGCACCCCGGCAACTCGGGCGGCGTTCGATGGGCACGCGCGGACCTGTACGCGCGGTAGGGTCTTTCTCGACAGAACATCCTGGTCTACGCGAATGACGCGGGCTCACCGGAGAAACAGCGTCGGGCGCGCGAGTTCATCGCCGAGCTCGTCGACTCAGGCGATGGGGTCATCTCGACTCAGATCATGCAGGAGTTCTATTGTAGCGACGACGCGGAAGCTCGGCGTCCCGCCGCTGAGCGCAAAGGGCGTTCTGAAGACATTTGTGGCGTTCCAGATCGTCCAGGTTTCTCATGCACTGGTCCATGAAGCGATCGACTGCTCCATCCTGAACCGGCTCGCGTTCTGGGATGCCCTTGTCTTCGCTGCGGCCTCGACGCCATAGTCGAATGATTATTCGACTATGTTCAGCATTCAAGGGGCCCGACCGACCGCGTGCATCTGACATCCGGCGATGTGCGCGAGAACCGATGGCGTCCGAACGACCGCCGCCGAGTTCAGCTGAACCGTCGACTGTGCGCGAGCGATCGACGCCCGATCCGTGGAATAGCCGACGATTCATGAGGAACGTCGCCGACGCTCGGTATTCGCCGAGTCGGCTCTCCACCGGCCAATGACCGTGAAGAGGCGCTGGCGACCAGTCCGGTTCTGAGGCATATTCTCGTGAGCAACCGCGCCACAACGCCAATGATACCGGGGCCGTGATGGACACCGCATTTCGCACCTTGAGCGACCTGCTCGACTCGGGCCCGTTCGAGCGACACGGGTTGTTGGGCGATATCGAGCGCGGGTCGCGTGAGAACCCGCGCCCGTGGGTCGCCGCGCTCCGCCGACTGCGCGAGGCGCGCTCGATGGACCCGGCGGTCGTCACCTACCTGCTCCATCTCATGACGAGCACGTACGCGCTCGACCTGGCGCTCGCCGACGGCGCGATGGCGAATCTCGTGGAAGCGCTGCGCATCGTGTTCACGTCGGACCACGATGACGACGACGAGCTCGCGGATCTGTTGTGGGACGAGGAGTGGCCGCGCATGGCCGCCGAGGCCAACATGATTCGGGCCGGCATGTCCGCGCGGTATCATCAAGTCGAACAGGCCGTCCTCCGCGGGCTCGGAGAGACCGAATACGCCGACGCGCTCCTCGATCTCCCGCGGCTGCTCGAGGCGTCCCGCCTGGGTCGCACTCGACTGCTGGGCCCGAGTTGGCCGCTCCATTTTGTCGAGGCGCTGCTTGCCACCGGCGACCTCCGTCTGCACGCGCGATATTTGGACGATATGTCGCCCGAGGCGAGACGGCTTGGGCCCCGGGACGCGTTGCTGACGATCCTCGATCGGTCCAGCACCGTGGATCGCCGGGCGCTCATGCGGTCGGTCAGCGCCCTCGCCGAACGCGATCCCCGCCCCTGGCTGAACGCACTCAACGCGCTGCGCGCCGAGGGCCGGGTCACGGCGGATGAGGGCTTTTACCTCGCGACCGAGATCGCGCTGTACCATTTGTTCGAGATCGAGGCGGGTGGCGGCGAGGAGGCACGGTTGCGAGCGCAACTGGAGTCCTTGAAGCGATTGTACCAGTTCGTGGATGTCGATGTTGAGGACGGCAACGACGACACGTTCGCGCCGCCGCCGGCCGATCTCGGGATATTGGCGTCGCACCTCCGGCGACGGCATCGACGCTACATCGACGCCGCCCTCCGGGAGCTCGGTGAAGTGGAAGTGGCGGATTCGTTTACCGAGCCCGACGACGACGAGCATTACGAACGGCTCCGGCGTGTCGAGAACGACCTGTTCGGCCACGTTCAACCTCCGTCGGCGTGGTCGGGCCCGGAGGAGGACCGGCCGCGGTGGTGAGCAAGCGACGCCGTCAGGACTTGGGGACCAAGGGGCTCTCGGATCGCGCGCTCGCCCGCCTGACCGGGCGGATCGCCGCGATGCACGCGAAACGCCGCCAGCTCACCGACCGGATCCGGGCCGCTGACCACGCCATTCTCGCCGCGGAGCGTGAGGCGGAGGAGATTCGGGAAGCCGTCGCCAGCGCCCGCGCGGAGCGGCGCGCCGTTGCGGGGATCGACTGGCCCTGGCGGTCCACGCGTCGAGACGCGGATGACCTGGATGAAACGGAAGAGGACGCAATCGTGCGGCGCATCGATGAGAACCTGCTCCGGCTGCACCAGCGGCAGTGGCGGACGGACGACGAACGGATGCGGGCGCGCCGCGACGCGGAAATGGCGCGTCTGCTGCTGATCGGGCTCGACGAGGCATCCGCTCCGGTGCTCGTGTACCTCAACGCAAAGCGAGAGGCGGTCGTCGGCCGCCGCGACCGCGAGCGCGCGAGGGCGGTGCTCACGATGGAGGCGGTCGACACGTCCGGACAGCCGGCGCGCCGGAAGAGGCCGAGGACCTCATCAGCGTTCGCCCGGGCCAAGCGTTCCGCGATCCGCCGGGCGATCGTCGAGGAGACCTGGCTGGATCTGCCCGAATTTCACGGAGGAGGCGCGGTCCGGAGGTCTGAGTGCGAGCACTGCGGCGATCCTCTGCCGCCCGACCGGCATCGCTTCTGTTCCCGGCAATGTCACGAACGACACGCCGAGGCGTTTGGCTTGCTCATGCCTTGGCAGTCCGGCGAGAGAATCGCCCGACGCTTTCATCCCGTGACCTGAGATGACGCGCCGCCAACACCGCCCCAAGCGCGGGTACCTGCCGCGGGGTCCCACCGCCAAAAATGTGGCGCCCGCCGCTGGATTCGGACCGAACCCGGCGGCGCCGCCGGAGCGTGACTCGGCGCATGCCGCGCCAACGCCCGACGACGGAGCGGCCGACCCGGCCAGTTCGTCGTGGAAGCGAGTCGAGCAAGCGCTCATTCAGTTCGGCCTGCTGGCGACTTGCCTGATCGCGGCCGCGCTTCCGCTGCTGCGGGTCACCCGCCTCGTCTCATGGTCGTGGGGATGGGCCTTCGCGCCATTCACCGCCATCGGCATCGGTGGCACCGGCATGATGACATCGCTGATGCTCCGTGGGCAACGGACCGCGAAGCGCGAGGCGCTCGCAGGCGCGGTGGGTAGCGCGTTGCGCGCCACGCCCGCGCCGGAGACTCTCGCGCCCCCGCGGCACGCCGTGGACGCTGACGAGGCGATTCTCGCCGAGCATCCGGAACTGCTTGCGGCGCTTTGTCATGGGTTTCGGAAGCTTCCGCTCAGTGAGGCTGTTCTCGGCCGTCCGGTGACCGATCCCTGGGCTGTCTACGAGGCGGCGGTGGCCGCCCCCACGATCGACCTCTTCCAGCTGCGGTGGCTCGCGCGGAAGCACGTCGAGCGCTTTGCCGGGCGGGCACGCGGACGCCGCCCGCCGGAGGCGCAAGTGATGAAGCGCGCGATTGAGGCCTTCCAGAAGTGCGCGGAACGATCGCTGAACGGCCGGGTCGATCCGGATTGTCCGTTTGAGCACATCGTGGTGGTGTTTGGCACGCAATCCTCGCCCAATCGCGACGTCCTGCTCGCGAGCGTGGTTCCCAAGGTGCGAGTCCTCCTCGAACGCCAGTATCCTCAGCTCGCGACCGCGCGCCTCGGCGACGGGTCGCACGTGAAATACGATGAGTGGAACAAGCAGGCGGCGCGCGACCGCTCGGAATTGGCCCGCCTGCAGCGGGATCACGAGCGGCTCACCCGGAGCCTGGACGAGACGTCGTCGCGCCTGGAGGCCGCCCGTGAGCGCGCGACGGCGCTCGAGAATGCCGCTGAGGCGTCGAGGCGTGAAGCGCGCGCGGCGGCGCGGGCGGAACAGGAGCGCCTGACCGAAGAGCTCCGCGCGAACTTCGAGCGCGCATGCCAGGAACACGCTCGGGAGCTTCAACGTGTCGAATGTGAGCGGGACCGGTTGCTCGAGGCCGTGGACGAGCTGTCGAGCGAGCGCGACCTGTTCCAGCGGCTGGTGTTCACGGGATCCGACGACGAGCCCGACGAGGGGCCGGCGCCGACGGATGGACTCGCGGGTCTCCGCGTACTGCTCGTGGGCGGAGAGGCGGCGCAGGTTCCTCCGATCCGCGAGCACCTCGAGGCCCAGGGCATCCAGTTGGTGCAGCAGGATGGAGCGAGCGCCGCGGATCTGGTGACGGGGGCGCACCTGGTCGTGCTGTGGATTCGCTATGTCAGCCACCCCACGGCGTTCACGATCAAGCGCGAGTGCCGGAGCCGGCGCGTGCCGCTCACTTATTGGACGCGAACGTCGCCGCCGAGCCTTGTCGCGCTCATCGCGCGGGCGTCGGCCGCCGCGCGAGAGGCGGGTGGGGCCGTGGTGGACCCGTAGCATCCGGCGAGGGAACAGGCCACGCGCAAAGCGGTACAACGGGGCGCTTCATGCTGGGGCGCTCGATACGGTAGTCAAGGCGGTCCTTGCGGGTAAGAGGCCTCATCCGTAGCGTTTGGTTTGTGTCCATGAGCTTGCACTCTTTGATCGCGCAAATCGCGCGGGAGCGGGTCGTTGCCCCCGGCCAACGGGGGGATGGGCTGGCTGCCCGGCCCCCCAGGCAACGCCTGTGCACGGGCAGGGGGCCTCGCGCGATCATCATGAGTGTTTGCCTTTCGCTGTGGCTCGGGCTTCCTCAATTCGAGTATACCGTACTGGCAGCCCAGGCAACGGTGGCACAGCTGCCGCGGATCCGCGACCTTGGCCCCAGAGAGGGGACGATCGTCCTGCCCCGGGAGAGTGTTCCGGGCCTGTACGTGCTGAGCGCGCCGAGCGTGCGTGAGCTGCCGGATCGCCGCATCCTCGTGAGCGACCGCGTAGCCCGACAGCTTCTCCTGTTCGATTCGACGCTCAAGAAAGCGCGCGTTATCCTGGACTCCGGCGCGGCAGACCCGACCCATCGCTTCGTGGCCAGGGATCCCATCCAGCGCATGAATGAGTGGTCACACGGCCGCATCTCTCCTTTTGAACGCGATCAGACGCTGTTCATCGATGGAGTCGCGCAGAGCTATATCGTCATTGGTCCTGACGGCTCCAAAGTCGCCGTACAGGCCGCGCCCAACACACCATCGGTCCGGCTGGACCGCGCCGCGGCGGTCGATTCCCGCGGGCGCGGCGTGCAGCGCGTGGAGCCGCCTGTGGGAAGCTCGAACGGATTCTTTTACCAGGTGCCGCCGGATTCCCAGCCGCTGATCCGCGCGGCCTTGGGAGAGCCACCGGACACGCTCGGGTGGCTCAGGGTCCCGCCTAGGACCACGAAGATGGGTGTGGCGAACCCCCTGCCGGTCAACGACGACTGGGCGTTGCTCTCCGACGGAAGTGTCGCCGTGGTGCGGGCGACGGACCTGCACATGGATTGGGTCGAGCCCGACGGAAGCCGTCGGTCGACCCCGCGGATCCCGTTCGATTGGGTCCGACTGAGCGACGAGCAGAAGCAGGCGCTCGTCGATTCGCTCCACGCGCACTACGTCCTGCACCCGATTACGGACACTTACGCCGGCGGCGCGCATGGCCCGATTGACGTTCCGGAAATCATCTCCGCCACGGCCCTGCCGGACTACGTGCCCCCGTTCGGCGGATACACCGCAATCGGCGACGCCGAGCAGCATCTCTGGATCCGGATCTTCACGGCTGGCGAGTACCCGAACTCGCTCCGCCCTGGCAACGACAGCGGCGTCACGGCGCCGAAGATGCTCAGCGACGTGGGGTACGGCGTGTCGCTCAGACCGCCGACCGGGTCTCCCGTTTACTACGTGATCGATAAATCCGGTACGGTCGTCGACCGAGTCCGGGTGCCCGCCGGTCTTCGGATAGTCGGGTTCGGGCGCGGCAGCGTCTACCTGCTGGGAGACCGCTCGGCCACCGAGGAAGTGTCGCGCGTGAGCATTCGCTGAGAGAGGTCGCGACGGGTGTTCCTCGCGTGCTGGCGCGGTGCCGTTCGTGCGCGCGAGGAGGTCGGGCGATGAGGCGGCACCTGCTGGCGGCGGCGCTCGCGATCCCTTGCGCGATCGAAGCCGGTGCACAGCGGCCCGATGTCGTCGCCGGTCGTATCATTGGTCCCGACAGCCAGCCGATAGCCGGCGCCCGCGTCACGGTCACCGGGACGCAAAGCCGCGCCGCGAAGTCGACCACCACGAACCGCGACGGACGGTTCGCCGTCACATTCGCGCCACCGGATGGCGACTACGTCGTCAGTGTTGCCGCGATGGGAATGACGGGCCGGCAGTCGACGATCAAACGTCTGTCCGACGAAGACACCCTGATGCTGGTGCTACGCTTGTCGCCCCTGCTCCTGGACGCGGTGCATACCGTGGGTCGGAGGCCAACGCCTCCACGAACCGACCCGGCGGGGGTGCTCGACCTTGGCGATACCTTGCACTCCGACCTGCTGGCCGCCGATCAACAGGGTGATCTGGCCGCACTGGCCGGCCTGCTTCCGGGAGTAACTCCCGGCGCCGGCGGGTTCTCGGTTCTGGGACTGGATCCGTCGTTGAATCGCTTCGAGTTGAACGGCATGGATATGACTGGAGTCACATTGCCGGCAGGCGCGGCCTCGGCCACCGTTTCGACGGGGGGACTCGACGCCGCGGCGCAAGGCATCGGCGCGGTGGTCAGCGCGACGATCGCCGACGGGTCAAATATCCAGCGCCGCGACGCCAGTGTGCGCCTGACGACGCCCGGCATGGAGTGGGCCGATCCCGCGGCGACCCAGGCCGTGGCGACTGCCACGTCGCTCAATGCCGACGGAGAGGCGTCTGGCGATATTCGCTTTGACCGGCTGTTCTACCACGTCAACTACGAACTCGACTACAGAACGGCACCGCAATTCACGCTGCTGAATACGTCGGAGGCCGGCCTTGCCGCCCGAGGTGTCGCGCGCGATTCCGCCGACCGACTCCTCGACCTCATGTCTGCATACGGCATCCCGACGACCGCGGGCGGACTCGCCGACCGCTCCGTGAGCCAGACGGCTCGCGTCTCCGCCGTGTTCACGCTGGCACCGAAAAACCCGACGGCGCAAGCCGCACACCTCATCGCGAGCGCATCGTGGGACGGCGGCATGCAGACGCCAGGCCAGACGTCGGTGCCGGCCCGCGGCGCCGAGACGCGGAACTGGAACGCTCTCCTCCAGGGAATTCACGAATCGTACAATCGGAGCACGTCCCTGTTCTGGCGCACCACCGCCCAGCTTTCAGCGAACCACAACGGGAAGATAGACGCGGCGTTGCCGGGACCCGCCGCGGCGATCCGGCTTGGCTCCGTGCTCGACGACGGTCCGCCGGTGTTCACCACGGTCACCGTAGGCGGCACCCCAT
>Ga0335085_10005361_pt1 | contig 20615 bp, 18 predicted proteins | sample Lox_Sample_45_FD_206712 | JGI IMG/M metagenome (GOLD analysis project Ga0335085, IMG submission 206712) | Soil microbial communities from Loxahatchee National Wildlife Refuge, Florida, United States - Lox_Sample_4.5 | ecosystem: Environmental > Terrestrial > Soil > Wetlands | place: USA...
CCGTAGATGCTGGAGAAGCCTCGGGAGTAGAGGACCGCTCCGGTGGAGGCGTCCTTGACCTCGAAGAAGTAGTTGCCCAGCCCGGTGTCGTCGAGCGGCCACCGGGGGTTGCCCGGCCACGGGGTGGGCTCGATGACCAGCCGGTCGAGGGAGAACAGCTCCCGGGTGGCATCGCCGGTGTGGAAGAAGTCGACGCGCAGCGTGCGCACCGGCGCGGCCTGCGTCGGGGCGGCGAGGAACAGGGCGAGGAGGAGGGAGTGCATGGAGGGTCAGGGGAGGCCGGTGACGGTGTGCCCCGCCTCGCGCAGCGCGGCGGCCGCCGCCTGGAGCAAGGCCTCGCGGACGAGGAGGAGGTCGGTGTCGAAGGTGGAGATGGCGAGGATGCTGATCCCCGCCAGGGCCAGCGGAGCGGCGAGCGCGGACAGGACGCCGGTGAGGGAGAAGTCGATCGGACCGCGGACGCTCAGGCAGCGGAAACCGCGCTCGGCGCGGACCTCGGGCGGGACGGCATCCTCGGAGCAGACCACCGACATCTCGTCCGGGGTGCGGGTCACCGAGGCCACCGTGCCCGTGGCCCACGACGGAAAGGGAGCGCCGGGCTCGAGCCGGCAAACGGCCAGCCTTCCCGGGAGAAGGGACAGGGTGAGGCGCGACGGGCTTACCGCGGCCGGCTGTGGAGCCACAGGGCGACCAGGGTGAGGAGGAAGTAAGGCACCAGGACGGCGGCTCCGGTGTACTCCTTGGCCATGCGCTGGCCGAAGAAGAGCGAGGTGACGGCCAGCGCGGAGAGGGCCGCTCCCCAGAAGGCGATGTGCGCCCTCCCCAGGACGAGCAGCTCGAGGAAGCCCACCCCGTTCACCACCCCGGCGGAGACCTCGATGATGGTGATCACCAGGAGCATCGCCGGGACCACCGCCGCCAGCGGGCTCTTGGCGAAGTGTGGCTGGAGGTAGCCGAGGTTCCCGCGCCAGTCCATCACCTTGTCCGTCCCGGACTGCAGGAAGAGGATGGCCAGGAAGAGCGAGGCGAAGGCCTGCATCAGCCAGAGCGGGAAGTGGGGGTTGCCGGGGAGGGGCATGGGGGCCTCGCTCAGCGTTCCGGGAGGATGAGCTTGCGGACGAGCGGGATGGGGAGTGGGCCCTGGGCGAGGAAGGTGTCGTGGAACTGCTTCAGCGTCCCGCCCTTCTGCGACAGGTAATCCTTGCGGAGCTCGAGGATCATCAGCTTTCCGGCCGTGTAGTACAGGTAGGTCGGGTCATAGGTCCCGCGCCGCGCCTCCTCGTAGGCCACTGTCTGGTTCTGGTAGCAGTCCTTGACGAAGCGTTCCGCCCCTTGCTGCACGGTCATGCTGGTGGTGTGCAGCCCGATCCCCACCACGTACCGGCAGTCGCGGACCAGCGCTTCCTCGAGCTGGGCGAGCTTGAGCTTGGGATTGTCGTCGGCCATCCCCTCCTCGATGACCATCTCCTCGGTGTAGTGCGCCCAGCCCTCGACGTTGGAGTTGTTGGGAAGGAGCTTGCGCACCTTGGTAGGGAAGCGCGGCGCCCAGAGGAACTGGACGAAGTGGCCGGGATAGGCCTCGTGGACGTGGATGATGGGGAGCATCGAGCTGTTGAACTCGCGCAGATGCTCCTCGAGGTGCTTGCTGTCCCAGTTCAGCTCCGGAGGAGTGATGTAATAGAAGGCCTCCTTGGCGCGCGTCTCGTAGGGGCCGGGCGTGTCCATCGAGGCGTAGTTGCCGATGCGCATGAAGACCGGCGTGTCCTCCACCGCCGGCCGCGCCTCGGAGGGAAAGCTGACCAGGTCCTTGCGCACCACGAATTGGCGAACCTGCTCCAGCGTGCGGCGGGCATAGGGGAGGAGGTCCTTGGCAGTGGGGTGCTCGTCGGCCAGGCTGGCGAAGACCTGCTCCGGCGTGCGGCGGGGATCGATCTCCCGGGCGGTCTCGATGAACGCCTGGCGGTCCTTCTGCAGCTGGGCCTCCCCTTGGGCCAGCAGCTCCTCGAGCGGGGTGGTGATGAACTCGGCGTGCTTGAGCAGGGTGACGTAGGCGCGGGGGCCGATGGCCCAGGTGCCGGTGCTCTTGGGGAGGACGGTCTTCGTCAGCCAGTGGAGGAAGTCCTGCGTGGCGGCGATGGCGGTGATGTTCGCCCGCTGGAAGTCCGCCCACTGGACGGGGTCCTCCGCGGCGGCCTCCTTGGCCCAGGCGGCGAGCGTGTCCCGAAGGTAGCCCTCGGTTCCCCTGGTCTGGCCGATGGCCAGCTCGGTCCATTCCTTGGGCGGCTGGCTCACGTTGTCCTTGCCCGCGGCGTAGAGGGCGGGGACCTTCTCCAGGCGCGCGACCACCGATTTGAGCCTCTCCTTGGCCGGTGCGAAGTCCCGCTTGAGCAGCGGGTCGATGGCGCTCCCCGGGCGCCCGGCGTAGCTCATCGGATTGCGGGCGGTGAAATGGAGGATGTTCCAGTCGAGGAGCTCGGCCCGGAGGTAGCCGTCCAGCGCCTCGAGGTCGGTGAGGTCATCGGCGCCGAGCGCGGTCCGCTCCGTCCACAGCGCGGTGGTCCGGTCGAGCAGGCTCTCCAGGGTGGCCACGTGAGCCTGGATGCGCGCCGGGGTCCAGGCCGGCAGCTGGGCATCGTAGGTGTGGATGCCGGCGTTGGTCGCCTTGAGCGGGTTGAAGGCGAAGTCCTCGGCGAAGGTGTCGTCGACGAGCTTGGTGAAGGCGGCGTGGGCCGCCTCCGGGCTCATCCCCTTGGTGGTGGCGCAGGCGGCGAGGAGGAGCACGGAGACGACCGGGGCGAGTCGGCGCATGGGGTGGCGAGGGGAGATAGCACGGGCCGCCCCGGGGACGGATCACATCCGTCCGAGGTCGCTGGCGGCAAGAGTCGTCCAGCGTCCGTCCCGGTAGCCGAGGCTGGCCCGGAAGCTCGCCCGCCACCAGCTGAGCCGGTACCCGCCGCCCTGCTCGGGCGGCGGCTCCACCGTCCCGCGGACGTCGAGCTGGGCATGCGTCATCCAGTCCATCCACTCGTAGCCCTGGACCTTCACCCAGAGCACGGAACCCCGAGGGGCGGTCGCACAGGCGGTCATGGCCCGGGCGTCGATCCCGCTCGCGGCGAGGTCCTCCAGCACTGCCTGCTCGAAGGTGGGTGACGCGCTGACCTCGACACAGTACGTGCCGCGCGCTGGCTCGCTCCCCGGCGAGTAAAGGCGGATGGCGGCCCGGACGCCCTCCGCGACGGCCGCCTCCTCGTCGGCCGGCGTCGCGGCGCCGGAATGGGCGCAGCCCGGGTCGAGGAGGAGACCGATGGCCAGGGTCAGCGCCGGTGTGAGTCGCATCGCCTAGACGAGCACCACCGCACCGGTGCGCCCGGGCGTCTCCGCCCGCAGCACCGCCGCCCGCACCTCGGCGAGCGGGTAGGTCGAGTCGATGGCCGGCCGGAAATGCCCCTGCTCCGCGCCGGCGAGCACGGCACCCACCGCCTCCCGCACCGCCTCCGGCGTCGCCCGCTGCCGCCAGCGCACCAGCCAGAAGCCCTGGAGGCGCAGCTCGCGGAAGAGGAACGGCCCGGGGTCCACCGGGACCGGCCGGCCGTCCAGCGCGCCGAAGAGCAGGCAGGTGCCGCCGGGCCGGAGCGCGCCCAGCACCGCGGCACCGGTATCGCCCCCCACCGCGTCGATGGCGGCTGCCGCTCCCTTCCCCCCGGTGAGCGCCTGCACCCGTGCAGCCAGGTCCTCGCCGGGAACCACCACCACGTTCGACGCGCCCGCCGCCCGCAGCTCGTCCGCCTGCTCGGCGCGCCGGACCACGTTGACCAGCACCAGTCCGCGCAGCCGCGCCAGCTCGATCATCGCCCGCCCGAGCTGGCTCCCGGCCGCGGTCTGCACCAGCACCTCGCCCCGCCCGAGCCGGAGCACGTCGTCCACCATGACCACGATGCTCAGGTAGTTGACCCACAGCGCTCCGGCCTGCGCGTCGCTCAGCGAGGCCGGCGTGGGGAGGACCATCGTCGCCGGGACGCACACCTCCTCCCGCCAGGTGCCCCGTCCTCCGTGGGCGCCGAGGAGCAGCGTCACCCGCGCCCCGGGCGCGAGGCCCGCCACTGCCGGACCGGCCTGCTCCACCACGCCGGCCGCGTCGTTTCCGGGCGTGGCCGGCAGCGGCGGTGGCCGGCCGTAGAGACCGCGGACGTTCATGAGGTCCGAGGGGTGGATGGCCCGGGCGGTGAGCCGGACCCGCACCTCGCCCGCGGCGGGGGCGGTATCCTCCGCCTCGACGAGGCGCAGGACCTCGGCGGGCTCGCCGAACTGATCGAACTGGACGATGCGCATCTCTGGCGCCGGGACGCTACAACGTCGCCGCGCCGAGCGCTGCTCGTTCCGCAGGAACCGTCCGCAGCCGCGCCCGGAGCGCCCGGACGAGCGTGTGCAGCTCCCAGCTCCCGTCGACGCGGGAGCCGTTGATGAAGAAGGTCGGGGTCCCGCGGATTCCGCTCTCCACACCTCCCGCCGCCTCCTCCTGGACGCGGGCGCGGAACGTGCCCTCCCGAAGATCGCGGGTGAAGCGCGCCGCGTCGAGCCCGAGCTCCCGGGCCATCGCCTCGGGGTCGGCGAGGAGCGGCTCCAGCTCACGAGAGAAGAGGAGGTGATGGGCTTCCCAGAAGCGCCCCTGGGCGCCGGCTGCCTGCGCTGCCTCGGCCGCCTCCTGGGCCAGCGGATCCCGATCCACCACCGGGAAAGCTCGGAAGACGAAGCGCAGCTGGCTGCCGAACCGGCGCCGCACCACGTCCACCGTCGGATAGGCGCGCCGGCTGTAGGGGCAGGCGTAGTCGCCGTACTCCAGAAGCGTCAGCTTGGCGCTCGGACTTCCCAGGATGTGGTCCTCCGGCCCAACCGGGGCCGCGAGGCGATTCGCCCGCCGTGTCATCTGGTCTCTCCCCGAACCGGAGGTGGCTTAGAAGTATCCACGCCGGGAGCGACCGCAAGTGACAGCTTGGTGACGCCGAACCGGAGATCGAGACATTCCGGCTGGGCGGAAGGCTCCAAAATTCAAGGCCTTCGCATGCCCGGTGCTATATCGAACCCGCACGCGGTGCGGTGTCTTCATGACTTGGCTTCGCATTCTCGTCGTCGACGACGAGCGGAACATTCGCTCCGCGCTGCGCCTCTGCCTGGAACAGGCCGGTAGCGAGGTGGTGGAGGCCGCCACCGGCGAGGCCGCGCTGGCCGCGCTCGCGCAGCGGCCGTTCGACATCGCCTTCGTCGACCTCCGGCTCGGCCAGGAGAGCGGGATGGACCTCCTCCCGCGGCTGCTCGCCGAGGACCCGAACCTGGACGTGGTGATGGTCACCGCCTACGCGACGTTCGACACCGCGGTGGAGGCCATCCAGCGCGGCGCACGCGACTACCTGCCCAAGCCCTTCACCCCGGCGCAGATCCGCGCGCTGGTCGACCAGCTCGCCGAGCGCCGCGCGCTCCAGACCCGTCTCACCGAGCTCGAGGGGCGGCTGGCCGAGGACGCGCCGGAAGCATCGCTGGAGACGGAAGCCGCGGCGATGCGCGCCACGCTCGCCCTCTTGCACCGGGCGGCGCCGTCCGACGCCGCGGTGCTTCTCCGCGGCGAGAGCGGCACCGGAAAGAGCGTCCTCGCCCGGGCGCTCCACGCCCTCTCCCCGCGCGCCGCTCGGGCCTTCGTCACCGTGAACTGTCCCACCCTCTCCGAGCAGCTTCTGGCCAGCGAGCTCTTCGGGCACGTGCGAGGCGCCTTCACCGGTGCGGTGCGGGACCAGCCCGGGCGGGTCGAGTCGGCCGAGGGAGGAACGCTCCTCCTCGACGAGGTGGGCGAGCTGGGCCCCAGCGTCCAGGCGCAGCTCCTCCGCTTCCTCCAGGAGAAGCGCTTCGAGCGGCTGGGCGAGGGACGGACCCGGACGGCCGATGTCCGCATCGTCGCCGCCACCAACCGGGATCTCGAGTCCGACGTGCGCGCCGGTCGATTCCGCGAGGACCTGCTCTACCGGCTGAACGTGGTGGAGATCCGCCTTCCCGCGCTGCGGGAGCGCCCCGAGGACATCCTCCCCCTCGCCCGCCGGCTGCTCGAGACGCTGGCCAAGAAGGCCAGGCGGACCGGGGCGGTCTTCACCCCGGAGGCGGAGGCGGTGCTTCGCGCCTACTCCTGGCCAGGCAACGTCCGGGAGCTGCGCAATGCCGTGGAGCGGGCGCTCATCGTCTGGCCCGCCCAGCGCATCGAGCCGAGCGCGTTCGGGGAGCGCATCGCCGCCGCCGGCGGCCGGGCCGTGGCGCTCGGCGGTCCGCACACCCTGGAGGCCATCGAGCGGGAGCACACCTTGCGCGTGCTCGCCTCCACCCCGACCCTGGAGGAGGCGGCGCGCATCCTGGGCATCGACGCCTCCACGCTCTGGCGGCGCCGGAAGAAGTACGAGCAGGGCTGAGCGCCGGCGTCAGGCGGGCGCAGCGCCGGGCGCGGCGGAGGGAGGCTCCGCCGGCACGGTGAGCCAGAAGACGCTCCCCGCGCCGGGCGCGCTCTCCACCCCCACCGTGCCGCCGTGGGCCTCGGCCACGTCCTTGACGATGGAGAGCCCGAAACCCGCGCTTCCCCCTCGCGCTCCGGGGACCTGGAAGAAGCGGTCGAAGACGCGGGGGAGGTGCTCCGGGGCGATGCCCTCGCCGGTGTCCCGCACGGTGAAGCGTACGCCACCGTCCTGCGGGGAGGCGACCAGTGAGACCGAGCCCCCCCGCGGCGTGTGGCGGATGGCATTGGAGAGGAGATTCTGCAGCGCCAGCCCGAGGCGCTCCCGGTCGGCGAGGAGCGGCGCGCTTCCCGGATCGGCGTGCGCCTCCAGCGTCACCCCAGCGTCGTCCGCCGCGGCGCGCAGCCCGGCCTGGGCCTGGTCGAGGAGCGCCGGGATCTCCACCGCCTCCCGGCGAAGCTCGAGCAGCCCGGCGCGGACCTTGGCCAGGTCGAGCAGGTCGTCGACGATGCGCTGCAGGCGCTCGCAGTCGTCGCGGGCGGCGACGAGCAGGTCGAGCTGCTTGTCGTTCAACGGCCCCACCGCTCCCTCGGTGCAGAGGTGGATGGCCATCCGCAGGCTGGTGAGCGGGGTGCGGAACTCGTGGGCCACGGTGGCCACCAGGTCGTTCTTCAACTCGTCGAAGCGGACCAGCCGGGTCACGTCCTGGAGGATGACCGTGGCGCCGATGAGGCCGCCGCCCTCGTCCTCCACCGGCGAGGCGCGGGGCAGGAGCGCCCGGCCGCCGTCCGGGGCGGGAACCCGCACCGCCTCGTCGAACCCCCTGGGGACGTAGGCACCCTGGCCGGAGAGCACGTGGGTGCGCACCCGGTCGACCACCGAACGCACCTCGGGCGGAAGCGGGGCGAGCGGCGCCTGGGCGTCGAGCCGCAGGCCCAGGAGACCCTCGGCGATGCGGTTGGCGTTGAGCAGCTTCCCGCCGGCATCGAAGACCAGCACCGCATCGGGGAGGCTGTCGATGGCCGCCTGCGCGGAGGCCTGGGCCTGGAGCAGCTCGCCGAGGCTGCTCTGGCGGTAGGTGCGCAGGCTGTCGGCCATGGCATTGAAGTCATCGGCCAGCTGTCCGACCTCTCCGCCGCCGTGGACCCGCACCCGCGCATCCAGGTCCCCCTCGCCCAGCCGGCGCACTGCCTGGCCGAGCACGGACAGCGGCCGCAGGGCGCGGGTGACCAGCGAGCCCGAGGCGAGCACGCCGGCCAGCAGCGCGGCGAGCACGACCAGGATGGTGACCGTCGTCGCCAGCTGGCTCTTCCGCTGCAGCTCCTCGCTCCGGTGCACCATCGCGTCCTGGTTGATGGTGAGGATGGCGTCGGCCGCATCCTTCACCCGGACGAAGCTGGGGTTGAGGACCCTGAGATACCGTTCCCGCCGCTCGGACCCCATCGGGAGCTGGACCAGCGCGTCGAAGTCTTGCTGGTAGGACGTCCACCGCTTGCGGAGCTCGGTGGCAGCCTCCTGCTCCCCCGGCTCGGTGATGTTCTGCTCCTCCACCCGGAGCTCCGTCTCGAAGCGGGGACGGTTCTCCGCCGACTGCTGGCTCCCGCGAGTGTCCTCGCCGATGACCAGGAACAGCGCCGCGCTGTCGATGCGCTCCACGGCCTCCTTCATCCGCTGCGCGGCGAGCACGCTCCGGTAGTTGTCCGCCAGCACGCGCTCGCCGCTCTTCCCGAGATCGGCCAGGGTGGCCACCGCCACCACGCCGACCACGGTCAGGGCCAGAGCCAGCGGCACCTGCGCCAGGAGCAGGCGGGTGCGCAGCGTCATGCGCGCGGCTCCGCAAAGGACACCAGCTGCACGTCCAAGTCGGTGGCCTCGCGCGCCAGCCGCAGATCGGTGGTCCGGCCGAGCCAGCGCCTCCAGCCGCCGGCATGCGACCGCCCGATGAGGATCAGGCCGACACCGTGGCTGTATGCGAAGTCGAGCAGCGCCCGGACCGGGTCCGTAGCTCGCAGCCTGACCACCTCCGCCCCCAGCTCGCGCGCCTTCTCGATGTTGGACAGGAGATGCCGCTGGGCCTCCGCGTCGATGAGGTTCGGCGCCTCGGAGGGCGTCTCCACGTAGACGACGAACCAATCGGTGTTCAGGCGTCCGGCGGCGCGCGACCCGCGGCGGAGCAGGGCCGCGGCGTGGGGCGGAAAGGAGGACAGGCAAACCATCACCCGTCCGGTGGCTCGCTGCTGCTGGGCCTCGCCCTCAGTGCGGCCCCGGGTGGAGGAGCGCTCCAGGCTCTCCGCCACCTCCCGAAGAGCCAGCTCGCGCAGGGTGACCAGGTTGTCCCGCTGGAAGAAGCGCTCCAGGGCCTGGGGAATCTTCTCCGGCAGGTAGATCTTCCCCGCCCGGAGGCGGTCCTGGAGGTCCTCCACCGCCAGGTCCAGGTTCACCACCTGGTCGGCGAGCTGGAGGAAGGAGTCGGGGATGGTCTCCCGGACCGCCACCCCGGTGGCCCGCTCGACGAGGTCGTTGAGCGACTCGAGGTGCTGGACGTTGAACGCGCCGATGACGCTGATCCCGGCGGCGAGCAGCTCCTGGACGTCCTGGTACCGCTTGCGGTTCCGGCACACCGGGAGATTGGTGTGGGCCAGCTCGTCGACCACCACCACCGCCGGCTTGCGGGCAAGGATGGCGTCGAGGTCCATCTCCTCCACCGTCACGCCGCGGTAGGTGACCTGGCTCCGGGGGACGGCGGGGAGGCCCTCCAGGAGCGCGGCCGTCTCCGCCCGGCCGTGGGTCTCGACGTAGCCCACCACCACGTCCACCTTCCGCTCGAGCAGGTCATGCGCCTCCTCGAGCATGCGATAGGTCTTTCCCACGCCCGCGGCGAAGCCGATGTACAGCTTGAGCCGGCCGCGCTTCCCCCGCTCGAGCAGGGTGAGGAAGTCCTCCGGACGTGGGCGGAGCTGGCTGATGCGCGCCGGGGGAGTGGCCATCGCCCGGGAACGGTAACGCATCGGGCCCCGGCCGTGGGCCCCGGGGAACGGCCACCTGCTACTTCGGCGACGCAGGAGGAGCGGACGCGGCCGGAGCAGGAAGGGCCAGCCGACCGAACTGCCGGTCGAGGGCGAGGTTGAGACGGAGCACGTTGACCCGCGGCTCGCCGATGAAGCCCAGCGTCCGGCCTTCGGTGTGCAGGGCGACGACCGCGCGGATCCGCTCCTCGGCCACGCCGCGCGCCCGGGCCACCCGGCTGGCCTGCCACAGCGCCGCCTCGGGCGAGAGGTCCGGGTCGAGGCCGCTCCCCGAGGCGGTGACCAGCTCCGCCGGGACCGGCCCCGGGGCGCCGGGATTGTCCGCCTGGAGCTTCTTCAGCGCCTCGGCGGCGCCGTCGCGGAGCTTCTTGCTTGTCGGTCCGAGATTGCTCCCGCCCGAGGAGGTGGCGTCGTACCCATTCTGACCTGCCGCCGAAGGGCGGGGCTGGAAGTAGCCCGGGGCGCTGAACGCCTGGGCGATGAGCTCCGAGCCGACCACCTGGCCGCGCTCGTCGGTGACCAGGCTTCCGTTGGCGGTCGAGGGGAAGAGCAGCTGGGCGAGGCCGGTGATGGCCAGGGGGTAAGCGAGCCCGGTGATCACCAGGGTCACCACGGTGGCGCGCAGGGCGATGAGGGTCACGGAGCGCATGGGAGCCTCAGGAAAGTCCGATGCCTTGGAGAAGAAGGTCGATGAGCTTGATTCCGACGAACGGGGCGATGACGCCGCCCACCCCGTAGATGAGGAGCGAGCGCCGGAGCAGGGCCGCCGCGCCGATCGGCCGGTAGCGCACCCCTCTCAGGGCAAGAGGGATGAGGGCGACGATGATCAGCGCGTTGAAGATCACTGCGGAGAGGATGGCCGAGCTCGGCGAGGCCAGCCGCATCACGTTGAGCGGGGCGATCTCCGGGAATACCCCGACGAACATCGCCGGAAGGATGGCGAAGTACTTGGCCACGTCGTTGGCGATGGAGAAGGTGGTCAACGTCCCGCGAGTCATGAGCAGCTGCTTGCCGATCTCCACCACCTCCAGGAGCTTGGTGGGATTGGAGTCGAGGTCGACCATGTTGCCGGCCTCCTTGGCGGCCTGGGTGCCGGTGTTCATCGCCACCCCGACGTCGGCCTGGGCGAGGGCCGGGGCGTCGTTGGTCCCGTCCCCGGTCATGGCCACCAGCTTCCCCTTGGCCTGCTCCTCCCGGATGAGGCGGAGCTTGGCCTCCGGCGTGGCCTCGGCCAGAAAGTCGTCGACGCCGGCCTCACCGGCGATGGCCGCCGCGGTGCGGGGGTTGTCCCCGGTGATCATCACCGTGCGGATGCCCATCGCCCGGAACCGGTCGAAGCGCTCCTTGATCCCTCCCTTGACCACGTCCTTGAGGTGGATGACGCCCAGGACGCGCGTTCCGTCGGAGACGGCGAGCGGCGTTCCTCCCGAGGTGGCGATGGTCGAGGCGAGGGTCTCCACCTCGGCCGGGACGGTGCCCCGGAGGGACCGGACGTGGGCGGCGATGGCGTCCACCGCCCCCTTGCGGATGGCGCGTCCACCGATGTCGCACCCGCTCATGCGGGTGTGGGCGCTGAAGGGAATGAAGTGCATCCCCGGCTCCGCCACCTCCCGGCCGCGGAGGCGGTAGCGCTCCTTGGCCAGCACGACGATGCTCCGGCCCTCCGGCGTCTCGTCGGCCAGGCTGCTCAGCTGCGCGGCATCGGCCAGCTCCTCCACCCGGACCCCGGAGGCGGGCAGGAACTCGGTGGCCATCCGGTTCCCGAGGGTGATGGTTCCCGTCTTGTCCAGGAGCAGGGTGTCCACGTCCCCGGCCGCCTCCACCGCCCGGCCGCTCATGGCGATGACGTTCTTCCGGAGCAACCGGTCCATCCCGGCGATGCCGATGGCGGAGAGCAGCCCCCCGATGGTGGTCGGGATGAGGCAGACGAGCAGGGCGACGATGGTCGTGGCCGAGAGCGCCACCCCGCTGTAGAGGCCGAGCGGTACCAGCGTCACGCAGGCGAAGAGGAAGACCAGCGTCAGGCCGACGAGCAGGATGTGGAGGGCGATCTCGTTGGGCGTCTTCTGCCGCGCCGCTCCCTCCACCAGGGCGATCATCCGGTCGAGGAAGGACTCGCCCGGGTTGGCGGTGATGCGCACCACGATGCGGTCGGAGAGCACGCGCGTGCCCCCGGTGACCGCCGAGCGGTCCCCGCCGCTCTCCCGGATGACCGGGGCGGACTCGCCGGTGATGGCGCTCTCGTCGACCGAGGCGATGCCCTCGATGACCTCCCCGTCGCCGGGGATGAGCTGTCCCGCCTCCACCACCACCCGGTCGCCCTTGCGCAGCGTCGAGGCAGGGACCGACTCCTCCTTGCCGTCGGTGAGGCGGCGGGCGGAGGTCTCCTTGCGCATCTTGCGGAGGGAATCGGCCTGGGCCTTGCCCCGTCCCTCGGCCACCGCCTCGGCGAAGTTGGCAAAGACGACGGTGAACCAGAGCCAGAGGCTGGTCAGCCCGGTGAACCAGAGCGGGGCCGAGCGGTGGGCTGCGACCAGATCTCGCACCCAGAGCAGCGTGGTGAGCACCGACCCCACCTCGACCACGAACATCACTGGATTCTTCGCCACCAGCGTCGGGGCGAGCTTGCGGAAGCTCTCCTTCACCGCCGGGCCGAGGATGACCGGATCGAACAGGGAAATGGACTTGGCCTTGGGGGTTGCCATCAGAAGACCTTTCCTGCGTTGGCCAGGAAGTGCTCGACGATCGGTCCCAGGCTGAGGGCCGGGAAGAAGGTGAGCGCCCCGACGATGACCACCACCGAGACGAGGAGCGTGGTGAACAGGCCCCCGTCGGTGGGGAAGGTGCCCGGACCGGGCGGGACCACCTTCTTGCCCACCATCGCTCCGCCGATGGCCAGGGCCGGCACCATCATGAGAAACCGTCCGATGAGCATCGTCGCCCCGAGGGTGACGTTCCAGAAGGGAGTGTTGGCGTTCAGACCGGCGAAGGCGGAGCCGTTGTTCCCCGCCCCGCTGGAGAAGGCGTAGAGGATCTCGCTCAGCCCGTGGGGGCCGGCGTTGTTCAGCGAGGAGGTGCCGAGCTGGGACACGGCCGCCCAGCTGCTGAAGCCGAGGATGATCAGCGGGAAGATGAGCACATAGAGCATGGCCAGCTTCATCTCCCGGGCCTCGATCTTCTTGCCCAGGTACTCCGGCGTCCGGCCGACCATCAGCCCGGCGATGAAGACGCTGAGGACGACGAAGACCAGCATCCCGTAGAGGCCGGCGCCGACGCCGCCGAAGATGACCTCGCCGAGCTGGATGTTCACCAGCGGGACCAGCCCCCCGAGCGGGTTGAAGCTGTCATGCATCGAGTTCACCGCGCCGCAGGAGGCATCGGTGGTGACGGTGGCAAAGAGCGCCGAGGCGGCCACCCCGAACCGGACCTCCTTGCCCTCCATGTTTCCGGTCTGGGTCACCCCCAGCCCGGCCAGCGCCGGGTTGGGATGGGATTCGGCCCAGTAGGCGGTGGCCACGCCCCCGAGGAAGAGCACCGCCATCGCCGCCAGGATGGCCCACCCCTGGCGCTGGCTCCCCGCCATCCGCCCGTAGGTGTAGGTGAGCCCGGCCGGGATGACGAAGATGAGCAGCAGCTCGAAGAAGTTGGTGAGGGGGCTCGGGTTCTCGAAGGGATGGGCGCTGTTGGCGTTGAAGAAGCCGCCGCCGTTGGTCCCCAGCTCCTTGATCACCTCCTGCGAGGCCACCGGACCGAGCGCGATGATCTGCTTGCCCCCTTCCAGGGTGGCCACCTCCCGGTACGGGGAGAGGTTCTGGATCACTCCCTGGCTGGCGAGGACCAGCGCGCCGGCGATGCTCAGGGGCAAGAGCACGTAGAGCGTGCCGCGGACCAGGTCCACCCAGAAGTTGCCCAGCGTCTTCGGGGCGCCGGGCGCCAGGTGCCGGGTCAGCCCGCGGGCCAGCGCGATGGCCACCGCGATGCCCACCGCAGCGGAGGTGAAGTTGTGCCAGGCCAGACCCGCCATCTGGGTCAGGTAGCTCATCGTCGATTCGCCGGTGTAGGCCTGCCAGTTGGTGTTGGTGGTGAAGCTGGCGGCGGTGTTGAAGGCCAGATCCGGCGGGACGGCGGCGAGCTTCATCGGATTGAAGGGCAGCACCGCCTGGAGGCGCTCGATGCCGTAGGTGACGAGCAACCCCAGGGCGCTGAAGACGAGGACCGCGGCGGCGTACTCCACCCAGGTCTGCTCGCTCTGCGGGTCGACGCCGCACAGCCGGTAGAGCCCGCGCTCCAGCGGCCCGAAGAGCCGCGGCAGCGGCTGCCGGGAGCCCTCGTAGACCCGGTGGAGGTAGACGCCCACCGGGCGCGCCAGGACGATGATCAGCACCGCATAGACGACGAGCTGTGTCCAACCCACGAGCGTCATGGCGACCCTAGAAGCGCTCCGGACGGAGGAGCGCGTAGACGAGGTAGACAAAGAGCAGGAGCGAGGCGCCAGCCCCGAGCCAGTGATCGAGATTCATCGGCAGCTCCTCACACCCGGTCGCACGCCCGGACGTAGGCGACGGCGACGAGGAAGAAGACGACGGTGGAGACGACGAAGACGAGGTCGAGCATGCTCTGGCTCCTCAGAACTGGGCGACGACGCCGGCGATGAGCAGCACCTGGCTGGGAAGCTTCTGGAGCTGCCCATTCACCGGGGCGGCGCTCCCGGTGAAGACGTCGGCGGTGGAGTGGTCCCACCGGGCATCGAGTTTGATCAGCAGCGGCGGCCAGGGGGTGTAGGCGAGCGTCCCGGTGATCTCGGTCAGCGTTTGCTGCGTCCCGGTGATGAAGCCCGAGGCGTCGCGATAGACCTCGCCGCGCACCACCGCCGCCAGCTTGGGAATGAACTCCCAGCGCGCGTAGAGCGCGACCGAGCCCCAGTTGGCATTGGACGCGCTGGGCATCTGCTGCGTTCCGCCGCTGGTCTCCAGGGTGAACTGCAGCGGTGTCCAGGGGCTGAAGGTGGCCACCACGTCGGCGAAGAAGCGCCAGTCCACGTCGTTGTTGGGCAGGTCCGGCCCGGCATAGCCATTCACCGTCAGGCTCCAGTTGTCGTAAGTCCAGGCCACCTGCGCGCCGTAGGACTTGGCGTTGTTCACGTCGCCGATGGTCTGCCAGCCGTTGAGGAACCGGATCTGCGCCGAGAAGTGGTCGGTGAAGGCGTAGGCCACCCGGACGCCGGTGTCGTAGTAGGGGGACAGGTCACCGGTGTAGCTGCGGGTGTAGGTCCAGTCGGTCCACGAGGCGAGGCCCTCGTAGCCGATGTAGCTGGGCATGATCCCCGCCTCGACGATGATGCCGCGGCCGACCGGGATCTTTGCCGAGACGCTGGCCGCCTGGATGTACTGCCACACCGGCACTCCGCCCACGGTGCCCGCCGGCTCTCCCTGGTGGACGACGAAGGCGCCCGTGCCCCCGGCGATCCAGAGGTGGAATCCCACCGGATCCGGGTCCTTCGAGAAGTCGATGGAGGCGAGGTTGACGGAGAACTCGTTGGCCTTCTTCCCCGACGTGCCCACGCCGTAGAACCAGTTGTCGTGGTCCACGGGCAGGTTGAAGTTGACGTCGCCGTACACGTCCACTGCGCCCTTGAGGACGATGCCTCCGGGCAGCGTCACGCCGTCCGCCATCGCCGGGAGGCTGGTGAAGAGACCCGTGCCGAGCAGGAGGGCCTGGCCGAGGAAGCGCATGCGGTTCATCGGCGGCGGCCTGAGCAACTTCCGGACCAGGCCGGCTCGCGGCGAGTGACGACGGGTGGTTAGAGGAAAGCCCGGTGCCGCACCCACGCTCGGGCGTCGTGCATCCTGCACGGCGAGCGCGCGCTTCTCGTGCAGGGCGCAACGGGTGCGGCTCGTCCCTCCTCACTCGAGGGATGGCACGGCTCGTGCGTCTCTCCGGTCGATGCTCCCGAGACCAGCCACTCTTCGCGAAAAGCTTGCCCTCGCCGTCGCCATCGGCGCGGTGCTCGCGCTGATCGCCGGCCTCGTCTTTCAGCAGATGGCGCCTCGGCGGGCGGTGCTCCGGCTCCCTCCCCCCGAACGGGCGGAGCTCTTCGCCCGCACCCGGGCCGAGGCGGAGGCGCTCTGCGCGCGGCACGAGTCCGTGTTCGAGGAGGAGTGCGCGCGCCGCCTGGAGCTCCTCCGCCTCTTCCCGGAATGCGAAGCCGACTGCCAGCGCTTCGTCGGCGCGCACCAGGCCCGTCCCGCGCGCTGACAGGACAGTCGCGGCGCGACGATGGCGGGCGGTGCGGCGATGTCGCTGCTGCTGCGACACGGCCCACCGGCAATTGACGCGGGGCGGTGGCCCCTTTTTGCAACCACGGGGTCGACCCAGACCTGTGCGTCCCGGTCGGCAGCCGACACAGTTTGTTGACGGCAGGCCAGAAGCGGGCGAAAGGTTCTTCAATCGAAACGCGGGCTTCCCGGCGTGGAAACCTTCGCCAGCACAGGGTGTTTCTCGATGTGGAGGAGCTGGCCCAGAGCTTGCGTCCAGGTTCCTTCGTCGTAATGCAATGACGGTGGCGCTCGTGCGTCACCGTGGCAGGTGGTGGTCGTATGGCGGATGCACATTCAGTCCTGGCCGAGCACGACGGACACGGTCCGCGCTCGGTGCTCCGGCTGACCTTGGTCGTGCTCCTGCTCGCGTTCGGTTTCGACGCGCTGAGCACGGCTCTGGTTTGGGACTCGGTCCGGGCGCTCACCGGTGCCGGGAAGCGCACCACCATCCACGCCGTCCGTGCCGTCGACGTGCGCGAGACCCGTCGGCCGGGAGCCGCTCCGGCTCCCGAGCAGCCCGAGCCCTGACCGGCCGCGTCAGTCGGGGCGTACCCGGGCCACGCCGGCACGCACTCCCAGCTTGAGGATGCGCTCGCTGCTGTCGCGCGCCAGCTGGTTGAAGGCCAGTGACACCAGGCCCGTCCATCCGGTCTGGTGGCTGGCCCCCAGCCCGGCCCCGTTGTCGCCGTGGAAGAACTCGTAGAAGAGGATCAGGTCGCGCCAGTGCGGGTCCTCCTGGAAGATGCGCGTCCCCCCGTACACCGGACGCCTCCCCTTGGCGTCGCGGAGGAAGATGCTCCCCAGCCGCCGGAGCAGCTCCTGGCTCACCTCGTAGAGGGTCATCATCTTCCCGGAGCCGGTGGGGCACTCCACCCGGAAGTCGTTGCCGTAGTAGCTGTAGTACTGAACCAGCGCCCGGTAGATGAGCAGGTTCATCGGGAACCAGACCGGGCCCCGCCAGTTGGAGTTTCCCCCGAACAGCCCGGAGGTCGACTCCGCCGGCTCGTAGTCCACCCGGAACACGTCCCGCCCCAGGTTGAAGATGTAAGGATGGTCCTTGTGGTAGCGGGAGAGTGAGCGGATGCCGTACGGCCCGAAGAACTCGTTCTCGTCCAGGAGGCGGGCCAGGACCCGGCGAAGCTTGGCGTCGTCGAGCACCGAGAGCTTCAGCCGCCCGGCGACCCCGGGCCGCGCCAGGTCCCGGGCCAGGGACTGGACGTCGTGGTGCCGCGTGGCGAAGGCGCGGTAGCGCTCGGCCAGCTTCGGGAAGCGGTTGGCGATGCCGCCCTCCACCACGGTCACCGCGCAGAACGGCAGGAGGCCGACCAGCGAGCGGACCTTGAGCCGCCGGGCCCTTCCGTCCGGGAGGCGCAGCACGTCGTAGAAGAAGCCGTCCTCCTCGTCCCACATCCCCTCGCCGGATCCGCCCAGGCGATCCATAGCCGCTGTGATCCACAGGAAGTGCTGGGCGAACTTGAGGGCCATGCTCTCGTAGCTGGCGTCCCTCGCGGCCAGCTCGAGCGCCATCTCGAACATGTTCTGGGCGTAGAAGGCCATCCACGCCGTTCCGTCCGCCTGCTCGAGGGTCCCCCCGGTAGGCAGCGGAGCGCTCCGGTCGAAGACGCCGATGTTGTCCAGCCCGAGGAAGCCCCCCTCGAAGACGTTGCGCCCGGTGGGGTCCTTCCGGTTCACCCACCAGGTGAAGTTGACGAGCAGCTTCTGGAAGGCGTCCTTGAGGAACTCGAGGTCGCCCTGGTTCTCGAGGAGGACCTCTAGGTTGTAGAGCAGCAGCGCCGCCCAGGCGTGCACCGGGGGGTTGACGTCCCCGAAGTTCCACTCGTAGGCGGGAAGCTGCCCGCTCGGGTGCAGGTAGACGTCGCGGAGCATGAGCTCGATCTGCTGCTTGGCGAAGTCCACGTCCACCCTGGCCAGAGCGACACTGTGGAAGGCCAGGTCCCACGCCGCGTACCAGGGGTACTCCCACTTGTCGGGCATGGAGATGACGTCGTCGTTGACCATGTGGAACCAGTCGCGGTTCCGGATGGAACGCGGTCGTTCGACGCGCAGGGGGTGCGCGTCGTGCTCCTCCAGCCAGCGGTCGAGATCGAAGAAGTAGTGCTGCTTGGACCAGAGCATCCCGGCCATCGCCTGGCGGAGCACCCGGCGCTCGTCCTCGGGAACGGCCGCGTCGGTGACCGAGTCGTAGAAGGCGTCCGCCTCGGCGATGCGGGTGGCGAAGAGGGCGTCGAAGCCGGCCCCGAAAGGCGCCCCGCCCCCCGGGACGGCATCGGTCAGCCTCAGGCGGACGACCTTCGCCTCGCCGGGCGCCACCTTGAGCACGTGGTGCGAGGACATCTTCGTCCCGAGCAGAGCCGGGTTCACCGCGCCCTGCTTGCCCTCGACCACCGCGGCGTGAATGCCGTCCTTCACGTACTGGACCGGATTGGGGGCGTGGAAGAGGCGTTCCACGTTCGTCTCGTTCTCGGTGAAGAGCAGCGGGACGCGCTCCTCGACGTGGAGGTAGCGCTGGCCGAGCGAGGAATGCTCCGCCACCACCAGCCGCCCGGTGGCGCTCTGGCGGGCCCGGAGCACCGGCTTCCCTCCCGGCTCTCCCCAGGACCAGGTGTTGCGGAACCAGAGCGTGGGCAGCAGGTGGAGCTCGGCCGGCTCGGGGCCCCGGTTGTGCACCGTGATCCGGATGAGCAGGTCCTCCGGCGAGGCCTTGGCGTATTCGGCGAAGACGTCGAAGTACCGGTTCTCGTCGAAGACGCCGGTGTCGAGGAGCTCGTACTCCATTCCACCGCGCCCGCGCTCCCGGTTGACGCGGACCAGCTCGTCGTAGGGGAAGGCGCGCTGGGGGTACTTGTAGAGCCACTTCATGTAGGCGTGGCTGGGGATGTTGTCGAGGTAGAAGTAGTACTCCTTGACGTCCTCGCCGTGATTGCCCTCGGCGTTGGTCAGACCGAAGAGCCGCTCCTTGAGGATCGGGTCCTGGCCGTTCCACAGCGCGAGCGCGAAGCAGAGCCGGCTCTTGTCGTCCGAGACGCCGGCCAGCCCGTCCTCGCCCCAGCGGTAGGCGCGGGAGCGGGCCTGGTCATGGGAGAAGTAGGCCCAGGCGTTGGCGTCGTCGCTGTAGTCCTCGCGGACCGTTCCCCACTGTCGCTCGGAGAGGTAGGGCCCCCACCTGCGCCAGGCCACCCCCTGCCGCGCCTCCTCGAGACGCTTCTCCTCGGCGGTCATCGCGGCTGGGACATATCAGACGCCCGTGGCGCGGAGGAGGCGCTTGTATGGGGGGGAGGGCCAGGCCCCGGGGTCACATCTCGACCAGCCACCCCTCGGCATCCGGCTCGCCGCGCGAGGTCAGCTCGGTCAGGGCGCGGAAGGCGCGCTCGGCCACCTCGCCCCGCTTGTCGGGGAGCTTCATCGACCGGCGGTTCCACACCAGCTCCGCCACCGGGGAGACCACGGCCGCGGTCCCGGTCCCGAAGACCTCCTTGAGCCGCCCCCGCTCGTGGGCCTCGGCCACCTCGGCGATGGCCACCGGGCGCTCCTCGACCGGCACCTTCCACCGGCGGAGCAGGGTGAGCACCGTGTCCCGCGTCACGCCGGCCAGGATCGACCCGTCGAGCGGCGGCGTGACCACCGTGTCGCCGATGCGGAAGAAGACGTTCATCGTCCCCACCTCCTCGACGTGGGTGTGGGAGCCGTCCAGCCACAGCACCTGGCTGTAGCCCTGGGCCTTGGCCTGCTCGGCGGTGAGAAGGCTGGCCACGTAGTTCGCCCCGGACTTGGCCGCCCCCACGCCGCCCTTGGCGGCGCGGACCGCCTTCGTCTCCACCCACAGGCGGAGCGCGGTGGGCTTGGGGCCCCAGTAGTTCCCCACCGGCGAGGCGATGATGAACAGGGTGTAGCGGCGGGCGGGCCGCACGCCGAGGAAGGCCTCGGTGGCGATCATCGCCGGGCGGAGGTAGAGCGCCGTCCCCGGCTCGCCGGGAATCCAATCCCGGTCCACCTCGAGGAGGGCCCGGAGCGCGGCGATGAAGTCCTTCTCCGGAAGGGTGGGCATGCACAGGCGCTCGGCGCTGGCGTTGAGCCGGACGGCGTGCAGCTGGGGCCGGAAGACGAGCGCCCGGCCGTTCTTGGCCCGGTAGGCCTTCATCCCCTCGAAGAGCGTCTGCCCGTAGTGCAGGGCCGCCGCCGCCGGGTCGAGGGCCAGCGGGCCATAGGGCTGGACCCGGGCGTTCTTCCAGCGGGAGCCGTCGTGCTCGGCGAGGAACATGTGGTCGGTGAAGAAGCGGCCGAATCCGAGGTCGCTCGCCGGCGGCTTCGGGCGCGGGTGCTGCGTCCGTGTGGTCGAGATGTCCAGCGGCATCGGCGGCCTCCTTCCCGAACGCGGCCCGGGCAGGCTCCGGGCATATACGATCGTGCCGACGTTCCCCGCCAGCCCAGGGGGCCGGGGTGAAACCGGCCCCGGGGCTTGTGACCGACCGCCGGGCCGCTCGCCATGCACAGTCCGGTCCGGAACCCGCCCACACAGCTTGCCAGCCACCACCGGGGGTGCCACCGTCGCAGCATCCGGGGCCGAGGTTCGCCCGAGCCCCGCGGGTCCGAGGCGCACCATGGGCGTCGACGGCGAGAGCTCCGGCGAGGCGGGGGACGGACGCCGTCCCGAAGCGGAGGGAGAGCACGAGCCCACGCTCGTCCGCGCACTGGATCCGGCCGAGCACACACTCCCGGTGACCTCTCACCCGACGGGGCCGGGTGCCGTCACCGAGGCGGTGGAGGCC
>Ga0335085_10005362_pt1 | contig 20614 bp, 17 predicted proteins | sample Lox_Sample_45_FD_206712 | JGI IMG/M metagenome (GOLD analysis project Ga0335085, IMG submission 206712) | Soil microbial communities from Loxahatchee National Wildlife Refuge, Florida, United States - Lox_Sample_4.5 | ecosystem: Environmental > Terrestrial > Soil > Wetlands | place: USA...
AAGGCGAGCCGCCCGCGATCCGCGAGGCGGCTTTTTCATTGCCGGCCTCGGGGATTTCAACGGCGAGCGGACCCTAGGATGGATTGGCACTCCTGCGGAAACGGGGAGGCAGGCGATGTGGACGGATTGGCTGGAGAGAATCTTGCGCCCGCGCGAGCGGAGCGACGACACGGCTGGCGCCGAGGCGGTCCTCGCGGAAGCGGACACGGCGGGGCATTCCCGTCGCCGTGAGCGGCCGCGCGCCGATGTGAAGCCGAGCGCACCGGAGCGCGCGGAGGAAACGCTGTGGTGTTGACGTTCTGTGGGGACGGCGTCGCTCGGTGGGGTCGTCGTTTCCTTGACTTCGCTCTTTCTCGTCGAGAAGTGGGTTTCCGCGTCGCCGTCGCCCGCGACCGTTCGGCGTCTGGACCAGCCTGGAGTGACTGCCCGTCTCGGACGCGGGAGATCGCGGCGATTGCTTTAGGGCAGTGTCTCTCGACGCCAGCGCGGGGATGCGGGTTCGACTCCCATTTGCCGCTCCGCTCTCACCGATAGTTCCGGAGCCGCGGCCAGTCCTCGATCAGCGAGGTCTTGCGGCCGCGGCAGATCCAAAGCGTGCGTCTGGTCTCGTAGGGCATTCCCCAGGGGTCGTCGAAGACGCCCGCGGACTCGACCGACGCATAGAGCCTCAGGAGCTCCTCGCGCGTGCCGCCGAGGCGGATCACGACGGAGCCATCATGGCCGCGCGGGCCCCAGAGGAAATAGCTGTTGTGGCCACTGATCGCGGGCGGCAGGCCCCAAGGCTTGCCCAGCACGTCGATGGCCCCGGCCTCGCCGTAGTTGCCCGCGAGGAACACGGCTTTCTCCTGCTCCTCCGGCGAAAGCGAGCGGTAGGCCGCGCCAACGAGGGCCGCGAGCTCCGGCCAGCCCTGCATGTCCGCGTAGTACTGCGGCAGCAGGCCGACGGCGTTCCGCTCCAGCGAATGCGGCGTCTGCCCCAGGAATTCCTGATAGGCCACGAAGCGCTCGACGGGAAGAATCGGCAGCGAGAAGGGCGCGCCGACGATCCCCATTGCGGCTATGGCGCCGGCGAGCGCCGCGCGCGCCCAGCGCGAGACGAGCCAGGCCTCGATCGCGACCGCGCCCGCCGCGAAGAGCAGGGGATAGACGCCCGCGGGGTAATAGGGCTTGGCGCGGAGCGCAATCATCGCGGCCGCCAGCGCCGCAAAGGCTACCGCGAGGAGCCGAAGATCCCTGAAGCGGCGCCAGAAGGCGAGCGCCGCCACGCCTACGAGCCAGACCGGCGCGGTCGCGGGATTGAGCATCATGATCTCCTCCCGCAGGAATTGGAGCGGCGTCAGCGCGACGTTCTTGTCCTCTACCGCGACGCGGCCGATCTCGAGAAAGGGCCAATCGTGCCGGGCCTGCCAGAGCAGGTTGGGAAGCGTCAGGAGGATTGCGATGCCGGCGCCGGCATAGATCCAGGACCGCGCGAGCGAGCGGCGCGCTCCGGTCACGATGACGCCCAGGCCGAGTGCCGCAAGCCAGAATAGGATCGTGTATTTCGAGAGCAATCCCAGCGCCGCCACCATGCCGATCGCGAGCCACCAGCGCTCCTCGCCGTCGCGGACGATCCGGATCAGCGCATAGGCGCAGAAGAGCCAGGTGGGCGCCTGCAGCACGTCCGTGACGAGGATGGTGCCGAGCGCGAGATAGACGCCGCTCGTGAGCACCGCGAGCGCGGCCAGGCCCTGCGCCCAGCGCCCGCCGCCGAGGACGCGCGCCGTCTCGCCCGCGAGCGCGATGGTTGCGGCATGCGCGAGCGCCGGCACCAGGCGCAGCATCACGAGGGAATCCCCGAAGAGCCCGTGCAATGCCGCTGCGATCAGCGGCACCAGTGGCGGCTGATCGACATAGCCCCAATCGGGCCGCGTGCCGCAGACGATGAAATAAAGCTCGTCGCGGAAATAGCCGTAGCCGCCGCTGGCCCAGAGGTGGATCGCAAGCGCGAGCAACGCCAGAAGGAGCGCGGGATATCGCGGCAATGCCCGGAGGACGGCCATAGGGGCCGTCATCTTTAGGCGAGATTGGCGGCCAGATAAAGGAGAGGCGTTTTGGCGCGCTCGCGGCTCAGCCGGATCGGAGCGCCGCGCTGGGATTCCGCGAGCCGGAGGCTTGCGTCGACCCGAGCCTGCCGGGTCGGGCGGTGAAATCCGCTTCGCCTCAAAGCCCGATGCGCCGCATCATCGCCTCGGGATAGCGGGTGCCTGCAGCGGCTCCCACCGGGAAAGCGCGGTCAAGCGCCGCGAGCGTCGCGGCAGAGGGGGCGAGGCTCGCCGCTGCCGCATTCTCCTCGAGCCAGCGGCGCTGCTTGGTGCCGGGCAGAGGCACGATGAAGTCGCCCTTGCTCAGCGCCCAGGCGAGCGCGAGCTGCGCGGGCGTGCAGCGCTCGCTCGCCGCGAGCTCCCTGAGCGTCGCGACCAGCTTCAGATTGCGCTGCATGTTCTCGCCCTGGAAGCGCGGCATGTCGCGGCGGCGGTCTTTGGCGCCGAGCTCCGCGAGATCGCCGATGGTCGCCGTGAGGAAGCCGCGTCCGAGCGGGCTATAGGCGACGTAGCCGATGCCGAGCTCGCGGCAGGTCTTGAAGAGTTCGCCCTCGGCCTCTCGGGTCCAGAGTGAGTATTCCGTCTGCAGCGCCGCCATCGGATGCGTCGCATGCGCGCGGCGAAGCGTCGCCGGCGCCGCCTCGGAAATGCCGAGATGTCGCACCTTGCCCTGGCGCACGAGATCGCCGAGGGCGCCCACGGTCTCCTCGATCGGCACGGTCGTGTCGACGCGATGGATGTAGTAGAGGTCGATCACGTCGACGCCGAGCCGCCTCAGGCTCGCCTCGCAGCATGCCCTCGCATAGTCGGGCTTGCCGTTGGCGCCGGGGCTGCCGTCGGGATTGCGGATGTTGCCGAACTTCGTCGCGAGCACGACTCTGTCGCGCCGGCCCTTGATCGCGCGCCCCACGAGCTCCTCGTTGGCGCCGGCGCCGTAAGCATCGGAGGTGTCGATGAGGTCGACGCCGAGCTCGATCGCGCGATGGACGGTGGCGATCGCCTCGGGCTCGCTGGGATCACCGTAGATCGGCGTCATGCTCATGCAGCCGAGCCCGATCGCACCCACCTCGAGCTTGCCCAAACGACGACGGTTCATGCGCTTCCTCCCTTGGTTTCGATCATGCCGGCTGGGTTTTACCACTGGCGCGGCGGAAGAGCACGCCGTGTTCCATTCCCCTGGCCATCGAGGATCCGCCGGGTTCCGTGACCCAAGCCCTCTCACGTCGTTGACAGCGATTTCGACCGCTCGCTAGTGTGCGCCCCGCGCGAAAGGAGTTTGCCGACATGGACGCCATCGACCTCTTGCTGGGACGCGTGTCGCCGGCGCAGCTCGCGGAGCCCGGACCGGCTGCAGCGCAGCTCGAGAAGATCCTGGGGGCGGCGGCCCGCGCGCCCGATCACGGGAAGATGCAGCCCTGGCGTTTTCTCGTCATCGAGGGAAGTGCGCGCGAGCGCTTCGGCGAGGTGATGGCACAGTCGCTCATGCGGCGAGAGCCGGAAGCGCCCGCGGGGAAGCTCGATGCCGAGCGCAAAAAGGCGCTGCGAGCGCCCCTCATCGTCGTGGTCGGAGCGGCGGTCCGGGAGAATCCCAAGGTGCCTGAGGTCGAGCAAATCGTCGCCGCCGGCGCCGCCTGCGAAAACATGCTGCTCGCGGCGCATGCATTGGGCTTCGGCGGCTTCTGGCGAACGGGCCCGGTTGCTTACGACGCCGAGGTGAAGCGCGCGCTCGGCTTTGCCGAGGGCGACACTATCGTCGGCATCATCTATCTGGGCTCGATCGCGATGCCGGGCCAGCCCAGATCCGCGGAGATCGCCGCGGTGACGCGACGCTGGTAAGGATCACTCCGCCGGGACCGCCGAGGGCCGGGACTTTGCCGTCGAGACCGTCAGCAGCGCGAGGAGCGTGATCCCGACCGAGACGAGGAATACGCCGCGTGGCTCGCCGTGGTCCATGAGCCAGGCGTAGAGCAGCGGCGAGATCACGCCGCCGATGTTGAAGCCGGTGGTGACGAAGCCGAAGACCTTGCCGAAGGAGCCCGCGGGCGTCACCGCGCGCACGATCATGTCGCGCGAGGGCTGGATCGCGCCGTTGAGGAGTCCGCCGACCGCCATCAGGAAGATGAGCGCGATGCTGCCGAGATCGACCGTGCCGACGACGAGGATGACGGCGGCGCTCGCAGCGAAGCCCATGGCCGCGACCCGCGTGTGATGCCGCGTGCGGTCGGCGATGACGCCGCCGACGAGGACGCCGAGCGCGCTCAGGAACAGGAACGCCGTGAGCGCGCTGCTCGCCACGGCATAGGACGTCCCCCAGAGTGCACCGAGTGCCACGATCGAGAAGCTCGAGATGCCGCCGGTCGCGAGCGAGAGCAGCATGAAGAACATGAGATTGCGCAGGATCGCCGGCGTCAGCAGTAGCCGCATCCCCCGACCGCCCGCCGCTTCGCCGTGGGCGGTCCGCTCCCGGGTAGGAATGACGGCGAGACGGTGGCGCTGCACCATCAGGACCAGCGCGACGATCAAGCCCAGCGCGGCCGCAAGCACGAGGCTCCCGCGCCAACCCCAGAGGCTCGCGGTGTACCACATCGTCATCGGTGCCGCGGCCGTGCCGAGCAGGCCCAAGAAGGTATGGATCGAGAAGGCCTTGCCCATGCGCTTGCCCGCGACCGCATGCGAGAGGATCGCGTAATCCGCGGGGTGGAAGACCGTATTCGCCAGTCCCGCGACCGCATAACAGCCAACGAGCGCCCAATAGGAGGGGACAAGCGCCGCTATGGTTAATGCGGCGGGGCCGAGCAGCAGCCCGCCGATCAACAACCGCCCGGCACCTAGGCGGTCGACCAGGAACCCCGCCGGGGTTTGGAGCGCTGCCGAGACGATGTTGAAGCTCGTCACGGCCAGCGCGATCTGCTGGTAGCTCAGACCGTAATCGCCGCGGATGAGGTCGAAGAGCGGCGGCAACAAGAGGAGGTAGACGTGACTCACGAAATGGCCGGCGCCCACGAGCCCGATCACCGGGAGGTCGCTGGCGCTTTGAGGGCTCGAGACCGATTCAGCAGCGCTCGCCATGGAGCCGAGGATGGGCGATGCGCCGGAAGCGCGCAAGTCACGTGATTTCAATGCCCTATGCCGGGGTTGCATGCGGGCGCGGCAGGCCAGCCTCTACGCCTTCCTGATACCGGATCGTTGATGTGCTTTAACATTCATTTAATATTGCGGGCGAATACTCGGGTCGCATTGGAGACCTTGCGGAAGACCCCGCCGCGGCCGGCGGCACCCCCAATTCCGGAGAGTCCCTGTGGCACATTTTGGATCGTCCTTCTCGCGCCGTTTCCTGAGTGCTCTGTCGCTCGCCTCGGCGTTGCTCTGCGCTACGACCGTCCTTCCCCCCAGCGCAAGCGCGCAAAGCACCGGTTGCGTGCCCGTGAATTACGGCGACGGCTGGTACACCGGGTGCTCCTCCGAATCCACCTGGAGCTACAGCATCGGGCAGATCAAGGCCATCGCCGCTTGGAACCGTGGGTTCACGGGCGCCGGCGTCACGGTGGCGCTATTCGACTCCGGTATCGACACCGGCGACAACCAGTTCGTCGGGCGGATCTCGCCCACGCCCGGCTATGACGCCACCACCGGCAAGATCGGCGTCACCACCGACGACATGTGGCACGGTACCTTCGTCGCGGGCATCATCGCCGCCGACCGCGACGGCACCGGCATGGTCGGCGTCGCCTATAACGCCCTGCTCCTGCCGATCCGCATCGTCAATCCCGACGGCAGCATCACCTTGAGCGATGCGCAGCTCGCGGCCGGCATCAATTACGCGGTCAAAGCGGGCGCCAAGGTCTTCAACAACAGCTGGAACTCCTCGACCCCGATCACGCAGCTCTCTGCGGCCTATCTGAACGCCTACATGCCGCAGACGCTCGCCGCCTATAAGGCTGCCGTGCAGGCGGGCGCGATCATCGTCTTCGCTGCCGGAAACGACGGCGCGAGCCAGCCGGGCTTTTATGCGGCGCTCCCCGCCGACTTCTCCTATCTGAAGCCGGGCTGGATCGCGGCGGTAGCAACGGGCTCGAACGGCAAGATCGCGAGCTACAGCGACCGCTGCGGCTCGGCCGCGGCCTGGTGCCTCGCCGCTCCCGGCACCAGCGTCATCTCCGTCTATCAGCGCGGCTACGCCTCGGCGAGCGGGACCTCCTTCGCCGCACCGCAGATCGCGGGCGCCGCTGCCATCCTCGAGCAGGAATTCCCCTATCTCACCAATCAGCAGATCGTGCAGATCCTCTTCCAGAGCGCGACCAAGACCGGCATCTACGCGAACAAGGCGATCTACGGGCAAGGTCTCCTCAATCTCGATGCTGCCACGAAGCCGATCGGCACCGTCAAGGTCTCGAAGGGTGCGACCGTCACCGGCGCCGCCTCGCCGCTCAGCGCCACCGGGTCGATCATGGGCTCGGCCTTCGGCGGCGGGCTCGTCAACGCGCTTTCGGGCCAGCAGATGCTGGTGCTCGACAGCTTCAGCCGCGGCTACACGGTCCCGATGTCCGGCGTCGTCAGCACCAGCAGCAGCTTCGACAGCATTCGAGCTCTCTATGCCTTCGGCGGGCGCGACATGGAGAGCGAGCAATTCGGCACGACGCGGCTCGATTTCGCCTATGCCGTTCAGCAGCAATCGGGCGGTGCCGAGCCGCGCACCGTCCCCGGAAAATTCTATCTGCACAGCGAGCTCGGCCCGGCCCGTGCACTCGATCTCGGCTACAACCTGAGCCCGGCCCTCGCCTTCGGCGCCTATGGCCAAGGCGTCCTCGGCCGCGGCGATCTCCCGAACCTCGACGCGGCCGCTATCCCCTATCTCGACCTCGCCGACAAGGGCTGGAGCGCCGCCTACGCGACGAACGTCTCCGGCGGCGGCAAGCTCAAGCTCGGCGTCTTCGCAGGCCAGGCCAAATCCTCGCCCTTCGAGGACGACAGCTATTACGATCCGAGCCGCGATCCTCGCATGGCCGGCATCTACGGCGGCGTCGCGGAGATGACGCTCCCGCTCGGCGAGGACGCAAAGCTCGGCTTCGACGGCGGCATGATCCTGGAGCAGAGCACCGTCCTCGGCACAATGTCCGACGGCGCGCTCGCCTTCGGCCAGAACACGCCGACATGGTTCGGCGGCTTTACCGCGACCGCGCGGCTCGGCGCGGGCTATTCGCTCTTCGGCGGCGCCCATATGGGCGTGACCAGGCCCGCGAGCGGCGCGGGCTCGCTGATCCAGAGCGCGAGCGCCGTCACCACCGAGAGCTTCAATCTCGGCGTCGCGAAGGACCGGGTCTTCGGCGAGCGCGACCAGGCGGGCTTCGTCTTCAGCCAGCCGCTCCGCGCCATCGGCGGGAACGCCACCATCTCCGTGCCGGTGAGCCGCGACTTCTTCGGCAACGTCTCCTACGCCCCCGTCACCTCCGGGCTTGCGGCGGACGGGCGCGAGCTCGACCTCCAGGGCTTCTACAAGACCCCGGTTGCTCCCGGCGCCTCGCTCGATTTCGGCGCCATGCTCCGGCTCCAGCCCAACAATATGAGGTCAGCCGCCCCCGACGCCGTCGCTATGACGTCGTTCAAGGTGAAGTTCTAGGGCGCCCTCGCTAAAACCCCATCTGCGCGAGCGCGATCTGCGCGAGAAGGCCCGCGGGCCGGGCCAGGGTATCGACGACCTGGAAGTGGTCGAGGCCCGCGCCTTCGACGGGCGCCACGCCGAGCGCCGCCGCGAATTCCCGGGATTGCCGCTTGAACTCGTCGCTGTCGCCGCCGCCGTAGACGACGGCGACGGGGCAAGCGATGCGGTTGACGCTGCGGATCGGACTGAGCGCCTCCTCCATGGCGTCGTCGAGCAGCACGTAGTTGCGGCGCGCGCTCAGCCGCACCGGGCGGAGATCGTAGAGGCCGCTGACGCAGAGTCCGGACTTTAGCGTCGTCGTGGGCAGGCCGAACTCGCGGCGCCAATCGGTGACGAGCGCCGAGGCGGCGAGATGCGCGCCGGAGGAATGGCCGGAGATGTGGAGGCGCTCGCCGTCGCCGCCGAAGCGCTCGGCGTTGCGATGGAGCCAGGCGACGGCGCTTCGCACCTGACGCACCATCTCCGCGAGGTCGACGGCGGGGAGCAAGGCGAAATCGAGCGCCACGTAATGCGCTCCTGCCGAGACGAAGACCTCCGCGGGAAAGGCGCTCTCGCGCTTGGACAGGAGGCGCCAGGCCCCGCCATGGACGAAGACGTGGACGGGCGCGCGGGGCTTCGCGGTGCAGTAGACGTCGAGGGTCTCGGCGGCGCTGGGGCCATAGGCGAAGGAGCGAGGCGGCCCGAGGCGCCGGCGCACGGTCTCGCTGTCGCTGCCGTAGGCGGCGATCGCCGCCTCGGCATTGGTTGCCCAGGCGCGCGGATTGTATTGGCGGTCGAGCTCCGCTTGGTCGTAGCCGAGAAAGACCTTGGCCGGCATGCCCCGCAGATTGAAGGGACAGCCCTCGAGGACGCAAGGCCTCCGTCGTCCCAAACGGTTTCCCAACCTTCCTCCGTTGACAGGCCCGGCGCTTTGCCAAAGACTTCGGGCGGCGCCTTGAGCGCGAAGCGAGACCGGCACATGCCGGCGGAACAGAGGGGAGGCACCATGACCACGTCACGCAGGACCGTTCTCAAATATTCCGCGGGGCTCGCGGCGCTGAGCGCCTTCGGCCGTCCCGCCTTCGCCGCCGTTTCGAGCCCGATCCGCGTCGGCGTCATCTACGATCTCTCCGGCCCCTTTGCGGCGGCCGGCTCGCAGGCATGCGCGATCGGCGCGCAAATCGCGATCGATCTCGTCAACGAGCGCGGCGGCGTCATGGGGAAATACAAGGTCGAGCCGGTGAAAGCCGACAGCCAGAGCAAGGCCGACGTCGCCATCAACGAGGCCGAGCGGCTCATCAGCCAGGAGAAGCTCGACGTCATCCTCGGCGTCTATTCCAGCGCGCACGCGGTGCCGCTCTCGGAGAAGCTCGATCAGGCGAAGAAGATTCTCTGGATCACGACGGCGATCTCCTCCGCCGTCTTCAAGGGGAAGAACCGGCAATACGTCTTCCGCACCAACGTGCACTCGGACCAGTACGGCGACGCGAGCGCGCACTTCGTCGGCGACAACGCCAAGGCGAAGCTCGGCATGGAGCCCAAGGACGTGAAGGTCGCGATCATCCACGAGGACGGGCCCTACGGCGTCGGCTGTGCGGACGCCGGCGAGCAGGTCTCCAAGCAGCTCGGTCTCCAGGTCGTCCTCAAGGAGGCCTATTCCGCCACTACCTCCGACCTTTCCTCGCTGGTGACGAAGCTCAGACGCGTGCGGGCCGATGCGATTCTCCACACCGGCTACAATCCCGACATCACGCTCTTCCTGCGCCAGTCCCGCGAGGCCGGCCTTAAGTTCAAGATTCTCATCGGCCACGGCGCGGGCTACAGCCAGCTCGACAAGCTGCGGGCGACGTTCAAGGCCGACATCGACTATTTCTGCAATTGCGATCCCGCCGCTGGCCAGCTCATCAATCCCAAGGTCATGGGCCCCGGCGTCGCCGATCTCGTGAAGATCATGGTCGAGCGCTACGAGAAGGCCGCGGGCAGCAAGGACGTGCCGCCGCACTGCTCCATGGGCTTCGGCGGCACCTGGACCCTCCTGCAGCACGTGATGCCCGTCGCCATCGAGAAATTCGGCGGCGTCGATCCCGAGGCAATCCGCAAGGCGGCGCTCGAGGTCGACATTCCCATGGGCGGCACGGTGCAGGGATTCGGCGTCAAGTTCTTCCAGCCGGGCACGCCGATGGCGGGACAGAACGAGCGGTCGGTCTGCGCGACCATGCAATACTTCCCGACCGCGCCCGAGGAGCGCGTGGTCGGCCCTGCGGAGTTCCGTACCGCCGATCCCGTCGTGCCGCTCCCGGGCAGCTCTCCCTATGCGATGACCTGAGGTGCTCGAGGTCGCGGGACTGTCGAAGCGCTTCGGCGGGTTTTTGGCGGTCAGTCAGCTCTCCTTCACGGTCGGCGAGGGAGAGATCCTCGGGCTCATCGGCCCCAACGGGTCCGGCAAGAGCACGACCTTCAATTTGATCGCGGGGACGCTGCCGCCATCCTCCGGCTCGATCCGCTTCGGCGGGCGCGAGATCGGCGGCGAGCCCGCGCATCGCGTCTGCCGCATGGGGATCGCGCGCACCTTCCAGATTCCCCGCCCCTTTCGCAAGCTCACGATCCGCGAGAACGTGGCGCTCGCGGCTCATTACAGCCGAAGCGGCGATGGGAGCCGCGCCGAGGCGGTGCGACATGCCGAGACGGCGCTGGAGATGGTCGGCCTCGCGGCCGAGGCCGATCGGACGACGCACGGCCTCGGCGCCGCTGCGCTCAAGAAACTGGAGCTCGCCCGCGCGCTCGCGAGCGGGCCTAAGCTGCTGCTGGCCGACGAGAGCCTCGGCGGCCTCGACCACGCGGAGATGGAGCGCGCGGCACGCATGCTGCGCGAGATCCGCGACCGCCTCGGCATCACCATCGTCTGGGTCGAGCACATCATGGGCGTGCTGATGCCGGTGGTCGACCGCGTCATCGTGCTCGATCACGGCGAGAAGATCTTCGAGGGCAGCCCGGACGAGGCCTCGCGCGATGCGCGCGTGATCGAGGTCTATCTGGGCCAGCCCAAGCACTGAGGCGCCATGCTCGAGGTCTCTCGCCTCTCCGCGGATTATGGCTCCTTCCGCGCCCTCTTCGAGGTATCGCTGGGGGTCGAGGCCGGCGAGACGGTCGCGGTGATCGGCCCCAACGGCGCGGGAAAGACCACGCTGATGCGGGTGATCTCGGGCCTCTTGCCGCCGCATTCGGGGACGCTCGCCTTCGAGGGGCGCTCGCTCGCGGGACTCGAGGCGCATCGCATCGTCGAGGTCGGGATCGCCCACGTGCCGGAGAACCGCCGCCTCTTCCCTCGCCTCAGCGTCGAGGAGAACCTCCGCATGGGCGCCTACCTGTCCTCGGCGCGCGAGAAATTCGTGGAGCGCCGCGGCTGGATCTTCTCGCTCTTTCCGCGCCTCGAGGAGCGGCGCAATCAGCTCGCGGGCACACTCTCCGGCGGCGAGCAGCAGATGGTCGCGATCGCGCGCGCGCTCATGTCGGAGCCGCGGCTCCTGCTCCTCGACGAGCCCTCGGCGGGCCTGGCGCCGCTTGTGGTGCAGCAGGTCTTCGACCTCGTGCGCCGTATCCGCGACGAGGGTTTCACCGTGCTCATCGTCGAGCAGAACGTGCAGCAGGTGCTCGACCTCGTCGACCGCGCCTATCTCCTGGAAGCCGGCCGCATCGCGCTCGCGGGAAGCGCGGACGAGCTGAAGCGGAGCGACACCGTGCGGCGGTCGTATCTCGGGTTGTGAAATGTATTTGCTCCTAGACCCTCACCCTCCCACGCTCCGCGTGGGCCCCAACCCTCTCCCGCGTTCCGCGGGAGAGGGACCTATTTCCCTCTCCCACCGCAGGTGGGAGAGGGTTGGGGCCCATCGCGAAGCGATGGGAGGGTGAGGGAGGTCCGAGGCGCGCCATGGACATCTTCCTCCTCGAGGCCATGCTGAACGGGCTCATGTATGCGGGCCTGCTGGCCCTGCTCGCGCTCGGCCTCAACCTCATTTTCGGCGTCATCGACGTCGTCTGGATCTGCTACGCCGAGCTCGTGATGTGCGGGATGTACGCGATCTACTGGCTGCACGCGTTCTACGGCGTGCCGTTCCCGCTCGCGGCCGCGGCGGCAGTGCTGCTGGTGGCGCTCCTGGGCGTGCTGCTCCATCGCATCATCATCGATCCCATTCTGGGATCGGCGCCGATCAACCAGCTCCTCGCGACGGGCGGCCTGCTCTTCTTCCTGCAGAACTTCGCCACCCTGCTCTTCACCACGGACTTCCGCAACGTCGGCATCCGCCTGCCGTCGCTCGAGCTCGGCGACATAAACATCGGCTACGCGCGCATCCTCGCCTTCGGGGTCGCGCTGCTGGGCGCGGCAGGTCTCTATATCTTCCTGGCACGGACCTTCCTCGGCACCGCAATCCGCGCGATCTCGCAGGACCGGGAGATCATGGGCCTGATGGGCGTCGATGCGCGGCGCATCTACCTCATTACCTCCGCGATCGGCGGCGGGCTCGCTGGGCTTGCCGCGTGCCTTCTCGTCCTGCAATACGACGTGCACCCCTTCGTCGGCCTCTCCTTCGGGCCCATCACCTTCATGATCTGCGTGCTCGGCGGCCTCGGCAACATGATCGGCGGCGTCATCGCCGCCTTCATCATGGCGCAGATCATCGCGATCGGAGGCTACGAGCTCTCCGTCGAGTATTCGCAAGTGCTGGCGTTCCTGGTGTTCATCGTGCTGATCCTGATCCGCCCGCAGGGGATACTCGGCAAATGAGCCGCGCTTGGATCACGGCGGCCGCGGGCCTCGCTCTCCTGGCGGCGCTCCCCTTCCTTACATCCCCTTACGTGCTGCACATTGCCGTGCAGGTGCTGATCCTCGGCCTCATCTACACCGCCTGGAGTTTCATGGGCCGCTTCGGCCTGGTGTCGCTGGGGCACGGCGCCTTCCTCGGCATCGGCGCCTACACCTCCGCGCTGCTCTGGAACCTCTACGGAGTGACGCCCTGGCTCGGCATCCCCGCGGGGGTCGCGCTCTCGGTGCTGCTGGCGCTCGTCATCGGCTATCCCTGCTTCCACCTCAAGATCGTCGGCCACTACTTCGCGCTCGTGACGCTGGCGCTCGGACAGGTAGTGGCGCTCCTCATCGTAGCCGCGCGCGACGTGACCGGCGGGTCCCTCGGGATGACGCCGAAGGCCGTCGGCACGTCCCTCTATGCGCTGCAGTTCCCGAACCGCATCCAGTTCTACTTCATCGCGCTAGCGCTATGGCTGCTGGTGCTTGCCCTCCGGCACTGGGTGAGCTTCGGCATGCGCCGCGCCGCGCTCGATGCGATCGGGGAGGACGAGACTGCCGCCGCCGCCGCGGGGGTCGACGTCATGCGCGAGAAGCTCCGCGTCACCGTGATCTCCGCAGCCGTCACCTCCCTCGGCGGCTCCGTCCTGACGCAGTACCTCATGTATCTCAATCCCGAGACCGTCTCCGGCGTGGGTATCTCGCTGCAGATCGTCTTCGCCGCAATCGCCGGCGGCATGTACAGCGCGCTCGGTCCGACCGTGGGCGCGCTCCTGACCCTCGCCCTGACCGAGGGCCTCCGCATCCTCTTCGGCACGCAGTTCATCGGCGCCGCCAACACGATCTACGGGATACTGCTGATCCTCTTCATCGTGTTCATGCCGCGGGGAATTCTCGGCGTGATCGAGGATATTCCCCTCTCCCGCAGCAAGCGGGAGAGGGTGGGGCCCGCGCAAAGCGCGGGAGGGTGAGGGTAGAGCCTAGGGACGCTCGACGACCCTCACCCTCCCATGGCTTCGCCATGGGCCCCGACCCTCTCCCGCCTTCGGCGGGAGAGGGAGTTACGGCTTCCACTTCGATTTCGCCATCGCTTCCATCGCCGTGAAATCCGGCATCGCGCTCACGGCGAATCCGATGCAATCGAGCGAGGAGAGATCGAGGCTGCCGTCCTCGATGTTGAGCCGCACGCGGCCGTGGCTCTCGCGATAAAGGCCGGGATGGGCGGCGAGGAACTGGCGCGCTTCCGCAAGCGGGCGGCCGGCGAAGCCGTCGACGTAGTGATGCCCGTTGCGCTCGATGTGCTTGATGCCCAGGAGCGCCGCGAGCGCCAAGTCCTGCTGCACGCTCACCCCCGCGAGCGTCGTCAGGTCCTCGCCGGTCATGTGGTAGCGGGGACGGTTCTCGAGCGCGTTGAGGAGACGGCAGCGCGTCAAGTTCAGGATCGACTTGTAGAGCCCCTTGCAGGCCTTGCTGGAGACGCCCTCGTAGCCGAGCGCCACCGCGCGCGGGAAGGCGTCGAGCGTGCCGTCGGACTCGTCGATGATGACGGGGATCTCGCTGCCGAGCTCGGAGATGTCGCGCGCGAGCGCCTCCGCGCGCGCGATCGGCTGCTCGAAGAAATAAGTGCCGGCGCAGAGATGCTCCAGCGCGGCCTTCGCCTGCAGCGCCTGCCAGAATGCGAGCGCTTCCGCGGGATCGTGGAACTGCTCGTTGCCGTCCAGCGTCACCGCATACTCGCCGCCGCCGCGGTCGAGGACGCGCGCGATCGCGGTCAGGCGGTCGATGTCGGCGTCGAGCTTTCCGCTGACCTTGATCTTGAAATAGCGGGGGCGATAGGCGGTAATCGCCTGCTCCAGCGTCTGCGGCAGCCCGTCCTCGACCTTCTCGCCACTCTTCACTTCCGCCGCGGTGATGGGGTCGACGAGGCCCACGGTGTGGCGAAGGTCGATGGCATCGTCGGGAATGAGACTGCTGCAGAGCCGGTCGAAATCCACGTGCGCGAGGTCGGGAACGATCGCATGGGGCGCAAGGCCGACGCGGTTCTCCCGCATCGCCTCGTAGACGGAGATCTCCTCGACGCGGCAGAGCGCGTCAAGCACCGCGCGATCGAGAAGCGCCGGGCCGAAGCTCGCAACCAGCGGATCGAGCTTCTCGGCCGCGCCCGCATCGAGCTGCGCCTGGTAGCTCTCCGCGAAATGGGCGAAAGCCGTGCGCGGCGGCGCCGCGAGATAGAGGCGCTCGGCGAGCTCGAGCGCGCGGCGGAGCTGGTCCCGGTTCTCGGCATCGCTCCGTCCGGGGTCCTTGTCGAACCATTTGGCCGCGAGCGACTCCGCGGCCACGCCCCAGCCCTCGCGCCCGTCCTCGAGCGCGATCCGCGCGCGCAGCACTGCTTGGCGCCCCTCGGTCACGGTTATGACGCCGAAGCGGAAGGGAAGGCGCAGCTTGAACGGCCACTCGAAGCGCTGCACCTCGCGAATGCGGAGCCGCGGTGCCTCCTTCATGCCTGCGCCTCCATGATGCCGCGGAGATATCCCGCGGCGCGCGCGGCGGCTGCGGGTCCGTCCGGCACGTAGTCGAAGGGCTCGACGGCGATCCAGCCGGAGTAACTGTGCCGGCGGAGTGCCGCCAGGACCGGCGCGAAGCGATCCTCGCCCTGGCCGGGGCCGCGGCGGTTGCGGTCGTTCACCTGGACGTGCGCGACGAGGCCCGTGGGGAGCCAGCGGTCGACGAGCGCCGCGACCGATTCTGCCTCGCCGCGGCTGGCGGAGCTGCAATCGATCATGGTGCGGATCGCGGGGCTATTGAAATCGCGGACAATCTGCGCGGCCTCCGCGAGAGAGGTGATGAAGTTGGTCTGATCCCGCGAGAGCGGCTCGATGCAGTAGACGATGCCGAGTCGCTCCGCCAGCTCGACGATCGAGCGGAAGGCTTCGAGGCCGCGCCCGCGTGCGGCGGCCGCCTCGGGTCCCTCGGGCAAGCGCCGCTGGGCCGGAGAGCCGTGCACCATGACCACGGCGCCTAGCTCGGCCGCGAGCTCGACGAGGCCGCGCATCACCTCGAGCGTGCGCGCGCGCACGGCGGCCTCGCCGCTGGTGATCGAGAGCCCCGCGGGCTTCACCAGCAGCCAATGCAGGCTCGCGATCGCAATGCCGGCGTCCGCCGCGGCGCGGCGGAGCCGCCTGCGCTCGCCCGCGGCCAGCAGATGCGGCTCCTCGGAGAGCGTCATCGGCGCGACTTCCAGCCCCTCGTAGCCGAGCGCCGCGGCAAACTCGCACTGCTGCGCGAAGTCGAATTCCGTGACCACCTCGTTGCAGAGCGCGAGCCGCATCTCAGCACACCCTTTGGAAGCGCGCGACGCAGGTATCGAGTACCTCGCCCATCGGACGCCTCCACCAGTCGCGCTCGGAGAAGATCTCGGCCTCGCAAAGCCCCGCGAACCCTGCGGCCTCGACCCAGCCGCGGATCTGGCGGATGTCGATGACGCCGTCGCCCATCATGCCGCGATCGAGCAGAAGGTCCGTCGTCGGCACGAGCCAGTCGGAGATGTGAAAGGCGAGGATGCGCTTCTTGCCCGCCCGCGCGATTTCCGTCTGAAGATTCGGGTCCCACCAGAGGTGATAGACGTCGACGGCGATGCCCGCGCCCTCGCCGAGCTCATCGCAGAGGTCGTTCGCCTGCGCCATCGTGTTGATGCAGGAGCGGTCGGGCGCGTACATCGGATGGAGCGGCTCGATCGCGAGCGGCACGCCTGCGCTCCTCGCATGGGGCAGGAGCCGGGCGAGCCCGTCGCGGGCAAGGGCGCGGGCGCTCGCGATGTCGCGCGAGCCCGGCTCGAGCCCGCCGCCGAGCATGATGAGGCAGCGCGCGCCGAGCGCCGCCGCCTCGTCGAGGGCGCGCCGGCTGTCGTCGAGCGATTTCGCGAGCCCCGCGCGCCCCTCCGCGGTGAAGAGACCGGCGCGGCAGAGACCGGTGACGACGAGCCCTTGATCGCGAATGAGCCGCGCCGTCTCCTTGAGGCCGAGGGCCGCCACCTGGTCGCGCCAGGGCGCGATGCCGCCGATCCCGCGCGCCGCAACGCCCGTGATAATATCCGCGAGAGTGCCTTGCTTGCGGACGGTCGCGCCGTTGATCGAGAGGAGCCGCGCGCCGCGGGAAAGGTCTCGCATCGCGCGCTCAGGCCTCGATCCCGTGGGAGCGCAGCACCGTCTGCATGCGCCGCGCCGCGAGCTCGGGGTCGACGAGGAGGCCTGCGGCATCCGCAAGCCGGAACAATTCCGCCAGATGTGCGATCGAGCGCGCGCTCTCCTGGCCGCCGATCAGCACGAAATGCCGCTGATGCCCGTTAAGGTAGGCCATGAAGACGATGCCGGTCTTGTAGAAGCGCGTCGGCGCCTTGAAGATGTGGCGCGAAAGCGGCACCGTCGGCGCCAGCATGTCCTGGAACTCGTTGCGGCTGCCGCGCGCGAGTGCCGCGAGCGCCGCCGAGGCCGCGGGCGCGATCGCATCGAGGATGCCCAGGAGCGCGTCGCTGTGGCCCTCGCCGTCGCCCGCGATCAGCTCCGCGAAATTGAAATCGTCGCCAGTGAACATGCGCACGTCCCTCGGCAGGCGCCGGCGCATCGCGATCTCGCGGTTCTTGTCGAGGAGCGAGATCTTGACGCCCTCGATCTTGTCGGCATTGCGCCGGATCACGTCGAGCGCCACCTCCATAGCGGCGTCGAGGTCGCGATGGCCCCAATAGCCCGCGAGCGCGGGATCGAACATGTCGCCGAGCCAGTGGACGATCGCCTTCTCCCGCATCTGTCCGAGGATGCGGTCGTAGACCTGCGCGTAGGCCTCGGGACCGGCCGCGGAGGCCGCGAGCGCCCTACTCGCCATCAGGATCACACGGCCGTCGAGCTTCTCGATCGCGCCGATCTGCTCCTCGTAGGCGCGCACGATTGCATCGATGCCGTGGACCCCCGGCGCGAGGTGGTCAGTGCCCGCGCCGGAAAAGACGACGGCGCCGCCCTCGCTCTTGGCCTCCGCGATGCTGCGGCGGATAAGCTCCAGCGAGGCCTTCCAGTCGAGCCCCATGCCGCGCTGCGCCGTGTCCATCGCCTCGGCGACGCCGAAGCCGAGCCTCCAGAGATGCCTGCGGTAGCCGAGCGTCGCTTCCCAGTCGATGGGCGCGTCGAGCCAGGGATCGGCATCGGCGAGCGGGTCCGCCACCACGTGCACGGCCGCAAGCGCCACGCGGTCGAAGGGATTGACCGGCTCCTTGGGCCAGGCGCGCGGCGACCGCATCATGTAGCGCTCGAGCTTCCGGTCGGCCGTTGGAAGGGTCAGCGTCGGCATCGTCTCACTCCTCGAGCTCTGGGATGTCGATCCAGCGCCGCTCTTTCCAGCTTTGCATCGCAAGCTCCGCGAGCTGCACGCCGCGGGCGCCCGCGCGGAGGTCCCAGGGGAAGGGCGCGTCCTCCTCGACGTGGCGGATGAAGCGCTCCCACTGCGCGCGGAAGCCATTGGGATAGGGCTCGGTATCCGGCACTTCCTGCCACTGCGAGAAGAAGTTCATCGCCTGCGGCTCGTCCGGATTCCAGACTGGCTTCGGCGTCGCCATGCGCGGCTGGATCACGCAGCGGTGGAGGCCCGCGACCGCGGAGCCGTGGGTCCCGTCGACCTGGAAGGTCACGAGGTCGTCGCGGCGGACGCGCGTCACCCAGGAGCTGTTGATCTGCGCGATGATGCCGTTCTCGATCTCGAAGGTCGCGAAGCAGGCATCATCGGCATCGGCGCGGTAGCGGCGGTTCCGCTCGTCGATGCGCTCGGGGATGAAATTGGCGCCGGTGCAGGAGACCGCCTTCACGCGCCCGAAGAGCCCGTCCAGCACGTAGCGCCAGTGACAGAGCATGTCGAGGATAATGCCGCCGCCCTCCTCCTTGCGGTAATTCCAGGAGGGCCGCTGCGAGGGCTGTAGATTGCCCTCGAAGACCCAATAGCCGAAGTCGCCCTTGACCGCGAGGATGCGGCCGAAGAAGCCGCTGTCGATGAGCCGCTTCAGCTTCACGAGACCCGGCAGGAAGAGCTTGTCCTGGACGACGCCGTGCTTGCGGCCGGCCATGCGCGCGCGGCGATAGACCGCCATCGCGTCGGCGAGAGTGGTCGCCGTCGGCTTCTCGCAGTAGATGTGCTTCCCCGCCGCGAGCGCCTTCTCGATGTTCGCCTTGCGCTGATCGGTCGTGACGGCGTCGAAATAGACAGTGTCTCCGCGTTCCGCGAGCGCGCGGTCGAGGTCCGTCGTGAAGCGGTCGATCCCCTGCGCCGCGGCGAGCGCCGCCACCTTATCGGGATTGCGTCCCACGAGGATCGGGTCCGGCATGACGCGGCTCCCGTCGGCGAGCGCGACGCCGCCCTCCTTCCGGATCGCGAGGATCGAGCGCACGAGGTGCTGGATCGTCCCCATCCGCCCGGTCACGCCGTTCATGATGATCCCGAGCCGGCGATCGCTCATATGCGGTGCTCCCCCACAGTTCTTGAATGAGAATATACCCTCTCCCGCCGAAGGTGGGAGAGGGTGGGGCCCGTAGCGAAGCCATGGGAGGGTGAGGGTGGCAGCGACGGCAAGACCCTCACCCTCCCGCGCTTCGCGCGGGCCCCAACCCTCTCCCGTGTGCCCGCGGGAGAGGGAACTACTCCAGCCACCCCTCTTTCCTTGTCTCAGCAAGCGCGCGGTCGACCAGCTCCGGCGCGAGGCCTGCATAGCTCGTGGGGTCCAGGATCGGCTTGAGGTCGAGGTCGGCAAGGCGAGGATCGCGACGGAGGACGGTCTCGAAGACCTCGCCATGCTCCTGCGCATGCATCGCGGCCTCGTAGACGACCTCGTGCGCCGTCTGCTTGCCGAGCTTCTCCGCCAGGAAGAACATCACGCGCTCCGAGAGCAGGAGCCCGCCCAGCAGATCGAGATTGGCGCGCATCTTCTCGGGCTTCACCCGGAGATGCTCCAGCACCTGCGCGCCCTGCGCCAGCAGGAAGGAGAGCCCCAGGCAAACCTCAGGGAGCGCTTTCCACTCCATCTTCCAGATCGCGCTCTCGCGCTCGTGCACTTGCACCAGCGTCTCCTGCAGGATCGCGACGTTGTAGCGGAGGGTACGGCCCACCGTGATCATGGCCTCGGAGATCGAGGGATTGCGCTTGTGCGGCATGGTGGAGGAGCCGACCTTGCCGGGATTGAAGGGCTCCTCGATCTCGTCGATCTCCGTGCGCTGGAGCGCGAACACCTCGCTCGCGATCTTCGTGAGCGTGCCCGCGATGAAGCCGAGGACGCTCGCATATTCTGCGAAGCGGTCTCGCGCGGGCTGCCAGGAGATGTCGGCCTGCCCGAGCCCGAGCCGGGCAAGCACGCGGCGCTCTAGGTCGATCGCGTTGGGCCCGAAGGAGGCCATGGTCCCGACCGCGCCAACGAGCGAGCCCACGAAGACCCGCTTCTCCGCTTGTGCGAGACGCTCGCGGTGGCGCGAGACCTCGCGGAGCCAGATCGCGCATTTGTGCCCGAAGGTGATCGGGAGCGCCTGCACCCCGTGCGTCCGCCCGACCATCGGCGTCGCGCGATACCGCTCCGCGAGCGCACGGAGCGCGCGGCCGACCCTGCGGAGATCGCGCAGCACGATCGCGTGCGCCTCCTTGAGTTGCAGCATCATTCCGGTGTCGAGTACGTCCTGCGTCGTGGGGCCGTAGTGCAGGTACTCGCCGAGCTCGGGCTTGCAGAGCTTCTGGAGCGCGCGAAGCGCCGGAACCAGCGGATGCTTCGCCTCGAGCGTCGCCGCCGCGATCGCCGCGAGGTCGACCTTCTCGACCTTGGCGTTCCGCATGATCTCGCCCGCGGCCTCGCGGGGCACGATGCCGAGAGCCGCCTGCTCGGAGGCGAGCGTCGCCTCGAGGTCGTACCATTTCTGCACGCGGTTCTCGTCCGAGAAGACGCGGCGCATTTCCTCCGTGCTCCAGGAATCCCGGAGCAGGATCGAATCGAAGACGCTCGACGGCATGGCGTTTCCCTCCCGCTGATATCGGCAGTGTGGCGCAAAATCCCCGCGATCTCAAAGCCCTGGGACC
>Ga0335085_10005363_pt1 | contig 20612 bp, 13 predicted proteins | sample Lox_Sample_45_FD_206712 | JGI IMG/M metagenome (GOLD analysis project Ga0335085, IMG submission 206712) | Soil microbial communities from Loxahatchee National Wildlife Refuge, Florida, United States - Lox_Sample_4.5 | ecosystem: Environmental > Terrestrial > Soil > Wetlands | place: USA...
TCGGGAAACAGGCGAAACTCCACCTGGCGCTCCCGCGCCGTGACCTTGCGGCTGGCGTCGGTGGTGTACTGCCGCAGCGTTCCCCGGATGACGAAGTAGCCTTCCTCGGAGCGGCTCTTGGCGGGCCCGCGCGCCACCGTGCCCTGGAAGTCGAACCACACCCCGTGGATCACCTTGGTGGTGAAGCTGATCTGGTCGCCCCGCAGCGCCGCCTTGTCGAAGAACTGGTCGATGCGCTGGCCCTTGTCGCTCTCGTCTTCGCCGAAGCGGGTCACCCAGCCGTCCACGCGGCCGTCCTCGAGGTTGAGCTGCAGGGTCTCGCCGTCGTGCACGAAGCTGTAGGTGCCGGAGATGTCCTGGTCGCCGGCCTGGGGCGGCGCCTGCGCCGGCGCGGGCAGAGCCACCAGCGCCGCCAGGACGAATCCGGCGATCCCTGCAAGGCGGGCTCTCATCGGCTTGAGCGATTCCACTTTCCCGGCCCAGGGCACCGGCGGCTTACGATATAATCCCGCTACTTGCCCGGTTCCCGTAGTTGGATTAGATGCCGAATTCCGGCCAACCCTCGAAGTCACCAGTGTACCCCAAGGACGGGTCGGGAGTGCCGCGCCTGCTGCTCGAGCTGGAGCCCTGGTGGCCCAGTTTCCGGCGCAACCTGGCGGATCTCCTGCTGCGGCGGGAGCCCCCGCCCCTCGCCCTGACCTCGCGCCCCGGCACCTACTGGCCCGACGTCTTCGTGGGCTCGAGGCTGCCGCGGCGCACCCTGGCGGCCTCCGGCCTCTATCACCTGGCCCTGGTGGTGGTGCTCTACGCTCTGCCTTCGTGGTGGCTGCTGGGGCTGCGCGCCCCTCAGGACTCCCAGCCGCTGCGTCCGCTGCTCTCCTACTACGACGTCTCCGAGTACCTGCCGCCGGTGAACAGCGGCAGCGCGCCCGCCAAAGTCGCGAGCAAGGGCCGCCCCGCCTACGCCAAGCAGGTCATCATCTCCGCCCCCGACCACCCCGACAACTTCTCGCAGACCATCATCGATCCCAGCACTGCGGTCAAGCTGGCGCACAACGTGCCCATGCCCAACCTGGTGATCTGGACGCCGGTGCCGGCGGCGGCGCCGGTGGCGGCCTCGCCGGGCCGCGCCCGCCTCACCCTACCGGTGATGCCGGTGACGGTGGTGGCGCCGCCTCCCGAGGCGGGCAAGCGCGACACCGCCCAGCTCAACCTGCCCAAGCTGCCACAGGCGGCGGTGGTGGAACCGCCTCCGCCCGATTCCTCCGAGCGCAAGATCGCCGAAATCAACATCGGCCACATGGAGGTGCAGGTGGCCGCTCCCAGGCTCCCGGTCGAGGAGCAGCGGGCAGGCGCCGCCAACGGCGCCGGTGAGCCTCAGGCCACTCCTCCTGCGGGCCAGGCCTCGGGCAGCGGCATGCAGGCGGCGGGACAGTTGCTCGCCCTCGGCCTCAACCCCATCGATCCCAACGGCAAGCTCTACGCCCCCGGCGGCAACCGCAGCGGCGAATTCGCCGCCGGGCCCAACGGCACTCCGGGCGCGCCCGGGACCCTGGACCGCGCCGGCGGCGGCAACGGCAACGGCGGCACCGGCACGGGCACGCAGGGGGGCCTGGGCAGCGGCTCGGGAGGCGCCATTCCTGGCGGCGTCTACGTGGGGCCGGGGGCGTACAATCCCGGGCCGGCGGCGGTGGTGGCCAAGATGCCTTCCGGTGCGCCCCCCGCGGGTGCCGGGCATCCCGGTAGCTCCGCCACCCGCAGCGCGCTGCTGGCCGCGGCGGCGCCTCCCCGCCTGGCCGACGTTCCCCGCAATACCAGCGTCCCTGCTCCCTCTACCAGCCCCGGCCGCGCCGGCAGCGAGAAGATCGAAGACGAAGTCTTCGGCGGCAAGAAGTACTACCAGATGATCCTGAACGCGCCCAACCTGACCTCCGCCGGGGGAAGCTGGGTGATGCGTTTTGCCGAGTTGGCCGACGAGCCCAAGGCCGGCGAGTTGACCGCCCCCGTCGCCCTCGACAAGGTGGATCCCGCCTACCCCAACCAGCTCATCAAGGACGGGGTGGAGGGCACGGTGACGCTCTACGCCGTGATCCGCGCGGACGGCTCGGTGGCCGACGTCAAGGTGCTGCGCGGGGTGGACGACCGCTTGGACCAGAACGCACGCCTGGCGCTGCTGCGCTGGCGTTTTCGCCCCGCCACCAAGAACGGCCAGGCCGTGGACCTGGAGGCCGTGGTCCAGATCCCCTTTGTGATCGGGAAGAAGATCGCGTACTGAGGCCGCCGGCCCCTAGACCGTGGTGCTGCGCGCGGGTGAGGGGGCGTCCACGCCGTGCTCCACGTACTCGTAGATGGCGGGATTGGTGCAGATCTCGTAGTAGAGGCGGTCGGTCCACTGCTTGAGGGTGAAGTCGCGGGCCTCGACGTGGGGAATGCGCCCCTGCCGCACCACCACCCGGTGGAAGCTGCCCTGGGCCACCGGCACCAGCCCGCTGTACAGCCGCACCACCTCTTGGTCCCAGATGGTGGGCAAGGTCAGGTCGTGGGCTTGCAAGGAGATCTCCTGGGACAGCTTCTGGAAGGCGGCCTCGTTGATGTGGATGCCGCCGATGTTGTAGCGCAGCAGGAACTCCTCGGGGTTGCCGCCGGTATCTTCGTCGTCCACCGTCTGGAAGTTGTAGACGTTGAACAGGGTCTCGGCGCCGTTGAGGTAGCGGCGGGAGCCGCGGCTGCAGGAGGAGAGGCGGTCGCTCTCGTTGAGCGCCCCCGAGATCATGATGCGGTTGGGGCCGTCCATGAGGTACATGGGGGGCGACTCCTGGTAGGAGATGCCGATGCCCAATTCCAGGGTGGGCAGCCCGGCCTGCTGCGACTTCTGGTTGTAGGCGCGGACGATCTCGGTGATCTCCTTGGCCAGCACGCAGGCGCGGCCCACCCCGAAGCCGGATTCCCCTTCGCGCTCGAACAGGGCCAGGATCACGGCGTCGCCCTCGATGAAGACCTTGTCGGCCCCGTACTTGGGCAGCAGCTTGTTCACCGGCTCGTAGAAGTTGAGGCTGAAGTAGGAGGCGGGATTGAGGCCGCGCTCGGAGAGGGTGCGGGTCAGGATGCTGGACTCGCGGATGTCGGCCTTGATCACCACGTGGTGCACCACCCTGTCCTCCACCGGCTTCTGCTCTTCCGGCAGCAGGAACTCGTAGAGGGTGTTGTTGATGGCGGAGAGCTGGCGCAGCTTCTCGGTGGTGATGACGTTGACGCCCTCCATGGCGGCGTCCAGGGCCTCCAGGCGGCGCAGGTCGCGGTGGTAGCGGATGAAGTCGCGCAGGAAGCGCCCCGCCACCTTGCCGCGCTCCGTTCCCTTGCAGGCGTCCAGGCGCTTGACCGCCTTGTGGAGGTTGTCGGGGGAGATCTTGCCGTGCTCCTGCAGCAGGGTCTCCACCCGCTTGCGCTCGGTGCTGGAGATGAGGGCGTTCTTGAGCTGCTGGGGATTGATGGGAGGGGAATACTGGGGCAGCAGGGGCACGGCCTCGTAGGAGGCGATGATGTGCTCCATCACGTTCTCGCGCTCCAGCAGGTCCACCCAGGCGGCCAGCAACGCCTTCTGCGCCTTGCCCTTGGAGGTGCTCTCATCGGGGGTGCCGCCTCCCAGCAGTTCCTCGGCGTTGTTGGGGGCGCTGAAGAGAGCGTCGAGACGGCGCTCCTCGTCGGCCCCGTCGAGCTCCAGGGACTTGAAGAAGGAGGCGGCGATCTCCAGCAGCGTCTGGAAGCGGTCGGGATCGCGCTCGTAGTTGCCCAGCATGACGTAATGCTCGGCGTTGAGGAAGTCGTCGCGGCCGTCCTCGGTGAGCAGCAGGCGGTTCAGGAACAGCTCGTAGCTGGCCTCGGCGGCGCCGTCGCCGAACAGCGAGCGGCGCAGGCGCGCCAGGGTCTCCTTCTCCACATCGCGCAGGGTCTGGAACAGCTCCTGCCCCACGCGCCGCAACAGCGCCTTCTTGGAGACCTGGAATTGGGCGAAGCGCTCGCGTAGCTCCATCGCCTTGGCGGGATTGGGAGTGCGCGGCCCCTCATAGGTCTTCAGCTTGGCCCGGCAGCGCTCCACCGCCAGGTGGAACTGCGCCAGCATCTCCGTCTTCAGGAACTTGATGAGGGCGAGCCGCGCCAGCAGGTCCACGGAGATGTTGCTCTCCGTCTTGGCGCGATTGAGGGCCACGGTGTGCAGCGCCGTCAGCATGGGCCTGAAGTCGGCGGCGTCGGGGCCCTTGTAGGGCTTCATGGAGCCGCTGCCCTCCGCGCGCTGCATCACCGAGGGCGGGCGCTGCGCCTGGGGATCCTCCCGCACCAACTCCTCCACCGCGCCGTACTTGGCGATCAGGCGGAAGATGTTGAGGCGGGCGGTTTCGGCGAAGCGCAGGCTCAAGAAGACGTCGTGGCGCACGTTGTCCACCCCGGTGAGCAGCCCTTCCAGCACGATGGCCGGGGAGTAGGTCTCCATCTGCAAGTCGCGGGCGAGTTCCGGAAGGTTCTCGCCGCGTTGCAGAAATGAAAAACGCGCCATAGGAAGTTAGTCTTCGACCGGCCGGCGCCGGGGCGGCCGGCTCTCTCCTTGCTCCCGCGCCCGGAGGGGCCAGGATCAGATGGGGGTCTGTGGAGGCGACTTTACCACGCGAAAAGGGCCTTTCCCAAGCCCTTCCGGGGGTGTTCTCTCAGGGACGCCCGCCCGCGCTCGCCTGGCTGGCTTTGCGGGCGGCCTCGAACTCGTCACCCGGCTGCCATTGGATGAGTCCGGGCAGGCTGGCCGCCTTCCAGCCCAGGGCAAAGCCGAAACGGGCGAGCGCGGCGTCGGCGGTGAAGTCCATCTCCGGGCGATACTCGTCGCTGGGCTGGTGATAGTGCTTGGCGGTGAACTGCTTGTGCTGCTGATCGCCCCACTCCCGCGGATGTCCCTGGAACTTGTCGCCCTCGTTGAGCGAGAAGGCGGGTACGCCCACCCGCGCCAGGCTGAAGTGGTCGGAGCGGTAGTAGTAGCCGGCGCTGGGGTTGGAGTCGGGCACGATCTCCAGACGGAAGGTGCGGGCGGTGTGTTCCACCACGGGATAGAAGGTGGTGCGCTCCGCGCCCACCACCTCGACCTCCTCCGGCTCGCCCAGAGGCTGCACGTCGTCGAAGTTGAGGTCGAGCGCGAGGCGGGCCGCGGGCAGCGGCGGATGCTGGCCCAGGTACTGGGAACCCAGCAGGCCCTGCTCCTCCGCGGTCACGGAAGCGAAGAGGATGGAGCGCGGGGGCCGCTCCGCGGCGGAGGCATAGGCGCGGGCCAGCTCCAGCAGGATGGCGCAGCCGGTAGCGTTGTCGTCGGCCCCGTTGTAGATGCGGTCGCCGTCGACCGCGGGCCCGATGCCCAGGTGATCGTAGTGCGCGGTGTACATCAGCGCCTGGTCCTTGCGCGCCGGGTCGGAGCCCGGCAACAGGCCCACCACGTTGCTGGATTCAAAGGTGCGGATCCTGCTGACCAGGTGCGCCGCGAGGCGGGCGCGCAGCGGGATGGGCTGGAAGTCGCGCGAGTTGGCCTGCTGCAGGAGCTGGTCGAGGTCCAGCCCGGAGGCGGCCAGCAGCCGCCGCGCCACCGCCAACTGCACCCAGCCGGCGGCGCGCAGGTGGGGCTCGTCGCCGCCCCGCAGGTAGGACTTTTCCCCGCTCCAGGAGTTGCGCACCACCTCCCAGCCGTAGCTGGCCATCTCGGTCTTGTGGATGAGGATCACGCCCAGGGCGCCGCGGCGCGCCGCCTCCTCGTACTTGTAGGTCCAGCGGCCGTAGTAGGTCAGGGCCTTGCCCTTGAAGAAGGCGGGATCATCGGAGGGCGGCTCGCTCACCAGCATGAGCAGCACCTTGCCCTTGAGGTCGGCGTCCTTGAAGTCGTTCCACTTGTACTCGGGGGCGCGGATGCCATAGCCCACGAAAACGATGGGGGCGTCGATGTCGCCCACGGCCTCCTGCCTCTCGTCGGTAGTCACGTAGTCGTCGCCCAGCTTCAGGGGCATGGGCGGGCCTTGATCGGGGAGGAGCGTGAACGTGCTCTCGGGCTGGGTGGTGATGCCGACGAGCGGGACCTTCTGGAACCAGGTGCCGTGGTCGCCGGCGGGCTGCAGGCCGTCCAGCTCGAACTGGGTGGCGATGTAGAGGGCGGCGAGGTCGCCGCCGCGGGCCCCAGTGCCCCGGCCTTCCAGCAGGTCGTCGGCCAGGAACTTGACGTGGGCGCGCATGCGCTCCGCCGAGATGCTCTCCATCGCCGCCAGGGCGGCCCGCGGCAGGCGCGCGGCAACCCGCCCGTCCTTCGCGGCGGTGCGAGAAGGCTCTTTCTGGGCGAGGGCAAGAGGGCTCAGGACGAACAGCAGGAGGACGGCGAAGAAGGATCTGCGCATGATGGACTCTCCAAGGAAGAGCGCTGGTGCAGACCGAACATTGTACTCGGCGGCGGGAGAAAGAGGCCAGTTGGTGTCGTCGAATACGGCGCGTCGCGGTGCCCGCGAGGTCCTTCGCGGCCTGAAGGCCGCTCAGGATGACGCCATCCCGCCGAAGGCCGGATGGCGGTGATGCGCTGCTGGTCCGACCCGCGGACCGCGGGTCAGTTCTTGGAGCTTCAACCCGCCTTGAAGTCGGGGACGTCCTCGCCCGGGCGGAAGACCGCGGCCGGGGGCTTGCCCGCGGCTTGCGCCAGCCGCGCCGCGAGGCTCTCGACGTCCTGCCGGCTCCAGCCCACGCTCGAGATCTCGATCCCACCCTCGGACGTGATCAGGAAAACGGTGGGCACGTTGGTCAGCCCATAGGCGTTGGAGACGGGATAGCTGCGGGTGTCGTCGAGCAGCACGGGAAAGCTGATGCCGTACTCGCGCAAGAAGGCGGCGGTCTCCTTCTTGTCGTCCTGGGAGATGCCCAGCACGGTGGCCTTCGTCCCCGCACAGGCCTTGTGGATCCTCTCCAGGAAAGGCAGGGTGAACTGGCAGACGGGACAACTGACCTTGAAGAACGCGGCCAGCACGGGGCCGCGCTTCAGCGCCTCCGTGAGCGAGAACTTCTTGCCGTCCATGCCGGGAAGGGTGAATTCCGGGGCAGCGGCTCCAGTCTCCAGAGCAGGCATTTCAGTCCCTCCGATCGGAGTTCATTGGATTCGCCAGCAGGCCGGTGCGTTGCAGGATCTTGCGGGCCAGCCCGGTGAGGGGAAGACGGGCCAGGCGGGCGCGCGGCACCCAGCGCGTCCCACGGCCGGCGCTGCCCGCCCCGCGCCGTACCTCCACCTGGTAGTCGGTGATGGTGATGGAGTGGCGCAGGCGCAGCAGGACCCCGGCGCGGTTGGCTGCGGCGGAGGCGGGGCGCGCCGCCGGCAGCTCCCACATCCCCGGCATGAGCGCGGCCCCGGTGGGCCGGCGCCGCAGCAGCACGGCACCGTCGCGCAGCGCTAGGCGGTAGGCGAGGCGGGCCTGGCGGCGCGGCGGCGGAGGCGCGCTCGCCAGCGCCCCGCGGCTCCGGCACCAGCGCGCCACCGGACAGCGCGTGCACAGTGGCTCGCCCGGCAGACAGAGGGTGGCGCCCAGTTCCATCATGGCCTGGTTGAAGTCTCCGGGACGCTCGCGGTCGAGAAGCTGCTCGGCCATTTCCCACGCCTGCCGCGCCGGCAGGTGACAGCCGCGGAGGCGGCTGAGGACACGCTCCACGTTGCCGTCCACCACCGCCTCGGGCTCGCCGAAGGCGATACTGGCGATGGCGGCGGCGGTGTAGCGACCCACCCCGGGCAGCATCCGCAACTCCTCCGCGGTGCGCGGAAACTCCCCGCCCTGCTCCCCCACCAGCACGCGGGCGGCGGCGTGCAGCGAGCGGGCGCGGCGGTAGTAGCCCAAGCCGCTCCAGGCCGCCAGCACGGAGGACACTCGGGCACGGGCCAGCGCCCGCACATCCGGAAAGCGCTCCAGGAAGCGACGATAGTGCCCCAGCACCGCCTTCACCCGCGTCTGCTGCAGCATGATCTCCGAGAGCCAGATGCGGTAGGGGTCGCGGGTGGCGCGCCAGGGCAAGGCGCGGCGATGCCGGCCGTACCACGTCAGCAGCGCGGTGCGCATCCCCGCCTGCCATCGGCGATTCCCCAGCGACCGTCGAGCCATGGTGTCGCCGGGCATTGTAGGAAGCCCGGACCGCCGGCGCAATCGCCTCGCTGCAAAAAAAGAAGGGCCGCTCCGCAGAGCGGCCCTGACCTGCTGCCGGCGAGCTAGCGCGGCGTGAAGTCCTGGGTGAACCCGATGTTCACCACGTCCAGGAACTTCGGCGTCCCGGGCGGCATCTTCGACGGATCCAGAAAGTCGGTGTCGAAGGCGTAGGCACGGGTGGGCGGGCTGTACACGGTAGTGCAGCACTTGAAGAACCCGTTCCCGTACTGGGCGTAGTAGAAGCTCACCAGCGAGCCTTGGTAGTTGACCGTCCCATTGATCGTCTCCAGGTACTTGAGGAAGTTGTGCACCCCGCCGTCGGTCCCCCAGTCCTGGCTGGCGGCGTAGGGATTGCCAGGATAGAAGGTGAAGTTCCGGTTCTTGCCGCTGGCGATGGCCACCCGGTACCAAGTCGTCGAGCCGCAGCGGCTCCCGCCGCAACTGATGGTGGTGGGATTCTGCAGGCTCGTGATGGTGGTCCAGGCGTTGGTCAACAGCGTGACGGAATCGGCGATCACGGCCGCAGAGGCGTGGGGGTTGCCGAAACCGGCGGCCAGGTTGGCGTTGTAGTCGGCCAGCACATACACCGGCTGCTCACCCACCACGGTGAAGCCGCCCACCGCGCCCGGCGCCCTGGGCACGTTCCCCAGGCTGCCGTTCTCCACGATGAGCACATGCCGCGCCCCGGTGACCCGGTTCTTGCGCGCCAGGGTGGTGCAGTTGGTGATGCGCTGCCAGGGATTGCCGTTCACGATCAGGGCCGGGACCTGCAGCGTGGTCGGGGCCGCCGGGGGGTTAGCGAAGCCGTTGGCCAGGTTGGTGCCGCCGGCGTTGTCCAGGGTCGGAAGGCCGTCCACGTTCTCCGCCGCCTCCATCACCCCGTTGGGAGCCACCGGGTTGGCCACGGCGGAGTCGAGGTTGTCCTCGAAATTCCACGAGCCCACGGTTTGGCCCTGGCTGTTGGGCAGCATGCCGCGCCGGTCGGAGAAATACAGGATGTAGCCGTTCTGGGTCGCGGACTCGACCAGCGGGCCGCTGGCCCCGATGGCCCCGCTGAGCCAGCGCCGCAGGTTGTTGACGTCGAGTTCCACCGCGTTCATCACCCCGGCCAGGGCGCAGCTGCTGGCGGTGCCCGCCGCCACGTCCCGCACCTCACCCTCGCGCGTGTCGTAGAAGTTGATGGGGTACCACGCGTACTGGGTGTTGGCCCCGGTGACGGTGGCGCCGAACTCATTGGCGTCGGCGGTGTTCCCGTTCAGGTTGCGGTCCGCCTGCATCTGGAAGATGAGGATGGCGTTGGGGTGCACGGTGTTGGCGCGGCCTTGCTCCGAGTTGGGATAGTTGAGGCCGCGGGCGAAGCCCAGGCTCAGCCACTCCTGGGTGACAGGGATATAGTTGCCGGCCGCGTCGCGGTATTCCACCCGCAGCCAGCCGCCGATCAGCGGCCAGGGCGCATTGGGAGCCAGGGCAGGCACCTGCACCGGCTGCGCCCAGTCCGGGTCCTGGGCCTTGGCCGAGGGCGCTGACGCCTTCAGGATGCCGTTCGCAAGGAAGTAGTTGGTCCCGCCCACGTTGACCCCGGCCGCATAGGGACCGACGTTGTCGAGAAAGACGTTCTGCGGGTCGCCCGCGCCGCCGGGCAGGTTGGCGGGGTTGTCGTCCAGCAGCACCCGGATCTGCGCCAGGTTGTACTCGCGCGACTGGCCCACCGCCGAGGTGGGAAGCTCGCCCGCCTGCGGCCGCCGGATGATCTCGATGGGCTGCACCCCGCCCTGCACGAAGGGCAGTTGCAGGTTCTTGGCGCCGGTGCGCCCGTTGATGATCAGGCCGTTGTACGTGGTCTGGGAGATGGCCGTCCAGTTGGGGTTCTGGGCGCTGCCCAGGGTCCCCACCAGGCTGCCTTCGGTGCTGGCCAGGTTGCGGCAGGCCGGCTGGGCGCCGTCGCACCCGTTGGGCGCGGTGGGGATCTTGATATTGCCGGTGTAGTTGGTGGCCGTGGGCCAGCCGTTGGCCAGGTTGGTACGGACCACCTCGCCCACCGCCGAGATCTTGGAGTGGAAAGTGGTGCCCGAACCCGCGGCCAGGAAGAGGTTGCCGTTGGTGTGCACCCGCCCCGCGAAGTCGAAGTTGGGGCCGGCGAAGTAGCTCAGGTCGCTGTCGGAGAAGACCCCGAACTGGAAGACCGGGATCAGGGCCACTTCCACGGTGCGCGTCATGCGCACCTGCGCTCCGCTGGGCCGGGCCGCGGTCACCGCCAGCTGCATGGGCACGATCTGGGCGGCCAGCCCGGCATCCGGGCCGGTGGTGATGGTGCGGTTACTGGAGACCGGAGCGCCGTTCCCCTGGATGCCGCCGGGGAAGTTGAAGGCATACTCGGTGTAGATGGTGCTGGGCAGAGCGGGCTGGAAGGCGCCCAGCCCCTGGATGGTGGCGGCCGAGGGAGAGGCCTGCGCCTGGTAGAGCTGGCCCAGATCCGACATCATCTTCTCCATCCCGGCCTCGGCGCCGTAGTAGGCCAGGTTGTTCTCCAGGTCGTTCTGCCCGATGCGCTGCTCCGAGGTGGTCGCGTAGATCAGGGCGATGGCCAGCGCCGACACCAGGATCAGGATCAACAGCGCGGCCAGCAACGCAAAACCGCTCTCCGTGCTCTCCCGTTTGCCACTCATGGTCGTTCTCTCCTTGGTATGCCTTGTGAAGCGTGCCTCACTGATAGCGGTCGCGGAAGCTCAGGTTCCGCGGCACCACCGAGGTCCCCAGGGTCAGCCGCTGGAAGTCGCCCAGCTGCTTGATGCGCGCCGAGGTGCGCGCCGTCACCGCGATGTTGACCTTGCGGATCTGGTTGGGCTTGTTGGCGGCGTCGGGGAGGTTGGCCGTGGCCACGCCCGTGTTGTCGTCGAAGATGTCGAAGGTGAGCTGCAGGTTCTCGATATTCTCGGCGATGGGCACCGCCTGCTGCGCGTTCACCTGCCGCATCAGCCGCGGCGTGCCGCTGGGCGTGACCTGGATGAAGTAGGTGATCACGTTCAGCCGGTACGCGCTGGTCTGGGGATAGGTCCCCGCCGCCGCCGGCGGCGAGGGATTGGCCAGCGACTTGACGTTTCCGGCCGCCGCCCCCGACTGGTTCACGTTCAGCGGATCCAGGTTGCCGAAGGTGATGACGTTGCCGGCGATGCCGGTGATCTCCCCCACCGCCGTCCCGTTCGCGTTCTGCACGTAGAGCACGTCGCCCACCTGCAGTCCCACCACCGGATCGTTGATGGGGGGGTTGTACCCCGCGGCAAAGGTGATCTGCGTGCCCGCCGCGTTGATGGCGGTCAGCGGGAAGGTGTTCAGGGGGAGCGTGTTGTCCAGGTAGACCACGGTCACGGCGCGGGTCTGCACTCCCAACTGCATGGGGCCGCCGTTGGGGTTGGGCACGATCCCGGTCATGAGGGCGTTGGGATACTGGTTAATGGCGAGATAACAGCCCGCCGCCGCGTTGCAGGCGAACTTGGGCGCGGTCGAGCCGGCGCCGGTAGGCAGTTGAATGCCTCCCTGGGGAAAACCCGTGGCGGCCAGGCTCAGGTCGCGGCTGAGAAAGCTGATGGCGGTGCGCGCGTTCTGCTGCATCTCGGCGCGCTGCGTGACCATGGCGGTGGCGTCCATGGCCTTGGTCAGCATCATCATGGCCGCCGCCAGTACCAGCGTGGCCAGCGCCATGGCCACGATCAACTCCACCAGGCTGTAGCCGCGCTGCCGTTTCTGCGATCGCTTTGCCATGGCTCCTCTCCTATCGGTAGCTGGAGATGTAAGACGCGACCTGGTACGTGCGGAAGCCGCGCTGGGGGGTGGCGTAGGAAATGGTCACGGTGATCTGTCGCAGCGACGGATCCACCGCGCCCGAGGGCAGGAACACCTGCGTGATGTCGATCTGGCGGGTGAAACCGGAGAGCGGGACGATGACGTCGTCACCCGTGCCCAGCAGCCCGTCCGGCCCCGGCAGGATGATCTGGTCCGGCGGACCCACGTCGTCGGCCGTGCCGATGATGCCGTCAGGCCCGGGCTGCAGCAATGGTTGGGGACCGTTCAGGAACACTCCGCCGTTGGCGACGTTCTGGATCTGGGCGTAGGTCAACTGCGCCGTGTCGCGGGCGGCGAAGACGCTCTCCAGGGCTTGCGCCGCCTTTTGCCGCGCGATCAGGTCTTCCTGCGCCACCTGCATGTTGCCCACCGCCACCGTGAACAGCCCCAGCAGGCTGACGATGCCCACCGCCAGCACCACGATGGCGATCATCACCTCCAGCAGGCTGAAGCCGGCCTGCCGCCCTCCCCGCTTTCCCGGCCTGCGCCTCAGTTCCATTGCACACCTCCGGCAGCCGTGCGCGTGAGTTGCCAGCCCCGGATCCGCCCGGTCGCTCCGTAGATGGAGACCGCGCGGCAGCTCATCAGGTCGCCCGGGCGGCAGATGTAGATCACGCCGCTGTCGACGCGTCCCAGGTTGTCGCGCGCCGAGCCGTCGGGGTAGAAGTAGATCTGGTTGACGTTGCCGCCGGCGTTGCCCTGGTCCAGGTCGAGGGAGGTCGCGCCCGTCCCGAAGTTGTCGGGGGTGGTGGCGGTGGTATTGGGCATGCCCGGCACCACCGTGAACTGGATGTCATAGGGCAGGGGCACGGTGCTGATCACCTGGTCCACGCCCCCGGTGCGCTGCGTCAGCACGATGTTCTGCGCCGGATTATTGAAGGTGAGATAGAAGATGGTGCGCTTGGCCACCGCGCTCTCCCGCGCCATGCGCATCTGCGTGAGCAGCGTCTGGTAGCCGGTGTTGACCCGCATGGAGCGCAGCGCCACCGGCAGGTTGAACAGCGCCACCGCCGTCAGCACGATGATGATCGCGATGACGATCAGCAACTCTAACAAGCTGAAGCCCGCCTGCCTCTGAACTTTGCTCATCGCACGCCTCTTTGGACTTCTCCTCTGGGTTCTTGAGTGCCGACCATTGAGGGGCCACCCCACTGCCCCCGAAGAGAGCCGCCCCGAATGGTAGCACTGAGAGCACACCAGCTACCAGCCCGCAATTAGCTTTCTATCTTATTGAGTATAAAGATGATTACCACCGTCTGCCGGTATTGGAGACGAGATGCAGGTCTTATAGAAATGTAACCTTTTGTTACATATTGGGAAGTATCATTCCCAGCCGTAAGGGCTACTTCGAGCCGTTGGAGGCTGGAGTCGCCGAGTGTGCAATCGCGACCCAGCCTTTCTTTTCCTTCTGCCAGATGGTCATCGCGCGATAGGGACCGGCAGGCATGGGCTGCCCGGCGTAGCTGCCCTTCAGGGTGACGCTGTAGGTCACGATCATGAGGTCGCCGCTGGGCGTCACCTGCACCTCGCCCATGGAATATTCCTCCAGGGAGAGCTGCTTCCAGTGCTCCAGGGTGGCGGCGCGGTCGCGGCTGCCGCTGGCGGTGACCGAGACGAAGGTGGCCGCCAGGTGCTGCTCCACCGAGTTCCAGTTCTTGGCCTCGACATCCTGCCAGAGCAGGCGCTCGAACTGCTCTCCGCCGGTGGCCCCGCTCCAGGCGGTCACCGGTTTCTCCTTCCACATGGTGCAGCCGGCAAGCAGCAGGGCGGCGGCCAGACCCAGGCCGCAGGCGGAGGCGATGCGGGTGCGCGACATGGGCGGCATTGTACCCGTCCTCGCCGCGATTGCAAACGTCCGCCCTCCTGGGGCGGCCTGTCAGCGGGAACCGGGTCTCAGTCCTTGCCCGCGCCGCAGCCCCCGCAGCCGTCTGCCCCGCAAGCGCCGGGTCGCGGCTGCCCCGCCCGCTCCAGCGGCACGGAGTACTGCCGCTCGATCTTTTCGCGGAAAAGGGGGCCGGAGTTGTAGGCGCAGAAGGGGTAAATACGGCCGTCGGGCGCGGCGTAGTGGATCACGCAGCGGCGCACCCGCTCCACGTCGTAGTTGTAGGAGTCCATGAAGTGCATGGCGCTGACTAGGATGGCGCGGTAGGTGAACTTGCCGTCCATGCCGTCGCGCCCCAGCTTCTTGTCGGTGAAGCCCTGCAACGTCTGCACGAACTTCTGAAAGGTGAGGCCGCGGGGCGCGAACTGCGGCCGGAAGTGCTTCTGCAGCTTGGACCAGATCTTGAGCTTGCTCCACAGCTTCACCCGGGCGTTGGGGATCTGCTGCGCCAGCTCGTAGATGTCCTGCAGCATGGCGCCCACGTCCACGAAGCGGGTGATGGGCACGGCCTGGTGCGTGGCCTCGTCCACGAAGAGATAGGTCCCCAGCGAGCAGTGGGGATGGCAGGAGAGGTGCACGGTGAGCTCGCCGCGCAGCGCCGAGATCAGCATGGAGAAGGGCTGCACGCAGGAGAGCGGGAACCAGTCGTGGTAGGCGTCGGTCAGGCCGCTCTGGTTGGCGATGGCGTGGGCGACGTCGGCCTGGGTGAATCGCTTGGCGGCCAATTCATTGCGGTTCAGCCGCCCGGTGAAGGTCACGGGCTGGAAGGTGAGCCCGGTGATGACGTCGGCGTTCTTCACCGCCAGGCGCACGATGTCGCCGATCTGGTGGTCGTTCAGGCCGCGCACGATGGTGGGCACCAGCACGATCTTCATGCCCACCGCGCGCGCGTTCTCGATGACCCGCATCTTGGTGGCGGCCAGGTTCTGCCCGCGGGTGCGCAGGTAGATGTCGTCGCTGAGCCCGTCGAACTGCAGGTAGAGGGTGGTGAGGCCCGCCTGCTTGGCCTGGCGCGCGAACTCCGGGTCGGCGAGCAGGATGCCGTTGGTGGCCGCCTGCACGTGGCTGAAGCCCAGGTCGCGGGCCGCAGAGCAGGCCGCGAAGAACTGCGGGTAGAGCGTGGGCTCGCCGCCGGAGAACTGCACGATGCGCCCCGCCACCGGCTTCTCCTCGCGCAGCGCCTGCAGCATGGCGCGCACCTGCTCGAGGCTGGGCTCGTAGAGCGTCCCCGAGGTGTTGGCGTTGGCGAAGCAGATGGGGCAGGTGAGGTTGCAGCGGTTGGTGAGGTCGAGGTTGGCCAGCCCGGTGTGCGAGGTGTGCAGGGAGCACAGGCCGCAGTCGGCGGGGCAGGCCGGAGCTTCCGGGACGGCGGGATTCATCAGCCCGCGCCCGTCGCCGAACTGCCACTGTTCGCACTTGAGATACAGCTTCACGTCGGAGTAGTAGAGGTCGCGGAAGTAGCCGTGCTCGGGGCAGGTCTTCTCCATCCACACCTTGCCGTCTTCCTCGAAGAGGCGCGCCTCCAGGGTGACGGCGCCCTTGCACTCCGGGCACAGCGAGCGCGTGAACTTGGGCAGGCCGGTCTGCAGCGGCGGGATGGGCGCGCCGGTGAAGGTGGCGGCGGGCTGGAGCGGCTTGAAGTCGGAGCGCGCCGCCGTGGTCATCGGCGGCGCCGCGGGCTTGGGCTCAGCTTGCCTATTTCGGACCCGCGCGACGGTATCGGTGCGCAAGCGTTGGCTCCTTGGCTGGCTTGGGATCGGCCCTGAAACCGCAGGATAGACTGGGCCCTGCCCCCGCGACACGGAGGCTAGAACTCAAGTTTCAAGCAGGCCGCACCGATGGGAAGTGATTTGCGTCACGCTATCGCGTGACAAGGCGGGCCATCGGCTGATCGGGGGACAGGAAAAGCCCCTCGAATTCGGGTTGTTCTACTCTTCTTCCAGTCGAGCCAGCAGCTTGCGGCTGCGCGCCTTCATGGCAGGAGTGCCGCTGCGGATGGACTGCCTCAATAATTCGATCACGCCGCCGCGGAGAGACGGTTCCTGCGCGGCCAGGTCGGCCAGCCCCTGCAGCGCGAAGGTCTTCACGATCGAGCTGCGATCGTCCAGGTAGAGCTGCAAGAGCGAGGCGGCCCGCCGACGCTCCGCCGCGGCCAGGGACAGGCGGGGCACCAGCGCGGCCAGGTGCCAGCGCACCTCCGCTTGCTCCGACTCCGCCAGCAGGCCCAGCAACTCCTTCTTGTAGCGCCGGAGCAGGGCCGGGGCGGCACGCGTCACCTTTTCGACTGCGTCGGCGGCGCGCATGCGCACGACGGGGTCTTCGGACCACAGGCCCTCCATCAGGGCGGGGAAGAGGCGCGGGTCGCGTGCCACCATGGCCGCCACCTGGCCGGAACGTCCGATACTGCGCCGGTCGGCGCCGGCAAGCAGCCGGAGGAGGTCCCTGCCGGGCATGGTGCGAGGATAGCAGAGGTCGGAACTTCCTCTCCCGCAATGCGTATAGTCAGAGAGGCAAGGAGGTCGGGATGAACTCGCGAGGATCACGCTGCGCGATCGGAGGCTTGATGCTGGGGCTGGCCTTGACGGCGACCCTGCCCCTGGCAGCGCAAGAGAGCAAGGATTCGCACAGTGCCGGCATCACGGCCAGCGACAAGGTCAGCGCGCAGGACCTGGGCCTGCCGCTCTATCCCGGCGCCCGCCGCGACAGGCAGTCCAGCGACGACAACAGCTCTGCATTCCAATTGGGCCTGTGGGGCCGCGATTCCGGCTTCAAGCTGGTGGTGCTGAAGCTGGTGTCGGACGACTCCGCCGACAAGGTGGCGGCCTTCTACCGCCAGGCCCTGGCCCAGTACGGCAAGGTCCTGGATTGCAGCGACAAAGCCGCGCACGCGAAATCGAAGAGGGCACTGAGCTGCGACTCCGACGAGCCCAGGCCCGGGGAGATGGTCTTGAAGGCGGGCACCCGGGAGAAGCAGCACACCGTAGGCATCCAGCCCGAGAGCGGCCACACCCGCTTCCAACTGGTCTATCTCGAGCAGCGCGGGGACGACAACAAGTAGCCGCCAGGGCCTAGCGTCCCACCAGCACGAAGGCGCCCCAGTAGTAGGGCAGGTCGCGCCCATAGCGCTGCTTCACCTTCTCCCGCATCTCCAGTTGCGCCTGGCGCAGGGCCTCGTGCTTCTCCATGCCAGCCAGCCACTTGCCGTAGAAGAGCGACATCAGTTCCTGGGTCTCCTGGTCCGGCACCGGCCACAGCGACATCAGGACCGCCTGCGCGCCCGCCTCCTCGAGCGCCCGGCGCAACCCGAAGACGCCCTCGCCGTTCTTCACGTCCCCCTGCCCGGTGTTGCAGGCGCTGAGGACCACCAGCTCCGTTCCCTGGAGATTCAGGCTGGTGGCCTCGTAGGCGGTGAGCACGCCGTCGTCGAGGCCCTCCGGCGTCGGCTGCTGCGCCAGGGCGCGGTCGGCCCCGGCGAAGTAGAGCCCGGAGCGCAGCATGGGGTCTTCCAGCCCGGAGGGCGGCTCGTTGCCCAAGCCCAGGCGCTCGGTCTTGAGCTGCTGGTCGGGGAGGAAGAAGCCGTGGGTGGCGAGGTGGAGGACACGCGGACTGCGCGCCCGCTTGACCGCTTCCTCCAGCGCACGGTCGGCGGTGTAGCTCGCCACCTGCCACTGGCGCTGCTGCAGAAGACCGGTGACGGCCTGGATCTCGGCGCCGGTGCCGGGCAGCGGTGGCAGCGTGGTGCCCACACCCTGGTCGCGGGAAAGCCCAGGGGAGGCCGCCATCGCCATCTCCACCGGAGCGGGAGCCCCCGGCGTCCCCAGTTTTTGCAGCGCGGCGCGCTGCCGGGTCTCGCCCAGATCGAAGGCGGGGTTACCGATGAGCACGGCGGTGCGGGCGGCGGGCGCGGGCATCGGACGCAGCAGGTCCTTGGTGCTGAAGAGCAGGCGCAGGTCGTATTTCTCCAGCAGCAGCTTGCCGTCGGGAGCGGGGATCAGCCCCAGCGGCATCTGGTTCAGGATGCCGTCGGGCGCGAGATAGACGCGCTGGCTGCCGGCCAGCAGCGGCTCCAGCGGCTTCCAGAACAGCTCGTAGGCCCGGGCGCCGGGAGCGATGACGCTCTCGCCCGCGGCTTCCATGCCGCGCGCCTGCACCCCCTGCTGGAACTGGATCAGGGGCGCGCCCTCCAGGTCCTTGCCTTCGCCCAGCACGACGTATGCCGGCTGGTCCCTGCTCTCGGGCGTGACCACCAGCGCCACGTAGTAGGTGGTGTCGGTCCACTTCTTGCCGTCGTAGAAGCGGAAGCGGGCGAACTCGACCGCGGCCTCGCCCGGCTTCAAGGCCTCGCGCACCTGCTGCCAGGTCACGCGCTCCAGCTTCTTCTGCTGGGCGAAGGCGGCCGAGCGCGCCACCAGGGCGCGCTCCAGGTCGTTGGCCTCGCTCTCCAGTTGGTCGACCTGCTTGCGCCAGGCCTCGCGGTCCTTGGGTTGCGCGTTGAGCAGGGCGGCGATCTGGGTGCGCTTGGCGGCCAACTGGTCGAGCAGCTTGAGGGCTTCAGGATCGCCCGAGGCCTCGACCTGCCGCCGCATGGAGGCGACGCTGCCCGCGATGAAGCCCTTCTGCCAAAGCAGCAGCTCGTACATGCGGCCCGCCAGCTCCGGTTGTCTCTCCCGGAACCGATGCACGAAGCTGAAGTACTGTGGGAATCGGTACTCAACCGTGGCCAGGAACCCCAGCCGCTCCTTCTCGCTCATGTATGTGAAGTAGTACTGGAGATTCCGAAAGAGAATGTCGAAGGACCGGACAAAAAGGGGCTGGGCTTCGCCGTACTTGTCTTGTGCCCCGTAGAGCAGCGCCAGGTTGGCCAGGGACGAGGCCACCTCCTCGTGCTCCCGTCCAAGGACGTCTTCGTCAATGCGCAGACTGCGCCGGAAGAGGGGCTCGGCCTGGGCGTACTTGCCTTGCAGTGTGTAAAGCGCACCCAGATTGTTGAGCGAAACGGCCACGTGGGGGTGCTCCCGACCGAGAACCTTCTCCTTGATGGCAAGGGCACGCCGCATGAGGGGTTCCGCCTCGCCATACTTGCCCCATCCCGCGTAGAGGGCCGCCAGATTGTCCAGCAGATTGGCTACGGCGGGATGTTCCGGGCCGAAGGCTTTCTCCCGGATGCCAAGGGCGCGCTCAAAGAGCGGCTCGGCTTGGGCGTACTTGCCTTGCTGGTAGTACACAGCCGCCAGGTTGTCCAGCGCGGTGGCCACATCCGGATGCTCCTCCCCTTCTGTCCCTTCCCAGATGTGCAAAGCGCGCAGGAGGAGCGGCTCGGCCTCCGCGTACCTGCCTTGCTCGCGGCACAGCTCCCCCAGGTTGTTCAGGGCCTTGGCCACGTCGGGACCCTCCGTAACCCGCGCCTTTCCCCAGATGCGCAGGGCGCGACGGTAGAGCGGCTCGGCTTCTGCATACCTGCCCTGGGCCTGGTACAACGCCGCCAGGCCGTTCAGCGAAGCGGCCACGGTATGGTGATCCGCCCCGAAGACCTTCTCCCGGATGCGCAGGGCACGCTGATAAAGAGGCTCAGCGTCAGCGTACTTGCCTTCCTCGTAGTACAGCATCGCCAAGTCGTTGAGTGACTCGGCAACATCGGCATGCTCCGCTCCCAGGGCTTTCTCTCGGATGCGCAGGGCGCGCTGCAAGAAGGGTTCGGCCTGGCCGAATCTGCCCCACCCCTCGTACACGGTCGCCAGACCGCTCAGCACCTCAGCCAGTTGCGGGTCCCCTGGCTTGAGCACCTTCTCCTGGATCTGGAGGGCCCGCTGGAAGAGGGGTTCGGCGTCGGCGTACCGGGCCTGACGCCTGTACAACTCCCCCAGGTTGATCAGAGCAGCAGCCACTTCGGGGTCCTCGCTACCCAGGGCCTTCTCCCGGATCTGCAGCGAGCGCTGGAAGAGGGGCTCGGCCTCGGCGTACTTGCCTTGTTCCCCGTACATCAGCGCCAGGTTGTTGAGCAACTTGGCCAGCGCGACGTCGCCGGGACCCAGGATCGCCTCCGCCAGGCGTACCGCCTCCTGGGCCAGGGGAATGCCTTCGGCGTATTTGCCCTGCGCGTGGAGTTGTTCCACCGCCAAGCTCAGTTGCTGCAACCGCTCCAGCTGGGAAGACTCTGCCGACTCCGTTTCTCCCCGCACGCGGCGGGCGCGTTGCTCCAGTTCTTGTGCTTCCGCCAGTTTGCCTTCCTTCGTGTAGATCGCGGCGAGATTCTCCAGAGGCCGGGCCAGGTCGGGATGCTCCGGACCCCGCGCCTTCTCCCAAATGCGCAAGGCCTGCTGCTGCAGCGGCTCCGCCTCGGCATACCTGCCCAAGCGAAAGTAGGCCGCCGCCAGGCGGGTGAGAGCGTCGGCGAGTCCAGTGTGATCCAAGGCGTTCCGCGCTTCCCGGATGCGCAGCGCGCGCCGCAGCGCGGCCTCCGCCTCGGAATACTTCTCCTCCTGGGTGTAGACGATGCCCAGATTCAGGAGAGGCTCGGCCGTGCGCAGATCCTCAGGGCCATACCGCTGTTCGTCGAGGCGCAGGACCCGCAGAAACAGAGGCTCGGCAGCGGAATAGCGCTGGGTCTTGGTGTAAAGCACCCCCAGGTTGATGAGGCCGGTGATGACCACCTCCGAGTCCGGGGCAAAGCCGGCCTCCGCCACTCGCAGGGCCTCCTCCGC
>Ga0335085_10005364_pt1 | contig 20612 bp, 19 predicted proteins | sample Lox_Sample_45_FD_206712 | JGI IMG/M metagenome (GOLD analysis project Ga0335085, IMG submission 206712) | Soil microbial communities from Loxahatchee National Wildlife Refuge, Florida, United States - Lox_Sample_4.5 | ecosystem: Environmental > Terrestrial > Soil > Wetlands | place: USA...
ACGCGCGGATGAACGGGGTGGTGCCGCCGGCGAGCCGGTAGCGAGAGGGACAGAGATTTAGACGCGGAGAAGCGGAGTATCACGGAAAGTTTTTCTCCGCGTATTGCTCTGCGTCTCCGTGCCTCCGCGTTTAGCGTTTCACTGCACGACGGTTTTGGCGGAGGACTGGTTGTCGAAATCGTCCTGGACGCGGATGGCGATGGTGTGTTCGCCGGGCGTCGCATCGAGGGTGAGGTCGTAGTCGAGCGACGGGGAGTCGGAGAGTTTGGAAGTGGGGGCGGCTAAGGTCCAGTCGCCGCCATCGACGGAGTATTCGGCTTTGGCGACGTTGTTGAGCGCGTCGGCGGCGTGCCAGCGGACGCGGAGTTTGCCGGCGGTCGCCGTGGCGGTCAGGCCGATGATTTGAGGCGGCGTGTTGTCGATCGTAAAGGGGTCGCTGACGAGGCTGCCGGAGAGGGCTTCAGCCGGCGGGTTGGACGGCGAGTCGGTGGCGGTGACGCGCAGGCGGTATTCGCCATCCGGGAACGAAGTCGTATCGAAAGCCAAGTACTTCTCGGCCACCTTTTCCTTGAGCGGCTTCCAGCGGGTTTCGTTGGCTCCCCGGATTTCGACGGTGTAGAGCATCGAGTCGCCGTTGGGGTCGGCGGCGAGCCAACGGGCGCCGCGCCATCCTTTGGCGTACTGCATGGCGGGAGTGCTGGTGGTGGAGGCTAAGCCGTCGGTGGAGAAGAGCGGCGAGGGAGAAACGCTGCGCCCCAGCGGCGGCAGCGTGAGAGTGGCGGGCGTGGAGGACGTCGCGGAAGGCGGCGGAAATCTGTAGTTGGCCTGGGTGATTTCGATCTGCTCGACGGCCGGCGGCAGGTTCTTCGGCAGGTAAGCAACGTCGACGGATTCGAACTCGGGCGATTTGCCGGAGGCGCCGCACTTGAGAGTCGCTTTCCACTGGACGAAGCGCGCGGGCGGCGAGACGATGCGGGCGCCTTCGGGCGAAGTAATCGCCGGCGACCAGGGACTCCAGTATTTGCCGGCCTGATCGAGATTGCCGCTGCGGGTCTGCAGCGAGACTTCGCCGCCGTTGAGATTGGCCTCGAAGCTGAGGCGGCCCCAGAGCGAGAAGATGGCGGCATCGAAGGTGTCGCTCTCGATGGTGCCTTCCTTTTCGAGGCCGGGTCCGATTTCGTAAATCTTGCCGACGTTGCCGGTGGCGGCGTAGAGATGCCCGGAGGGTCCGGGGAGGAAGGCGGTGACTTGCGTGGCCGGCGCGGTCAGCAGAGCGGTATAGAGCGACGGGCTTTCGACGCGATAGATGGCGCCCTTGTTGCCGGTGCCGAGCAGGACGTGGCCGGTGGAATCGAAGGTGATGGCATAGACGACGTCCTGGTTGTGGGACCAGATTTTGACGGGGCTGCCGGTGGGATCGATGCGGTAGACATCGCTGCCGCCGGAGAGACCGGAACTACCGATCATGGGCGGCGTGGGGGTCACCGGACGCTGAGCGCCCGCCGGAGCGGCGCTGCCAGGGGCGTTGATGGTGACGGGCGTAACGGCGGGCGGCGGAGCAAGTGCCGGAGGAGGAGCAGATCCGGTGACGGATTTGGATCCGACGCCGGCGGCGTAGATGACCCCATCCGTTGCGATGGCTACGGCGGTGACTTCGCGGCGGGGCATCTGGAAGAGCACGAAGCCTTCGCCCGCGGAATTGATGCGCAGGACGAGGCCGCCGGGATCGGTGCCGGCGATCAGGTTGCCTTGCGAGTCGAGCGCCATGGAGCGGATGTGGGTCTCATCGCAGGGGAAGAAGACTTTGCCTTTGCCATCGGGCGAGACGCGGTGCACGCCGCCGGGGTCGCCGGTGGCGACGAGCAGATCGCCGGAGCGGTCGAAGGCGAGGGCCCAGATGTACTTGGACTGCGGGTCGTAGAAAACTTCGGGCTTGCCGGCGGGGGAGATGCGGTAGACCTTGCCATCGGGAGCGGTGGCGGCGTAGACACGGTCGTGCGAATCGACCGCGACAGCCTGGACTTGCAGGGCGTCGATTTCGGCGAAGACTTTGCCTTTCCCGCCGGGCGGGATGCGGTAGACCTTGGCGTTGGCTCCGCCGCCGGCGTAGAGGTTGCCGTGGGAGTCCTGGGCGAGCGACCAGAGGTAGGCGGTGGAGGGGTCGAAAAGTTCGTGCGAGGCGGGAGCGAGGGTCAGTAAGCCGTCGCTGCGGAGCGACAAGTTATGCAGAATGCCCTTTTCGAAATCGGAGTAATCGCCTGCGGACCACGTTTTGGTCTGGCCGGCAAACAGCGCGGCAGCGGCCAGCGCGGCGGTGAGGAGCGTGCGGGTATAAATAGTCATCGAAGGTACTTAGTCAGGGTGGCCAAAGCAAAAGAGTATTATTGGCCGCAGATGAACGCAGATGAACGCCGGTAAATGCAAAACACTAAAAGCTTATTTAACGTGGATTCGAACGGAGTAACTTCCGGTCACTACGTAATCGAATTTGAGAGCCATCTGTTCGGTGGCGGTTTCGGCCGCGGTAAACAGAGTGCGGTTGGCGGCCCGGCCGGCCTGCATCACGTTGAGCACGGAGGAAGGCAGGCTGGGCAGCGTCTTGTCTTCGTAGTAGGCGGTGGGGCTGGCCTCGACTAAGGAGACATATAACCTGTCGTTGGTGCGCTCCTGGTTGAGGAGGCTGACGGTTTCGGGCACATCCAGGAAGCGGTTCATCTGGCCGGCGTAATTCTGCAGGCGGTTGACAGTTTCGGCATCGCTGAGCACGATGCGATGGTCGCCCTTGGCCAGGCCTTCGGGGATGTTGATGGTGAGTTCGCGCTCGATGGGCGCGCCGCGATAGGGGCGCAGGAAGACAGTGACGGGGACGCGGTCGCCGGGGCGCACGTCGGGGTTGGCCACCCAGGCGCTTTCGATGGTGGCGACGCGGCGCTCGGGCAGCAGGTCCACGGTGACGTTGACGCGCTTCACGTCCGGAGTCTTGACGTTGTTGAGATACAGGCGGTTGAACTTATCGCCCCACCATCCGGCCAGCACCATGGGCGCGGGCATGGGCATTTCACCGGAGGCCTGCATGGTGTTCAGGGAGATGCTGCTCTGTCCGGCGAGATCGACTTTGCCGGAGAGCCGGTAAGTGGCCTCATCGGCGAAGTCATTCAACTCGGATACCGAGTTATAGAGCGTCAGCATCATGAGATAGGGCGTCCATTTCTGGTGGACGAAAACGTTGAAGTGGAAGTCCTTTTCGTTCTTGACGGTTTCTTTTTCGTCGAGCGAACGCACCCGCATGGTGACGGGAATCATGGGGGATTCGGCGCCGAGCACGCCCATGATGCCGCTGTGCCGGTCCTGATGGAGCGCGCCGACGACCTCGGTGGCGTTCGCCATCTTATTCGGTTGGTAAGAAGAGGCCAAGGTCATGAGTACTTCGCCCTTGGTCATGGGCATATCTACCGGGCCGAGGTTAAAGAATGGATGACCGAAAGCCAGGACGTGTTTGCCGTCGTTGTAAGTGACGGTACCGAGTCCGGAGACGCTCATGTCGCCATCGACCAAGATGCCGGCCACGGATTCGCCGGGGTTGAGCGACTGCTGCCAACCGGCCACCGGCTTGCTGTTGAGCGCGCCGGCGGCGGCACCGCCCTGGACCGCGGCGATGCCCATCTGTTGGAACATCGGGCGAAAAGCCTCGAGGGTGCTGGAGTTGAAGCCGGATAGGACCAGCGGCGATTCGATGGGGACCATCATGGGCGCGGCGGGGAGGCTGCCGGAAGAACCGGCGGCGACCAACCGTCCGAGCATCTCGCCGGGTACTTCGGCGGCGGCTGGATGGGACGGGACCTTATCGGGCGCGCGGGCGTCTTCGGGGCGCGACTTATCGAACTCGTTGATTTCGAGCATCAGCTCGATGGGGGTGATGCCGCAGATGGCGTCAGGCGAGAAGGTGCTGAGGCGCAGGGCGACCGCGCCGATCAGTTTGCCGTCGATGTAGACGGGGCTACCGCTCATCCCGCCGGCGACGTTGGTGCGGACGGCTTTACCGCCCATTTTGCCGAGGATGATGTCCTGTTTGGGTCCCCAGGCATTTTTCATGCGGCCGATGATTTCGATGGGGACGGGTTCCGGCTGGGTGCCTTGGAAGACAGTCCAGGCGGTGGCCTTCATGCCGGGTTTGATATCGGAGAGGGGCATGATGGCGACGGGTCCGGCTTTGGGACGGGGAGGGGTGTTTTCCCCCGCGGCGAACACGGGTAGTACAGCAGCCACACATCCCAGAAGGACGGCGGCAGGTCGCATGTTCATCAGGGTTCTAGTGCTCCAATTGGTCTTATTGTACTCTATGACGGTTATTTCACCCCGAGCGTTGCAGAATCCTCTGTACCAGGACTGGAGGGTGGGTGGGGGCACTGTTCACGGCGGAAAATGGAGGGCGCAGAGGAACGCGGAGATTTTCTGACCGGCCATCCACCGCATGGGCACCGAGGCCACGGAGGAAGAAAGGAATGAGGAAAAACATAAAGAAATCATGGGAGTGTGTCATTGAGCGGAGGCGCTACGGGAGTACTGGACAGGAGCGGCGGCGTGGGGATGAGCAGAGGGACGGCGGGAGCGGGATTAGCGGGCGGTGAAACGGGTTCGTCGGGAGGGTCGGTAAGGGGCTGAGCGGGTTCGGGTTCCGGCTCGGAAACGGGTTCGTTCGGGAGCTCGTCGCGGAGGGCTTTGAGGCGATCGAATTCCTCGATCGCGCGGCGATAATTGCGCTCGGCCTGGGCCTGGTAGCGGAGGAACAGCTTGAACGCGTCGGACTGGGCAGCGACGCGGAAATAGCCATCCGCGAGGCCGTGGTTGAAGCTTTGGGCGAAGGTCATGTCCACGGGTTCGCAAAGGCCGATGCTGGGCTGGTGCAGGAAAGCGCCTTCGTCGTCGACGGCGTGGTGGAGGGCGTTGGAGAGGATGCCGGTTTCGAGGCGGGCGATGCGCAGGAGGGCGTTCTGGGCGATGGCGATGCGCTCGACGGCGAAGAGTTCCTGGGAGTTGACGGGCCGGTACACGCGCAGGAGGTCGGCGCGGAGGCAGGCGACCGCGTCGGCGTCTTCGAGGCGGTGGACAGTGAAGGCGTCGGCGGCGAATCCGTGCCTGCGGGAGTTTTGCGCCGCGCGGGCTTTGCCTTCGGCGGTGCGGGGTCCGGTGGAGCGGGCGGCGTTGGCGCGGTTGGCGCGCAGTTGTTTTTCGGAGGGTTGCTTTTTGGAGGTTGGGGAGGTTTTTACGGGCATAGGTCCTCGACCGAGGTGTAGCATGGCGGAGGCCTGCGGGCGGGCACGCGGGCGGATAAGTCGCGTGGAGTGATGGAGATGCGGCGAGGCGAAGTTTGTGAATCGCGGTGTTGCCTATAATTGGGAGCTGTGAAGAGGACGGAATTGCTGCGATTCAACGGAGCGGTCGAGCGGGATCCTGCCATTGATGCGTGGATGAAAGAGCATGCGGGGGAATTGGGAGCCATCGCCTTGCAGTGGTTTGAGGTTATGCGCCAGTGCGGAGACGAAGTGCGGGAGCTTTTGCACGACGGTTGTCCGGTGGCGTGTTTGGGAGATGTGCCTTTCGGCTACGTGAATGTATTCACCGCGCACACCAACGTGGGGTTCTTTCAAGGGGCATCACTGCCGGACCCGTCGCGCTTGTTGCAGGGCACGGGCAAGTGCATGCGGCATGTGAAATTGCGACCGGGAACGGCGGTGAATGGCGCCGCGCTCAACCGGCTGATCGAGACGGCGTACGCGGATATCAAGGCGCGGGTCGAAAACGGGTAGTGCAAGAAACGCTGCCGGGGATCGCCAGAAACCCGCGGCAGGAAGAGCATCGGCAGGAGTGCCGACGCGGCAGGGGTGAGCGCCTGCGCCACAACCCCACGCGGTGCTAGTCGAAAATTGCTCGCAGGTCCATTTCCAGCGGCGGGTTGGCGATCCGGAGGATTTCGCCTTGGAATTCGCGGAGGCCATCGGCTTTGGTCACGGTGTAGGCGCGCTTGAGGCCGGAGTCGAGAACCCAGACCTCAGGAACACCTTCGGCGATGTACTCGTCGCAGCGTTTGCGAACTTCGGAGAAGAGGTCGCGATGAATGATCTCGATGCACAGGAGCGGAGGCGGCGGCGAGGGTTCGGGCAGATTGAATTTCTCGCAGAGGCGGCGCAGGTTTTGGCGCTGTTTGCGTTCTTCGTCCGAACAGAGGCGGGCCTTCTCGAACTCATGATTGCCGATGGCGCGTTCGATTTCCTCCATGAGAAGCTTGATCCGCTTTTGAAGCTGCGCGAGATCCTGGGCGGGCGTCTCAGGCGGGCCTTCCGGGGTTTCGTTGGGTTGATCGGCGGGGTAAACGGCAATGTGGAGGGATCGGTTGACGAGACGCATTTGCTTAATGACCCATGCTCCACCGGGTCTTTCCAGGTCCGCGAGCCAGCGGTCGAGACCGGGGACCGGGGCAGGTTCACCCGGCGCAGGCTGGGCTTCGGATTGGTACACCTGCTGGCGTGCCGACTCCAGGGCGAGGCCCTGTTCGCGGAGCAGTTGCGCGGCAAAGGATTTCTCCTCGCGCAGCAGGCCGAGGAGGAGATGCGCCGTGCCGATGTGTTGGTGATTCATGCGTTGGGCTTCCTCGGCGCCGTAGGCCAGCACGCGCTTGCATTCGTGGCTGAGGGGCAGGTCTACCGAGGTGGCGATTTTTTGGCCCGCCCGGGTGCGCTGCTCGATGGCACCCCGAATGCTTTCGAACTTCGCAGGAGATACCTGGAACTGGTTGGCCAGGGCCTTATCCTCGCGGAACAGGCCGAGCAGGAGATGCTCCGTCTCGATGTAGGGGCAGCCGAACTGGCTGGCCTCATAGCGGGCGAAGAAGATAGTGCGCCGGGCTTTTTCGGTGTAGCGCTCGAACATATCCGCACTTTACTGCAAAACGCCGGCAGCCGTGCGGCTGGCCTTATGCCTGAACAGACGCATGCGCGGAGCGTGGATTAGCGATGAGTTCCTGCGAGGCGTCGATCTTGAGCCACAGCAGGGCGCCAAGGAACAAGAGAGCGGCCATGGGGATGAAGGGTGCGTCGTAGCTCTTGAAGAGCGAGACGATGTAGCCATACGCCACGGAGCCGAGCAGTCCACCGACCTGCGCGGAGGTGTTCATCAGGCCGACGACCGCGCCGGCGTGCTGTTGGCCGATGTCCAGGCAGACGCCAAAAACGCCCGATTGCTGGAAGGTGATGCCGCCGTAGACCAGGGCGAGGAAGACCAGCGTCAGGGTTGGCTGGTGGGTGAGCATGGCTGCGACGGTGAACAGGCCGGCACTCGCGAGTGCCGCGACACCGAGGGCACGGCGGCCGTTTTTCGGGCCGAACTTGCGGACCAGGGCGTCGCTGGCGGCTCCGCCGGTCAGGTTTGTGACGGCAGCCACAACGAAGGGAAGCGCGGAGAGAAGCAGGCTGTCTTCGTGGTATCCGCGACCCTTGACGAGAAAGGTATGGAACCAGGTCTGGAAGAAATTGTAGACGTAGACGTAGCAGAAGGCTGTGCCGAGCAGCGCCAGTCCGCTTTGCGAACGAAGCGCGGCGCGCCACGGGAACGCGTGCCCGGCGGCATGCGATGCAACGGGTGGCTCCGGCGACTGGTACGCGCCGAGTTTTTCCGCCGGGGAATCGCGGAACCAGACATACCAAACGATCGCCCAGACGACGCCGAGCAGGCCAAAGACGAAGAACGATGCGCGCCATCCATAGCGGCTCTGAATCGGTACGACCAACAGGGGCGCGACCGCTCCGCCGATCTGGCTGGCCATGAGGGTCGCGCCGGACATAGTGGCGCGGCGCGCTTGGGGGAACCAGCGGGCGACCACCACCGAGGCTGTCGGGAACGCACCCGCTTCGCCGGCGCCGAAAAGGAACCGGGTGAGGAGAAGCGGTGAGTAGCTCGTGGTGGCGCCGGTCAGCGCAGTGAAAGCGGACCACCAGAGGACGATGCGGGTGAGGACGCGGCGCGGTCCAATGCGGTCCGCCATGGAGCCGGTGGGGATTTCGAAGAGACAGTAGGAAAGGGTGAAGATGCCGGTGACCCAACCCCAACCGATCGGTCCGATGTGGAGGTCCCGCTGCATGCGGGGTCCCGCGACGGAGATGCAGACGCGATCGAGGTAGGTGATGACGAAGAGGAGAACGAGCAGGGCCACGACCCGGGAGCGATGAGTTGTGGCGCCGTGCATGAGGGATTAGTATCGCACGGAGGCTTAGCAGGGGCGGTGGACAGAAAGACACTTGCGTCGAACAGATGCGGCACGAAGAGCGCCGGCAGGAGTGCGCGCGCCACGTCTAGCGGGAGATGCAACGCGTCTGTAGCGGCACGCTTGGGCGGACGGTGACCACCTGAACGGGATGGATCTCCTCGCGCGTTTCGAGAGCGAAACCGAAGCGCTGCGCGAGAGTGGCGAGAACGAGGCGCGCTTCGACGGTTCTGGCGAGAACCGGGTTACAAATGTGAAGAAGCGAGACGCATCCGCCGGCATCGCGTCAGATGGTTTGTTTGGCTATGATGGCTGGAACCGGAGGTGAGATGCACGAGGTTGCGTGGAAGACTTCGCATTCGGTGGATTCGCTCGCCAGTTTGCCGTTTGCGTGGGCGTATATGACGAATGTGGCCAATTGGGACGATCCACCGGCCACCTTCGAACTGGAGGGGACCTTCACGGCAGGGGCTCGCGGAGTGACGCGCATGCCGGGGCAGGAGCCGCGGCACTGGCAACTGGCGCAGGTGAATCCACGCGCGTCGTACGTGCTCGAAGCGGAGCTGGACGGAGCAGTGATGGCCTTCGAGTGGCGCTTCGATACAATTGCCGGCGGGACCAGGCTGACCCAGGAGATCGTGCTCAAGGGCGAGAAGGCTGCCGATTATGTGCCGCAAGTGGCGGCGGCATTTGGCGCCAATCTGGCGGCCGGGATGAACCGGATCGTCGCCGCCATCGAAGAGGCCGAGGCTCGCCCCAGGACCGTCGCCGGGGCGTAGGAAAGCGTTCACAAGGCGGCGCACACGCGCGAGGTTTCCCAGAGGACGGATTCCTGGTCAAACGCTTTGCGGTACTTCTCGATCACCGCGCGGATGGCCTGGCGCGCGGCTTCCGAATCGGGATGCACCAGCAGGAGCACCTTGGTGCGCTCGTGGCCGATTTCGCCGCCGGGACCGCGCCATTGCCCCTCGGCATCCCACACGGTCATGCCGTTGGGGAATCGCGGCGTGACTTCATCGCGAAGGAAGAGTTGCCATTCGAGTTCGCTGACGGATCCTTTGGGGCGTGCGCCACCGAAGTAGAGGGTGGTCCGAAGTTGCGGCACAGCCGAGCCGCAGGTCTGCACAGCCACTGGTTGCGCCGTGGCGACATGCATGGTCAGGCCGCCCAGTATGATTCCGAATGCGAGCGCGCCCGCGCCCATCCAAGCCGGCATTGTCTTCATAATCCCTCCGCGCGGATGAAATGCGAGGGAGTATAGCACGAAAAGCGGAGGCCCACCTGTTCCGGATCGCGGCTCGACAGGATCGCGGCTTGTTCTGGACAGCGACGGAGCGGCGGGATATATTTGCGACATGGCGATCAGCAGGCGGAAATTTGCGCAGCTTACGGGCGCCTCGTTGGCGGCCGCGACGGGCCTCGGCGCGCAGCAGCGGCATCGCACGGCACAGCAGGTGATGGAGCAGATCCACGCCAGCCTGGGCGGAGCGGCGGGGGAGATGCCGTTGGACGGCTTCAAGGCCGGAGACCCCGCGACGGAAGTTTCGGGTGTGGCGACTACGGCGATGGCGACGATGGAGGTGCTGAACCGGGCAAGCCGCGAGAAGACCAACCTGGTGCTCACACTGGAGCCGGTATTTTTCGGGCGGACGGATGGCGCGGCCGCAGGCGGATCGGCGGGCGGAGGGCGCGGGATGGCGGGGGTCAACGCCGACGACCCGGTGTTGGTGGCGAAGAAGGAGTTTATTCAGAAGAACAACTTGGTGGTCTACCGCTTTTCCGAAAGCTGGCGTCGCCGCGATCCCGACCCATTCGCGACCGGTTTGGCGCAGACGATGGGATGGACGAAGTACGCGACGGGCAGCGACGGGCTGCGGTATGAGATTCCGGCTGTGCCAATCGGGGCGCTGGCGGAAAGCCTGGCCACGCGGTTGAAGGCACGGGCGGGCATCCGGGTAGTGGGCGATCCGCAAAGCCGCGTGCGGCGGATCGCGATGCTGCCCGGAGTTTCGGCGCTTGCGGCCACGATGAAGGTGCTGCCGGATTGCGACCTGGTGCTGGCGGGCGAGACACGCGAATGGGAATCGGTGGAATATGCGCAGGACGCGGTGGCGGCGGGTCAGAAGAAAGGCCTGATCATGCTGGGGCGGGTGCTGTCGGAAGAGCCGGGGATGAATGTGTGCGCGGAATGGCTCAAGAAGTTGATGCCGGAGATGCCGGTGCATTGGCTGCCCGCCGGCGATCCCTATTGGAGGCCAAGTTAAATGACCGCCAAAGATGTTCTGGAGTTGATCCAAAAGAATCTCGGATCGCCGTGGAACGAGAATACGTACCGGGACGTGTTTCACGCGGGCGATCCGAACGTGGAGGTGAAGGGCATCGCGACGACGTTCATGGCGACGCTCGACTTGCTGCAGCGCGCCCACGCCGCGGGGATGAACCTGGTGGTGACGCACGAGACCACGTTCTGGAACGACCGGGACGATACCAAGGGAATGGAAGAGGACGCGGTCTACAAGTTCAAAGTCGATTACTGCGCGAAGAACCAGATGGCGGTGCTGCGGCTGCACGACCACGCGCATTCGCACCGGCCCGATTTCATCATGGTGGGGCTGTTGCGCGCGCTGGGTTGGACGAACAGCGCGAGTCCGCAGAACCCGCGGATTTACAGCTTCCCGACGACCACCCTCGGGGAATTGGCGGCCGAGATCCAGCGGAGGACAAAGTCGAAGGCGTTGCGGGTGGTGGGCGATCCGAAAGCTAAGGTGAGCACGGGGACGGCGGGGATGGGATACAGTACGGGGCGTTTCTCGCCGGAGGTGGACGTGGTGATCATCGGCGAGAATCCCGAAACCGGCAACCCGTTTGACGCGACCGAGTATGCGCTGGACGCGGCGTTCTTCGGCAAGAACAAGGGGCAGATTATTCTAGGCCACAATATTTCGGAAGAACCGGGGATGGAAGACGTGGCCAACTGGCTGCGCACGTTCATCAAGGATGTGCCGGTGCAGTTCATCCGGTCGGGGGAGCCGTACTGGTCGCCGGTGGTGCGGGGGTGAGGTTGGACGAGACGCCAGCGACTTAAAGGCGCCCGCAGGAGTGCGTGGGCCCCAGGGCTACGGCTTACTCGGCGCGGATGTCGAGGACGGCGACGGAGTACGGGTCCATGTCCAGGGTGAGGTCCTTGGCGTAATTCAGTGGCCGGCTCGATGGCGCGATGGCATCGGGATGCTCGATGGACGCGGCATCGTTCAGACCAGCACGGACGGTGTGCAGGGTCGCGACAGCCTTCTGAGGAATGCCGGCGCCCTGCAGGCGCACGAGCAGAGCGTTCCGCTCGGCGGCATAGTTGACGGCCTTGATGACGATGCGGCGGCCGTCGGCGCTGCCGGTCGCGATGGCATCGATGGTACCGGGCATCCAGTCTTCCGGCCGCATGGTGGCGATCTGATCGAAAAAGCGTTTGCGGTCGGCAAGGTCGCGGAAGGCGCCGCTGGTGGAGGCGAGATAGCGTTCGGCGTAATGCTCGCGAAATAACTTTTCGACTACGTAGGCCGAGCCTGGAAACCAGGAGACGTGGTCGTGGTAGATGAGCGACGTCCAGGTCGGATCGTCGGTGGTGTTGCGCATGAGCAGGGCCGGGCAGGTCATCGCCAGACCAGGGCTGAGTTCCTCGTACATGATGAGGCTGCCCGCGGTGTGGAGCCCGGAGCGCCAATCGTAAGTGCGTGCGAGGCTCCACTCGAGCACGGCAATTTCGATCCGCGGGTGCGGAGAAGCGCGGATGTAATCACGCAACTCCGTGAGGTAGTCGCGGATGCGCCGTAGCCCGGTCTCGAAGTTATCGGGCTCGTATTCGTAGTTGTGGCAGCCGAGGACGTCGAAGTTCTTTCCGGCGAGGTCGATGAGTTTTTGGCTCCAGACCATGTCGTTGGAGCGCTTCTGACCGCACGCCACGATGCGGGCGTTTGGAGCGATGGTCCGCAACCGGCCACCGAAGAGGTTGACGATTTCGGCGTACTTCTCCGGCGTGAGGCCGTGGTTCATGGGCTCGTTATCGATTTGGAAGTAGCGGACGTTGAAGGGTTCGGGATGGCCGTTGGAGGCGCGTTGGCGGCCCCATTCGGTGGTGGGCGGGTCGTTGAGGTAGTGGACCCAGTCCATGGCGTATTGAAGTTGGCCGGCGTCGGTAGCGGTGGCGGCGAGGACGACGAGAGGCTCGGAGTTGAGCTTGCGGCAGAGACCGAGAAATTCGTCGGTGCCGAAGCCGTAATAATCCGAGTAGCCGCCCCAGATCAGGTTGGGGTGGTAGCGGCGGGAGACGAGCGGGCCGATGCCGTCCTTCCACTTGTAGGTGGATGCGAAGGAACCGCCGGGCCAACGGATAAACGACGGAGCCAGACCGCGCAGGGACTCCAGCAGGTCGGGGCGAAGCATGCCGTCGCGGCGCACGTCTGCGCGCATCATCGAAACAAAATCGAGCAGCAATGTTCCCGTGCCCGTTGCGGCGATTTCGATTGAAGCCTGTTTATCGCGCACCGGACTGGTGAAGGAGTAGGGCACTTCCTGCCAGCCCGAGCCGGTGAGTGCGAGCGGGACGGAAGCAATCGAGTCGCCTTTGGATCCGATGATGCGAAGGGTCAATTGCGGCGAGCCTTGTTCGCGCTGGACCCAGAGCGAGCCGTCATAACCGTGCCCCGCTTCGACGAAGATGCGGCCCTGGCGAATACCGGCCCGGCCGCCTTCCACGTGGAGGCGCACGCTCTTCTGACCGTTCTTGAAGTCGATGGCGGCGAGTTCGACTGTGCCGCGATCGGAAACCGGTTCCCAATACGTTTTGAAGTCGTCGCCTTCGAAGCCGCAGCCGCGAATCTGTTCGGCGAAGAGGCCGTCCTCCACCGAATGGTTGATGTGCTCGAGGAAGTGGCCGTAGATGCGCGCGTCGATGGGATGCGCGGCGCTATCGGTATCGACCAGCAGGACGGCGACTCGCGAATTCCCGGCTGGCGGGGCGGCTTGGGCAAGAAGCGGGCCCGAGGCGGCGACTGACAGAGGCAGGGCGCGGGTGGCCGCCATCGAACTCATCAGGAAGTGACGCCGGTTCATGCGTGAGGTTCCGTTTCGAGTGCCATCAGTATACACCTGCATTAGAATCGAGTGATGTTGTCGCGGCGGATCTTTCTGGCTGGGTCATTGGCGCCGCTGGCGCGGGCCCAGGAAGGGCCACAAATGTTCGGGGATGCGGAGGCGTACGAGCGATTCATGGGGCGGTGGAGCCGGATGGTGGCGCCGCGGCTGGTGGACTTCGCGGCTCTGCCGGAGCAGGGCCGGGTGCTGGATGTCGGGTCGGGTACCGGGGCGCTGGCGTTTGCGATTGCCGAACGCAGAAGCCGGATGCACGTACTGGGGATCGATCCGGCGAAGGAATACATCGCGTACGCCGGCAGCAGGAATTCGTACCAGGATCGGGCGAGCTTCGAAGTGGGCGACGCGCAGCAGCTTCGCTTTGCGGATGCGAGTTTCGATGCCGCGCTGTCGTTGCTGGTGTTCAATTTCATTCCGGATGCGAAGAAGGCTCTGTTGGAGGTTCGCCGGGCAACCAAGCCAGGCGGGGTTGTGTCGGCGGCGGTTTGGGATTATGGCGACGGAATGCGGATGCTGCGGACATTTTGGGACGCGGCGGTCCAGCTTGATCCGGCGGCCGAAAAGCTCGACGAGAAACACATGCCGCTGTGCCGTGCGGGCGAGTTGTCGGGTCTGTGGAAGCAGGGCGGATTGGAGAATGTGCGCGAGGCGCCCCTCGAGATCGAGATGCGCTTCACGTCCTTTGCGGATTATTGGGAGCCGTTTCTGCTCGGGCAGGGACCGGCGGGCGCGTACGTCCGGCAACTCGACCGCGACAAGGCGCAGGCGTTGCGGAGCGAGGTGCGGCGCAGGCTCAATTTGGCGCGAGAAGATGCTGCATTCGTGCTGCCCGCGCGGGTGTGGGCTGTGCGCGGCACGGTCGCGAGGCGCTGAGACTGGTCTCAGGTCCCGACTCAAACAGGGAAACGTCCCTGGCGGGAAGATCTCGGGCGGCAGAAACCTGGGCAGGAAGAGCCTCGGCACGAGTGCCGACCGGCACGCAGGAGTGCGCCACAATACCAACTTATTCGGCAACCACGTAAATGTAGGCGCTGAGGTCGCCTGCGGCGGTGCGCACCTGGGTGACGACGCGGGCGGTAGCCGGGGCCTTCGAATTCATCGAGGCGCGGCCAGTGAGACGGCAGGTCTGACGACTCGAAGAGGTAGACCTCGACGGGAGGGCCGGAGGGGTCGAGGACCAATCCGCGAAAGCCGATCGTGGTGCCCCAGCCGGCGTCGATGAGGTTGCCGCGCACGGTGCCACGCTGCCATGTGCCGTTGAGTGCGGCGAGTTGATGGTGGTTGACGCGCCCGGGCGCGAGAGAGCCGTAGCTGGCGAGACGTGTTTCTGCTGGGTCGTCGGAAGGTGGCATGGGACTGTCCTGCAGAGTAGTGTAGCGGGGAATCAGTAATGCGGCAGCGGCTGCCGGTTCAGTGCGGCGCGGATGAGCATGGCGGCATAGGCCTTGTCGAGGGCGGCGGGGGTTCGGAAGTCCATTCCACGGCGCCACGTGGCAGGCGCTTCGGGATGGACGCCCGAGAGAATCACCCATCCGCTGCCGACGGCGCCCTCGACAACGGCGGGCGTGCCATCGGGATAGCGGGCGACGATGTCACCCCAGCCGGACAACTGCGGGCCGTCTTCCCAGTACTGGTCGAGTGTTTTTCCCGCGGCGTCGGTGATGGCCACGGCGGCCTTGCGGATGCCTCGATTCTCCGCGGCGTAGAATCCGAAGCGGGCGCCGGACGTGAGGTTCAGACCGTTATAAGGCGAGTTGCCGGCGAAGAAAGCTCCGGCGCAGATGCCGAGATAATTCAGGCCTTGCCGGGTGGCGGTACGAATCGCCGCGACGGCATCGGGAGTCAGGCTGTTGCCGATTCGGATAAAGTCACCGCCGGGGATGATCAGCAGGCGATAGGTGCGGAGTTGCGAGTCGGTCAGTCGGTTCAACTGCCAGGAGCTGGCGGTGGCATAGGTGAGGTGCTCGCTCGCCATGATGCCGCGGAGGGCTTCGACATCGCCCGGGGAGGTGCCGGCGCCGGTGAACAGAAGAATCGGCGCAGTGGCGGGTGCGCAAGACGCCAAGCCGCACGCCAGCAGGCAAAGGGTCGAATAAGAGAGATGCTTCACAAGGGCGATCCAGGCAATTGTACCTGGAGGCGGCGACCGGGGTCGCGAATGTGCGTCGGCGCTCATCGGCAGAATTCGTGCAGCATCCAAACGCACGCCCCTGCCGGACGCGCAAAGGAACACGTTGATGAGAGAATGCTTTCGCCGCTTCGCGCAACGCTCGGCAGACCTGGTCGGCTCGCCGGCGGCGTTTGTGGCGGGCGTTGTCGTAATTGCGGTGTGGGCCGCCACGGGCCCGTATTTCCACTTTTCCGACACGTGGCAACTGATCGTCAACACCGGCACCACGGTGATAACGTTCCTGATGGTGTTCGTGATTCAGAGTACCCAGAACCGTGACGCTAAAGCGATGCACTTGAAGCTGGATGAGCTGATCCGGGCGGTGAGCGCGGCGCGCACGCGGCTGGTGCATCTGGAGGATCTGACGGACGAGGAACTATCGAGCCTGGAGAAGGAGTTTCAGAAGCTGCACGAGAAGTTGCAGAAGAGGCCGGTGTGAGGGTTGGGGCGGCAGCAGGTCTCGACAGGAGCGGCAGGCAGCCCGGGACGGGGCGTCTCCGGGCGAAGGAAACCCAGCGTCAAAAGGAGCTTCGGCAAGATTGCCGACGCGGCACGGAGGAGTGGGTGCGCCTTAACAAATCCACACTACGCCCGGGAGCGGCGGCGTTTGGCGCGCGGGTGCCTCGGCAGGGGGGCGCTCTTCCATCTTGGGCGGGCGGCGGGCGATGGCGATGCTCTTTTTGAGCGCCTCCAAAATATCGATTGGCGGCGCGGCTTGCGGCTCTTCGGCCGGACGGCTGCCGGCGACGGCGGTGCGGGCGCGTTCGTGGATGAGGGCGCGCAGGCGCTCCTCGAAGGGGTCTTTGAGGCGGGCGGGGTCGAACGTGGCGGCCAGGGTCTTCACGAACAGCGTGGCGAGATCGAGTTCCTTCTGAGTGACCAGGGCGCGATCGGCGCCGAATTCCTCTTCGGAGCGCACTTCGTTGGCGTAGAAGAGCGTGTGCAGGACGAGTCCGCGGCGACCGGGGCGAATGACCGTAGCGTGTTCGCGGCCGTGCATGGCGAGCGTTCCGACGGCTGCGTAGCCGGTCTCGGAGAGCGCTTCGAAGAGGAACGCATAGGGCTTTTCCGCCGCCGCGATCGGGAGCGGCGTAGTAGGACGTATCGAAGTAGCTCGGGTCGATTTCCTGGATGCGGACAAACTCGGCGATGGTCAATTCGGTGGAGGTCTGCGGGCGCAGCGCAGCCAGTTCAGACGGCTCGAAGGTGACATAGCGGTCCTTCTCGACCGCGTAGCCTTTGAGGAGCTGAGCCTTGGGCAGCGGTGCTTCCGCGGACTCGCCGACGGTCACCTGATGCACGCGGGCGATGGTTTCGGGCGGAGGCTCGGGAGCGGGCGTGAGCGCCGGGGCAGCGGCGCGGGGCGCGGGGGTTTCGGGCTCTTCGATTTCGTCGGGCGGCTCGACGGGCGGCTCGGTATTCCCGCCGGCGGCGGACCGGCGGTAGACGTGATGAAAGCGGATGCGTTCGCGGCGGGCGGCTTTATACAGCCGCATGGGGATGGAGATCATCCCGAAGGCCAGGCGTCCTCGCCATAAATTCTTCCAGGGCCAATAACCGCTTGGCCAGCAATGGGTGGGTGCTGAAGAACTCACTCGCCTTTGTCGCCAGGCCGCCGTTCTGGGCCTGCTTCACGAACTCTTCTACATTCAGGCGGTCAAACAACTCCGGACCGATAACGAGGCGGGCAAGGGCTCTTTGGCTGGCGCCCAGATCCTTACAAGCGATGAGGCCACCACGATCGGCCGTGTACTCAGCCTGGCGCGACCACCAACGGAAGAAGAGAGGCAAGACATAATTCAGGACCGGAATTCGCTCCAGGATGGGGTTCCTTGCGGCTACCGTCAACCACAGGACATGGGAGCATTTTATGTGGGTGAATTCGTGCCCGATAATGAACTGTAGTTCTTTGGGAGCCCTGGCGAGTGCATGCACCGTTCCGGAATTCAGGACCACGCAGGAAGACCGCAGGGAGCCAAGCGCGAAGGCATTCATTGTAGGGGAGTGCTGAATGAATAAATCCGGTTTCCTGATACCAAGCCGGTCCGCGGCGCTCTGCGCCAGCCCATCGATCTCCGGGAAGCTTCGCGGATTCACAGCAACGGCAGACCCCTTAATGGCTCCCTGCTGATAGATGACGTAGAGGAACAATCCGAGAGATATAACCAGCAGTGGGATGGCATCGGTCGCAAGATCGGACACCAGCCACGAAACCGCAAGCAAGGCCAATCCTACTGACAAGGCCGTGCTTTCGCCGGGGGACCGGAGGGCTTCGGCACTAATTACGTGAGGCTCTTCTTTCGGAGCGGCGCCTGCAGTGGAGGTGGCGCGAGTTTCAAAACCACACTGGACGCAGTACGCATCCGTGCCATCCCGGAAGAGTTTTCCACATCTGCAATAGGGCACCGATTTGTTCCCTCAGTCGGGACGAATTGGGCGTTGGCCACCAGCAGAATAGCATGGTTACAGAGAACGGCCTCGCGCATTCACTAGTCACTAAGGTTTACGGAATCGTTGCATCTGCCCAAGCCGCATCAAGTGAGCCGGATCCGGATGCGACTCGCCGGCCGGACTTAGCCGCGCTTGTCGAGAGCTTCGCGGACCTTGCGGGCGAGTTGCTGCATAGAGAAAGGTTTTGACAGAAAGGCGGCGCGGGGGAGGTTGAGTTCTTTTTGGGTTTGGCCGGCGTAACCGGAAACGAAGATGACGCGGAGGCGGGGGTTGGACTGGCGGAGTTGGCGGGCGAGTTCACGGCCGTCGATGCGGGGCATGATGAGGTCGCTGAGGAGCAGGTGGATGGGGCCGGTGTGGGCGCGGGCGAGTTCGAGGGCGTCGGCGCCATCTGAGGCGAGCAGAACCTGGTAGCCGAGGTCCTTGAGGTGGGCCGCGACCATTTTACGGACCCACACTTCGTCTTCGGCGAGCAGGATGGTTTCGTGCCCGGTGGGGGAATCCTGGGCGGCCGGTTCGGTGCGGGCGGACTCCTGGCCGTCGGCGCAGGGCAGATAGATGCGGAAGGTGCTGCCGCGGCCGACCTGGCTTTCGACCTGGATGTGTCCGCCGCTCTGGCGGACGATGCCGTAGACGGTGGCGAGTCCGAGTCCGGTGCCTTCGCCGCGGCGTTTGGTGGTGAAGAACGGCTCGAAGATGCGGGCCTGGGTGCCGGAATCCATGCCGTGTCCGGTGTCGGAGACGGAGATGAGGAGGTAGCGGCCGGGGTCGATGCCGGCGGCGGCGCTGGGGATTTCGACGGCGGCGGTGGCGATGGTGAGGTCGCCGCCCGAAGGCATGGCGTCCTGAGCGTTGACGGCGAGGTTGAGGAGGACCTGCTCGATCTGGCTGGGATCGGCGCGGACCATGCCGAGACCGGCTTCCGAAACAAATTTGAGATTAATGTTTTCGCGGATGAGGCGGCCGAGCATACCCATGAGGCGCTCGATCAAAGAGTTGATGTCGATGATTTTGCTTTGCAGGACCTGGCCGCGGCTGAAGGCCAGCAACTGACGCGTGAGCGAGGCTGCGCGCTGGGAGGCTTCGCGGGCGTCCTCGAGGCGGGCGCGGATGGGGTCGTCGATGGGATCGGCGAGCACCAATTCGATCTGGCCGCTGATGACGGTGAGGAGGTTGTTGAAATCGTGGGCGATGCCGCCGGCGAGTTGTCCGACGGCTTGCATTTTTTCGGCTTGGATCAGGCGGGCTTCGAGCAGTTTGCGCTCGGTGATGTTTTCGGCGAGCAGGTCGAGGCAGAGCACCTGGCCGGAAGGGTCGCGGACGGCGCGTCCGCCGACGCGGACCTGGATGGGGCTGCCGTCGCGGCTGAGCCAGGTGGTTTCCAGGCCTTGCACGGTGCTGCCCTGGATCAGCCGGTCGCGGAGGTCTTCGAAGTCCATGGCGGAACCGAAGATGAGGGGCAGGTCGCGCTCGAGGAGGTCGGTTTCGGCCTGGGGCGGGTAGCCGAGAATATTCATCATGAAGCGGTTGACCTGGAGGAGTTGGCCGCTGACGGTGGCGCGGCAGATGGCGTAGGGCGCTTCCTCGATAAGGAGGCGATAGCTTTGCTCGGAGAGGCGCAGGGCGCGCTGGGCGACTGCGCGGAAGGAGCCTTCGAGGGCCACGCCCATCACGCCGGTGATGGAGCCGGAGGAGTCGCGGAGGGGCTCGATGTGAGCTTCCATCTGGTGGCCGAGAATGGCGAGTTGGAACGAGCAGGGCTCGCCGCTGAGGGCGAGGCGGTGGGCTTCGGCGGGCAGGCGGCCGTGGTCGACGGAGAGGAAGAGGTCGCCGATGGCTTTGCCGGTGTAGTCGGCGGGGGAGATGCCGAGGCAACGGATCGCGGCGCCGGTAAGCGAAGTGAAGCGGGCGTCGAGGCCGGCGGTCCAGAGAATAGCCGCGACTTTCTGGAGAAGCGGCAGGAGTGCGTTGAGGGGGGACGCATCCATTGTCTTTAAGCTAACAGGTTTGGGGCGGTGCGGGGGAGCGGAGGAGGCTTGACGGAGAGGCGCGGAGGAAGATGCGGAGAGGACATCTTCAATTGGTTTGCTCCGCTGCGTTCTTCCGCGTCTCTTCGCCTCCGCGTCAAATCGCAGGGATCTCTGAAGAAAGGCAAAACGAGGCCGTGCTACGCGCGCTCAGCGGACTTGGTCTTCGACTTCACGGAGCCAGTCGGGACGTTTCAAGACGTCGCGGGGACGGCTGCCGTCGGGCGGGCCGATGATGCCGTCGCGCTGCATCATGTCGAGGATGCGGGCGGCGCGGCCGTAGCCGAGGCGGAGGTGGCGTTGGAGCGTGGAGGTGGAGGCTTTGCCCATCTGGAGAACGAGGCGGACGGCGTCCTCGTACATGGGGTCCTGCTCGCCGGAGACAGGCTCGTCTTCCTCGGCGCCTTCTTCGCTGGGCGGCGCGATGAGGAAGGACTGATCGTACTCGGGGGCGGCCTGCTCCTTCCAGAAATCGACCACGCGATTGATTTCGGTTTCGGTGACGAAGGCTCCGTGGACGCGGGTGAGGCGCGAGGAACCGGGCGGGCGGAAGAGCATGTCG
>Ga0335085_10005365_pt1 | contig 20611 bp, 13 predicted proteins | sample Lox_Sample_45_FD_206712 | JGI IMG/M metagenome (GOLD analysis project Ga0335085, IMG submission 206712) | Soil microbial communities from Loxahatchee National Wildlife Refuge, Florida, United States - Lox_Sample_4.5 | ecosystem: Environmental > Terrestrial > Soil > Wetlands | place: USA...
ATCTCACTGTCTCATTGCCTCCCTGTGAAATGTTATTTGTGCTCCGCACCGAAAATTCGAACTCCGTGGCCTCCGTGCCTCCGTGGTGAACCGGCTCCCACGGCGTCCATGGCCTTCGTAATTTCACCATCGTCGCGCAGTTTGTCTTGACTCGATGGCAAGCAATCGGGGTTATGGTGTTCCTGGTGTTCTGTTGCGGGCTGGTGCATGCGCGCGTATTGCGTAGCGGCGGCCGCGGGTATCGCGGCGCTATCGATATGTCCTCAGACACGGGCGGCGTCGCTCGAGATCGTGCGCGACCATATCACATATGATGTGAGCGCCGACGGCAGCTATGTCGAGCGGCAGGAGAAGGTGTTTCGCATCCTGTCTCCGCAAGGTCTCGAAGCCTTGCATCAAATGACGGTGTCCTACACCGAGGGCTACCAGGACGCGAACATCGAGGAAGCCTACACGCTTAAGCGCGACGGGCAGCGCATCGAGGTTCCGCAAAGCCGCATGTTCGTGGGTTATGGGCTGACGGCCCAGCCCGGCTTTCACGACGAAAAGACGAAAGTCGCCGTCTTTCAGGACGCTGAGGTCGGCGATGAAGTCGGCTATGTCACCGTTTTCAGGCAGACGAAGCCCTGGTACGCCGGACAGTTCTTCACGAGCTTCACGCTCGACCCCGACGTGCCCCTGCACGATTTTCTCGTGACGTTCACCGCACCGTCCTCGCTTGCGCTGCTTCTGGACGCGCAAGGCCTGTCCGGCGGGGAGCCTGCAAAAACCGGCACAAACAACACCTGGTCGTTCGCCTACGACAGCGCCAAAAACGCCGATGCGTATCTCGTCGCCAGCACGTTCGAGAATTTTGCCGCCGTCGCACGGGCCTACGAGAACGGCGCGCGCGACAAGAGGGCCGTCACGCCGGAAATCAAGGCGCTGGCCGACAAGCTTGCGGCCGGCGCCGGCGACCGGCGCGAAGCCGCGCGCAGGCTCTATGGATGGGTTGCGGACAGCATCAAGTATGTTGCCGTCGTGCAGGGCGCCGGCGCCCTGGTGCCGCATTTCGCCGCCGACGTGCTGCACAACGGATACGGCGACTGCAAGGATCACGTGACGCTGCTCGCAGCGCTGCTGTCCGCCGAAGGCATTCCCAGCTCGGCCGCGCTGATCGATCTCGCGCCGAATTACCGGCTGCCGAGCGTGGCGTCGCCGGAACAATTCGACCACGTGATCACATATCTCCCGGAGTTTTCTCTTTTCCTCGATTCGACGGCTAATCTGGTGCCGTTCGGTTTGCTGCCGCGCGACGATCTCGACAAGCCCGTGCTGATCACCGCCGCCGGGAAATTGGGCCGCACGCCATCGGATTCCGTCAAGACATCGACGCTGGCGATGACGTCCGACATCCGCATCGATGCCGACGGAAGCGCACAGGGCGACATGCGATTTGCCGCGACGGGGTCGCTGGCCGTCGACATGCACGAGACGCTTGGCGGCGGCGGGCCGCAAGTCGACATCGCCGCAACCGGCGTTTCGACTCCCGGACTCTTGCAGGGGACATTGACGCAATCCGGCTCCGGCGCCGCGAAGGACCCCTACACGGGCATGGCGCACTACCGGCTCGAGAATGCCGCCGGTTTCGACGGTCCGGGCGCGGTGTCGTTCGAGATGGGATTCCGGCCGAAATCGTTGGCCGCCCTGCTCGACGCAGGCCTTCCCGAGCGGCAGGACGCCTATGTGTGTTCGTCCTTCTCGGCCCGCGACGAGACGACCATCACGTTGCCACCGAACATGGCGGTTGCCGCCATTCCTCCGCCGGCAGACATCACGGTGGAAGGCGAAGCGCTCACCGCGCGCTACGAAAAGGTCTCCGACAACACCGTCAAGGCGACAGTGTCGCTCAGCGCGCAGCACCCGCACATGCTGTGCTCCGCCGACTACTATAATCGCGTGCGTGCCGGCCTGAACCGGATGGCCCGCCTCATGAAGGCGCAGATCGTCTACGTGCCCCGCAATGCGCAGATATCGCTGCTCACGCAGCGGTGAAGTAATGTGATGCAAGGTGATGTAAGGTGATGCAAGGTGTCTTCGTCCCCTGTTCGCGACAGCGAATGGGGGGAGGTGTCTCGCAGCGCGGAAGCGCTGCGAGACGGAGGGGGCTTCGCGATCTTTGTTCCTCGCCGCGGTAGGACGAGATGCGAGGCATTCCCCCTCCGTCTCGCTTCGCTCGACATATAACGGCGGGTTTGCCGGGTGGTTGCCGAGAGTCGATGAGATCGCGCGTTGAACCCGTCACGATCCATTCCGCTGACCTTGGCCCCAAAGTCTTATCCCGTTATGAATTGATTCCGGCGGCTGGTTTCCGTGCGGTTGTTTGGCGCAATGGGCTCGATCAGGTCGACGCAGGTGACCAGAGACCGGTTGTAATCCCGGCGAAATCCGTTAGTGATTTTTCGTGACTCGTAGCTCACTGATGGCCGAGGGCCGTTTTACCGACGAGCAAAAATGCCTGCTGGTAGCGCCGCCGTCGGCAGCCTCGGCAAGAATGCTGTTGATGCTGGCGCGCGGCTTGTGGCGCGCTGGCCGGACGCCGGAGTTCGCCGAATGCCTCCGCCGACGCGCCTCGATGCCTCACGCCCCGTGCGCCGCGAGATAATGCTCCAGCCAGTGGATGTTGTAGTCGCCGTTGATGATGTCGCGTTCCTGCACGAGCTTCTGGAACAGCGGAATGGTCGTCTCGATGCCGGCGACGACGAGCTCGTCAAGCGCGCGGCGCAGGCGCATCAGGCACTCGTTGCGGTTTCGTCCGTGTACGACGAGCTTGCCGGCCAGGCTGTCGTAGTAGGGCGGAATGCGATAGCCGGTGTACATGGCGGAATCGAATCTGACGCCGAGCCCGCCCGGCGCGTGGAACTGCGTGATGGTTCCGGGCGACGGCTGGAACGTGAACGGATTTTCCGCATTGATGCGGCACTCGATGGCGTGGCCTGCAAAAGCCACGTCGGCCTGCTCGAACTCGATGGGGCTTCCCGCCGCAATCCGGATCTGCTCGCGGACGATGTCGAGGCCGGTGATACCTTCCGTCACCGGATGCTCGACCTGAAGCCGCGTGTTCATCTCGATGAAGAAGAAGCGGCCGTCCTCATAAAGGAATTCCACGGTGCCGGCGCCGAGATAGCCGAGCTTGGCCAGAGCGCGGGTGACCACGCTGCCGATCTCGTCGCGCTGGGCGGTGTTGAGGGCCGGCGAGGGCGCCTCCTCCCAGACCTTCTGATGGCGGCGCTGCAGCGAGCAATCGCGTTCGCCCAGGTGCAGGACCTTGCCGGCCGAGTCGGCCAGGACCTGGACCTCGATGTGGCGCGGCCGCTCGAGATATTTCTCGATGTAGACAGCGTCATCACCAAAGGCCGTCTTGGCCTCGGCCCGGGCGGTGGTCAGCGCCAGCTGCAGATCCTCCGGCGTGCGCGCGACCTTCATGCCGCGGCCGCCGCCGCCCGCGGCGGCCTTCACCAGCACCGGAAAACCGATGCCCTTGGCAATCGCCATCGCGTCGGCGTCGCCGCCGACGGCTCCGTCGGAGCCCGGCACCGTCGGGATGCCCACGTCCTTGACGGCCTGCTTGGCGGCGATCTTGTCGCCCATGAGGCGGATATGTTCGGGCCTCGGACCGATGAAGGTGATGCCGTGCTCGCCGACGATCTCGGCAAACCGCGCATTCTCCGAAAGAAAGCCGTATCCTGGATGGATGGCTTCGGCGCCGGTGATCTCGCAGGCGGCAATGATCTGCGGAATATTGAGATAGCTTTGCGCGCTGGGCGGCGGTCCGATGCACACGCTCTCGTCGGCGAGACGCACATGCATGGCATCGGCATCGGCCGTTGAGTGCACGGCAACCGTAGCGATGCCCATCTCCTTGCAGGCGCGGTTGATACGCAGCGCAATCTCGCCGCGATTGGCGATGAGGACTTTATCGAACATTCTCGCTCACAACAGGGAAGTCGCGAGTGGTGAGTGGTGAGTAGTCAGTGGTGAGATGGTAATCCGTTGTGTCCCTTGCACCACCGACCACTCACTACTCACGACCTCACCGCTCACGAGAGAATCAGCAGCGTCTGGCCGAATTCGACCGGCTGGGCATCGTTGACGCAGATTTCGCTCACCGTGCCCGATTTCGGCGCCACGATCGGGTTCATCGTCTTCATGGCTTCGACAATGAGAAGCGGATCGCCCTCCTTGACCGTATCGCCCACCTTTACGAACGGCGGCTTGCCCGGCTCGGGCGCCACGTACACCGTGCCCACCATGGGCGAGGTGACCGGCGTCCCGGAAACGGCGTCGCGTTTCGCCGGCCGCGTATCCGCCGCGGGCATGTCGCTGCGCACCGGTTCGGACATCACGGGAACACCGGCATCGGCGCGCACCAGCGAGGTCGCCACCAGCTGCCTGGCAACGCGCAGCCGCTGGCCGTTCTGCTCGACCTCGATTTCGGTCAGGCCGGTTTCCGCGAGCAGCTCGGCGAGCTCCCGGATTGCGGCGGTATCGACGGTGAATTTGGATTTGGGTTTCATTTCGTTCGTAATGCGCGCACCCAACTGTTTGACACCCTTGAAGCTCATCCTGCCTTCGCCTTGAGAAGCGCCGCGACCGCGTCCACGGCCAGCAGATAGCCGGTTGCGCCCAGTCCGCAGATAATCCCGCTCGCGGCCTCGCTGACGTAGGAATGTTTCCGGTACGACTCGCGAGCGTAGGGGTTGGATAGATGCACCTCAATCAGCGGAATGTCGAGCGCGCGGGCGGCATCCAGCAGCGACACGGAGGTATGGCTCAAGCCGCCGGCATTGAGGATGACAGCTGCAGCCGCCGTCCGCGCCTCCTGGACCCAGCCGATCAGCTCGCCCTCGTGGTTGGTCTGCCGGCAGGAGAGGCCAAGCCCGTGCTCCCCGGCACGCTGGGTGGCCATCGCCGCGATATCGGCGAGCGTCGCGCGCCCATAAATCTCCGGCTCCCGCTGGCCTAAAAGATTGAGGTTGGGCCCATTGAGGACATATATCGGCTTGGCGCCGTCCCCACGCTTGGCAACATTCCCGGCCACGAGGCCCCCGCTCAATATCGACTCGGGTGGCTTTATACTGACCGCGGCGCGGCGACGGAAACGGTAAAGGTATAGTCATGACCATGCAGATCACGATCAACGGGGAAAGCCGCCCGCTGGATGCCCCGGTCAACCTGGCCCAGCTGCTCGGCACCCTGGGGCTCGATGCGCGCAAGATCGCCGTCGAGCGCAACCTGGAGATCGTGCCCAAGTCGCAATATGGCCAGGTTCTGGTGCAGGGCGGCGACCGGCTCGAAATCGTGCACTTCATCGGCGGCGGCAACGCCCCGCTGGCGGCCCGTCCCGCCGACAAGCCGCTGACCATCGCCGGCAAGACCTACCGCTCGCGCCTGATCATCGGCACCGGAAAATACAAGAGCTATGCGGAGAACGCGGCTGCGCTCGAGGCTGCGGGCGCGGAGATCGTCACGGTGGCCGTCCGCCGCGTCAATCTCACCAATCCCGACGAACCGCGGCTCGTCGATTTCATCGACCCGAAGAAGGTGACGTATCTGCCGAACACGGCCGGCTGCTATACCGGCGAGGAAGCCGTGCGCACGCTCAGGCTGGCGCGGGAAGCCGGCGGCTGGACACTGGTGAAGCTCGAAGTGCTCGGCGACCGCAAGACGCTTTATCCAGATGTGATCGAAACGCTACGCGCCACCGAGTTGCTGGTGAAGGAAGGTTTTCAGGTGATGGTCTATTGCAGCGACGATCCCCTGATGGCCAAGCGGCTGGAAGAGGCGGGCGCCTCGGCGATCATGCCGCTGGCGGCGCCGATCGGCTCGGGGCTCGGGGTGCAGAATCCGGTCAACATCCGCTTGATCATCGAAGAGGCGAAGGTGCCGGTGATCGTCGATGCGGGCGTGGGCACCGCGTCCGATGCCGCCGTTGCGATGGAGCTCGGCTGCGATGCGGTGCTGATGAACACGGCGATCGCCGAAGCGAAAGACCCGGTAATGATGGCGCGCGCCATGCGTCACGCGGTGGAGGCGGGCAGGCTCGCCTATCTCGCCGGCCGCATGCCCAAGAAGCGCTACGCCGATCCCTCGAGCCCACTGGCGGGATTGATCTGATACTGGGAGCGCGCGCATCCCTGCGCGTCACTATCCATGACGCCCAAGGATGGGCGCGCTCCCAGTCACCCCTTCGTCAGCTGCTGCAGCGTCGCGTCGTCGAGCGCGCCTTCGCGCATCCGGCCGTCGACGATGAACGCCGGCGTGCCGTCGATGCCTACCGCTTCGGCCAGGTTGTGGGACGCGGCAATCGCATAATCCACATCCGGCGATCGCATGTCGGCCTTCAGCCTGGCGACATCGAGCCCCACCTTCTGCGCGTCGGCGTAGACGGTGTTTTCATCGACGATGTTCTGCTCGCTCATCAACGCGAAATGGAAGGCGAGATATTTGTCGGGCTGCTGCTTGCGCGCGGCCAGCGCCGCGCGCGCCGCGATCGTGGATTGCGCACCCTTGATGGGAAATTCGATGAACGCGAAGCGCACATTGCCATGGGCTTCGAAAAGCTTGCGCACGGTGGGCGCCGACGCACGGCAATACGGACAATTGTAATCGAAGAACTCGATCACCGTCGTGCGCGCGTTCGCCGGCCCCGCGACGAACGCCAGTCTGGGATCGAAGAAACGCTTCAGGCCGATCTTGTCCACCGCGGTCTGCCGTGCGGCATCCTCAGACGCATCCTGCTGCTCCTGCAGCTTGTTCTGCGCTTCGACGAGAATTTCCGGATGGGCGATGATGTAATCGTGGATGGCTGCTCCGCCGGTTGCGGGAAGCCAGCCGATGTGAGCCGCGCCGAGTGCTGCAGCCAACGTCACGGCGGCGCCGATAAGGCCGCCCATGGCGCCGGTCTTCAAGGCTTGTGTCATGGCTTGTTCCGTTAATCGTGGCGATTCGAATCGGGCCCGGCGACGACCATGATGTCGCCCGCGCGCTGCCAGTCGGGTGAGCCTTTCGGCAGCCTGCGTTGCGCCAGCGTCGCGAAGTGCGCCGCCGTCTTCATGGCGCCGACCGTGTAATAGCGTTCGGCGGTCGACAGATCCGCCATCGGCTGATTGCCGAGCTGGCTGTAGGCTTGCGCAGCTTCGAACCAGGCGAACGTGTTGTCGTTCTCCTGCTGCAGCGCGACTTTGAGATTGTCTAACGCGGGTGTCGCCAGCTGCGGCTTTTCCGTCGCAAGCTGGGCCGCCGCGAGGCTCACCCGCAACAACGGCGCATCGGGCAGGAGATCGACCGACTTCTGATAGGGCGGAACGCCCTTCTCCGGCAGGCTCATCTCGACATAGATCTGGCCGAGCAATTCCCAGAAGTAGGGATTCTTCGGCTCTTCCTGAACCAGCGTATTGATCTCCTCCACGGCCTTCTGCATGTCCGGCTGGCGGAAATACGCCACCGCGCGCGCATAGCGCGCTTCCTCGCTGGTGTCGGACGTGGGGTAGCGGTTCAGCACCGTGTCGACCGGATCGAGAAATCCCGCAAGCTTTGCCTGGAGCATGTGAAACTCATGCACCGCTTCCGGACTGTCGGGAACGTCCCTGTACGGCGAAGCCTCGACTTCCCGCTGCATCAGATCGATGCGATCGCGGTCGGCCGGATGGTCCGAAATCAGGGGCGCATTGTAACGCGCCGACATTGCAGCCTCGTCGGCCATGCGCTCGAACACGTTCAACATGCCGCGCCCGGACTGATGCGTGGCGAGCAGGAATTTCTGTCCGCGCTGGTCGGCAGTCGCTTCCTGCGTGCGGCTGAAGGCCAGGAATTGCGATTGGGCTGCCTGCTCGCCGACGCCCATGATGGCCATGCCCGCGTCTCCGGCACCGGCGATCATCGCTGCGACGCCCGCCGCCATGCCGATCAGCATGGGAACGCTCGCCTTGGACACCGCACCCGAATCGCGCGTCAGGTCGCCGCCCGCGATATGGCCGGTTTCGTGCGCCAGAACGCCGGTCACTTCGTTGGGCGTCTTCAGCTGCAGCAGCAGACCGGTGTTGACGAAGATGTCGGTGGTTTCGCTCGCGGCCGGGCCGTGCATCGCAAAGGCGTTGAGCGTCGGATCGTTCACCAGATAGATGCGGATGAGGTGCGGATCGAGGCCGGCGACGCGCAGGATCGGGTCCTCGTAGGTGTGCAGCACGCGCTCGATTTCCGTGTCCCTGACGAGATCGATCGACTGCGCGGCGACCGGTTCGACGCCTATGCACAGGACCGACAGCAAGCCCACGCCAAGCCCGGTTGCGCGCCACATGGCCGCGCGGGCCTCGGCGCGTAAAGGGTTGCAAATCTTCAAGGTTTGGACTCTCCTCATACTCGCGGAGCCCCTCGCGGCGCCGGACGGTAGGTGTGCGGCTGCTTGGCGTCAACGTAGGGGGCGCCCGCCGCTGGTTGGAATCTTCCCGAACCCATTCTAGGACATTGATCCCCCGATGTATCGCTTACTTGTGCTGGCCGGGCTAGCCCAGGCGTTGCTTCTTGCGGGTTGCTCGTGGATCGGCAGCGCGAGCCGGGACGTGATCGGCAGCACGACCGACGCGGCGCCGCCCGCCGGCTATGTGGTGGGCGACGAGCCTTATGCCGTGCGCGCCGGCGCGGAGGTGCTTGCGACAGGCGGCAATGCGGTCGACGCGGTGACCGCCGTGTTCTTTGCCCTGTCGGTCACTTACCCGGTTGCGGCCGGTCTGGGCGGCGGAGGGCTTTGCATCGTGCGCAATGCTCAGGACAACCAGACGGACGAGATCGATTTTCCTGCCCGCGACGCGGCACAGGGTGGCGCCTACGCAGTCCCGGGCGCGGTCAACGGCTTTGCCGTCATGCAGTCCCGCTACGGCAAGCTTCCCTGGCAGCGCGACGTGGCGGCGGGCGAGGGGCTCGCGGCGACCGGATTTCCGATCTCGCACGCACTGGCCGGCCGGCTGGCGGAGAACCAGAATCAGATACGCCTGGATGCCGGGCTTGCAGCGGAGTTCATCGACGAGACCGGACAGGTGCGGACAGAAGGTACGAGCGTCAACAATCCTGCGCTTGCCCAGACCCTGGCAGCGGTCCGGCAAAAGGGGCCCGGCGGATCCTACGATGGGAGTATCGCAACCAAGCTCGTTGCGTATTCCAGCTCGGAAGGCGGCACCATCTCGCTTGCTGATCTCAAGGCGTACGCCGCCGCGCGGAGCGATCCCGCCACGATGTCGATCGGCAGCCAGACCGTGTTCCTGCCGTCGCGCAACGTCGGTGCGGGTGCGTTCGTCGCGGCGCTGTTGTCACGTCTGGTTGATGCGCAAGGCAACGTCTCGGCCGGAGACGATCTCGCCGCCGCCGTAGCGTCGTCGACAAAGGGCGCCATGGATGAACTTCACTATGCCAGCCTGCCGCGCGACCTGGGTGCAACCGGCTTTGCCGCGACCGACGCGCGCGGCGGGGCCGTGGCTTGTGCGGTCAGCATGAACGGCCCGTTCGGTTCCGGCCATACGGCAGTGGATACGGGCGTGACTCTGGCACGCGCGCCGGCATCGGGAGACGCGGCCCTTGCATCGAAATTTCTCACGCCCGCTGTTGCCGAGAGTGCCGGCACGCTGTCGCTGGCCGGCGCCGGTGCCGGCGGCCCCAACGGATCGGCCGCGTTGGCTCTCGCCATTCTCAAGCTCGCGCGCGGTATCGACATCGGTGAGCCGGGTCAGATTCACTCGACGGGAATTGCGCCGTACGACACCGTCAACGTGATCGCTTGCCAGAACGGAAAATGTGTCGCCGTTCCCGACCCGGGCGCGAGCGGCCTGGGGTTGGCGGCACAATAACCGGAGCGCAAGCCTGCGAGCGCGCATGCGGCTCGAAGGCCCGCGGTCCCAGCGCGTGCTATTCCTGCTCGCGCGATTTGAACGGACGTTGCCACCAGCCTTTGCGAGGTGGTTGCGCCGGTTCCCTTTCTTCACTCGCGACCGCCGCGACAGGCTTTTGTTCTGTAGCTTCCACTATCTGCGAGAGGACTGGCTCCTGAGGCAGATCGATCGATAGCGTCTGGTTGTGAACTTCCACCTCAACGGCCGGTGCAGATTGTGTTTCAGGAACAGGCCGGGGTTGCGTGGGCGTTCGCTCGTGGGAAAGCGACCACACGGGCTCCGACGGAGCGTTAGGAGTTACACCTGCGCTATCGCCGGCGCCGGCGGACGGAATGACAAGCGACTCGATGGCCGGTGGCGCGAAATGCGCGTGACCGGCATCTGGTAGCTCCTGGGCCGCCGTATCTCGACCATTGGCAGTGTGGGTCAGCGAAGTCTGATCCTCGCGCGGCCCGCGGCGTCCGCGCCTGCGCCGTCGACGCCTTTTGCGCTCGCCGGGCTCGCCTGATCCGTGCTCGGCAGACGGAGCAGCGGCACCTTCCGGAGCAAGGTTGCTGCTGACGACCGGTTCGGCTTGATTGCCCGGAGACTCGCTGACGCCTTCCGCGTAAGCGGTACTGGCAAGCGCCGATGTCGGCACCGGCTCGCGCAAGACTTGTCCATTCCCGGAATGGTCGCGCCCACGGCGCCTGCGCCGGCGTCGGCGTCGGCCTTCCGACGGAGGTTGCTGGCGCGTGTCGGGCGGAGTGCCTCGCGTCTCGGCAACTTCGCTCTCTTCGGCATCTTCTTCGAGCTCGTCTTCTTCTTCTTCAATTTCTGCCGCTGCGGCAGGTTCCGGCTGCGCGCTGGGCGGCGGAAGCTTGACGCGATCCTCGGGTGCCTTCTGACCAATACGATCAATTTCGAACGTGCCGGCGACGATTCCTTCCTTTGGTTCGAATTGCACGGTCATACCGTACTCCGACTCGATGCGTGCGAGCTCGCGTCGCTTCTGGTTGAGCGTGTAGACCGCCACATCCGTCGGTGCGCGCACAATCACCGCGGCGGCGCGCTGGCGTTGACCTTCTTCCTCCAGCGAGCGCAGCACGCGCAAAGCCGTGGATTCGACCGAGCGAACGATTCCCTGGCCGCCGCAATGAGGACAAGGAACGGTCGAGCCGGCCACGACGCCGGCGCGCAGCCGCTGCCGCGACATTTCGAGAAGGCCGAATTGGCTGATCTTGCCGATTTGAACCCGCGCGCGGTCGTTCTTGACGCAGTCGCGCAAGCGCTTCTCGACGTTGCGGTCGTTGCGGCCGTCCTCCATGTCGATGAAGTCGATTACGATCAATCCGGCCAGGTCGCGCAGGCGCAGCTGGCGGGCGATTTCGTCGGCGGCTTCGAGGTTCGTCTTGTAAGCAGTGTCTTCGATGGAGTGCTCGCGCGTCGCGCGCCCGGAGTTCACGTCGATGGCGACAAGCGCTTCGGTCTGGTTGATGACGACGTAACCGCCGGAGCGCAGCGTCACCGTCGGCGAGAACATCGCATCGAGTTGCGCTTCGATATGATGGCGCTGAAACAGCGGTACCGCTTCCTTGTATTGCTTCACATTCTTGGCATGGCTCGGCATGAGCATGCGCATGAAGTCCTTCGCGTTGCGGTAGCCGTCGTCTCCTTCGACGACAATCTCCGAAACGTCCTTGTTGTAGAGATCGCGAATGGCGCGCTTGATCAGGTCGCCTTCCTCATAGACGCAGGCCGGCGCATTCGATTTGAGCGTGATCTCGCGGACCGTGTCCCACATCCGCAAAAGATATTCGTAGTCGCGCTTGATCTCCGTCTTCGTCCGGTTCTCGCCGGCCGTGCGAATGATGAGCCCCATGCCTTCGGGCAGTTCCAGCGATTGCGCGGCGGTCTTGAGCCGCTTGCGATCGGTTGCACTGGTGATTTTGCGGGATATGCCGCCGCCTCTCGGCGTGTTGGGCATCAACACGCAATATCGTCCGGCGAGCGAGAGGTAGGTGGTCAGAGCGGCGCCCTTCGTGCCTCGTTCCTCTTTGACGACCTGAACGAGAATGATCTGGCGCCGCTTGATCACCTCCTGGATCTTGTAGTGACGCCGGCGCATCCAGCGCTGCGGTGGGCGCGCTGCGTGCGTAGCACGGTTGCCTGACGATTCCGCTTGTCCGGCCGCGCTCTCTGCAGCCGTGCCGGCTTCATGCTCGAGAGCCCCGTTGCCCGCCGCTCCGGATTGCTGTGACGTGAATTCGTGTTCGTCTGCCGGGTCCGGCTCATCGTCCGGATATTCAGCAGTCGCGTCCAGAGACGGCTCTGCGGATTCCGTTACGGAATCAACGGCATCGGCTGAATCGGCAAAGCCCCTCTCTGCCGGTTCGCGTTCGGGTGCGCCTCCTAGTTCGGACGCGGCGCCTTCCGCCGCAGCTACCTCGGCGAGAGAGCGATCCGGAGCCGGCGCCGTTGCGGTTTCTACCGATTCGAATTCCTCTTCGGCGCGACGGCGCGCTTCGGTTTCCTGCTCGGCCAGCAGGGCCATGCGATCGGCAACCGGAATTTGATAGTAGTCCGGATGAATTTCGGAAAAGGCGAGGAAGCCTTGACGATTGCCGCCGTACTCGACAAACGCTGCCTGCAGGGAAGGCTCTACGCGGGTGACCTTGGCGAGATAAATATTGCCTTTGAGCGGCCGCTTGGAGGCGGCCTCGAAGTCAAATTCCTCTACCTTTTGTCCGTCCAGAACGACAACGCGTGTTTCCTCCGGATGGCTCGAATCGATAATCATGCGCTTCGGCATTGAATTCTCCTGACCGATGCCTCGCCAATCGCCTTGAGCAGCGCCACGGGCGCCGGCCAGGCCGGGAAGCAGGTCTACGTGTGTTTGGTGTGCGCCCGAACCACGTCGCCCGCGAGGCTCTCACGGGATCGATCAGGTAGGTTCGGACAGGGTCGATCATGTCAAATTCGTGTTGCGGTCGGCGCGCATCACGCACCTGCCGGGTCATTCTGCCTGCGCATGGGCTCGATGACGGCGCTCCTTGAGGACGGCAATCAACGAACCTGGCACGGGGCTATCGCCAACCGCGCCAGCGCAGCAGGATTAAGTCTCTTTTATGTTGAGTAGCCCCACGCGGCAAGGGGGCGGCAGGCAATTCCCGTGGGTTTGTGAAAATGCTAACCGATCGTAAACAGTTTCAGCGCAGCTTGGGGCAAAGTCTCACCGGTTGAATCCATGATTCGCAGAATGGCCACATTGGCGGGCATTCTCGTGGTTGTCGGCTCTCTTGGATTGCCGGCCACGGCTCAGCCAGGCCCATCGACGACTACAGGAACCGACATTGCCATCGGCCCCGCCGAGACGCAGGCGAGTCGGACCGATGCCGGCAACGTGCTCCCAGTGGTGTTGGATGCCCAAGTCGCGGACGACGGCGATCACGCCCGATTCGTCGTAGAAGTCTCTGATCCGTTCCGGATGCGGCTCTTCACACTGGCGGGCCCCGACCGCATCGTCATCGACATGCCGGAGGTCCTCTGGCGTCTCGATCGCCCGCCTCGACCGTCCGGCGGCGGTCTGATCAGGAGCTATCGCTATGGATTGTTCAGGGCGGGCAATTCTCGGCTCGTCATCGACTTGAACAGGCCTGCCACGGCGGCTGAACCTTTGGTCGTTCCTCCGAGCCATGGGAAAGGTTACAGGATCGTCATCGACCTGGAGCCGGTTTCACAACCCAAATTCCGGGAGCTCGCCGGTTGGCCCTCCGACCTGAAGAGGCGCGAACAGGCTGCGGTTCGCCAATCCGATTCCAGAACGGCATCGTACGGCCATGGCAGTGCCGGCCGCCGAGTCGTGGTGATCGACCCGGGGCATGGCGGCATCGATTCCGGGACTGTCGGCATCGACGGCTTCATGGAGAAGGACCTGGTGCTCGACGAGGCTTTGCGGCTCCAAGCCGAACTTACGAAGCGCCGATATACGGTACGTTTGACGCGGGACACCGATGTCTACGTTCCGCTGCAGGAAAGGGTGAGTATTGCGCGGGCCCTGGACGCGGACCTATTCATCTCGCTGCATGCCGATTCCAACCCGGACACGAGCGTATCCGGCGCATCGGTTTACACGCTGTCGGAATCCGGTTCCGACCGGGAAGCGGCCGCCCTGGCCCGCAAGGAAAATCAATCCGACGTGATCGCCGGAGTAGACCTCTCCGCGGAGAGCACCCCCGTAGCTTCGATCCTCATAGGGCTTGCCCAGCGCGACACATTGAACCGCTCCAGCAGGTTTGCGCAGTCAGCGGTCGCTTCGCTTTCGCACACGACGGACATTCTGGCCCGCGAGCCGCACCGGTCTGCGGCTTTCGTTGTGCTGAAAGCACCGGATGTGCCAGCGGTCCTGATCGAGATGGGTTACCTCTCCAATCCCCATGATTGTGCCCGCGCCCGCACAAGCGGCTGGCGCGATGGGATCGCTTCGGCTATTGCAGATGCGGTGGACCGCCAGTTCGAGGTCAACTCCGCGCGGGCGGCGGCAAACAAGCAAGCAGCGGAGTGACGGCAGGCCATTCGGCCGTCACAATCGAGGAGCACGAAGCTCCCTGAAAAAGGGCTCCCGACGCATATGTTGCGGCGAATCTTTCTGTTTCTGGGTCTTTCGCTCGGCTGCGTTGCCCTTTTGGGCATGCTTGCGCTTGGCATTTATATCTATTCCCTAGCGCGGGATCTGCCGAGCGTCGAGGCGCTGCAGAATTATCAGCCGCCCGTCACCACCCGTGTCTATGCCAGCAACGGAGCGCTGCTCGGCGAGTATGCCCGCGAGCGGCGGATTTTCGTGCCCATCGCGTTCGTGCCCAAGCTGGTTATCGATGCTTTCACCTCGGCAGAGGATAAGAATTTCTTCTCGCATCCCGGCATCGATCCGGGCGGCATCTTGCGCGCTGCGATCAAGGACGTGTTCAACCTCATGCAGCACAAGCGCCTCGAAGGCGCGTCCACGATCACCCAGCAGGTCGCGAAGAATTTCCTTCTCAACAGTCAGGTCAAATTTTCTCGCAAGATCAAAGAAGCCGTCCTGGCGGTTCGCATCGACGCAACCTATTCGAAACCGAAGATCCTCGAGCTCTATCTCAACGAGATATTCCTTGGACAGAACTCGTATGGCGTCGCGGCCGCCGCACTCAATTATTTCGGCAAATCTCTGGATCAACTCGATGTTGCGGAAGCAGCATTCCTTGCGGCCTTGCCGAAGGCCCCGAGCAATTACGACCCGCGCTACAATTTGAAAGCGGCCGTCGACCGCCGCAACTGGGTCATCGGTCAGATGGCCGAGAACGGTTACATCACGTCCGACCAGGCGCGTGCGGCAATCGCCGAGCCGCTCGTCACGCAGACGAGGCCGCTGGGTATTCAAGCCGAAGATGCCGACTACTTCGTCGAGGAGGTGCGCCGCATCCTGTATGAGAAGTACGGTCAGACGGCGCTTTACGATGGCGGATTGCAAGTGCGGTCCACGCTCGACGCCAGACTGCAGAATTTCGCGGTGAACGCCTTGCGCGCCGGCTTGGTGCGGTATGACCGGCGACATGGCTGGCGCGGCGCAGTGAGCAATATCGATGTGTCGGGCGACTGGAAGGATGCGCTCACCGGCGCCGGCAATCAGTCCGGCATCGCCACTTGGCGCGTGGCCGTCGTGCTCGGTTTCGGGGACGACAACTCCGTCGATATCGGTTTCGCCAACGGCACGCACGGAACTATTCCCTTCTCGGAGCTGACATGGGCTCGCAAGGCACTGCACGACGCACTGGTCGGCGCCGTGCCGACCTCGCCGCGGCAGGTCGTCAAGACCGGAGACCTCGTCTACGTCGAGCCGGTCGATGGAAACGGAGATTTTGGGCTACGGCAGATTCCCCAGGTCAACGGTGCGATTGTCGCGATGGATCCCCATACCGGCCGCGTGCTCGCGCTCTCGGGAGGATTCAGCTACGCGTCGAGCCAGTTCGATCGGGCAATGCAGGCGCTGCGCCAGCCAGGGTCCGCGTTCAAACCCTTTGTCTATGCGGCGGCGCTTGACCATGGTTTCACGCCGGTCAGCAAGATCGAAGATGCGCCGGTCTCGCTGCCGCAAGGTCCCGGATTGCCGATGTGGACACCGAAAAATTTCGGCAACAAATTCCTGGGGCTGCAGACACTGCGGCGCGGCATCGAATTGTCGCGCAACCTGATGACGATCCGGCTGGCGGCGGATGTCGGCATGAAGAACGTCGTCCCTTATGCCATCCGATTCGGCGTCTACGATTCGCTGACTCCCTGGCTCTCCAATGCGATCGGCGCGGCCGATACGACCCTGATGAGACTGACGACCGGATATTCGGAATTCGTCAACGGCGGCAAGAAGATCACGCCGACGCTCATCGATCGCATCCAGGATCGCAACGGCAGCAACGTTTATCGGCACGACCCGCGATTGTGCGAAGGATGTAACGGACCCTGGCGCGATCAGCAGGAACCGCTGCTGCCGGACGATCGCGAACAGATCATCGATCCGCGAACCGCCTACCAGATCGTGTCGCTTCTCCAAGGCGTCGTACAGCGCGGAACCGGCGTGGCCGTCAAGGCGGTTGGCAAGCCGCTGGCAGGCAAAACCGGAACGACGAACGATTCGAAGGACACGTGGTTCATAGGATTTTCGCCGGACCTGACATGCGGCGTCTTTGTCGGCTTCGACAATCCGCGGACCTTGGGGCAGCGCGAGCAGGGCGCCACAGCCGCAGCGCCGATCTTCCGCGACTTCATGAAGGGCGCGCTTGCAGATCAGCCGCCTACGCCATTCAGGGTGCCGCCCGGCATCGATCTTGTTCCCGTCGATCCTCATAGTGGGACGCTCGTCAGCGCCACCGATCCGTCAGCCATTCAGGAGGCGTTCAAGGCCGGTACGGAGCCCGGTCTCGCAGAAGAAGGGCCGGCCATCGGCAACGCCCCTGCTGCGGCTTCCGCGAACGGCAATCCCGGAACGACGGTGGATGAGGGGACGGGCGGTCTTTATTAGGGAATTCGTGACATCGTGCTGAAGTCGATATTCTGCACCGCCGCATTCTTGCCCGGTTGAGGGCTTAGTGGATTTGCGCTGCACCGCATGAGGACTATTTGGGCGCAAGCGGACTGACAAATGCCGGCCGGCAGCTGATGCGGGAGTCGTTTCGCGACGCGTCGCGCGCTGCGAAGCTGCTGTATGCCGGTCTCAAGCGGGAGGTCCGATCCAACGAGATTGCCCAGCTGGGCGTTTGTGCCGTCATTGGTGCGGCGGTCGGCGTCTCCGTCACAATCATTCACAACCTTGTGCTCTTGCTGCATCGTCTGGATTTCGCAATCTCCGGCAACGCGCTGTTGAGCACCGGTGCCGGCATAAATCACACACGCATTCTGATCGTGCCGGCTCTAGGTGGCTTGTGCATGGGCGTGGTTGCGCTCATGGCGCGGCGCTTCGGCGCGCGGGACATCGTCGATCCGATAGAGGCCAATGCGCTCTACGGCGGCCGCATGTCCATGCTGGACAGTCTTCGTTTGACGCTGTCGACTGTCATCTCGAACGCCGCCGGCGCGTCGCTGGGCATGGAAGCTGGCTATACGCAATTCGGCTCCGGACTGTTTTCCGCGGTCGGAAACTATTTCAGCCTGCGACGCGGCGACCGCCGCGTCTTTGTTACGGCTGGAGCCGCCGCCGCGATCGCGGCGGCATTCAATGCGCCCCTTGCCGGAGCGTTTTACGGCTACGAGCTGATACTCGGAAGCTATACGCCCGCGGTATTGATGCCCATTGCGGTGGCTTCGATCTGCGGCACGCTCTCGGAACGATTTTTCGGTGAGGCGGAGCCCTGGTTCTACGTCTCTGGAAGCGTGCCAATTCACATGGGCACCTATGCACTGTTCGGACTGATGGGCGTGCTCGCCGCCGGAGTAGGCGTGCTTGCGATGACCGCAGTGACATCGATGGAGCGGACGCTCAGGGCATGGGAGGTTCCCGATTGGCTGCGGCCTTGCGTCGGCGGCATCGCGCTGTCGGCAATTGCGTATTTCGATCCGCAAGTCCTGGGGAGCGGTCACGGCGCTATCCAATATCATTTCACGGTGAACTGGCCGCTGCTGCCGCTCTTCGTGCTTCTCACGGCAAAGCTGCTGGCGTCCGCCATCTCGGTAGGTTCGGGATTTCGCGGCGGACTGTTCAGCTCGTCGCTGTTTCTCGGCTGCCTGTTCGGCGCCGTTTTTGCAAAGACGGCGGCATACATCGATCCGTCGGTATCGGTGCAGTACCAGGCGTTCCTCCTGGTCGGTATGGGTGCAGTTGCGGCGGCCATCATCGGCGCGCCGTTCACGATGGTCTTCCTGGTACTGGAGTCCACGCAAGACTTCCCCATGACGATCGGCGTGCTCGTCAGTGTGATCGCGTCCTCGACGATCGTGCGCCTGACGTTCGGATATTCCTTTTCAACATGGCGTTTCCACGTTCGCGGCCTCACCCTGCGGGGCGCTTACGACGTGGGCTGGCTGGCCGAGCTGTCGGTCGCGAGGCTAATGCGTTCGGATCCTAAACTCGCCCAAACCGAGATGCCTTTGCGCAGCCTGCGGGCTAAATATCCGCCCGGCAGCGCCAAACAGATTTTCGCTGTGGCACCGGACGGTCATTACGCCGGATGGGTCGACATGGCGATCGTCCATGATCCGCAGCTCGACGACGTGATCGATGCCGGAATTGTCGCCGACATCGTTCAGCAACCGGATGCGTTCCTGCTGCCGTCAGAAAGCATTCGTGCCGCGCTGGCGCGGTTCGAGGAAGCGCAATGCGAAGCCCTTCCGGTGCTCTCCGCGCGTGCCGATCCGCGGGTGATCGGTTACGTCACCGAGGCATATGCGCTGCGGCGCTACACCCAGGAACTCGAGCGCCGCAACAGCGCCGAATTGGGCCAGACCAATCTGTTCTCGTTGGGACAGACGCCGGGCGGATGAATCCGACGAGCCCGTTGGGAATTCAGCTGTAAAATGCGGCTGCGAGGGATTAAAATACGTTGCTTCTGACGAAAGGGATCAGAGATGCAGATGCGGTTCTTGCTGAAATTCACGGCGGCGGCGATCGCGCTCGCGACCTTCGTGCAAACAGATGCCTTCGCAGAGACCTCTCCACCGCGCGTTGATCCGTCCTATCCCCATTATCAGCCGCCATATCCGGATGCTGCCCAGGCGAGGGGCGAGGAGGGCGTCGTCATGGTGGATGTCTACGTGCGGCCCAGCGGCAAGCCCACGCGCGCGAAAATTTCGCAGTCGAGCGGCTTCGACGATCTCGACACTGCAGCGATGCAAGGTGTTCTGAACTGGCGCTTCGTTCCGGCAACCGAGGATGGGGAGATCGTTTCGGACTGGACGACGGTGAAGGTTGTCTATCAGCTGCCGGTCCCAGCCGCGGTTCAATTGTCAACGTCGCTGCCTAGCGATGGGCCAAAATAGTCGTCTATGGCTTGATTGAAAACACCGTGCCGCAGCCGCCGCTGCAGCTTCCCGTGCCGCCGCCGGAAGTTGTCCCGTAAAGCGTGTAGGTCCCGGTTAGCGTATTCTTGATCGCGGTCAGGCCCGCCACCGGGTTGGCGCCATCGCTGCCGCCCTTGAACGAATAAAGGACTTTTTCGGTCCCGCGCCGTGTTATCGAAAACACCGTACCCGCATTGTTTGTGCCGCCATAATTGGTGGTTCCATACAGTGTACCGTTAACGTCAATCAGGCCAGCAGTTGGGAAGTAGCCGTCGCTACCGCTGCCAAAGCTATGTAGCGTCTTTTCGGTACCGTCCAGCCTTATCGAGAACACTGAGCCGCAGCCGGGGCCGGAACAGGGAAGGCCGGGCGGGTCGGCCGCTGCCGTGCCGTACAATGTCCCCTTGACATCGATCAGGCCGGCTAACGGAAAACTGTCGCTGCCCCCCGCGAACACGTAAAGGATTTTTTCCGCCCCGCTCGGAGTGATCGAGAACACTGTACCGCATCCTACGTGTCCAATGCAGCCTGTGCTCCCGCCCCCTGTGGTCGTTCCGTACAGCGTGCCGTTGAGGTTGATCATGCCCGCGGTAGGGTAATAGCCATCGGCTCCGGCCAGGGAGTGCAGCACTATTTCAGTTCCGCTTGGGGTGATTGAGAATACTGTGCCGCAGCCCTGATTGAAGCAGCGCCCCATACCGCCGACAGCAGTCGTGCCGTATAGAATACCGCTGACATTGACTAGGTTGGCCTGAGGGTTGGCGCCATCACTGCCGCTGCCAAAGGAGTGCAGTACCTTCTCTTTCCCACGTCTGGTAATCGAAAACACGGTGCCATTCCCGTATGTGCCGCCACTCCATGTTGTTCCGTACAGTGTACCGCCAACGTTGATCAGACTGGCCTCTGGGGCGGAGCCATCGCCGGCGCTGGCAAAGAAGTGCAACACCTTCTCGGTTCCGGTGGGCGTGATCGAGAACACTGTACCACCGCAGGTTGGACAGGCTGTAGTGCCGCCGCCTCCGAATGTCGTTCCGTACAAGGTGCCCTTGACATCGAGTAGGCCCGCCCCCGGTAAGGCGCCGTCACTGCTGCCGCCCTTGAATGCGTAAATCACCTTCTCTGTCGCTGCGCTGGCGGCATGGAGCGTGCTGGCGCACGCCAGCACGCACACGAAACGATTAATGGAT
>Ga0335085_10005366_pt1 | contig 20610 bp, 16 predicted proteins | sample Lox_Sample_45_FD_206712 | JGI IMG/M metagenome (GOLD analysis project Ga0335085, IMG submission 206712) | Soil microbial communities from Loxahatchee National Wildlife Refuge, Florida, United States - Lox_Sample_4.5 | ecosystem: Environmental > Terrestrial > Soil > Wetlands | place: USA...
GAAGACCGTGCCGTCGATGGCGACGGTGCTCGCGCGCGTGCCGCTGCTGAAGGACTGCGGCTACGACTACTCGAAGGTGCTGCACGGCGAGCAGCGCCTGACGCTGCACCGGCCGCTGCCGCCCGAGGGCGAGCTGGTGGCGAGCGCGCGCGTCACCGCGGCGTACGACAAGGGCGCCGGCAAGGGCGCGGTCATCTACACCGAGACCGAGGTGCGCTCGGCCGCCGACGGCGCGCCGATGTTCACGCTCGGCTCCACGACGTTCGCGCGCGGCGACGGCGGCTTCGGCGGCCCCGCCGGCTCGGGGCCGGCGCCGCACGGGCTGCCCGGGCGGGCGCCGGACCTGAGCGTAACGCTCGAGACGCGCGCCGACCAGGCGCTGCTGTACCGCCTCAGCGGCGACCGCAACCCGCTGCATGCCGACCCCGCGCTCGCGCGCCGCGTGGGCTTCAGGGCGCCGATCCTGCACGGCCTGTGCACCTACGGCACGGCCTGCCGCGCCGTCCTGAAGGCCGTCGCCGCGTACGACCACGCACGGATCCGCGGCTTCGACGTGCGCTTCTCGGCGCCCGTCTATCCCGGCGAGTCGATCGCGACCGACCTCTGGGTCGACGGCAGCATCGTGTCGTTCCGCTGCCGGGTGCCTGAACGCGATGACGTCGTCGTGATCAACAACGGCCGGTGCGCCCTCGCGGCCTGAAGCCCGGAGAGAGACGTCATGAGCGCGCAGCGCGGCTGGCAGTTCTTCATGCACCCGGGCCCGACCAACATCCCGCAGCGGGTGCTGCTGGCGATGGCGAGGCCGGCGATCGATTTCACCGGCCCCGAGTTCTCGGCGCTGCGCGACCGCTGCCTGGAGCGCCTGAAGCCGATCCTGAAGACGCGCGACGGCTTCGTCATCAGCTACGCCGCCTCCGGGCACGGCGCCTGGGACGCGAGCGTCGCCAACCTGTTCTCGCCCGGCGACCGGGTGCTCGCCTGCGATACCGGCTACTTCTCGCGCAACTGGGGCAGGACCGCCGAGCAGTACGGCCTCAAGGTGGATCTGCTGCGCTCCGAGGAGCGCGAGACGCTCGACCCCGACCAGATCGAGGTGGCGCTCGCCGCCGACACGGCGCACGCGATCCAGGCGGTGATGGTGGTACAGAACGAGACTGCGACCGGCATCCGCCACGACGTCGCCGCGGTGCGCGCCGCGATCGACCGCGCGAAGCACCCGGCGCTCTACATGGTGGACACGATCTCGTCGCTGGCGTCCTACGACTTCCGCATGGACGAGTGGGGCGTCGACCTAGTGGTCGGCGGCTCCCAGAAGGGCCTGATGCTGCCGCCGGGGATGTCGTTCACCGCGGTCAACGACCGCGCCTGGGAGCGCGCACGCGAGGCGCGCAATCCGCGGCGCTACTGGGACTGGGGCAACATGATCGAGGACCGGCGCCAGGTGCGCTTCTGCGGCACGGCGCCGATCCCCTATTTCTACGGCCTCGAGGCCTCGCTCGACATGCTGGAGGAGGAGGGGCTGGAGAACGTGTTCCGGCGGCACCGGCGCCTCGCCGAGGCGACGCGCGCCTGCGTCCGGGCGTGGTCGGCCGGCGGCGGGCCGCAGCTGTTTGCGCGCGACGCCCGTTTCGCATCGGACTCGCTCACCGCGGTGCTGATGCCCGCGGGCCACGACGCCGACCGCGTGCGCGAGCACGCCGAGCGGCGCTACGGCGTGGCGCTCGGGCGCGGGCTCGCCGAGCTGCAGGGGCGCGTGTTCCGCATCGGCCACATGGGGGACCTCAACGAGGCGACGCTGCTCGGCGCCCTCGGCGGGATCGAGATGACGCTCGGCGACCTCTGCGTGCCGCGCGGCAAGGGCGGCCTCGAGGCGGCGATGGCGGCGCTGCGCTAGCGGGGGAACTCGGCCATCGCCTCGCCGGTGGCGATGATCTCCTGGCGCTGGTTGCGCATCTCCACTTCCAGCACGATCCAGCGGCCGAGGCGCGTAACCTTCTTGCGCGCCACGCGCGCGGCGGGCCGCAGCGTGTCGCCGGGGCGCGCGGGGGCGCGCCAGCGCGTCTCGAGCCGCCGGTGGATTCCGCCCAGCGGGTAGAGCCAGTCGGTGAGCATGCGCGTCAGCAGCGCAAAGCTGGTCATGCCGTGCATGATCACGCCGCCGAAATTGGTGGCGCCGAAGTCGCCCTGCATGTACGCGTCGTCCAGGTGCAGCGGGTTGTAGTCGAGCGAGGCGTCGCAGAACTCGCGGATCGTCTCGCGCGTCACGGCGAAGGGCTCGCCCTCGATCCGCGTGCCGGGCTCGATCGCGTCGAAGGCGGCGGCCATGGACGCCGTCACAGCGGGCGGATGGTCTGCCCGCGGCCGCTGCAGATCACCCTGCCGTGCTGGTTGAAGAAGACGTTGTCGTGCACCGCGAAGAGCCGCTCCTTGCGGATGAACTTGTCGAGGCAGCGCGCCTGCAGGGTGATGGTGTCGCCGGGGCGCGCCGGGACGTTGTAGCTCCAGGACTGGCCCGCGTTGATGGTGCCGGGGCTGCGCATCCAGTCGTCGGCCGGCGTGCAGGCGAACATCAGGAGGATGTGGATCGAGGGGGGCGCGATCGGCCCGCCCCAGGGCGAGCGCCGCGCGTAGTCCTCGTCCACGTACAGCGGATGCAGGTCGCCCACGGCGCGGCAGTACTTCAGGACGGCCTCGCGCGTCAGCAGGTACGGCAGCGTCCTGCGCGGCTCGCCGGGAACCAGCTCGTCCCAGCTCTTGCGCAGCTGCGCGTCCTTCCAGAAGTCGGTTTCGAACTGCGCCCGCGCCATGTTGCATCCCGGTGCCGCGCATTCTGCGCTTTCCGACCTTAAACTTACAGCGATGATTCGCGCCGAGCCGAAGAGCCGCCTGCGCCGCCGCCTGCTGGTTGCCGCCGGGGCGTCCGCGGGCGCGCTGGTCGTCGGCGGCTGGCTGTTCTACAGCCCGCGCGACCGCCTGCGGCCGCCGGCGGCGCTGCTCGCCGGCGGCGATCCGGCGCTCACCGCCTGGATCCGCATCGGCGCGGACGGCGTCGTCCGGGTGCAGGTGCCGCGCCAGGAGATGGGGCAGGGGATCACGACCGCGCTGCCGATGCTGGCCGCGGAGGAGCTCGACTGTCCGATGTCGCAGGTGAGCTTCGAGCAGGCGCCGGTGGACGCCGTCTACGCCAACGCCACCATGCTCGCCGACGCGGTGCCGTTCCGCCCCGACGACCGCGGCTGGCTCGCCGAGGTCGCGCGCCTCACCCAGTACCGCTTCGCCGAGCTGCTCGGGGTCCAGGCGACCGGCGGCTCGACCGGGACGCGCGACGCCTGGCTGGTGATGCGCCATGCCGGCGCCGCGGCGCGCGCGATGCTGGTAGCCGCGGCGGCAAGGCGCTGGGGCGTGGACGCCGCGGCCTGCCGCACCGAATCGGGACGCGTGAAGGCCGGGGACAAGTCCGTCGGTTACGGCGAGCTCGCGCGCGAGGCCGCCGCGATGCCGATTCCGCGCCGCGTCGAGCTCAGGGATCCGGCGTCGTTCCGCCTCATCGGCACGCCGCAGCCCCGGCTCGACGCCGGGGTCAAGTGCGACGGCAGCGCGCAGTTCGGCTGCGACGTCCGGCTGCCGGGCCAGCGCTACGCCGCCATCGCGCAGTGCCCGGTGTTCGGCGGGCGGCTCAAGTCCGCGGACCTCGACGCGGCCAGGCGCGGGCCGGGGGTGGTCGCGGCGCTCGCGCTCCCGCCGACCTCGACCACGCCCGCGGCGGTGGCGGTGGTCGCCGACGGCTGGTGGCGCGCGCAGAGCGCGCTGGAGGCGGCGAAGGTCGAGTGGGACGGCGGCGCGCACGCCGCGCTCGACTCGGCGCGCCTGCGCCAGTCGTACCTGGAGCTGCTCGAGAAGAACGGCAGGGTGTACGAGGAGATCGGCGACGCCGAGCGCGTCCTCGGGGGCTCCGCGAGAATCGTTCAGGCGACCTACGAGGTGCCGTACCTCGCGCACGCCGCGATGGAGCCGATGAACGCGACCGCGCTGGTGAAGGACGGGCGCTGCGAGGTCTGGAGCGGCAACCAGGCGCCGACGCTGGTGAAATGGTTCGCGGCGAAGGTGGCCGGTGTGCCGAGCGACGCGGTGGCGGTGCACACGCCGTTCCTCGGCGGCGGCTTCGGCCGCCGCGCCGAGATGGATGCGGTGACCCAGGCGGCGCAGATCGCCGCGGCGCTGCCCGGGGTGCCGGTACAGCTCGTCTGGTCGCGCGAGGAGGACGTCGGCCACGACGTCTATCGCCCGATGGCGGCGGCGCGCCTGCGCTGCGCGCTCGACGACAGGGGCGCGATCGCCGCCTGGCACCACCGGATCGTCGGCCAGTCGTGCACCCAGGGGCTCACGGCGAGGCTGCTGCCGGCCGCCGCCTCCGACCTAATGAAGGACAAGACCGTCGCCGAGGGCGCGTTCGACCTCGCCTACGCGATGCCCAACCGGCGGGTCGAGCACGTGCTGGCGCACGAGCCCGTGCCGGTGGGCTACTGGCGCAGCGTCGGCCACAGCTACAACGCGTACTTCGTCGAATGCTTCCTCGACGAGGCGGCGCGCGCTGCCGGCGCCGACCCGCTCGAGTACCGGCGCGCGATGCTCGCCGGCGCGCCGCGCCACCTCGCGGTGCTGGATGCGGTGGCGCGTCTTGCGGGCTGGGGCCGGCCGCTCGAGGCGCCTTCGGGCGCGCGCGCCGGGCGCGGCGTCGCGCTCGCCGAGTCGTTCCATTCCATCGTGGCGCAGGTGGCCGAGGTGGAGCTCGACGGCGGCGGCGCGCTGCGCGTGCGGCGGGTGTGCTGCGCGATCGACTGCGGCCGCGCCGTGAACCCCGATATCGTCGTGGCGCAGATGCAGAGCGGCGTCGTGTTCGGCCTCAGCGCGGCGCTCTACGGCGAGATCTCGCTCGAGGCCGGACGGGTGCGCCAGTCGAACTTCCACGACTACCCGGTGCTGCGGATGCCCGAATGCCCGCGGATCGACGTCGAGATCGTCGACAGCGGCTGGGAGCATCTCGGGGGCGTCGGCGAGCCCGGCACCCCGCCGATCGCGCCCGCGGTGGCGAACGCGTTGCTCGCGATCACCGGCAAGCCGGTGCGCCGGCTGCCGATCGCGGACTGGCTCTCCGTCTCGCGCTAGGAAGAACACCGGGTTGCTGCATTGCGGCAAATGATCGACCTACGCGATCCGGCGTACGCGATGCTGTAGACCACGAGCGGCGAAGCCGCTACGATGAAAATTCATCCACTCGGAGGAGGTGAGAAATGGCACGACGACAGTCGTTCGATCGCAGGCGCTTCATCAAGACGACCGCGGCCGCGTCCGCGGCGTTGGCGTTCCCCTACATCCGTACTTCGCACGCGGCGGGCTCGCTCAAGGTCGCGTTCTGGGACCACTGGGTCCCGGGGGCGAACAAGACGATGGAGGCGATCTGCCACGAGTGGGCGGCGAAGAACAAGGTCGACATCACGATCGACTTCATCACGTCACAGAACAACAAGCTCGAGCTGACGATCGCCGCGGAGAAGCTCGCCAAGTCGGGCCATGACCTGGTGCAGCCGAACGCGTGGTCGCCCGCCGCCTATGCGAATGACTTCGAGCCGGTCGACGACGTCATGAAGGCGGCGATGAAGGAGAGTGGCGGGGTGTACCCGATTGTCGAGTACCTGGCGCATCAGAAGGGCCACTGGGTCGCTGCGCCGGCGGTGACCGGCAGCCAGGTGAAGCCTCCCTGCGCGCGCATCAGCATGTTCAAGGAGTTCGCAGGGCTCGACGTCACAGAGATGTATGCGGGGCCCGGCGGGCACTCGGACAAGAAGCTGCAGGACGAGTGGACCTGGGACAAGTTCGTCGAGGTCGCCGAGAAGTGCTCTGCGAAAGGGCATCCGTTCGGCCTCGGGCTGAGCCAGACCACCGACTGCGTGGACTTCGCGGGCGCGCTGTTCCACGCCTTCGGCGCCGAGCTGGTGAACGCCAAGGGCGACGTGACGGTCGATTCCGACAACACCCGGCACGTGCTCGAATATTCGCAGCGGCTGTGCAAGGTCCTGCCGAAGGACGTGGTCGCCTGGGACGATGCCTCGAACAACAAGTTCCTGATCTCGGGCCAGGGCTCGCTGATCATGAACCCGCCGAGCGCGTGGGCGGTCGCCAAGCGCGACGCCCCGCAGGTCGCGGCGGATTGCTGGACCTTCCAGGCGCCCAAGGGGCCCAAGGGGCGCTACGCGCCGGCGCTGCCGTTCTTCTGGGCGGTCTGGAAGTTCTCGCCCAACAAGTCGGCGGCGAAGAGCCTGCTGGCGCACCTCATCTCGCGCCAGTCCTCCGAGCGCTTCGTCGCGGCGAGCTACGGCTACGACATCCCCGGCTTCAGGTCCATGCGCGACTTCAAGACCTGGGCCGAGGTCGAGCCGCCGAAGGGCACCGTGTACAACTATCCGCCGCAGGCGGAGACGATCGTGATGGTCGCCGGGGCCCCGGCGCCGATCCATGTCGCCAACCAGATCTACACGCAGGGGTTGATGACGCAGATGATGGCGAAAGTCGGCATCCAGGGTCAGTCGGTGAAGGACACGATCGGCTGGGCGCAGCAGCAGCTCAAAGCCTATACGGTGATGTAGGCGTGATGCCGGGTACGGGAAGCGCCGGCACGCACCGGCGCTTCCCGGTGGCCGAAACGGGGCCCGGCCCGGCTCAGCTCGCCAAGCACGGGTAGGAGGAGTTCGATGGCTAATGGCATTGCCGCCCACGCGCCCGCGTCAGGAGACGTGCGTCGCATGACCCTGCAACAGCTCGTACGGCGCCGCTCGACGATCGCGTTCCTGCTCGCGCTGCCGCTCATCCTGCTGGTGGCGGGGTTGGTGGTCTATCCGGCTCTCTATGCGGTCTATCTTTCGATGCTCGATCGCACGATGGAGAACTTCACCGGCCTGAGGAACATCCTCTTCCTGCTGCATTTCGACACCTTCTGGATGGTCGTCAAGCAGGCCTGCATCTTTGCGATCACCGCGGTGATCTTCAAGGCGCTGATCGGCTTCGTGAGCTCGCACTTCGTGCACAACCTGCCGGTCAAGGGGCAGCGCAAGTGGCGCGGCATGCTGCTCGTGCCCTGGGTGATCCCGACGGCGATGAGCACGATCGCGTGGTTCTGGCTGTTCGATCCCGCGTACAGCGCGCTCAACTGGATCCTCAAGCACTTCGGCGTCGGGCCGATTCCCTGGCTCGGCGTGACCGACTGGGCGCGCTTTTCGGTCATCCTAGTGAACGTCTGGTACGGCGCGCCTTTCTTCCTCATCATGTACCTCGCCGCGCTGAAGTCGGTGCCGGATCAGCTCTACGAGGCGGCCGCGATCGACGGCGCCAACTGGTGGCAGAAGGTCTGGTACGTGACGCTCCCCATGATGCGCAACATCATCGCCATCACGATGCTGTTCTCGCTCATCGTGACCTTCGCCAATTTCGACATCGTCCAGATCCTGACGAGCGGCGGCCCGGTGAACTCGACGCACATCTTCGCCACGTGGGCGTTCGCCCTGGGCATACGCGGCAACAACATCCCGGTCGGCGCGTCGGTGTCGCTGTTCATGCTGCCGATTCTCGGGGTGGCGGCGTTCTTCATCCTGCGCGACATCACCAAGCGCGGCAGCTCGGTCTGACGATGAGCGCGGCTGCGGGGACCCTCACGACCTCGGCGCCGGCGCGGCGCGGCAGCTTGCAGCGCAGCCGTCGCTGGGCGCTGCTCTGGTCGTACGTTTTTCTGGTGCTGTTCGCGATCTTCTTCCTCATGCCGCCGGTCTACATGCTCATCATGGGCCTGAAGACCAGCGGCGAGATCGCCGCGATGACCAACCCGTGGTGGGTGTTCCACCCGACGCTGGAGAATTTCAAGGCGCTGCTGACCTCGGAGCAGTACCTGACGTTCTTCCGCAACTCGGCCGTGATCTCGCTGGCGGTTGTGGCGATCACCCTGCTGATCGCGATTCCAGCCGCGTTCTCGCTCGGGCGGATGAAGTTCTGGGGCTCCACGTCGCTCGCCGCCGGGGTGTTCCTCACCTATCTGGTGCCGGACTCGCTGCTGTTCCTGCCGCTGTTCAAGATCATGGCGTGGGTGCACGAGACCACCGGCATCGAGCTGCTCAATCACTGGTGGGCGCTGATCATCATCTACCCGACGCTCACGGTGCCCTTCGCCACCTGGATACTGATCGGCTATTTCCAGTCGATCCCCAAGGAGCTGGACGAGGCGGCCCTGATAGACGGCGCCGGCTACATCCAGATGCTGATCAGGATCTTCTTGCCCGTGGCGATGCCTGGGCTCATCGCCGCCATGATCTTCGCCTTCACGGTCAGCTGGGCCGAGTTCCTCTATCCCCTGGCGTTCACCGTATCGGCCGATCAGCTGGTACTGCCGGTCGGTATCGTGACCACCTTGATCAAGGGTGACGTGTACAACTGGGGCCAGATCATGGCCGCTTGCCTGCTCGGCGCCGCGCCGCCGCTCGTCATCTACGCGTTTCTCATGGACTACTACATCGCCGGCCTGACGGCTGGCGCGACCAAGGGGTAAAGGCACGATGGCGCAGGTCAATTTGCGGAGGCTGGTCAAGAATTACGACGAGACGCCCGCGGTGCGCGGCATTGATCTCGAGATCTCGGACAAGGAGTTCGTGGTGCTGGTCGGGCCTTCTGGCTGCGGCAAGACCACCACGCTGCGCATGATCGCCGGGCTGGAGGACGTCACCGGCGGCGAGGTGGTGATCGGAGACATGGTGGTGAACGACGTGCCGCCGAAGGACCGCGACATCGCCATGGTGTTCCAGAACTACGCGCTCTACCCGCACATGACGGTGCACGAGAACATGTCCTTCGGCCTGCGCCTGAAGAAGACGCCGAAGGAGGAGATCGCGCGGCGGGTGGACAACGCGGCGAAGATCCTCGGCCTCTCGGAGCTGCTCGACCGGAAACCGAAGCAGCTCTCGGGCGGCCAGCGGCAGCGCGTCGCGATGGGGCGCGCGATCGTGCGCGACCCCAAGGTGTTCCTGTTCGACGAGCCGCTCTCGAACCTCGACGCCAAGCTGCGCGTGCAGATGCGCACCGAGATCAAGAAGGTGCACCAGAAGGTGCGCACCACCACCGTGTACGTCACGCACGACCAGGTGGAGGCGATGACGCTCGCCGACCGCGTGGTGGTCATGAACGCGGGCCGGATCGAGCAGGTGGGCGCGCCGAACGACCTCTACCACTCGCCCGCGACCAAGTTCGTGGCCGGCTTCATCGGCTCGCCGGCGATGAACTTCATCCCGTGCCGCCTGGAGGAGGCGGGCGCGGGCCTGCGGCTGTCGCTCGGCAGCGGGCTCGGCTTCCCGGTGCCCGAGGCGCGCGCGGCGCGCTACAAGCCCCACCTCGGCAAGGGGCGGCTGCTCTTCGGGCTGCGTCCCGAGCACATGTTCGAGCAGCGTCCGCACCTCGAGGCGGGGCAGATCCCGTTCGAGGCGACGCCGGAGGTGGTCGAGCCGATGGGCATGGAGACGCTGGTGTTCTTCGGCATCAACGGCGTCGACGTCTGCGGCCGCGTCGACCCGTCCTGCGGCGCGCGCCCCAACGCCGCGCTCAAGTTCGTGGCCGACCTGCGCCACATGCACCTGATCGACGACGAGAGCGGCAAGGTTCTGTAGAAGTCTAGGCGGCCTCCCGACGCTCGACTGTCTGGCCGCTCGCGCCTGTCTCTCCCTCGGCATCAGTCCACTGCTGGCCGCACTTGGGCAATCGCCGGCGCGAGCAGGATCAGTGTCGCAGCAAAGAAAGCGATCGGCACGAAAGCAAGCGCAGCGATCCCGCTCACGTCCCAGACTAGCCCACTCACGATCGGGGTGATCACCGCGCAGCTATAACTAATGGTGAACATTGCCGCCGTCACTCGATGCACGTCGTCCGGGCGTGCGAGCAAGGGCGGCAGCGCTAGTAACAGAATCAAGACGGCGGCCGCGGCCGCCCCTTGCACCGTGGTTGCAACCACGATCCAGGCGCCGGTGCCGTAAACGATCCCGGCGGTTGCAGCAAGCCCAAGCACGCCACACAGCGCATAGGGCCAGGCTTTGCGTTCAAGTCGACTCGCGGTCGCCAGCAGTAGAAATGACACCGGCAGTTGGCCAACGTTGAGTCCGGTCAAGGCGGCGCTTAGCCAAGCTGCTTCGCCCCGGCTTTGCAGATAGTCGGGCAGGAAGGCATTGCTCGCAAAGTAGATGGCGTTGCTCGTGCCCAGCATGATGCCGAGCCGCCAGACCAGAGGATTGCGCCAGTCTGGCCACCAGCGACGGCGCGGGGCAGCTCCGCTGATGACAGTGTGCTTGGGCGCCAGCGCCAGCACGAGAACGGCGACGAGCGCGACTGGCACGCTCCAGACGACGAGGGCCCATTGCCAACTGTCGGCGATGTAAGGCAGCACGAGCGGCAGCGTCAGCGACGCCGGGAGCATTTCGCCGACCAGCAGCCCATTCGCATACACGGCTGTAGCGAATGCGATACGGTCCGGTACCCAAGCCCGCACTGCCGTCGGCATGGTTACCTGCATGATTGCGACACCGGCACCCATAGCGACAGTCGTGGCGTAAAGCCAGACCAGGTCGGGCAAGGCACCGCGCAAGGCGCCGCCGAACGCGGTCAGGAGAAGGCCGGCGACCAGCGCCGTACGCGCGCCAAGACGTGCGATCAAGAGCGAGCCGGGTACCGCGGCGGCCGCGAACAACAACGAGGGTAATCCGGTGAGGACGCCGACCTGTGTGGCAGTCAGATTGAGCGCGTTGTGGATGCGCGGAATGACCGGCGGCACCGCCAGGATGGTCAACCGTAGCGCGCAGCCCGATGACCACAGCAACAGCAGCGCGGTGACGCTCTGTAGTCGCAGCGAGGCGTTGTTCGATCGCGGTCCCGACATTGATTCAAGACGCCGGGCGCGGCGCTAGTAACTAACCGCCTCTCTCCTGAGCTCCCTTTCGCACGCTCGATCGATGATGAGCTGAAGCGCCGCGAGGTGCTGGTGATCGCGTCTATTGAATTTCGCCGTCCGAGCCGCAGCCGAAAGCGTGGCCCAGTAGTCCAGGGGCCAACGCACTACCGGATCCAGACTCAACGCGCGACTCAAGTCGCCATCGACAATGAAGTCGAAGAGATCGAATGCTGCTTCCAGCGCTTCAGGCCCAAAGAGGGGCACGCACGCCTTTCAAGGGAAGTCGGGCAGGAGGTCAGGATAAGCATCCGATGACTTGAGCGAGCAGTGAATACAAAACTTAACGTTCGATCGCGGATTGAACTCTAGCACCTTGATTATTATAAATAAGCAATTTCATGCAAACCTCCCGGGAGCTCGAATCGCACTGCTTAGCGGCGTTCGTAGATCGCGCTGACCTGCTTGGCGAAGCGCTCTTCGATCGCAGTCCTCTTGAGCTTCAGCGTCGGCGTAATCAGGCCGTTGTCGACGGTCCAGGGCTCCAGCGCGCACCAGACCGCGCGCGGCGCGGCGTAGGCGGGGAATGCCGCTACCGCCTTGCGGATTCGTCCCAGCGCCATCTGGCGCGCCTGCGGCGCGTCGAGCGAGTTGGTCTCGCGCGGCTCCAGGCCTAGCGCGCGCGCTTCGCGCTCCCAGCGCTTGAAGTCGAGCACCACCAGCGCCGCGAGGAACGGCCGGTTCTCGCCGATCACGATCGCCTGCGCGAACAGCGGATCGCCGGTGATCGCGATCTCGAGGTCGGCAGGCGCGATCTTCTCGCCGGTCGAGGTGACGATGATGTCCTTGATGCGCCCCTTGATCGCGATCCGCCCGCCGCGCAGCTCGGCCTGGTCGCCGGTGTGGAGCCAGCCGTCCTCCACCGCTCGCGCGGTGTCCTCCGGTCGGTTCAGGTAGCCCTGCATCACGTTCGGGCCCCTGACCAGCAGCTCGTCGTTGCCGCCGATCCGCACCTCGACGCCGGGGATCGGCCGGCCCACGGTCTCGGGGTCGTTGTCGCCGGGAAGGTTGGACGACACCACCGGCGAGGCCTCGGTCATGCCGTAGCCCTGCAGCAGCTCGACGCCGAGCCCCAGGAAGCGCCGCGCCACCGCCAGCGGCATCGGTGCGCCGCCGGTGATGGCGAAGCGCAGCCGCCCGCCGAGCTGCGCGCGCACGCGCCGCGCGACGAGCCAGTCGAACCAGCCGAGGCGCGCGACCGCGCTCTCCTGCAGCCGGGCGTAGACGCGCTCGTAGATGCGCGGCACCGACACCAGGATCGTGGGCCGGACCTCCCGGAGATCCTGCGGCAGTTCCTGCACCGACCGCGCGTAGGCGACGCAGGCGCCGGCGGCGATCGGGAGGTAGTAGCCGACCGTGCGCTCGAACGTGTGCGACAGCGGCAGGAAGGAGAGGAACAGGTCGTAGGTGCGGACCGCGACGCTCTGCAGGAGCGCCTCGACGTTCGAGACCACGTTGCGATGCGTCAGCATCACGCCCTTGGGGCGTCCGGTGGTGCCGGAGGTGTACACGATGGCCGCGAGCGATTCAGGCCGGGGCGGCGCCGGCGGCGGCGCCTCCGCGCCGGCGGCCCGCGCCAGCCAGTCCTCGGCGGCCAAGGCGTCGGTCCGCTCCGGGGGCTCGAGGCAGATCACGCGCTTGAGCTGCGGGAAGCGCCCGCGCAGCGACGCCAGCACGCCCCAGCGCTGCTCGGACTCGACCAGCAGCAGCGCTGCACCGCTGTCGGCGAGGATGTAGGCGATGCTCTCAGGATTGTCGATCGCGTGCAGCGGCACCGGCACGTGTCCGAGCGCGAGCGCGGCCTGGTCGAGGCACACGTGCTCTACGCTGCTGCGCGCGAGGATCGCGATCCTCGATCCCGCCGGCAGCGCCTCGGCGGCGAGCGCGTGCTGCCAGCGCCCGACGCGCACGCAGAACTCGCCCCAGGCGAGGCTCTCCCAGCGGCCCGCGGCGCGGTCGTAGTGACGGTAGGCCTCGCCCTGCGGCGTCGCCGCGATGCGCTCGCGCAGCAGGTCGGGCAGGGTCCTCATCGCTCCAGGATCGCGGTCACGCCCTGGCCGCCCGCGGTGCAGATGGAAATCAGGCCGCGCCCGGAGCCGCGCTGCGCCAGCTGCTTGGCGAGCGTCGCCACGATGCGCGTGCCGGTGGCGGCGAACGGGTGCCCGAGCGCGACGCTGCTGCCCTTGGGATTGAGCCTGGCGCGATCGATCGAGCCGAGCGGCGCGTCGCGCTTCAGCTTCGCGCGGCAGTAGTCCGCCGACTCCCATGCCTTCAGCGTGCACAGCACCTGCGCGGCGAACGCCTCGTGGATCTCGTAGATGTCGAAATCCTGCAGCGTGATCTTCATGCGGTCGAGCATGTCCGGCACGGCGTAGGTCGGCGCCATCAGCAGGCCCTCGGCGGGCCCGCCGCGCCCGATGTAGTCCACCGCGGCGACGGCGGAGCAGGCCAGGAACGCCTGCGGCTCGAGGCCGCGCGCGCGCGCCCAGCCCTCGGAGCCGAGCAGGACGCACGACGCGCCGTCGGTGAGCGGCGTGCTGTTGCCGGCGGTAAGCGTGCCCGCGGCGCTGCGGTCGTAGGCAGGCTTGAGCTTCGCCAGCTTGTCCACGCTGCTGTCGGCGCGCAGGTTGTTGTCGACCTTCAGGCCGTGGAACGGCATCACGAGGTCGTCGAAGAACCCCTCGTTCCAGGCCCTGGCGGCCTTCAGGTGGCTGGCGTTGGCGAGCTCGTCCTGCGCCTGCCTGCCGATGCCCCATTCCTTGGCCATCAGCTCGGTGTGCTCGCCCATCGAGAGCCCGGTGGTCGGCTCCACGATCGACGGGACCGAGGGCTTGAGGTCGCGCGGCCGCAGCCGCAGCCACGGCGAGAGCCGCTCGCCGAGCGTACGGCCGCGCGAGCTGCGCAGGACGATGTCCTCCAGCCGGCGGCCATAGGTGATCGGCACGTCGCTCACGGTGTCGACCCCGCCCGCGATGGCGCAGTCGATCTCGCCCCGCTCGATGCGGTGCGCCAGCTGGACGAAGGTCGTCAGGCTCGTGCCGCACGCGCGCTGCAGGTCGTACGCCGGCGTGTGGGGGTCGAGCCCGCTCGCCAGCACCGCCTCGCGCGTCATGTTGGTGTCGCGAGCGTGCTTGATGACGGCGCCCGCGGCGACCTCGCCGACCTGCGAGCCGCGCAGCCCGAAGCGCTCGACCAGGCCCTTGAGCGCCGCGGCGAGCATGGCGAGGTTGTCGAGGTCCACGTACGCGGTATGGCTGCGGGCGAACGGAATGCGGACTCCCCCGAGGACCGCCGCCCGGCGCAGCGCCGAAGTCATGATCGATTTTGGCATAATGGACCCGCTTTCGACGGAGGTCCCATGCCGCTCACCGAACTGAACCACTACTTCGTCCGCGCCAACGATCTCGAGAAGACCAAGGACTTCTACGTCGGCGTGCTCGGCTTCGAGGTGATGCAGCGGCCGAATTTCCCCTTCCCGGGGTACTGGCTGGGCGTCAACGGCAGGATCCAGGTGCACATGGGGCCGGCCGGGATCCCCAACCAGGAGCTGTACTACCTCGGCACGCCGAAGAATGCCGCCAGCTCGAATTCCGGCGTCGTCGACCACATCGCGTTCCTCGCCTCGGAGCCCGAAGGGTTCGTCAGGCGCTTCAAGTCGATGGGCGTCGAGTTCCGGCCGCGCAGCCTGCCCGAGTCCGAGCTGTACCAGCTCTTCGTCAAGGACCCGAACGGGCTCACCATCGAGCTCAATTTCTTCGGCATCAAGCAGGCGCCGGACTGGGGCGGCGAGGACTACTCGGCGATGCCGCGCGTCGCAGAGACGGCGAAGTGAACGCGCCTGCCGGCGCGCCGGGATTCGCGAGCGTCGCGTACGAAGACGCGATCCAGCGCGCCCGCGCGCTGGTTCCCGCGCTGCGCGAAAGGGCGCCCGCCGGCGAGGCGGCGCGCAGCATGCCGCGCGAGACCGCCGCCGACCTCCACCGCCTCGGCCTGCTGCGCACCATGCAGCCGAAGCGCTGGGGCGGCATGGAGTTCGACTTCGTCGCCTATGTCGATTTTCCCTACGAGCTGGCGCGCGGCTGCGCCTCGACCGGCTGGAACGCGGCGAACCTGCTGATCCACCACTGGATGCTCGCCCTCTACGACGAGCGCGCGCAGGAGGAGGTCTGGGGCGCCGACCCGGACGCGCTGATCGCCTCCGGCATCGCGTTCCCGCAGGGACGGGCGCGCCGGGTCGACGGCGGCTTCGTGCTCTCGGGGCGCTGGAATTTCTCCAGCTGCGTCGATATCGCGGGCTGGAACATGCTCGCCTGCGTGGTGCGCGACGGCGAGCGCGTCGTCGACCACCGCATGTGCCTGCTGCCGCGCTCGGACTACGCGGTGGTGGACGACTGGAAGGTGCTCGGCATGCGCTCGACCGGCAGCATGACGGTCGAGGCGAAGGACGTATTCGTGCCGGAGCACCGCGCGCTGTGCGCCTACGAGGCGCGCGGCGGCGGTGGCTTTCCGGGGGCGCGCGGCAACCCGAATCCCGCGTACCGCGTGCCGCTCTCCACGCTCGGCGGCCACGGCATCGGCGGGGTCGCGGTCGGCAACGCGCAGGCCGCGCTCGAGCTGTCGATCGAGGCGGTGAAGGAGCGCAGCACCAGCTACGTCGGCCTGAAGATGCGCGACATCCAGACGGTGCAGCTGCGCATCGGCGCGGCCGGCGCGCGCATCGACGCCGCGCGCCGCGTCCTGCGCGACGACTGCTTCGAGGCGATGGAGATCGCGCGCCGCGGCGCCATCGCCGATGCGGAGCGCAAGCTGCGCTTCAAGCGCAACCTCGCCTTCGCCGCCGGCCTGTGCACCGAGGCGGTAGACATGCTGCACGCCATGGCGGGAGCCAACGGCATCTACGACAGCTATCCGATCCAGCGCATTTTCCGCGACGCGCACGCGCTCGCCGGCCACATCAGCTTCAACAGCGACGCCCAGTTCTCCACCTGGGGCCTTGCCGCGCTCGGCGGCGACATCAACAGCCCGACGCTCTGAGCTCTGCGGCTCTGGAGCCTGCACCCGGAGTACCTCGATGCGCGCGGGCTGGTCGCCCTGTGGCGCGAGGCCCTGCTCGCGCAGGCCGTGCTCGGGAAGAAGACCCGTGGATATGCGCATCATCCGCAGCTGCTGCGATTCCGCGCGGCGCGCGGCGGCGTCGCAGCCTGGGAAAAAGGGGGGCGATTGAGAAATAGCGGCAAGTCTGCTAAACGGTCGGCGCAGAAGAAGAAGAAGCCGGGATGAAGCTCGCCGCCTTCATGATGCCGCTGCACCCGCCCGGGCGCAGCGCCGCCGAGACCTACGCCGAGGATCGCGAGGCGATCCTGCTCGCCGACCGGCTCGGCTACGCCGAAGCCTACGTCGGCGAGCACGTCACCGACCTCGCCGAGAACGTGACTTCGTGCCTGATGTTCCTGGCGAGCCTCGCCCACGAGACCAGGAACATCGTGCTCGGCAGCGGCACGATCAACATGCCGAACGGCCATCCCGCGGCGATCGCGGCGCAGGTGGCGATGATCGACCACCTGCTGCGCGGCCGCTTCATCATGGGCATCAGCCCCGGCGGCCTGATGTCGGACGCCGAGGCGTTCGGCAACCACGACAAGGACCGCAACGCGATCTTCCTCGAGTCGATCAACATGGTGCTCGACATCTGGGCGAAGGACGCGCCGTACGACCTGCACGGGAATTTCTTCCATGTGACGACGGCGAGAACCTCGATACCCGAGATCGGGCAGGGCAGCATCCTCAAGCCGTACCAGCGGCCGCACCCGCCGATCGTGGTCACCGCGGTGGCGCCGCACTCCAGGGGCGTGACCGAGGCGGCGAAGCGCGGCTGGACGCCGATCTCGGCCAACTTCCTGCTGCCGGAATGGGTGGCGAGCCACTGGCCGAGGTACGCGGAAGGCTGCGCCGCCGCCGGCAAGCCGGCGCGGGCGGCCGACTGGCGGGTGGCCAAGTCCATCTTCGTCGCCGACGACGACAAGGTCGCGGCACGCTACGGCCATTCGCCCGAGGGCCCGTATCACTTCTACTTCAAGCAGCTGGTGAGGAAGCTGGTCGGCTTCGGCGGCCGCGGCAACCTCTTCAAGCTCGACCAAAGCCAGCCCGACAGCGAGATCACGCCGGACGCGGTGACGAGCAAGCTCGTGATCGCGGGCGGCGTGAGCAGCGTGGTCGACCAGATCCTCGCCTTCCGCGAGAAGGTGGGCGACTTCGGCACGCTGGTATACGCCTGCCACGACTGGCTGGACCCGGCGCTCGGGCGCCGCTCGATGCAGCTGATGGCCGAGCAGGTAATGCCGCGCGTCAACGCCGCGCTGGAGGCCTGAGCGCGCGCCGCTCGAGCACCGCGGCGACTGCCGCGGTGTCGGCCTTCGCGAAGCCGCGCCTGAGCGCCTCACGGTACACGGGCTTCGACGCGTCGAAGAGCGGCGTCGGGCTCCGCAGCGCGCGGGCGAACGCGGCGATGATCTTCATGTCCTTTTGCCACACCTCGTTCTTCATCGTCGCCGGCGTGTAGCGGCGGCGCGCCATCATCGGCCCGCGTACCTGCAGCATCCGAGAGGCTCCCGCGCCATCGCCGAGGATCGCCACCGCCTTGCGCGCGCTCAGCCCGGCGCGGCGCGCGAGCACGATCGCTTCCGCCGCAGAAGCGTTGTGGATCGCGACCAGCAGGTTGGCGGCGAACTTCATCTTCGAGCCGTTGCCGAAGGCGCCGAGGTAGTACTGCGCGCGCGAGAAGGCCTCCAGCACCGGCAGGATCCGGCGATACGCGGCGGCAGACCCGCTCGCGTAGACGGCGAGATCGCCGGTCTTCGCCTGCGCCCCGGTGCCGCTCAGCGGGCAGTCGAGCAGCGCGATGCCGGCGCGCGCCAGAATCCGCCGCGCTCGCTCCTTGACGTCGAGGGGCAGCGTGCTCGTTTCGACGACGACCAGGTTCCTGCGGCCGGCGCGCGCGATCGCGGAGCAGGCAAGGAGCAGGGATCGCCCCGACGGCAGCGACGTGATCAGGCAGCGCGCGGCGCGCGCCACGCCGACGACGCTCGAGTGCGCGGCCCCTCCGCCGCGCTCCAGGCGCCGCGCCGCGGCGGGCAGGACGTCGTAGCCATCCACCTCGAAGCCCGCGCGCATCAGGCTCGCCGCCATCGCCGAGCCCATGATGCCGAGTCCGATCATTCCGACATGCGACGCCGCCATGGTGACCCCCGACCCTCCCGGGCTAGTATTCTCGCGCAGCGGCGAAAACGTGGTCTGACCCTGTTTTCGGGAGGAGGGATGCGGGCGGGCGGGTATCTGGTCGGCGTCGACATCGGGGGCACGTTCACCGACTGCGTGGTGCTCGGGCGCGACGGCCGCGTCGTCGCCACCAAGGCGCCGTCGACGCCGGCGGACTTCGCGCAGGGGATGCTCGCCTCGCTGCGCGTCGCCGCCGAACGCCTGGAGCTGCCGTTCGGCCGCTTCTGCCGCGGCATCGAGGCGCTCACCCACGGCACCACGGTCGGCACCAACACGCTGATCCAGAGAAAAGGCGCGCGCGTCGGGCTGATCACCACGCGCGGCCACGAGGACGCGATCCACATCATGCGCGGCTCGCGCGGCGTGACCTCGCGCGAGCTGCGCAAGGTGGTGCACTTCCCGGAGAGCGCGAAGCCGGCGCCGATCGTGCCCAAGCGCCTGATCGAGGGCGTCTCGGAGCGCGTGGACTGCTTCGGCGAGATCGTGGTTCCGCTGAACGAAGCCGAGGCCGAGGCCGCGATCCGGCGCCTGGTCGCGGCGGGCGTCGAGGCGATCGGAGTCTGCTTCCTGTGGTCGTTCAAGCGCATGGACCACGAGAAGCGCGTCAAGCAGATGGTGCGCGACCTCGCGCCCGAGGTGTTCGTGTCCTGCTCGATCGACATCGCGCCGCGCTGGGGCGAGTACGAGCGCGTGACCGCGACCGCGCTGAACGCCTACATCGGGCCGGTGATGGCGCGCTACCTGAGGAGCCTGGATCGCGAGCTGAAGGCCTCGGGCTACGCGCGCCCGCTGCAGATCACGCAATGCGGCGGCGGCTCGATCTCGGTCGCCGACGCGATCGAGTCGCCGCTGCTGACGCTCGACTCGGGCCCGGTGTCGGGCGTCACCGGGTCGGTCTATCTCGGGCGCCTGATGGGATGCCCGAACGTGATCACCACGGACATGGGCGGCACCTCGTTCGACGTCGGGATCGTCTCAGGCAGCCAGCCGGCGTACTCGTTCCTCTCCAACGTCGCGCAGTACGAGTACTTCCTGCCCAAGGTCGACATTCAGGCGATCGGCTCCGGCGGCGGCTCGCTGGCGAAGGTCGACCCGCTGACGAAAACGCTGCAGGTCGGCCCGGAGTCGGCCGGCGCCGATCCCGGGCCCGCCTGCTACGGGCGCGGCGGGGCCGAGGCGACCGTGACCGACGCCGACGTGGTGCTCGGCATTGTCAACCCGGACAACTTCCTCGGCGGGCGCATGCGGCTGGATCGGGGCAAGGCCGTGGCGGCGGTGCGCAAGGCGGCCGCGCCGCTCGGCCTCGGCCTGAACGAGGCGGCGTCGGGCATCGCGCGCATCGCCGAGTTCAAGATGGCCGACATCATCCGCAAGATGACCGTGGAGAAGGGGTTCGACCCGCGCGAGTTCGTGCTGTTCGCCTTCGGCGGGGCCGGGCCTGCGCACGCGGGCGTGTTCGCGCGCGAGCTGGGCGTGAAGAAAGTGATCGTGCCGCAGAAGGCGATCGCCTCGACCTGGTGCGCGTTCGGCGCTGCATCCGCCGACATCCTGCACGTCTACGAGCAGGTCGACATCCAGGCGAGCCCGTTCGGGCCGGAGCGCGTGAATTCGATTCTGGATTCTCTTTTCGGGAAATCCCAGAAGCAGTTCGAAAAGGAACGCATCGCAGCCGGCCGGCGGCGCCACCAGTACTCGCTCGACATGCGGCACAAGGGGCAGATCCACGAAGTCGAGGTGATGCTGCCGGAAGGCCGGCTCACGGCCAGGCTGCTCGAGCCGCTGCGCCGGCGTTTCTACGAGAAGTACGAGCAGCTCTACGGCAAGGGCTCGTCGTACCGCGACGCCAAGCTCGAGATCGTGACCCTGCGCCTGCGGGCTACGGCGGCGACGCCGAGGCCGCGCTTGCGGGTTGCAGGAAGGATGCGCGCGAAGATAGATCCGGGGGCGAAGGCAAGAAGCCGCCCCATATACTGGGCGGACCTGAAGAAATCGGTCGCTACGCCCATTTTCGACGGCGCGCGGCTCGTGCCCGGCAACCGTGTGCGGGGCCCCGCCGTGGTCGAGACCACCGACACCACCGTCGCGGTGCATCCGGGGTGTACGCTGAAGGTCGACGCTTTCGGCAATTTCGAGATCGGATTCGGTGCGGGCAAGAAAAGGGGATGACGTGGCTCTCGAGGGTTCCTGCATGTGCGGCAAGGTGCGCTACGAGATCAACGGCGGCGCGCGCTTCATGTATCAGTGCTTCTGCGGACGGTGCCGCGCCGCGTCTGGCGCCGCCTTCGCCACGAACATCGTCGTGGACGCCG
>Ga0335085_10005367_pt1 | contig 20608 bp, 13 predicted proteins | sample Lox_Sample_45_FD_206712 | JGI IMG/M metagenome (GOLD analysis project Ga0335085, IMG submission 206712) | Soil microbial communities from Loxahatchee National Wildlife Refuge, Florida, United States - Lox_Sample_4.5 | ecosystem: Environmental > Terrestrial > Soil > Wetlands | place: USA...
GCGACGTTCTGGGCCGCCACGGGGGCCGTCTCGGCGGTCGCCGCGCGCAGGCTGGAGCGCGACGGCGACGAGGGGCGCGTCGCGCTCATGGGCGTGCTCGGCGCGTTCGTGTTCGCCGCCCAGATGGTGAACTTCACCATCCCCGGGACCGGCTCGTCCGGCCACCTCGGAGGTGGGCTCCTCCTCACGGTCCTGCTCGGCCCCTGGGCGGCCTTCCTGGTGATGGCCTCGGTGCTGACCGTCCAGGCCCTCTTCTTCGCCGACGGTGGCCTCCTGGCGCTCGGGTGCAACGTCTTCAACATGGGGTTCCTCGTCGCGTTCGTCGCCCATCCCCTGGTGTTCCGGCCGCTCGCCGGCGCCAGCCCCTCCCGGACCCGCCTCACCGTCGCGTCGCTCGCGGCGGCGCTCGTCGGCGTCGTCCTCGGAGCGCTCGGCGTGGTCGGGGAGACGCTGATCTCCGGGATCAGCTCCCTCCCGGCCGCCACGTTCCTCGGCCTCATGGTGCCCATCCACGTCGCGATCGGGATCGTCGAGGGCCTCGTCACGGCGGCGGTGCTCCTCGCCGTGGCGCGCGCCCGGCCGGAGCTCGTCCGGGCGGCGCCTTCGCGTTCCGGCGGCGCCCGTCGCCGCTTCCTGGCGGGCCTCGCCGCCGTGGCTGCGGCGGTGGCGCTGTTCGGATCCTGGTTCGCCTCGTCGCGCCCGGACGGCCTCGAGTGGTCCCTCGCGCACGCCGGCTTCTCCGAGGGCGAGCCGGCCGGAGCGCTGCACCACGCGATGCAGCGACTCGAGGGAGCCCTCGCCTGGATGCCGGGGTACGCGTTCCGAGGCGCTGGGCCGGACGCCGGAGAGGCCCGGGCGGCTTGGCCCGCCCCCAGCGCGGGCTCGTCCGTGGCGGGCCTCGCCGGATCCCTGGCCGTCCTCGCGACGGCGGTCGGCGTCGGGCTCCTCGTCCGCGTGCTGAGGCGGCGTACCGCCGGGTGATCGGTGAGCTCGGTCGAGACGGCCCTCGCCCACCTCGGGGCGTTCGACGATCTCGCCCGGCGCGACACGCCCGCCGCCAGGCTCGACCCTCGCACGAAGGTGCTCGCCACGCTCGCGTTCGTCGCGGTCGTGGCGAGCTTCGGCCGGACCGAGCTCGGGCGGCTCGCCCCGCTCGCCGCGTTCCCGCTCGCCCTGGCGGCGCTGGGAGACGTGCCGGCCCGGGCCGTCCTCGTTCGCCTCGCCATCGCGTCGCCGTTCGCGCTCGGAGTGGCGGCGTTCGAGCCCTTCCTGCACCGCGCGCCGGCGGTGGCCGTCGGACCCGTGATCCTGAGCGAGGGGACGCTGGCGTTCCTGACCATCCTCGCCAAGTTCACGCTCACGCTCGGGGCGGCGCTCGTCCTCGTCGCGACCACCGGATTCGACGAGGTGTGCCGCGGGCTGAGGAGCCTGGGCGCCCCGCGTGTGCTGGTCACACAGCTCGGCCTCACCTACCGGTACCTCTTCGTCCTCGCCGACGAGGCGTCGAGGCTGGTCCGGGCCCACGGGCTGCGGGCCGACGGGCGGCGACCCACGAGCCGGGTCGCGGGGGCGCTCCTCGGGCAGCTCCTCCTCCGGGCGCTGGCACGCGCCGAGCGGGTCCACGTGGCCATGAGGTGTCGCGGCTTCGACGGGTGGTTCCCGGTGCGCCACGCCGCAAGCTTCGCGATGCGCGACCTCGCCTTCGCGACGGCCACCGCCGCCCTGCTGGCGGTCGCGCGCGGCGTCGACCTGGCTGGCTGGGCCGGCCGCCTCCTCGCGGGAGCCGGCGGATGAGCCACCACCTCGTCGCGCTCGAGGACGTCGCCTTCACCTATCCCGACGGCACGCCCGGCCTCGCCGGGGTGAGCCTGGCGATCCACCACGGCGAGTCGGTGGGCCTCGTCGGCGCGAACGGCGCGGGCAAGTCCACGCTCCTGCTCCATCTCGTGGGCGCCTTGCTCGCGGACCACGGTACGGTGCGCGTCGGCGACTGGACGGTGAGCCGGCGGACGCTCGTGCACGTCCGCCGCTCCCTGGGGCTCGTGTTCCAGGACCCCGACGATCAGCTCTTCATGCCCACGATCGGCGAGGACGTGGCCTTCGGCCCCGCCAACCACGGGCTCTCCCCCGACGAGATCGAATCGCGGGTGACCTCGGCCCTGGAGCGCGTCGGGGCAGCCCACCTCCGCGGACGTCCCTCGCACCGGCTCTCGGGGGGCGAGAAGCGGGCGGCCGCGATCGCGGCGGTGCTCGCCGCCGGCCCCGACGTGCTCGTGATGGACGAGCCGTCGGCGAACCTCGATCCGGCGTCGCGGCGCGCCTTGATTGGCCTGCTGCGCTCGTTCGAGCACACCAAGATCGTGGCGACCCACGACCTCGACCTCGTGCTCGAGGTCTGCGGGCGCACCATCGTGCTCGACCACGGCCGGGTGGCCGCGGACGGACCCACGGAGGCGCTCCTCGCCGACGACGCGCTCCTCGCGCGCTGCCGGCTGGAGCGGCCGCTCCGCCTGCAGGGGTGTCCGCGATGCGGCACCGAGGAGCCCGTCGCCTCCGTTTCCGCGAGGAGTCAGTAGCATACTTCCAAAACTAGTGCTACGACCGGCTCTCTCGAGGGGGACCTCCATGCGCCGGCCACGGCTCGCCCGCCACTTTGCCGCCTTCCTGCTGTCCCTGGCCTCGCTCGTCGTTGCCGGACCCGGCTCGGCCGACGAGCCGGCGCAGCCGCCCGAGCAGGCGGTCGAGGAGGTCGAGGTGAGCGCCCACTACGAGGCGTCGGTCGGGTCCACCGAGGCGGCGAGCGCCGGGACCGTCACGCGGCAACTCGTCGAGGACCGGCCGATCCTGCGGCCCGGAGAGGTGCTCGAGCTCGTCCCCGGGCTCGTCATCACCCAGCACAGCGGCGCCGGCAAGGCGAACCAGTACTATCTCCGCGGCTTCAACCTGGACCACGGCACCGACTTCCAGACGAACCTCGACGGCGTGCCGCTCAACCTCCGCACGCACGCGCACGGCCAGGGCTACACCGACCTCAACTTCCTCATCCCAGAGCTCGTGGACCGGGTGGAATACTGGAAGGGCCCCTACTTCGCGTCGCGGGGCGACTTCGCCTCGGCGGGCGCGGCCGACATTCACTACGCCGAGCGCCTTCCCGCCTCGCTCGCCGAGCTCACGGGGGGCACGTTCGACTACCTGCGGGGCGTCGTCGCGGCGTCGCCCGAGCTCGCGGGCGGGCGACTGCTGGTGGCCGGCGAGTACATGCACGACGACGGCCCGTGGGTGCATCCGGACGACTACCGCAGGCTGAACGGTGTGGTCCGCTACACCCATCCCGCGTTCGAGGGGACCTGGGACCTGACCGCCATGGCCTACCACGGCACCTGGGACGCGACCGACCAGGCCCCGCAGCGCGCCCTCGAGGACGGCTCCCTCTCCCGCTTCGACGGGGTCGATCACACGACCGGTGGAGAGACCACGAGGCTGGCGCTCTCGACGGGGTTCCGCGGGGCGGCCGGAGGCGGGACCCTCGTCGCGAACGTGTACGCGGTCCGGTACCGGCTCGACCTCTTCTCGAACTTCACCTACTTCCTCGACGATCCGGTGAACGGCGACCAGTTCGAGCAGGCCGACGACCGCTGGCTGTACGGCACCTCCGGCAGCTACGCCCGCACCTTCGCCGGATCCGTGACGAACGCCGTCACCGCGGGATGGGAGGCGCGCGTGGACGCCCTTCGCCCGGTGGCCCTGTACCACACCCTGGCTCGGGCGCGGCTCGACACGGTGCGGCGGGACCAGGTCACGGAGTCGAGCGCCGCCGCCTTCGTGCAGGTCGAGACCACGTGGTCGACCTGGCTGAGGACGCTCGCCGGGGTTCGCTACGATCTCTACCACTTCGACGTGCAGAGCAGCGTGACCGAGAACTCGGGAACCGCCGGAGCGGGAATGGCATCCCCCAAGGTCACCGCCGTCCTCGGGCCCTGGGCCGAGACGGAGGCCTTCGCCAACTTCGGGTTCGGGTTTCACTCCAACGACGCGCGCGGCACGACCATGCGCGTCGATCCCTCCGACCCCTCGGTGCCGGCGGACCGGGTAACGCCGCTCGTGCGGACCTGGGGCGCCGAGGTGGGCGGGCGGACCGAGGTGGTGCCCCACGTCCAGACCTCGCTCGCGCTGTGGCGGCTCGACATCGCCTCGGAGCTGCTCTTCGTCGGCGACGCGGGCACGACCGAGCCCTCGCGCCCGTCCACGCGCCGAGGCGTCGAGTGGTCCACACGCTGGGTGCCGGTGCGCTGGCTGCTGTTCGACCTCGACGTCGCCCTGTCCCGCTCCCGGTTCACGGATCAGGACCCCGTCGGCGACCACATCCCGGGGTCGATCGAGTCGGCGGTGTCGGCCGGCGTGACGGTCCACGAGCTCGGGCCCTTCACGGCGGCGGTCTTCCTGCGTTACTTCGGCCCTCGTCCGCTCATCGAGGACGACAGCGTCCGTTCCACGGCCTCCACCATCCTGAACGCCCAGGCGTCCTGGCGCTTCGGTCGCCACCTCCGCGCTGGCCTCGAGGTCCTGAACCTCCTCGACGCGAAGGTCGACGACGTCGCCTACTATTACGCGTCACGGCTGCCGGGAGAGCCCGCGGGTGGCGTGGACGACATCCACATCCACCCCGCGATCTCGCGCACCTTCCGGGCCACGCTGGCGGCGACCTACTAGGGAGGCCCCGCGGACTCGTGTTCGCCGAGCTGCTGGACGCGCGGGGATCGCGCCGACCGAACCATGGCCGTGCCCTGGCGGCCTCCGCCATCGCCCAGCTCGCGGTCGTCTCCACCGCGCTCGCCCTCCACGAGGCCGCGCCGCGTGCGGCCCGCCCCATCGAGGTCGCCATCGTCGCCCCGAGGGCGGCGAGGCCCACCCCGCCGCCGGCGCCGGGCCCCGAGCCGCGCCCGACGTCGCGCCCTGCCACCCGGGCCCCGCTCGTCCAGCCCAGGACGATGCCGGACCCCGCGCCCTCGCCCGTCGAGCCCGACGACGCCGCGCTGGCGACGTCGCCGGAGGGCGTGATCGGCGGTGGGTCGGTCTCGCCCCAGACCGAGGATGCCGGGCCCGTCGCCGCCCCCGCGGCGGCGATCGAGGCGCGGCCGGCGGACATCGCCAGCGTGCGCGCCGCGCTCGCCCGCACGTTCGTCTACCCGGCCGAGGCGAGGCGGCGCGGCTGGACGGGCCGGGTCGTGCTCGCGTTCACCCTCGAGGCCGACGGCCGGCTGCGGGACCTCGAGGTGCGCTCGGGGTCGGGCGTCCCGCTCCTCGATGAAGCCGCGCTCGAGGCCGTGCGTCGGGCAGCGCCGTTCAGCCCGCCGGGCGTCCCGGTGACGGTACTCATCCCGGTGAGCTTCAGGCTCTATTGAGCCGCAGGGGGCGACGCGCTAATCAATGTGGAACACGGAGGAGGACCCATGGGCGGCCACGGCCACGAGCACGACCACAAGCACGCGCACGAGCACACGCACTCCGACGGCACGAAGCACAGCCATCCCCACGAGCATCACCACACCCACGAGCACGAGCACGGGGATGCCGCCCAGAAGGTGCACGACCACGCCCACCCGGCCGCGCACGACGCCGGGAAGGATCACGGGCACAAGCACTAGCGGACCCGCTCCGGTTGGCGGCCCAGCTCGACCTCTTTCCCGGGGCGCCGGCGCCGCCGCCGGTTGGCCCTTCCGTGGTCCCGCGCGAGGTCGCGGAGCTGGCGAGCCGCATCCCTTCCTCGGTGCGGCTCGGAACCTCCTCCTGGTCGTTCCCCGGCTGGCGCGGGCTCGTCTACGACCGCGAGGCGACGGAGGCGATGCTCGCGCGCGCCGGGCTCGTGGCCTACGCCCGGCACCCGCTCCTCCGCGCGGTGGGCATCGACCGGACGTACTACGCGCCGATCCCCGCGGCTGCGTTCGCGGCGTACGCGGCGGACGTGCCCGACGGCTTCCGCTTCCTCGTGAAGGCCTCCCAGGAGTGCACCTCGCCCACCCTGCCCACGCCGGGCGGCGGCTCGGCCCGGAACCGGCGCTTCCTCGACCCGGCCTGGGCCCGCGACGAGGTCGTCGCCCCCGCCGTCGAGGGGCTCGGCGCGAAGCTCGGCGTCCTCCTCCTCCAGTTCCCGCCGCTGACCTTCGGCGCGGGTCGCACGCCGGAGGCCGTGCTCGACCGGCTGGAGGCGTTCCTCTCCGGCCTCCCCGCCGGCGTTCCGCTCGCGGTCGAGCTCCGCAGCCCGGCGCTCCTCGGGCCGCGCTACGCGGGAATCCTCGCCACGGCCGGCGCCGCGCACGCCTTCAACGTCCACCCCTCGATGCCCCCGCTCGCCGCCCAGGCGCGGGCGATCGACCTCGCCCGCCAGCCGCGGCTGGTCGTGCGCTGGATGCTCGGCCACGGGCGGGCCTACGAGGAGGCGAGGGACCTCTACCGGCCGTTCGACCGCCTGGCGGCCCCGGACCCGGACTCGCGAGACGAGATCGCCGGGCTCGTCCTCGCGGAGGACGGCTGGCGCGGGCGCGACGTGATCGTCGTCGTGAACAACAAGGCCGAGGGCTGCTCGCCGCTCTCGGTGCTGGAGCTGGCGCGGGTGGTCGCGGCGCGTGCCCGCCGCGAGTTCTGACCGGCCGGCTCAGGCGCGCCTGCGCGCCAGCCCGGCGGCTGCCTCCCGCTCGTGGAGGACGCGCGGGTCCACCGAGATCGGCTCGACCGCCGGCAGGAGCTCCGGAGCCACGCCCATGCCGAGGAGCTGCGTGCGCGCCACGGTGAGCGTCGCGGCCTGGCGCGCCCGCGGTGGAAGCGGCAGCGCCCCCGACACGAGGAGCCCCGCCAGCCCGTGCACGCCGGACCAGGCGACGAGCTCCGCGCCCAACCTGGCCTCGGGCCGGATGGCCCCGGAGGCCACGAGGCCGTCGAGCACGTCGAGCAGGATCTGGAAGGCGTCCCGGCCGGACGGCGCGCAGCCCGGCTCGAAGTCCTCCGTCGAGAAGCACGCGCCGAACATCACCTTGAAGTGGGACGGGTTGCGGACCGCGAACTCCACGTAGGCCTGGGCGATGGCGAGGATGCTCCGGACGGCGTGCGCCCGCGTTCCCGCCTTGCCCTCCACCCGGCCGAGCGCCCGCTCCATGGCCTGGGCGAGGCGCCCGTGGGCCTCGACCGACATGGCGGTCATGAGCGCCAGCTTGTCGGCGAAGTGGCGGTAGGCGGCCGCAGGGGACACCCCGACCTCGCGGGCGGCCTCGCGAAGGCTGAAGGCCTCCGGACCCTTGTCGCCCACCAGCCGGGCGGCCGCCTCGATCAGGGCGTTCCGGAGGTGCCCGTGGTGGTAGCCGTCCCTCTCGGGGAGAACGGAAGTTTTCACGGGACCGATGTTGACATCGTTCACTCGATTTGGCAAGTATGCGCCGTTCACATCGTGAACGATGTTCACATTTCTTCACGGAGTCTGGACCATGAAGACCTCGCTCGCCGCCCTCTCCGCCCCCCTGGCGATCGCCTCCGCCCTCCTCGCCGCCGGCTGCGCCAGGACCGAGGCCGCGCCGGCCCAGCCCGAGGTGGTCGTCCCGGTCCGTACCGCCCCGGTGGACCGCAGCCCGGTCGTCCGGACGGTGCGCGCCGCGGGATCGGTCGCGGCCCGTGACGCCTGGACGCTCTCCTTCCCCGCCGGCGGCGTGCTCGCCGAGGTCCACGTGCGCGAGGGCCAGGCCATCCGCAAGGGAGAGCTGCTCGCCTCGCTCGACCAGACCCCGCTTGCCGCGCAGGCGCGGCAGGCGCGCGAGGCGCTCGCCAAGGCCGAGCGCGACCTCGCCCGCGTCCGCGCCCTGGCCGAGGCCGAGGCTGCCCCCGCCACCGCCGCCCAGGACGCCCGGACCGCCTTCGAGGTGGCCGCCGCCGTGTCGCGCGCCGCCGAGTTCGCGCTCTCCCGGGCCCGCCTCCTCGCGCCGGACGACGGTTGGGTGGACCGGCGACTGGCCGAGCCCGGCGAGATCGTCGGCGCGGGCCAGTCGATCCTCGGGGTCAGCGGCCGCGGCAGCGGCTTCGTGGTGAGGGCCGGCCTCGCCGACCGGGACGTGCTCGGGCTCGCGGTCGGCTCCCCCGCCACCGTCCGCCTCGAGGCCCGGCCCGACCAGCCGATCGCCGGCACCATCTCCGAGGTGGCGCGCTCGCCCTCCCCCGCGAGCGGGACGTACGAGATCCGCATCCGCCTCGGCGCCGGCGCGCCGGCGGATCTCCTCGCCGGCCTGGCCGCCCGCGTCGAGATCCCCCGCCCCGTCCCGGCGTCCGGCTCGGTCCCGCTCGCCGCGGTACAGGACGGCGACGGCGCCGCGGGCGCGGTCTACGCGCTCGAGGGAGGCCGCGCCCGCCGGGTGCCGGTGCGCATCGCCTTCCTGCAGGGCGACCGGGCCGTGCTCTCGGCCGGCGTCGAGAAGGTGGACTCCGTGGTGGTGGAGGGCGCCTCGCGGCTCGCCGAGGGCACGCCCGTCCGCGTCGCGCCGTAGACGGAACGGAGCCCAGCCATGCACGTCGCCGACTTCGCCGTCCGCCGCTGGCAGTTCACGCTGGTGGTGTTCCTGGGGGTGGCCCTCCTGGGCGCCTCCTCGCTGGTCGCGATCCCGAAGCAGGAGGACCCGACGGTCGACTTCCCCGTGTTCGCCGCGGTGGCGGTGCTCCCCGGGGCGCCGCCCGCCGACGTCGAGCGCCTGGTGGTGGAGCCCGTGGAGGCCCGCCTCGCCACCCTCGACGACGTGAAGAGCCTGCGCACCACCGTGCAGGACGGCGTGGCGGTCACGCGCATCGAGTTCACGGCCGGCACCGACGCGGCCCGCAAGCAGGACGACGTCCTGCGCGAGCTCACCGCGGTGCGCCCCCAGCTGCCCGCCCAGCTCGGGCGGCTCCAGCTGGAGAAGTTCAATTCGTCCGAGGTCAACATCGTCCAGCTGGGCCTCGCCTCGACCGACGCGCCCTACTCGGAGCTCGACCGCCTGTCGCGCTCCCTGAAGCGGCGCCTGGAGGGCGTGTCCGGCGTGGCGAAGGTGGCCATCGACGGCCTTCCCCCGCGCGAGGTGCAGGTGGCGGTTGACCCGGAGAAGGCCGCGGCCATGCGCCTCTCGCCCGGCGAGGTCATCGCCGGCCTCGGCGCCGAGGGCCAGAGCATCCCGGCAGGATCGGTGGACGCGGGCGGTCGCCAGCTGGCGGTGAAGACGAGCGGCGAGTTCCGGACCGTGGACGAGGTCGCGGATGCGGTGGTGCGCAACGCCGGCGACCGCGCGGTGAAGGTGCGAGACGTCGCCGAGGTGAGCCTGCGCGACGCGGAGCCGGTCCACCTGATGCGGTTCGACGGCGTCCGCGGCGTCTCGATCGCCGCCAACATGAAGGAGGGCCACAACATCTTCACGGTGCGCTCCGCCATCGACGCGGAGATCCGCGCCTTCGAGCGCGGCCTGCCCCCCGGCGTGAAGCTCGTTCGCGCGTTCGACCAGTCCGAGAACGTCGCCCACCGGCTGGGCGGGTTCACCCGCGACTTCGCCATCGCCATCCTGCTCGTGCTCGTCACCCTGCTGCCGCTGGGCGGTCGCGCCGCCATCGTGGTGATGGTCTCGATCCCGCTCTCCATCGCGCTCGGCGTGACGCTCCTGCACCTCACCGGCTTCTCGGTGAACCAGCTCTCCATCGTGGGGTTCGTGATCGCCCTCGGCCTCCTCGTGGACGACTCCATCGTCGTCGTGGAGAACGTCACCCGCTGGATCCGGGAGGGCCACCCCGCCAAGGAGGCGGCCATCCGCGCAACGCGGCAGATCACCCTGTCCGTGCTCGGCTGCACCGCGACCCTGATCTTCGCCTTCCTGCCGCTGCTCGCCCTGCCCGGCGGGCCGGGCCTCTTCATCCGCTCGATGCCGGTGGCGGTCGTGTTCACCATCCTGGCGTCGCTGGCGGTCTCGCTGACGGTGGTGCCGTGGCTCTCTAGCCTCCTCCTCCGCCCCTCGGGCGAGCACGGCAACTTCTTCCTCCGCGGCCTCACCTGGCTCATCGACCGCTCCTACGGCCAGGTGCTCACGGCGGCCATGCGCCGGCCGGCCCTGACGGTCGGGCTCTCCGCCGCGATGCTCGCAGGGGCGCTGGCGCTCGTGCCCTCCATCGGCTTCAGCCTCTTCCCGAAGTCCGGTCTCCCGCAGTTCCGGGTGACGGTGGAGGCGCCGGAGGGCGCGAGCCTCGCCGAGACCGACCGCGGCGTGCGCTTCGCGGAGGGCGTCCTGCGCCGCCACCCCGAGGTGGTCCGCGCCGTCGCCAACGTCGGCAAGGGCAACCCGAGCGTGTACTACAACGTGGCGCAGTCGAACGAGAAGTCGTCGAGCGGCGAGATCCTCGCGACCCTCGGCACCCGCGAGCAGTCGGAGATCGACCACGTGCTGGGCGAGCTGCGCTCCGAGCTCTCCGGCTACCCGGGCGCCGTCGTCGAGGTGAAGGAGTTCGAGCAGGGGCCTCCGCTCGACGCCCCCATCGCCATCCGGGTGCTGGCCGAGGACCCGGGCAAGCTGGACGCCGCCGCGGCCGAGGTGGAGGCCATCGTGTCCGGCACCGAGGGCACCCGCTACGTCAGGAACCCCAGCCGCGACCGGAAGAGCGATCTCCGGGTGCGCATCGACCGCGACCGGGCGGCGCTCGCTGGCGTGGCCGTGCCCGACGTGGACCGGGCGGTGCGCCTGGCGGTGGGCGGCGTCGTGGCCGCCTCGTACCGCGAGGACTCCGCCGACGACGCCTACGACGTGAGGGTCACCCTGCCCCGCGAGGCGCCGGCGGCCGTCCCGGGCGGCCCGAGGCCGGGCCTCGGCGTGCTGGAGCGCCTGCAGCTGCCGGGCGCCCGCGGCGCGGTCCCGCTGGCCCAGGTGGCGGACCTGGCGCTCGAGCCTTCGCCCGCCCGCATCGACCGCACCGACCGGGTGCGCTCGACCACGGTCACCGCCTGGGTCCGCGAGGGCCACAACACGGACCGCATCACGAAGGAGATCCTGGCGAAGCTCGGCGCGCACCGCTGGCCGGATGGCATCGCCATCAAGCCCGCCGGGGAGTACGAGAGCCGGCAGGAGAGCTTCGGCGGGCTGGGGACGGCCATCATCGTGGCCGCCGCCGGCGTGCTGGCGGTGCTGGTGCTGGAGTTCCGCACCTTCCGTTCCACCCTCATCGTCGCCTCGGTCATCCCGCTCGGCGTGATCGGCGGCCTCGTCGCGCTGTGGCTCGCCGGCTACACGCTCTCCTTCACGGCGGTGGTCGGCTTCGTGGCGCTCATGGGCATCGAGGTGAAGAACTCCATCCTGCTCGTGGACTTCACGAACCAGATCAGGCGGGATGGCCGGGCCCTCGACGTCGCCATCCGCGAGGCCGGAGAGGCGCGGTTCGTCCCCATCCTGCTCACCACGCTCACCGCCCTGGGCGGTCTCGTGCCGCTCGCGCTCGAGCGCTCGGCGCTCTACTCGCCGCTCGCGGTGGTCATCATCGGCGGCCTCGTGAGCTCCACGATCCTTGCGCGGGTGGTGACGCCGGTCATCTACCGGCTCCTGCCGCCCGAGGTGGAGCGTCCGGCCGCACCGGAGCCCCTGCCGTCGAGCGCGGGCCAGACCGCGCCGGCGGCGGCGGCGTGAGGGGGCGACGATGATGACGCTCTTCTGGATCGGGTGGCTGGGCGCGGGTGTTGCCCCGTCCCGCACCGCGTGGTCGACCGTGCCGCATGCTCGGCCGGCTCCGACGGTGGGTGAAGGCCGGGGAGGCCGCGCACGGCGCGGGAGGGGAGGACGTGGAGGTCGTGCCCGCGCCCCGGGCGGCCGTCCCGGCCTCGCGCGCTGGACAGCCGCGCCGTCGCCGCGCGCCCGAGCCGCGGCCGCGTTCGGGCTGGAGCAGGCGCGGCGGTAGGGCGAGACCCGCCAGGGCCCTTCCACCAGCACCTGGACGCCAAGGTAGGGCCGGGCCACCCCATCCCCGCCGGCGGGGCCGGTTTCACTCGTTGAACGGGTTCACCTGGATCGCTAGCGTGCCGCATCCATTCCACGGCGCACGCGCCCCCGGAACGATCGCGCCCGCCTCGAGGAGTCCGAGAATGAACCGTCGTCAAGGCCTGTGGCTGTCGCTCGCCGCGCTCCTCGCCTGCCAGAAACCCGCTTCTACCGCGAGCCCGGCGAATCGCGAGCCACGCCACGCCGCCGTGGCCGACGAGCTCCCGTCGCGGGCGCGTCCGGGGGACTTCAGCGCCCTCGCTCCCCGCTTCGCGAAGCAGGACGCCGCGTCCCGCCGCGCCGAGGATCGCGATCCTGCCGTCCGGATCGACGAGGCGCGCGGCGTCCCCAGCTTCCGCTGGGCCCCCGCGGCGCCGGGCCGGGCGGCTGCGTCGGCCCTCTCGACCGGTCAGGCCGCCACCTCGACCCGGGCTGGCGTGGTCGCGCTCGCCCGCGCGCACCTCGCCGACGGCGCCTCGCTGTACGGGCTCGCCGACTCGGACGTGGATGCGGCCCGGGTCGTCAACGTGCACGACACTGGACATGGCGCGATCATCGTGACGTTCGATCGGCCCGTGGACGGGATCGAGGTCTTCCGCGGGACCACCGCGATCGCGATGGATCGCGGCGGCGCCCTGGTGGCCCAGTCGGGCGCGCTCGTCCCTTCATCGGCCCGCCGGGAAGGCGCCCGCTTCGTGCTCGACGGCGGCGAGGCCATCGGGCGCGCGCTCACCGACGCGACCGGCGACGCGTACGCAGCGGGCGACCTCGTCGCCGATCGCGCCGACGAAGCAGGCTTCTCCCGCTTCGGCCTCTCTCCGGTCACCGGGCACGCGCGCGGCGCGTCGTTCACGCGCCCCGCCCGCGCGAGGCGGGTGTGGTTCCCCCTCCCCGAGGGGCTCGAGCCCGCCTGGCACGTCGAGGTGGGCGTGGCCCCCTCGGGTGGCCGCGAGCCGCTCGAGCTCGCGTACGTGATCTCGGCTCGCGACGGGCGCCTGCTGTTCCGCAGGGACCTCGTCGACCACGCGTTCACCTACCGTGTCTATGCGGACCCGGCAAGCCTCTGGCCGTACGACGGGCCGCAGGGCTTCGCAGGCTCGCCGCATCCGAGCGGCCTCGCCGACGGCTACCAGCCCCCCTTCGTTCCCCAGACCGAGATCACGCTGGACAACGCCGGGTTCGGCGTCCCCTCGGGCGACGTCTGGCTGCCGCCAGGAGCGGTGACCACCACCGGCAACAACGTCGACGCTTACGCCGACATCGACGACCTGGACGGGTACGACACCGGAGACGTTCGCGCGTACATCACCGGGTCCGGGGAGTTCCGTTACGGCTTCGATCACGCAACCGATCCGAAGATCGCCACGAACCGCAAGGCCGGCATCGTCAACCTCTTCTACGTCAACAACTTCCTCCACGACTGGTACTACGCGGCCGGATTCGACGAGGCCTCACGTAACGCGCAGGACGACAACATGGGCCGCGGAGGCGTCGGCGGCGATCCGATTCACGCGGAGGCGCAGGACACGAGCGGTACGGCATCGCCGATGCTCGACAACGCCAACATGCTGACGCCGGCCGACGGCGCCTCGCCTCGCATGCAGATGTACCTCTGGTTCCCGAACGTCGCCCGCTCCGTGACCGTGGTCTCACCACCCGAGCTCGCCCAGACCGCTGCCGGGGGGATGCAGATGGGCTGGGGACCGGATTCGTACGACGTCACGGGCGAGCTCGTCCTCGCCGACGACGGCACCGCCCCCACCGCCGACGCCTGCACCTCGCTCGTCAACGGGTCGGCCGTGTCGGGCAAGGTCGTCCTCGTCGACCGCGGCACCTGCACCTTCGTCCAGAAAGTGAGCGCCGCCCAGGCCGCCGGCGCCACCGGCGTCATCATCCGGAACGTCACGGCCGATCAGACGTACGCCAACATGGCCGGGACCAGCAGCACGATCCACATCCCGGCGCTCCTCGTGGAGCAGGACCTCGGCTACACGCTCGGGAACGCGCTGGCGACGGGTCCGGTGCAGGTCCGGCTCGAGCGGTCGGCAGGCCAGTATCGCGACGGCGACATCGACGGCAGCATCATCGCCCACGAGTGGACGCACTACCTGACCAACCGCCTCATCGGCAACGCCACGGGCATCGATACGCACATGGCGCGCGGCCTGGGCGAGGGCTGGTCCGACTTTCACTCCCTCCTCATGATGATCCGCGCGGAGGACGTGCAGGTCCCTTCCAACTCCGGCTGGCAGGGACTCTACGTCGAGGCGGCCTACTCCGACGGAGGCGAGTACGCGCTGGGTGGGAACAACGACTCCTTCTACTGGGGCATCCGGCGCGTGCCCTACTCCACGGACCTCTCCAAGGATCCGCTCACCTTCCGCCACATCGCGGCCTGGGAGCCGATCCCCACCGAGACCCCGGACGGAACGCCCATCCCGGTACAGTTCGGCGCCGACGGCAGCTGGAACACCGAGATCCACGCGACGGGCGAGGTGTGGACCACCATGCTGTGGGAGTGTTACGCGTCCCTGCTTCGCGACGTCCCCGCGCGCCTCTCGTTCGCCGAGGCCCAGGACCGCATGAAGCGGTACATGGTGGCCTCCTACAAGCTGATGCCGATGTCGCCCACGCTGCTCGAGGCGCGCGACGCCGTCCTCGCCGCGGTCTACGCCGAGGATCACACCGATTTCGAGCTGTTCTTCGATGCGTTCGCCCGGCGCGGGGCCGGCATCGGCGCGGTGGGGCCGTACCGCTACCGTGAGGACAACGCGCCCGTGGTCGAGAGCTACGCGTCGGGTCCAGACCTCGCGCCAGGCGCGATCCAGGTCTCGGAGCTCGCCGGTCCCTGCAACGACGCGGACGGCGTGCTGGACGACGAGGAGACCGCGGTCGTCGCGGTCGATCTCGTGAACGTCGGCTCGAGGGACCTCGCCGGCGCCACGATCACCCTCTCCTCGCCCGACCCGAGGGTCACGTTCCCCGCCGGGACGTCGATCCCGGTGGCCGCCACGGTGGCGCGTGGCTCCGGGTCACGCACGACCGTGGACTTCCAGGTGAGCTTGTCCGGCGCCTACCGCGGCGAGGTCATGCCCGTCGATCTCGGGTTCCCGGCAGGGTACCTGCGCACGGATGCTCCCCGGAGGATCTGGCTGCGCACCAACTTCGACGACCAGGCGGCGGCTTCCGCGGTCGACCACTTCGAGTCCGAGCGCTTCGCCTGGGCGTTCGCCGGCGGTCCGCCCTCGGACTTCGGTCGCGTCGAGCTCGATGCCAGCCATCACGAGCTGCAGGGCTCGGACGTCGGCCATGCCGCCGATCTCCGGGTCGCCTCTCCCGCGCTCCAGGTCGGGACCGACCCGCTCGTCGTCACCTGGCGGCACCGTCACGGCTTCGAGACGTTCGACGTTCTCCTGAGCACCGGCGCCGTCAAGACGATCAACGGCGACGGCGCAGTCGTGGAGCTCTCGCAAGACGGAGGCGTCACCTGGACCGACGTGGGCCACCTCGCCACCACCGCGCGCGGCCCGCTGTACAATGGCGTCCTTTCGTATCCGGCAGAGCTGGGCACGACGGCCAACCCGCTCCGGAACGTGTCGTCGGCGATCGTCGGGACGAACCCGTCGTTCCCCGACTTCGACGACGTCCGGCTCGACCTCGGCACCGTCTACGCCGGGAAGTCCGTCGAGCTGCGCTTCCGCATCGGAACCGACGAGAGCGGTGGGGGCGCGCCGTGGGAGATCGACGACCTGGCCGTGTCGGGGATCGTCAACACGCCGTTCCCCGACCTGATCGAGGACCAGAACGTCTGCGGCACGGGTGGACCCGTGGCGACGGCCGGCCAGGACCTGCGCGTACCCCGGGGCGCCACCGTCACCCTGGACGCCAGCGCCTCCGCGGCCGAGGATCCCGCCGCCGTGCTCACGTTCGCGTGGACGCAGACGGGCGGACTCCCGGTGACGCTCACGGGCGGCGATACGCCGTGGCCCACCTTCACCGCCCCGGAGGTGTCGGCCGACTCCGACCTCACGTTCCAGGTGACCGTCTCCGCGGGTGGCTCGTCGAGCTCTGCGTCGGTGGTCGTCACCGTATTCCCGGCGAACCGGAGCCCCGTGGCGATCATCGCCGGTCCTGCCACGGTGTCGGCGGACGAGGGCACCCAGGTCACCCTGGACGGCTCCGGCTCCACCGATCCGGACCCCGGCGACGTGCTCACCTACGCCTGGACCCGCGTGTCCGGACCCAGCGTGAGCCTGTCGGGCACAGCCACCCCGGTGGCCAGCTTCACGACGCCACAGGTCTCGTCCGACACCCCGCTGCTGCTGCGTCTCGAGGTCAGCGATGGAACCCTGACCAGCAGCGCCCTGGTCACCGTGAACGTCCACGACGTCACGGCGGTGGCGAGGCAGACCTCTCGCGGCGGTTGCACCAGCGGTGGCGTGGGAGGCCCGATGGCGCTCCTCGCCCTCCTGGGGCTGGCCCGGGTCCGCCGCCCCCGCCGACCATGAAGGCGGGCGCCCGAGCGACCCGGCGACCGGACGGCCGGGCCCGGCCTCCCGAAGGGGACGATCGGGGCGTGCTCTTGCGCGAGGCCCCAGGACCCGGTTAACGATCCGCGACTGCGCATGCGCCTCGCGCCCAACAGCAAGCTCGACGGCCGGTGGTTCGCCGCCTCGCTTGCGCTCGTCCTGATCGCGGGCCAGGGCGCATCGCTGGCCCACCTCGCGGTGGTCCGCCACGGCTACTGCGCCGAGCACGGCGAGCTGGTGGACCTGGGCGCGGAGGCCCCGGACGGCCTTCCGACCGCGCCCACGGACGCCACCGATCACGTGGACTCCCGGCCGGCCTCCGGGGCCGGCGGCCACGAGCACGAGCACTGCGCGGTCGTGGGCCACCGCCGGGACGCCATCCTCGGCGAGCACGTCGGCCCTGCCCTCGCGCCCCAGGCGTGCGGCGAACCGGTCCGGTCCGCGGGCGCCCCCGTCGTGTCCGCGAGCCCGATCTTCCGGCTCGCGCCCAAGCAGTCGCCTCCCGCCTAGCCCACCGTCCGTCGTCCTCGTCCGATTTCACGCTGGGTGACCTGCGTGCGCTCGCGCACGCCAGACCGGAGAGGCCTACTTGCATCCCACGACCGCCGTCGCGACCCTCTGGGCCGCGGCGGTCGCGGCCGCGCCCGTCGAGCAGCAGGCGGGTCCGGCTGCGCAGATCTCGCCGCCGGCCATCTCGAGCCGGGTCGATGCGATCTATCCGCCCGAGGCCCTCGCCTCGGGCGCGGAGGCCGACGTCATCGTCGAGGTGACGGTCGGCGCCGACGGCCGGACGTCCGATCCCCGCGTCGTGGCCTCCGGGGGACCGGCCTTCGACACGGCCGCCCTCGAGGCGGTCGGCCGCTGGACGTTCACTCCCGCGCTCGAGGGAGGGCAGGCGGTTCCCGTGCGGATCCGCATTCCCTTCTCGTTCCGGCTCCCGCCGCGGGCGGCCGCTCCCGTGGAAGCGCCCGCCACGCCCGGGAGCCCCGCCGGCGCGCCGCCCGTGCCCGCGCCGGCGGCGCCTCCTGCACCTCCGGGTCCGTCCTCCGGGCCCGGTGAACCGGCCGCCGGCGAGGGCCCGCTCGAGGCGACGGTGCGAGGACGCGCTCAGGCCCCGAGCCGGGGAAGCGCGGACTACCACGTGGACGTGGGGCAACTGGCGCTCGTCCCGCGCAAGGCGGCCGACGAGCTGCTCAAGCTGGCGCCGGGGATCCTCCTCACCAACGAGGGGGGCGAGGGCCACGCCAGCCAGATCTTCCTTCGCGGCTTCGACGCGCGCGAGGGGCAGGACATCGAGATCTCGGTCGCCGGCGTCCCCGTCAACGAGGCCGGCAACCTCCACGGAAACGGATACGCCGACGTCCACTTCGTGATCCCGGAGGTGGTCGAGTCGCTCCGCGTGCTGGAAGGTCCATTCGACCCTCGTCAGGGCAACTTCGCGGTGGCCGGCAGCGCCGAGTACGAGCTCGGCCTCGCGGAGCGCGGCCTGGGGGTCCAGGCGGGGGCGGGCTCCTACGGCACCCGCCGGGTCCTGGTCCTGTGGGGCCCGCCGGGCGCCTCACCTCACACCTTCGGAGCCGCCGAGGTGTACCGGACCGACGGGTTCGGCCAGAACCGGGACGCGGTGCGGGGCTCGGCCATCGGGCAGTACGAGGGCCGGGCAGGCGGCCTCACGTACCGTGTGACGGCCCAGGGATACTCCGCGAGCTGGCACTCCGCCGGGGTGCTTCGCGAGGACGACTACGAATCCGGCGGCTACGGCTTCTTCGACACGTACGACTTCGGGCAGGGCGGGACCGCGACCCGATTCTCGCTGTCGGGGGAGCTGGAGGGCTCCGCGGGCTCGTTCACCCACCGCAACCAGGTCTTCCTCATCGGCTCCAGCTCGCGGCTCCGCGAGAACTTCACCGGCTTCCTCCTCGACCCCCAGGAGCCGCTCCAGCCGCTGCACCCCCAGCGTGGTGACCTCATCGACCAATCCACCGAGGCCACCACGCTCGGCGCGCGCGGCTTCGCGCGCACCAGCTTCACCGCCCTGGGTTTTAGGCAGGAGGCAGAGGTCGGTTACCTCGCCCGATACGACGTCACGGACGGCACTCAGTACCGGATCCAGGCCGCGAACGGCCACCCTTACAGGAAGGACCTCGACCTCCTGTCCCACGTCGTGGACATGGGCGTGTACGCCGACCTCTCGCTCTCCCTGCTGCCCTGGCTCTCGGTCCGGGGCGGCGCCCGGGTCGACCTCTTCACCTTCGACGTCCTGAACCGTTGCGCCGTCCACTCGGTGGCCCACCCGTCGCCGACGAACCCGCCCGGCGACCAGAGCTGCATCTCGCAGGAGGAGTTCGGGAAGTACCGGGAGCCCGTCCAGCCCGCCGTCACCGCCAGCTCCGCCTTGCAGCCGCGCGTCTCGGCGCTCGTCACTCCCCTTCCCCGGCTGACCCTCTCCGCCAGCTACGGCGAGGGCGTCCGCGCCATCGACCCCCAGTACGTCACGCAGGACGTCGCGACGCCGTTCGCGAGCGCCAGGGCAGCCGAGCTGGGCGCGTCCTACGCGCTCGACGTCGCGGGCGCCACGCTGGCCCTGCGCACGGCGGTGTTCGGGACCCGCGTGGATCAGGACCTCGTGTTCAGCGAGTCCGCCGGGCGGAACACCCTGGGCGGCCCGAGCACGCGCCTCGGCTGGCTGGCGGCGCTGCGGGCCACGGGAGCCTGGATCGACGAGGCGCTCAACGCGACGGTCGTGCGCGCCACCTTCGACGACACGAAGACGCTCATCCCCTACGTGCCCGACCTGGTGATCCGGAGCGACACCTCACTCTGGCACGCCCTGCCGCTGCCCGGCGCCGTCCCGGTGCTCGGCTCCGCCGGCGTCGGTATCACGTACGTCGGGCCGAGGCCGCTCCCTTACGGCGAGCGGAGCGACCGCATCTTCACCATCGACGCGTCCGCCTCGCTGGAGCGCCGACCCCTGAAGCTCACCGTCAGTGCCTCGAACCTCCTCGACACGCTCTACCGGCTCGGCGAGTACAACTACACCTCCGATTTCCACAGCCAGCCGGCGCCCACGCTGGTGCCCGAGCGCCACTTCACCGCCGGGGCCCCCCGCCTCGTCATGGTGACGCTCGAGGTGCTCCTGGGAGGCAAGTCGTGAGCCTTCGCTCCCCGGCCCTCCTCCTGCTCGCCCTGGCCGCCTGCGGCGAGACCTTCGGCAACCTGGTCCAGTTCCACGCCGCTGCCGCCGGCCCGGCCGACGCCGTCGCCGGCCAGCCGCTCGTCTTCACGAACGCGCGCGGCTGGCAGGTCACGCTCACCCGCGCACGGCTCCACGTCGGCGCGCTCTACCTCAACCAGTCTGTTCCCACCTCGGGCGCGCAGGCGCAGGGGTGCGTTCTCCAGGGCATCTACTCCGGGCAGGTCACCGAGGGGATGGACGTGGACACGCTGTCGCCCGATCCCCAGCCCTTCCCGGCCGACGGCGTGGGTACCGGCGATCCCGACCGGACCGGCGAGGTCTGGCTCTTCGGCCGGGACCCGTTCGCCACGGTGGACACGACCGTCCTCGTGGACGTGGACGGGATCGCGTCGAGCGGTGGTACCGACCTTCCGTTCTCGGGCCAGATCACCATCGGCCAGAACCGAACCGTTCCTGCCAGCCCCGCCCTGCCCGGCACGAATCCACTCTGCAAGCAGCGGATCGTGACGCCCATCCCCGTGAGCTTCTCGCTCTCCAGCGGCGGGACGCTTCTCCTGCGGGCCGATCCACGCGCCTGGTTCACGAACGTGGACTTCGCTGCCATCCCCGTCGATCCGGACGACTCGTCGCGCCGGAAGTTTCTCGATCGGACGGAGGGCCAGGCCGACATCGCCTTCTACTCCGGAATCCGCAGCATCACACCGTACCGATTCACCTGGGAACCGTAGCGGGAACCGGGCCCGCACACATCACGAGCGCCACCCGGAACCGAAAGGAAGAGCACCATGTCGTCGAAGAGGAAGATCCACCTGACCCTGTCCGTCGCCGCCGCCGCGGCCCTCGCCGCGTGCAGCTCGAGCAGCGAGAAGAAGTCG
>Ga0335085_10005368_pt1 | contig 20602 bp, 13 predicted proteins | sample Lox_Sample_45_FD_206712 | JGI IMG/M metagenome (GOLD analysis project Ga0335085, IMG submission 206712) | Soil microbial communities from Loxahatchee National Wildlife Refuge, Florida, United States - Lox_Sample_4.5 | ecosystem: Environmental > Terrestrial > Soil > Wetlands | place: USA...
GATGCTCATGGAACCCGCCCGGATGTCCCTGAGTGAAAGGAATATCAGGAAGAAGTTGCCCAGCCCCAGGATGAAAACCTGGCCCGCTTCGGAAAACTTGAACTGGTCCCAGAAATGCTGTTGGATCTGGCGGGTCTTCTCACTGATGTCGAAAAAGCGGCCCTCCACGTCCCTTTCCTTGGCGAAATACTTGATGGATTCAATATTGGTGAAAACGTCGCTGACATTGGCCTTTTCGATGTCCGAGATGTTGTTGTACAGGGCATTGGGCCGCCGTTGCTTAAGCACGAAATAATAGGAAAAACCCATATAGGCCAGGACTGTCGCCAGCACCACCAGCCCCACGGGCCGGGTGAAATGGGAGATCAGGAAGCCTGAGAGGGCCATTTGGAAAAGAATGGGCACGAACTGGAAGACGAAGACGTCCGTCATGCTTTCCACCGCCCCCGATCCCCGGATGAGACGTGAAATGAGCGATCCGGTTTTGTGGGAGGTGTGGAACCCGTGGGAAAGGGAGAGGATGTGGTTGAAGAAATGTCGTTTGATATCGGCGATTAGGCGCGATTCCAACCGGTTGATGGAAGCCAGGTACTGCCAGCGGCTTAAACCCCTGGCGAAAGGAACCGCCAGGAGCACCCATAAGAGGGGTTGGAGGGCATCCTCGAACCCCTCCAGCGTCGTTTGCTTACCCAGGAACCGGGTGGCGGCGTCCACGACCAACCCGAAGACATAGTTAAAGAGGGGGTCCAGGGCTGTAATGAAGAAGATCAGCACGGTCAGGAAAAAACACGCCCACTTGTAGCGCTTCAGGAAACCGAAATAGACCTTGAAGTTGTAACGGAAATCGATGAATTCCTTGTCCGAGACTTCGATATCCGCCATTGCAAAGGCCCTCTTAAAACAATATGAAGATAAGCTTTTGTACTAAAAAAGGCGGACTTGGGCAAGCGGGGCAACTGGCGCCAGTACCGCTGGCAATGGGTTCGCGTCAGGTGTTTCTCTTTTTCCTTGTGATTTGTTCCAGCCAGCCGATATAGCTCGCCGCCAGGGTCGTGCGGTTATAGTTGCGAAGCACGTAATGGCGCCCCTTTTTCCCCATTTTCCCCAAGCGGGCCCTTTGGCGGGAAAGCTTGAGGATGGTGTCCGCCAATTGCCTCGGATTTTCCGGCTCGATTCCGACCCCGCCTCCCGAATCCAGGATTAGGCGGTTCGCGTCACCCCCCACGGCTGAAATGACCGGGCGTTCCATGGCCAGGTACTCGAAAATTTTGGAGGGGAGGACCTCCTTGAACAACGGCGTATCCCTCAAGTGAACCACGCCGACATCGCAGGCGGCGTAATACTGGGGCACTTTTTGCTTGGAGACCGAATTGAGAACCTGGATATTGGTGAGGCCCTTGTCCTTGATCATCTCCCGAATCTTCTCCTTTTCAGCCCCCTCGCCCACCAGCACCAACCGCAGGCCCGGCCGGCTTTTCAACTCCCCCGCGGCCTGGACCAGGCGGTGGAGGGCATGGGCCATGCCCAAAGTCCCCAAGTAAAGCACGACAAAATCGTTGCCCCATCCCAGCTGCCGCCGCAGGGCGTTGTTCCGGGGACCCGGCTTCCAGATCTGGGTCTCCACCCCGTTGGGCACCACCGCGATTTTTTTCGGGGAAACCCCGTAAAGTTCAACGATGCGCTTCTTATAGCCTTCCCCCACCGTGACGATCAGGCGGCTGTTTTCATAAAGGAAGGCCGCCACTTTCTTCAGCCACCGGATCACGAAGTTTTCCTTCATGGCATCAACGGCCATGATCGACTCGGGCCACAAATCCCGCACCTCGAAAACGAAGGGCACCTTGAACCGCCGGGCCAGGTACCAGCCGGCCAGGCCGGTCAAAAGCTGGGGCGATGTGGCGATCACCACGTCCGGAGGGGAGGCTTTTTTCCTCCCGACCAGGGCGGCGGAAAGGGCGAAGGAAAGAAACATCAGCATGCGCTTGGCGATGCCCGCGTTGGGGGTGGCCCAGATATAACAGCGCAACAGCTCAACCTTGCCGTCCTTGTCCCGCCGGAAAAAGACACGCCGGTCTTCGGGGGCTTTGATGCCCATGGGATGCTGGGGAAAGGAAGTGACCACCGTCACCTCGTGGCCCATTTGGACCCAGGTTTGGGCCAGTTCGGAGACCCGGGCGGCGGGCGCCCCGATCTCGGGGGAGTAGGATTGGGAGACGAAGTGGATTTTCACGGTTTGGCTTCTTCCAGGGTGATTTCGACCTCAAAAGGCAGCCGGCCTTGCCAGGCCCAGCCTAAACGGGGAGTTGTCAATTCCATACCAAATTCGGGGTGGTAGGCGGATTTTTCGACCGTCAATTTCAAGCCCGAGGACCCCTTGGCTTTTAACCTCAGATTGCCTCCTTTCCCCCAAACCCTCCAGCCGTCCCCTTCCGGTTCGGCCTCCCAGTCCGGTCCCAAGAGGAACCCGCCGGAAAGCGTATGCTCGCTTTTTCCCCGAACCCGGTCCACGAGGCGCAAGCTGCCCCCTTCCAGGTGAATCTCCCTTTCATGCCAGGGGCCGCCGGTCAGATGCCGGTAGCCGTCATGGTTGGCCTTGGCCTTGAATCCTCGGGGGAGCGCCTCGACCTGGATCGCATAGGGCTTGGCCCGGCGCCCGACGCGGAAAATCTTCCACACCTCGCTGGAGTCCTTCCCATCGATGCAAAGGGTGTTGTGCGGGGCTGTGGACCGGTCCCAAGCCCTTTTTTCATCCTCATCGTAGGCATAAGTCCCGGGGTCCACGAAAAGCCTTTTTCCCTTCCAGGAGGCCTCCAGGGTGAGATTGTCCGCGTGGCCGTGACCGGGCTGCTCATCCGGGCCTAGGGGTCCCACGTCGAAGAAAACCGTGAAAGGGTCCCCATGCCAGGCCACCAGGCCCGTATCCTCGAAATGGCGGAGCCCTTGGCGCACCCCCGGGTCCAGGGAAAGCCCCAGGGCCCCGGCCCCCTCGGCCAGCATCCATCCCGGGGCGTGGGCCCCGTTGAGGGCGGCATCGTTGAAAAGGGGAATGCCCCCGTCCGGATGGCGGGCCCAGGCGGCATATTCGCCCATCCTCTCCCAGGTTTGGCGGATCTTGGCCGTACAGTCCCCGTCCTCCAACAGGAGGGCCGCCTGCATCAGGTCCTCCATTACTTGCAGGTGATACATGGGGCTGCGTTCGTAATGTCCGCCGTCCGGAAGGACCTGGTCGGGGATTTGGCTAAGGAAAATTTCCGCCGATTGGGAAAGCCACTTTCGGGCCATCGCCGGGTCCGTTTCATTGAAAAACCTTCCAGCCCAGGCCAGCCCCAAGCCGTCCCGCAGGACATGGTTGGCCCGCAGGTCCCATTCGATGTGGCGGGAAAGGTAATCGGCTTGGCGCCAAAGGCTGTCCAGGAAATCCCCATGGAACTCGGGGATTTCCTTCCAAAAACCTCGGTCCAGCAGCAGGTAACTTCGGCACCACCAGCCGATGCGCGTTGCAACCGCATAAGGGTTCCAGGCCAATTCGGGGGCACCGGGCGCCTCAAGGCTGCAGCGTTTGATCCAGTCCCAAACGAGATCGCGGAAAACCCCCGGTTCCTCCGCCGCCAAAGCATAAGCCCAACTGTGGTAATGAAGGGTGACGGTCCACAGCCGATCTTCCCGGCGGGCACCCAACCTCCAGTCGGGATGCGGGAACCCCAGCTGATGAGTCTGGTTCAGGAAAGTGAAATTCCCCAAGCCCTGGCCGGTGGGGGACCCGGCAACCGCGCCGGTAAAAGGATGGGCCAAGGGTACAACGGGAAATAGTTCGGGATCGGGGCCCTCGAGGGTAGGGGGCGGCGGCGCGGACTTGGAGACGCCAAATAGCGACGAGCCCTTGCGGCGTATTCGCCAGGCCCATTGCGAAGGCCGCAAGTGCAGGGCGGTCCTCAAGACGAGGGCCAAGGATGGTTTTTCCACTCTCAAAACTCCCGCTGGGTTTCCCCTTTGAAGCGGCCTGTTCCCGGGGCTTCAAGGGCCCCATTTCCTCAGGCCTTGGCCCTTTGAGAACCCGCTTCATCCCCCGGGTATCGATGAGGACCTAGTTCTTCAAAAGCCCCCGGTCCAAGTTGTAAAAAGACGGTGGTTGACTAGGAGAACCACTACCGAAGCCCGCTTGATGGCTTCCTTGATGTGATGCGCCCCTGGAACAGGCTCAATTCTTGGTGAACACGTAAATCGTGCCGTTCGAGACGTCGCCGACGTACAGGTCGCCCAAGGGATCAATATCGATGCCCTGGGGCTGGGAAAGCACGGACTGCCCGAACCCGTTGATCACGTTTCCCGAACCGTCGAATTCCACCACCAGGCCGTTGGTATCGTCCAGAGCGAAGACGTTTCCCGAGCCGTCGACAACCATGTCCGCCGGCGTGGGATTGGTCCCGGGAAGGGTGAACGAGAGGAGGTAATTGCCGCCGGCGTCAAACTTGACGATCCGCCCGTTACCGTGGTCAGCCACGTAGACGTTGCCGCCCGTGTCGAAGCACAGGTTGTAAGGGTAGCCCAAGGGGCCGGAAGAGGCCGTCGAGAAAGTCACCGGGGAGGTGAAGGTCTTGGTGCTTCCCGTCCCCCCCACCGCGTATTGGATGACGTTGGAAGCCGAATAATCCAACAGGTAGGCGGACGCCGCGCCCACGGCCACACCCTGGGCAAATTCACCGCCCAATTCGGCGGAGCCGAAGGTCCCGACGTAGTTGCCCGAGGGGTCGAATTCCTCCACCCGGGCGTTCATTCCGTCGGCCACGTAAACATATCCATCCGGGCCGATGCCGACCCCACTGGGAGTATCAAACGACCCGCTGTTGAAGGTTGAAATGGCGGGCCCTTCCGTACCCGTGGTGGTCCATTGGGAAAGGATGTTGGTATCGTTGTCCGCGATCCAAAGGTTTCCGGCCGTATAGCGGACCCCCGAGGGGTTTTGGAGGGTTCCGTTGCCGAAGGACCCCGCCAGCACGTAAGGGGGGGTGGAAGTCGCGGTCTGGGTCACCGTGGAGGTCGGGGTGGACGTGGCGCTATTCGTCGGCGTCAAGCTGGGCGTGTCCGTCGCGGTCAGGCTGGGGGTGCCCGTCGCGGTTAAGGTCGGGGTGTCCGTGGGCGTCGGGCTGACGGTGGGGGAAGCCGTGTCCGTGGAGCTGGCGGTCGGGGTGGACGTGGCCGAGGCCGTAGCGGTGTCGGCGGCCGTCGGCGTGGGGCTGGGGCTTGGCGTATTCGTCAGGGTCGGGCTGGGAGTGGAACTAGGCGTGTTGGTCGCGGACGCCACGGGGGTCGCGGAGGGCGTATTGCTGGCCGTCTTGCTGGGCGTGGAGGTGGCGGAAGCGGTCGCGGAGGAGGTGGCCGTGAAAACGGGGGTGTTGGTAGGGCTCCCGGTCGCCGTGGGAGAAGAGCCGGAATTCCCGCCTTGAACGGGCGCCACGGGATTGCTTTTTCCCGGGCAGGCCAATGGCAGGCAAAGCCCTACCGTCAAGATCAAGGCACCCCACAACCTAAAAAGGATTCTCATGACTACGCTCCCTCAAGAAAAAGTAATAAAACCCGCTCAAGACAACGATTGGGAAAACGACATTCTAAAGGGTTATTGTTTTTTTTATAAGGGTTTTTGAAGCCGTTGAAACGCCTGCAGGTCGGAAAGGATACTTTTTCGCGAAAAGTTCACAGGCCACACTGGAAATTTTACAAAGTTGAAATCGGCCTCCCAGTCCCATCCGCCTAAAACCGTTTTAATGTCCAGGTGATCTTTTCCAAAAGGAACCGGCCATTCGCCTTGAAGTCTTAAACCTCAAAAGGCACTCCCTCGCGCAAGGATTGGACGGCGAGGATCGAAGTCAGCGACACAGCTTTCAATTCATCCCAACCGATGGGGGCGGGTCCCCCGTTCTTCAAGGCCCTTGCCCAGGCCGCCATTTCGGCCGCGTGGCCCTTGTCCTGCGCGTTCTTCTCAACCTTGACCTTGCCACCGGACCACAATTCCACCCGGCGGAAGTCGTCGATCACGGCCACCTTGCCGCCACCGATCACCTCCACCCTTTCCTTGGGAAAGGCTTTGTCTCCCCCGGCCAGGTAGGCAATGGAGGAGATCGAGCCGTCGGCGTGCCGGAGGGTGATGAAAGCTTGGTCGTCGGTCACGGTTGGCGCCATCTCGCCCCCCACGGATTCGGCGAAGACCCTCACGGGCCTGGAGCCGGTCAGGAAAGTGGCCAGGTCGATGGCGTGGCAGGCCTCCCCCACCAGGCGGCCCCCTCCGACTTCCGGGTCCTGGGTCCAATGGTCCGCGGGGATGGCCCCGGCGTTGAAACGGATGGAGACGGTTTTGGGGGCCTGGGTCCTGGCGAAAAAAGCCTTCACGCGCGCCGCCGCTGGCGAAAAACGGCGGTTGAACCCCACGGTCAACAGGGGGGCCTTTTCCCCCAGTCCCGCCAGGGTCTCCTCAATGCGGCTGATCTCTTCCGCCGTGAGGGCCAGGGGTTTTTCCACGAAGGTATGCTTCCCCGCTCTCAGGGATTCGGCCACTTGGGGGCCGTGCAGGTCGTGCCGGGTCAGGATGAAGACCGCCTGGACGGCGGGGGAAGAAAGCACTTCCCTCTCGTCGGTGGTCACCGCGTCGAAACCCAGTTTCTCCCCGGTGGTGGCGGCGCTGACGCCGCCCGCCGAGCAAAGCAGGGCCGGGTGGAGGTTCGCCTGTTTCCGGATGGCGGGCAAAAGCACGGCCCTGGCGAATTGCCCGGAGCCCAGGCATCCGTAGCCGATAGTCCCGGCAAGGGGGGAAGGCCGGGAGCCTGTTATTTTTCCCTTCCCGCCCTCGGGCGCTTGCGGATATTGCAGCAGGATGCCCATAAAGGGTTCCGAATTGGTTTCGATAAGGCCGTAGGCCTTTTCCCCTTCCTCGATGGCGAAACGGTGGCTGGTCAGCCGGTCCACGTTGAGCCGCCCTTGGGACATGAGTTGGAGCACCGCCGAAAGGTTTCTTTGCTCAGTCCACCGCACGTAAGGCGCCGGATAATCCTTCCCGCCTTCCTCATAGGCGGGGTCGTAACGGCCCGGGCCGTAGGAACAGGAAACGACGAATTCGGCCTCCTTGAAATAAAAGGGCCTCCGGTCCAGTTCCAGGCCCACCACCCCCACCAGCACGATCCGCCCTTTCTTGCGCACGGCGTTGGCCGCCATTTCGATAGGGCCGTTGGATTTGGTCGAGGCGGTCAAAAGCACCGCATCCGCGCCAAGACCCCCGGTCCAATCCTCGATCTCCCGGGGCGAAAGGCCCGGCCGGGCCAGTTCAGCCCCGAATTCCATCGCCATACGGCAACGGCCCTCATCCAGGTCCGTTCCCGCCACCCGTACGCCCGCGGCGCGCAGGATCTGCACGGCCAATTGCCCCACCAGCCCCAGTCCCACCACCAGGGCGGTTTCCCCCAGTTCCAGGCGGGCCAGCCTCACGCCCTGCAGGGCGATGGACCCCAGCACCGTAAAGGCGGCCTGGTCGAAGGAGACATTCCCGGGGATCTTCGCGCAAAGGTTCTTGGGGACGCTCACCACGCCCGCGTGGGGGCCGTTCGAGGCCACCCGGTCCCCGGGTTTGAAGGCCTCCACACCCTTGCCGCAGGCCAGCACCACCCCAGCGGAGCAATAGCCCATGGTCATGGGCTCGTCCAATTTGGCGTTCACCTGCTGAAGGGTGTTGAAAAAGCCCTCATTGCGCATTTTTTCCAGGACACGCCGCACCTGGTCGGGCCTTTCCTTGGCCTTGCCCAACAGGGATTTTTTCGTGAGTTCCAACACCATTTTTTCGGTGCCGGCCGAAAGAAGGGAGGCCCGGTTGGCGATGAGCACTTGGCCAGGACGGGCCAGCGGCGCAGGGACTTCGGCCACGCGGGTTTTTCCGTCACGGACGTTTTGCAAAACCTGTTTCATGGGTTTTCCATTTCCCTTTCGATTGGGCGGCTGGTTAAAAGACCGTTATTTTAGGGCTTTCAGGCTCCAAACCACAACTTTTGGTCGAAATATTTACCCGCATGTTCAATGCTTTGCCTTGTCGGTTTTCCCAAAAGGCGCGGACCGTTGTTTGGGGGAATTAACTTGGTTTGGGCGGCGGAGGCCGTTATCCTGCTGCCCATCCGCCATGTCACCCGCCAATAACAACCGCATCCAGGGCCTCACCACCATCCGCGCTTTCGCGGCCCTCCACGTGGTTTTTTACCACATGTGGGGGCACTACATGCCCTTGTGCCAGGCCGGCTGGCTCTATGACCGCTTCGTGAACATCGGATACGTGGGGGTGAACCTGTTCTTCATCCTTTCGGGCTACATCCTGTCCTACGTCTATCTTTCCTCCGCGCCCGAACCCCTGGTGGACAAGGGCAAATTCTGGAAGGCCCGTTTCGCCCGCATTTATCCCGTTTACGCCTTCGCCTTCATCCTGGAAATCCCCCTGGTGATCGAGCATGTCCTCCAGCGAAGCGACCATTTACGGGAATCGCTGATCGCCCTGGTCACGCTGGCGGCGAACCTGTCCCTCGTCCAAGCCTGGGATATGGTGCTTAAATGGCGTTGGAACTACCCTTCCTGGACCTTGAGCGTGGAAGCCCTTTTCTATTTTCTTTTCCCGCTACTGGGGGTTTGGATTTGGAAAAAAAGCCATAAAGGCAGCCTCCTTCCGTGGATGGGTGCCTGCTACTTTCTTCTTTTGGCCCCTTCGTTTCTCTGGTGGGCCACTCATCCCCGAATTCCGGAGAACCAGTCCCCCGAATGGCTGTTTGTTCAACCCCTTTTTCGAATGCCCGAATTTACCTTGGGGGTTCTTTTAATGAAGCTACAGCACCGGTGGGACCTTGAGCAGCGGGCCGAGCGTTTCGCTCCACTGCTGTTTTGGGGTAGTTTGGCGGCTTTGGCGGGGGGATTCGCCGCTTCCGGCTTGGTTCCGGTTTACGTGCTCAGGAGCGGTGTCCTGGACCCGGCTTTCATGGGCCTGATCCTTGGCATCGCCCTGTCCAAGGGTCCCGTGGCGGCCCTTTTGTCCGCTGGTCCCCTGGTACTCTTGGGTGAAGCCAGCTACTCCACTTACATCCTGCAGGCCCCCCTCCAGGAATGGGTGGATCGGATTGGAACGGCTTTTAATGTCAGCTTTTGCAGTAGCGGCAGCACCAACCATCCACTGGTCTTCACGGCCTATCTGGTCCTACTGCTGGCCGGCAGCATTCTTTCGTTCAAATATATCGAAGTGCCGATGCGGGATTTGATCCGTAAAACCCGAATCGAGTTGCCCGGTTGGGCCTTTCGTTGGGACCCCTCGAAATAGTCCGGGGCCTTTTCCCAAGCGCCGTTCCGTTGGCCCCGGGCGTTGAAGAGTCCTCCGCCCCCCTATTGCAAATCTTTCAAGTGTTTAAGCGCCGTTTCGTTCCCCGGCTCCTTCCCGAGGGCCGCGTGATAAAACTGCCGGGCGGTGTCCAGGTGGCCGGGGTATTTGGCGTGGTATTCGTAAAGGATGCCCAGTACGTCGTAGGCTTCCGCGTAGTAATAGTCCGGGACTTTCGGGTCGGGCGTGGCCACGGCCTTTTCGAGAAACTCCGCCGCGTCCCGGTATTGCCCTTGCCGGTAGGCGCCCAGGCCCGCCCGGTAAAGGGCTAGCATCGTCGGGGCGGGGGAGGCACTGGGTGGAACCGCCGGAGGGTGGGCGGGGGGAAGCTGGGGCAAAGCCGCCTGCCGCAGGGGGGTGGGCGCGGACCTGGGGGCGACCTGTTTCCCGAAAACAAACCCCACCGCGATCTTGTTGGTCAGCCCCAGGTCCCCATAGGAGACGATGGAATAATCCAGCTTGAAGTCCCCCAAATGAAGGCCGATGCCACCCCCGAAGCCCGCCTCATCCTGGCTGGGCTGGGGCCGGACTACCCATTGATACCCACCCCGCAGGAAAAACACTTGGTCGAACCCCAGTTCCAAACCGTGGTGAAGCACCGGGGAGACGGATTGGTAAGTGGCGTCCGTGGCCAGGAGAACCCGGAAGGCGGACTTTCCGAAATGGACCGACGCCCCGCCGTAATATTCCGTCGGCAGGTTGTAGCCCGCGGCCTGGCCGAAATTGCGCGCTCCCAGCGACAGGCCGCCCCAATTGGATCGGTAAAGCATCCCCCCGCCAAGTCCAATACCGCCCACGCTGTAATTGGGGTAGTTTTCTTGGGCCGCATCCGCGGAAAGCCCTATGCCGAAGTCGCCCCAACGGGACCCGGCGGCGACCGACCCGCCCCAGGCCTGGGGCGTCTGGCTTCCCTGCGGGGTTCCGGCGGAATCCCTCAGGTCGAAAGAGCCGAAATTGAAATAGGAAAGGCGGGCCCCCAGCCCGCCCCAAGGCGTGGGTAGGACCCCTTCCAGGTCCTGGAAAAAGGTGTCGAGGAACCACTGGTTGTAGGTGGTCTGGATTTCGGGCCGCTTGGTCCAGGCGATGCCGGCAGGGTTCCAGTAAACCGCGTTGGGGTCGTCGGCCAGGGAGGAAAAGGCGCCCCCTAGGGCGGTGGCCTCGGCCCCGGTTTGGGTGTTCAAGGACTGCAGGATGGAACCCGCCGGTGAAAGGACCTGCGCGGCGCAGGTCCCCCAAAGCGCCACGGCCATTCCCAATCCGGCGAGGAGCGGCTTCCCGTTTACTTTCAACGCGTCACCAAGAACTTGCCCTTGGCCAGCACGCCACCCGTACCGTGGATCACGTAGAAATAAATGCCGGGCGCGAAGGCCTGGACGGAGAAAGATGCCTTATTGCCGTTCCCCGGCTGGGCGTTGCCCGTGACCGTGGCCACCTGCTCCCCTGAAAAGGCGTAGATGTTGATCTGGACCGTTTGGGCCGAATTGCTCGCATAGGCGATGGTGATCTGGCTTTGGGCGGGCAGCGGGTAGGCATAGGCCGCTGGCTGGCCGGGGCCCAGGTTGGCCCCGCTGGTGGGCACCGGGGTGGGCGGGGCGCTGTTGCCGGTGATATGAAGGGCCATTCCGCAGTTATTGAACGAAATGCGGTAGAGCCGGACGTCCGTAACGCCGGAGGGCAGGTCCGTAAGAGTTTCGGGCGGGTTATTTCGTGCCAGGGCCAACAGGTTGTCCACGAAAGCCGCCGTCCGGGCGTTCCCCTGGTCGGGCACCTGCTGGCCGGAGGTGCCTTTGTTGTTCTGGAAAACCACCGTTCCCGATCCGCCGGCCCCGCCACCACCGCCGGTCGTGGAGAAGCTATCCGACCGGCCGATGGCCTGGCCCAGGAACAAGGCCTGGGTTTGGCTTTGGGGGATGACGGTGATGTAGCTGCCGTTGACCAAGGCATACTGCAGGTTCAGGAAACTGGCCAGCCCTGAAAAGCCGTTGATGAAAACCGGCGGCCCGGGCGGGGTGCCTCCCCCGCTGGAACCTTGCCCCAGGGTGCCACCCCAAAGGCAGAATGCGCCTGAATCGGAGCTTCCCAGGTTGACCACAGTAGGGGAGTCGCTGGACTCGTACCAGGCGTCTTCCACTAGCATCTGCCCGCCGTTGGTGACTTCATACATCCAACCGTTGGAAGGGGCCACGCCGCCGGTGGTGCCTCCGGCGACCCCGTACAGCGCCACCCGGCTCGCCCCAGGGGAACCCGTGCCGATGGCCTGGACGCTGAACTGGCCCGCCCGGGCGGGCTGGATTCCCTGCAGGTCCACGTGGGTATTGGCCAAATTATCGGCCAGCACGTCGCCGGTGCGGTCGGTGGACATGTAGAACCCCTCTCCAAAAACCCTGGCGCCCGATTGGTCCGCGCCCAGGACCTGGATTCCGTCGCCCGTCTGCCCATTGAGGGCCATGTCGCGGATCGTGGCCTTGCTCGGACCGTTGAGCTCGAACATGCCGCCCGGGAAATAGGTGGTTCGGCTCACCCGGGTGCCTTGGTTGTCGCCGACAAGGAAAATGGCCAAATTGGCCGGAAACGTAAGGGGCTGGCTCAGGTTGTATTGCCCAGCCGGCAGGTGGATGACGGGGTTGGCACCCGTTGCGGCGTTGATGGCGGCCTGGATGGCGGCCGCGCTGGCGCCCACCGGCATATCCGTGATGTTGGCGCTCAGTTGGGTCGGCAGGGGCGGCATAGCGGGCGCGCTGCTGGAAATGGAGCCGTAGGCCACGGTGGTGTCCTCCTGGCTCCACCACCGGGCGGTTTGGCCGGGGGCCAATATCTGGGTAACCAGGGTGATCGGGTTGGAAACCGTGTACTGGTTGCCGATGGAAATCAGGTCGGGGCCTCCCACGTTGGTGCCGTTGGGCGTGATCAATTGCACGCAGGGGGCGGTGGCGCCCGACTGGCTCTGGATCTGGTTGTCCACCAGGATCACCGGCCCGAGGTTATTGAGGTAGATGGCGTTGGGATTGGTGGTGTTGACGATCCGGTTGCCCTGCACGCTGACTTCCGCCGGGTTGTTGGAGCCCAGCCCGTTGATGAACTGGTTGGACCCGATGGAGGTGTTGTCCCGAAAGGAGAAAAACTCCGTATTGGTGAACTTGATATCCGCGATGCTGGAGTTCTGGAAGAAGCACCGGTAGGCCATGAAATTGCCGCCGCTCACGTCGTTGGTCAGGCCCCGGGCGTTGTTGAGGAACTGGCTGTCCCAAACCCAGTAATCCAGGGCATTGTAGGACTCCACGCTTAACCCCGCGTAGGAGCAGTTCTGGAAGGTGCAGCGGGTGATGGTCATTTCCGAATTGTCCACCACTTGGCCCACGCCGCCCGCGATCCCCTTCCCCAGGTCCTGGAACACTTCGTCAAAATGCAGCAGGTTGGTGGGGCCGAACCCCCCGCTGCAGCTCCCGGGACAGGTATGGGCCACGCCGATCCCCGCGCTGCTCGATCCCTCCCAGGTGATCCGGCCCCAGTTGGAGCTGGTGGTGGCCTCCACCTGCATCATGGTGCCGCCCGAGGAACCCGCCCAAAGAAGGGTGGTGGCGGCGGGCGAGGCGCCGATAAAACTGAACCCCTTCAGGTTTTGGACCTTGAGGGTCGAGGTGATCTTGTAGGTCCCCGCCGGCAGGTAAACCACGCTGGCGGAGGAGTTGATCGCGTTGATGGCCGCCTGGATCGCGGCCGTATCGTCCGTGGTTCCGTTCCCCGCCGCGCCGTAGCCCGTCTTGACGTTAAGCCAACTGGCGAAGGGACCGGCGAAATATTCCGTGGAAAAGGCCGGGACGGCGGCGGCCCCCGAAACGAGGAGAAGCAAGCCCGCCAGGGGGAAGGGATGAGAGTGGCGCGAAAAATGGTGACGCAGTGGATCGACTCCCCAAAAAGACTGAACGCAAGGAAAGAATAAGCGGTGGAGGAAAAAAGTCAAAGAATTATCCGGTGAAATTCTCCGGATTTCTTCCGGCCCGGATTTTAAATTTACATAACGGAAAGAAACTCTCCGTTGAGGGAAGGCCTTGTCGATTTTCAGTCCAAAAACACGCTGGGACATTGCCATTGGCGCAGGTCAAACCGTTTCCTAAATCCAAGAGCCGCGTTTTTCCGGTCGCGCGCCAGAACCGATTCCGCTTTCCCCTTCGGCGCGAATCTCCCCGGGCGGTCCCTCAGGGTCCGCCAAAAACGATTCCCGGCCGCCGGCAAGTGAAACGTTGTTTTAAAACCCACGGTCCCTTAGAATCCCTCATCTTCCTCACGAATCCTTGGCCAACCGGCGTCCGGTTGAAAGAAAGCCCGAATGAAATTCTCCAGGACTCTATTTGTGGTTTTAGGTCTGGCCCCGGCCTTGGCCTTGGGCGCTTCCTCGAAACACCATCCCGCCTATAACTGGACGGGGCTTTACATCGGCGGAAACCTGGGTTACGGCTTGGTGTATGGAAACACCGACTTCACCCCCCTTCCGGACGCGGCCTCCTTCATGAATTTGGCCCCGGCTTCCCTTGGTTCCCATGCGACGGACGGGCTCATCGCGGGCGGGCAATTGGGTTTCAACTGGCAGGCCGGTAATTGGGTTTCCGGGCTCGAGGGGGATTTCCAGAAAGGGCCGGAGGCCGGTGTCACCAGCACCCCGATCCTCCAAAACAACGGCACTCCCTATCCCAGCGGCTACCTGCGCAGTGGCGAGACCGCCAATTGGGTCGCCACTTTCCGGTTGCGCACAGGCCTCAGTCCCCTCTACCGCCTTTTCATCTACCTGACGGGCGGGGCGGCCTATGGCTCCGTGGCCTATTCCGCTATCACGGATTTCCGGCCCGGTGGGCAGTATGACTACGCTGCCGGCTACAGCAAAACCCGCTTGGGCTGGGTGGGGGGAATCGGCGCCGAATGGGTGACGGACTGGAACTGGTCCGTGAAAATCGAGGGCCTTTACTATGACCTGGGGGACGAAAGCACGGTGGCCAACCCCGATCCCAACACCAATCCACCCTACCAGGTGGGTTACCATTGGCGCAGCCAAGCCGGCCTTTTGCGCGTGGGCGTCAATTACAAGCTTTTCTGAGAAAAAACTTTCCGCCCGAAACGGGTCATCAGGGCGCCGGGGCTCCCGCACCCTCCCCCTTTTTCACGGCCTTGAAGAAATAAAGCGTGCCGAACCATTTGGTGTGCCCCAGCGAGGGAACCCGGTCAAACCCCGTCAATCCCACGGAAACCGGATGGAACCCCGTTTCCTCCAATACCTGGTTGAATTCCGATTTCAAATACTGGTGCTTCACGTATTGGAGATAGGAAGGCCAGGGGAACCCCACCATCGAGGTAGCCTTGAAAATAAGGTTTTGCAGCCGGCGGAAGAGGGAAAACCGGTTGGGGGCGGAAATGATGAGCATACCCCCCGGTTTCAGGAGGCGGTTGAACTCCCGCAAGGCGGCCTCGGGCCGGTCCAGGTATTCGACAACGCTCGAGCAGAGGATGCCGTCGAAGGCCCCCGTGGGATGGGGGAGTTCCTCCACGGTTTTCACCACCCCGAACTCGATATTTGCTTCCAGGCCCGTTCCCGACGTCAATAGCCGCGCCTCCCTGATCATCGAGTCGGAGGCGTCCACCGCGCAAACCCGGCAACCCGAGCGCGCCAACTCGCGGCTCAAGGTGGCGGTCCCGCAGCCGGCGTCCATCCAATACTGGCCGGGCAGGTTTTCCGGCTGCAAAAAATCCGAGAGGATTTGGAGCCGGGACTGGAAACCCTTCTTCTTGTATTTATCCTCCCAATCACCCGCCAGCATATCGTGGAATTTCACCGCCCGGCCCATGCCTGCTTCCATCGTCGGGTTGCCCCTCAGGCTCGAGACGACCAGCCGGTGTTTGCCCGAGGCGGCCTTGGGGACTTCGGGGACGTACCGGATCTCGCAATCCATCTCCTTCCCCAAAACAAACTTCATCTGATCCCGTAGTTGGGCCTCGTCCTTGGAGCCATAGGCGTCCCCCTTGACGATGAGCACGGTGATGGCGCCGGCCTTTTCCTGCCGCACCTGGACGGTGCGGACGTTGATGCAGTCCTTGAACATGTGGTCCAGGAGGCCGATGTACTTGCCCGACTTGCTTACCACGTAGTCGTTGAGCCGTCCGTCGAGGGAATGCACCACCCGCCCCGGCCTGCCGCAATCGCAGCTTTCCCCCTCCATGAGCGTGGCCAGGTCGCCGGTGTCGTAACGCACCAGGGGGAAGAGCGCGTTGGTGAAGTTGGTCCCGGTGATGTGGTAGATGTTGTCCCCGTAGCCGGATTTCACGAATTCCAAGCGGGAGAAATCCTCGTCCACGTGCAGCTTGCCCCGGGGGCACTGGGAGATGTTGGCCACGCCTTCCTCCTGGCCGTAATGCTGGATGGGTGTGACGCCGAAGGCCTGTTCGATCAGCTTCACCTGGTGGGGCATGAGGTTTTCCGCCGAGGTGGTGACCCATTTCATGGGCACGCGCGTTCCCTGCTCGCAGGCGAAGGCCGCCAGGAGGGAGATGCTGGAGGGGAAACCGTGAATCCACTTGAGCCCGCTGGACTTGAGTTTTTCCAGGTAGTGGGGGGCGTTGGCGGCGTCGATGTGGTAATTGCTGAAGATAAGCTGTTTCCCGGGCGTGTTTTCCCGCCAGAAGGGGGGCTTTCGCTGGCGCAGCGGCACGATCTTGGGGGCACCGAAAAAGCAGCTCCACTCATCCCGGGGAATGCCGTGCCAGGTCCTGAAGCGCCACCAGACAGACCATTGCTCTTGCACGGACCGGCGGGTGGTATAGAAGACGAGCCCCGTGCCGGTGGTTCCGCTCGTATGGCTTTTCAAGCCTCCCAGGCGCTTGGTCAGTTCCTTGCGGAAATATTGGCGGGCCTCCCGCTTGGTCATGACCGGGTGCTTGGCGTAACGTTCCAGGGCCTCCTCCCGGGGGCAGCGGAACACCACCGAAAGATAGGCTTCCAGGCAAAGTTTCTGGTACTCCAGGACGCGGGCCGCGTCCCAGAGGGACCGGTCCAGGTAGCTTTGGAGGCATTCCTCGAACCCCTTTCCGAACCGGCTCTTATTGCGCCGGGCCCCCTCGATGCGGATCAGGGTTTCCTGGGCCGGAATGGGCATGACGTCGTACAGTTTGCGCAGTTTGTCCAGCATGTCAGGTTCCTATCTTTTGGAATTGGCGGTCGAGGCCCGAAATCACGGGCTTCATTTTAAACCGCGAAGCCAGCCCCATGAGGAGGGTTTGGGGCAGGATGAGCCAAACCAGGAACTTCACGGCTTCCACCGGCCCCCGCTTCCCGCGCAGGCGCATTTTCCAGGACGCCAGGGACTTGCCCAGGTAGGTCGGACCCGCCAACCGCATCCAGGAAAGGGTGGAATACCTCAGGTTGGAAAGGTCCCGCAGGTAGCTTTGGGCCGGCCCGGCTTCCCGGAGGGGCCTGCGGTCGTAATAATACCTCTCCTCCCACTCCAGTTTTCCCGGACCCGGGAAGACCTCTACGCCCAGGCCCAGGCGCGTCACCGGATAGAGGTCGCATTGGGGATGGGAAAAGGCGAAATTGCCGAGGGACAAGTAAACGGGCTTTCCCCGGTATTCCGCGCGCCGCTGCAGGGCGTGCGGATGGTGCCCGAAGACGCCGTCCGCGCCCGCCTCGATCCAGCTTTGGGCCAGGCGGAAGGTTTTGGGGGCGGCGAAGGGCGTGAACTCGCTCTCCTTTCCCCAATGGGGCGTGACGAAAAGGAAATCGGCTTTCGGGCGAAAGCGGCGGATCAACTCCGGCACTTCTTCCTCCGCCACCAGTTCCGGGCCCCGCGAGCGGCAGGGCTCCAGGCAGCCGATGATCGCCACCCGGCGCCCCCCCACTTTGAGGAGGGCCGCGGGGTTATCCCGGTAACCGTAAGGAATGGCTCCGGCGGCGCGGATGGCCCTGACGGTCGCCCGGAAGGCTTCCGGCCCCGCGTCCCCGGTGTGGTTGTTGGCCACGCTCAAGGCCAGGCATTTGCCCAGCAGGGCCTTGTCCAGTTCGCCCGGGTTGACCGCGCTGGTATAGGCCTTCGAACTCACCGGCTTTCCCTTCGAGAGCACCGCCTCGAAATTGCCCACCAGGCAGCGGGCCTTGGGGCGGTAAGGGGCCCTCACGGGCAGGATGTCGCCCACGAGGGTGAGCGAAGAGGCCCGGCTCATTTTTGGGCCTCCCGAATAATTTCCCTCAGCCGGTCGTGGTAGCTGTTCTTGCCTTGGATGCAATGCCGGTGCCCCTGGGCGGCCAGCTTTTTACGGGCGGACTCATGGCTGAGGTAATACTTGAGCTTGGAGACCAGCTCCTCCGCGTCCCCGAAATAAACCGCCTCCTTGTCCTCCCGGAAAAGGGCCTTTTGCTCCTCGGTGCGCTCGGCCACGAAAAGGGGGCCGCAGGCCGGTATCTCGAAGGTGCGCGAGGTGGTCTTGTCCGGGTATTGCTTGGAGAGGAACCCCAAGCCGATCTTGGTGGCGGAAAGGGCCTTGGCGTATTTATCGTGGAAGACCGCCTTGCCCCTCCAACAGGTCTTCATGAATTCCTCGTTCCCGCAGTTCTGGAAATGGGGGCCCCAGACCGCCAGCCGGATGCCCGCTTGCATGACCTTGATCAGGTAGTTGCCCCGGTCCCGCTCCCAGTGGCCCACGAAGGTGACGTCGCTGCCGTAGGTTTTCTTTTCCTCCGGGGTGAGCTTGACCGGATGGTGGTAGTACTTGTCGTAGGCGGGCGGCTGGAACAGGAGCCGGCGGGTCCCCCGGCGGTGGTATTCCTCCACGTCGTAGGACTTGGTGGTGACGATGAGGTCGTAAAGCGGGATGGACCGGTTAAAGTGCCGGGATTCGCAGTACTTGTTAAAGGCCGCGTCCGGCGTATAGTGGACCAGTTTGGCCTTGGAGTCCTTGATCTTTTGAAGGGTCTGGGGCAGCACCAGCCTTCCCTTGTCGACCCAGACCAGGTCGGGCTTCTCCTTCCCGAAAGCCTCCAGCAGGTCCCGGTTGATGCCCAGGACGGGCCCGAAAAAATAATGCCGGAACAGGTAGCCGGAGATTTTCCCGCCCCAGTTGAGGTATTTCTCGGTGGAAACGCCGGTCACCCGGTGGCCCAGTTCCCCCAAGGCCTTCATGCGCATGGCGCAGCTGCCGCTCGATTCCAGGTCGCCCACGTAGAGGATTTTCATTTCATAGTTCCTTTATTATTTTAAAAACGCCGCAAAATCGATCGAACCACCAAGCTCACCAAGAACAGCTAAGTCAAAACATCTTTAAACCCGAAGATTCGCCTTCCTCAGCCTTTTGGGGTGGCCTTGGCGGTAAACGACCTTTTTGATTTTTCCACCATTCGCTTTCCAACCCCCGCCGCTGCCAGGACTTCCTTGAGGCGGTCATGATAGCTGTTTTTTCCCCGGACGCACCGGCGGTACCCCGCCTCCGCGATCCTCTTTCGCTCTTTCTCGTGGGAAAGGTAATACTTCACTTTGGAAACCAGCTCGGCGCCGTCGGCGAAATAAACCGCCTCCTGGTCCTCCCGGAAAAGGGCCCTTTGTTCCCCGGTCCTTTCCGTCAGCAGCAGTGAGCCGCAGGCGGGAATCTCGAAGGTCCGGGTCGTGGTCTGGTCCGGGTAGCGTTTGGAAAGGAAACTCAGCGATATTTTCGCGCCCGAAAGGGCCTTGGCGTAGTCCTCCCCGTAGACCCCCTCGTTTTTCCAGCATTCCGAAACCAACTCCCGGTTCTTGCAGTTCTGGTATTCCGGTCCCCAGATGGAAAGCCGGACGCCGGAGAGGCGCAGTTGGTTGAGCAGGGTTTCCCGCGGCGGTTCCCAATGCCCGATGAAAGCCACGTCGCTTTGGTACTTTTCCCTGTCCTTGCCCGAGAGGTTGATTTTGCGGTGGGTATGCTTGTCATAGGCCGGGGGCTGGAACAGGAGGTGGCGGCAGCCCCGGCGGCGGTATTCCTCCACGTCGTAGGATTTGTTGGTGACCATCACGTCGTAAAGCGGGATGGATCCGTCCAGGAGGCGCGAGCGCATGAAGGGGCTGAAAGAGGGGTCGGGCGTGAAATGGACCAGTCGGGCCCCGGCTTGACGCATTCGCTCCAGGGTCCGAGGGCGGACATAGCGGCCCTTGTCCACCCAGACGAGGTCGGGCTTCACCCGCTCGAAGGCTTCCATCAGGCCGCGGTTGGCCCGCGTGACCGGCGGGCCGGACAACAGGCGGCGGAAGGGGAAACCCAGGTAGCGCCCGCCCCAATCCACGTAGGGAAGCATGTCGAAGCCGGTCACTTCGTGCCCCAGTTCCCCAAGGGCCCTCATCCGCTGCAGGCTGGTGCCGCCCTCGTTGAGGGTTCCGGAATACAGGATCCTCACGCGGGCCTCCCCGCGGCCTTGCCCCGGTCGGCCAAAGCCTGGAGGGCGGAACGCAGGACCTTCGGATGAGGCTTTCCCCGGGCGGGCCAGGTCACTTCCGGCGGCTTTCCCCGCCTTGCCCCTTCCAGCCGCTTCAAGTCGATGAGGAACATGATGAGCGTCCTCTGGAGGAAGGCGTATTGGAACCCCGCCCGCCCATCCAAAAAGCCCAGGCGGAAGACGTAAACATAAAGGAAAAGGAGGAGGTGCCGGAAGGGGAAACTCCAGAAAAAACGCCTCTGCCAGATGCGCCTTTCGTCCGGCGCGCCCAAAAGCCGGGGCTTGACGTCCCCCGTGAGGTTGCTCTCCAGCAAGGCCGCGGCCTCCAGGGAAGTATAGCGGTTGTGTTTTTCGACCCAGTCGGCCAGCCCCTTGTTGTCCCGGTGGTCTACCGGGCTCTTGAACCTTGCCTTTTCCCCCTTGACCAGGGCGTGCTCGTTGACCGCCCGGTCCTCGAACACCGCCCGGCCCGTGCGCCACATCCTCAGGTCATGGTTTCCACGGATGCCGCCCCACTTGAGTTCCCGGCCCAGGAAGAAGATGCGGCGCGGGAAATAAACCCCTTCCACCGTCGCGGGCGCGGTTTTGAAGAATTCCTCCGATTCCCGCTTGAAGGCTTCCGTCACCCGCTCATCCCCGTCCAATTTGAGGGTCCAGGCCCCCTTCAAGGGCAACCTTTGGAGCGCCCAGTTCCATTGGGCCGAATAGTTCTCGAAACGGTGCTGCACCACCTTCACCCCTTCCTTGGCGCGCGCCAGGGCCAGGTCCACGGTCTTGTC
>Ga0335085_10005369_pt1 | contig 20600 bp, 14 predicted proteins | sample Lox_Sample_45_FD_206712 | JGI IMG/M metagenome (GOLD analysis project Ga0335085, IMG submission 206712) | Soil microbial communities from Loxahatchee National Wildlife Refuge, Florida, United States - Lox_Sample_4.5 | ecosystem: Environmental > Terrestrial > Soil > Wetlands | place: USA...
GCCTATCTGGTCTGCCTCAACCGGCTCACCGGCGCGGTGATGTGGTCACAGAAGCTGGCCGAAGCTTCCGAAAAGGGCAATGTCTACACTTCCGCATCCGTGATGGTGGTGAACGGCCTGGTGATCACCGGCATCGCCGGCGGTGACAGCCCCATGCGCGGCTTCATCGTTGCCTACCATGCCGACACCGGCAAGGAAGCCTGGCGCTTCTATACCATTCCCAAGCCTGGCGAGCCTTTGTCGGAGACTTGGGTAGGAGGAGCATTGGCTACCGGCGGCGCCACCTGGGAGACCGGCTCCTATGATGCCGAGACGGGCACGCTCTATTGGGCGATCGGAAATCCCTATCCGGATACCGACCTGTCCCAGCGCGGCGGCACCAACCTCTACACCAACTCCGTTGTGGCCCTGGATGCCGCGACGGGAAAACTCAAATGGTTTTACCAATTCACGCCTTATGACACCCACGACTGGGATGCGACCGAGCCCATGGTGCTTGTCGATGCCACCTGGAAAGGCAGCCCGCGCAAGCTGTTGATGACCGCGCAGCGCAGCGGCGTGTTTTATGTGCTGGACCGCACCACCGGCGAATTCCTGCTGGCCAAACCCTTCATCAAAAACATCACCTGGGTGGATGGCTTCGATTCGAGGACCGGGGCACCGCACCTGGTGCCGGGCAATATCCCGACCGAGGCAGGCACCAAGACCTGTCCCGGCGTGCGCGGCGCCACCAACTGGTACCCTTCCGCCTATGATCCGCAGACCCGCCTGTTCTATGTGATGGCTGCGGAGGATTGCGGCATCTATCGCAGCAAAGGCCGCATTTTCGGCAACAACCCCGATCCTTCGGAACCCGGCCTTCGCCTGGTGCGGGCCCTCAACATCGAAACCGGGAACATCGTGTGGGAAAAACCGATGCCGGGCCCGCAGGAGACCGACTATACGGGGGTGCTGACCACGGGCGGCGGGCTTTTGTTTCATGGCGAAGTGTCCGGTGATTTCGCAGCCGTTGATGCCGCAAACGGCAAGACGCTTTACCGCTTCCGCACCAATGACAGCTGGCGGGCCACGCCCATGACCTACATGGTGGATGGTCGCCAATATATCGCCGGCATGGACGGCCAGGTCTTGTGGGCCTTCGCGCTGGGACACAGGTAGCGCATTTTCTGGGCTTTCTTGCGCCGATTGCCGAGGACCCGCCGGCGCCATACAGCAATTGTTTACGCTACCACCGAGCCGTCGGGGCGTCTCACATTCCGAGAGGTGTGTCCAACATTTGCTTGACAGGTTTTCAAGGCCCCGGCACGGTAGTCCACAACCATAGATGGCTCCCGCCGTGGCGCGCGGGCCCATGATAATTTTGCCTTGAGGGGGAAGCCGATGTTTTTCCAGTCGAACAACATGCGTGTCGTCAGGAAGCTGCTTTGCGGCGTCTCGATGGGTACTCTGGCCACGGTGATCGCGGGCCCGGTGCAGGCCCAGCCGGCCACGGCTCCGGACCAGCCCGAACAGGTGACGGTCACGGCGACGGGAACGAGCATCAAGGGAATCGCGCCGGTCGGCAGCAACCTGATCACCGTCGATGCCAGCTCCATCAAGGCCTCCGGCGCCGTCACCACCGAGGAAATTTTCAACCAGATTCCCCAGCTCGCCAACACCTTCAATTTCCAGACGGTTTCGCCTACCGCCATCAATATCGGCGGCGTGCGGCCGTCCATCCGCTATAACCCCGCCCAGACGATCCTGGGCAATGCTTCCACCCTGCTGCTGCTGGACGGGCATGACATAGTGGGCGTCAGCGGTCTGGCGACCACGCCGGATGCTGGCCTCATTCCCACGATCGTGTTGCGCCAGCTCGACGTGCTGCCGGACGGCGCCTCGTCGATCTATGGCGCCAATGCCACTACCGGCGTCATCAATTTCGTGACCCGCGACACCTTTCAGGGTTTCCAGGCCGAAGCCTCGGCCGGTGTGGCCGACGGCTACAGCTCCTTCAATGCCGCCCTGATGGCCGGCACGGATTGGGGTAACGGCGGCGTTTATTTGGCGTTCGAGCACAAGGATAATACCTACCTGATGGCCAAGGACCGGCCCTATACCAAGATGGACCTGACCTCCATTGGTGGCCGCGACTCGCGCGGCACCTCCTGCGATCTGGCGAATATCACCGTGCCCGGCGCCCAACCCAACAACTACGCGCTGACCAGCAACACCGTGGCCAACACGCCCGGCGCGCTGAAGGCCGCCGTCACGGGACCGTTTCCCAATTTGAATTCCACGACCAATGCGGGTTCGTTAAACCGTTGCGACACCAATTCCTTCGGCTCGCTTTTCCCGAGGGAAGAGCAGAATTCGTTCTTCGGCCAGTTCCATCAGAGTGTCATGAATGGCGTCGAATTTTCGATGAAGTTCCTGTGGTCCACGCGCCTGGATTCGCGTTTAACACCCGAGTTGAGCGCCACAAATATCGCGATCGACACCACCAATCCCTATTTCCAGTCGATCAACGGCGAAACCACCCAGAATGTCTCCTTCGCTTTCGGACCTTATTTCGGCAGCCAGAACTATACCGATTACAACAATGTCCAGGTGTTCCAGATCACGCCCAAGCTGACGGTGGACCTGCCCTTCGGCGATTGGCAGGCGACCGCGATGTTCAATTACGGCCGCAGCAACACCACCGGTTTCCAAAGAACGCTCAATACGGGGCTGTTAGCGCAAGCGATGCGCCGCACGACCGTTGCCGGCGTTCAAACACCCGCGCTGGTCGCATCCTCGGGCCTCGCCGGCAATGCGATCGATCCCTACAATCTGACCCTGGGCAATCCTGAGGTGGTCGACCAGATTGTTGATAACGGACAGCTGGGCAAGGCCATCCAGCATCAGATTCAGTACGGAGTCTCGGCGAACGGCACGCTGTTCGAGCTGCCCGGCGGTTCGGTCAAGGCATCGCTCGGCGGCCAGTGGGACTTTGAAGACTATGTCGCCAATTGGAATACCAACTGGCCGATCGGCGCGATCGCCGGCCCGCCGGTGGCCGGCTCGCAGGTGGCGGTTGCCAGGCCGCACCGCATCAACAATTCCGGCTTTGCCGAAATCAACGTCCCGATTGTCGGCGAGGGCAATCGCATGCCCTTCGTGCACGCGCTGACCTTCAACGCCTCAGGCCGCCTCGACAGCTACAGTGATTTCGGCGACACCGCCAATTATAAGCTGGGCATCTCCTATGATCCCTTCGCAGCCCTGACCATCCGCGCCACCAACGGCACCACGTATGACGCGCCCAGCCTTGCCGATACCTCGGCCCCGGATACGCGCTTCACCTATACGGCCCAGCGTACCTCCGCGAACACCAACGTGCCGCCGGGCACATCGGCGGCCGATGCGCTGCGCCCCTCCATCAGCACACCGGGCGGCAATCCGCTGCTGGGTCCAGAAACCGGCAGAACCTGGTCGGTCGGCGGCGATTTCCATCCCACCACCGAGTTTGGCATCGATCTGACCGGGCTGGACATCAGCCTTACCGCCTGGCACGTCAAGTACGAACATCAGCAGGGCTTGATTCTCAACAACCCTCAGGTTCTGTTCAGTGGCGCCTACAATCAATATTATATTCTCAATCCCACCCTGGCGCAGATTCAGGCCCGCTATCCCACCAATTTCGATAAGAACGGAAACGCACTTGTCGCCACCACCGGGTTCCCCGGACCGGATCTGGCCTCGGCCTTCAATACGCCGGGCGTCAACCCGCCCTATATCCTCTATGACCTGCGCCGCAACAATCTCGGCGAAGCGTTGATCGAAGGCCTGGATATCGCGATAAATTACGCCACGGATATCGAAGGCTTCGGCAATCTGTCGGGCGGACTACAGGCCACCATCAACAGCACCGATACCAGTACGGCCGCCCCGGGCCTGCCCACCATCAATCTCGTCCAGTATAGCGTTCCGCTTTCCGCCTGGTACGGTTTCCTGCAAGCCACGGTGGGTCCGGTGACAGGCCGGGTATCGGTGCAATACAGCCCGGGTTTCAACGTTTCGCCCGTCCTTAACCAGTCCTTGTCCCTGTATGGGCAGTCGCGCATCCCATCATTCCACCCGATTAATCTGTATGTGAGCTATGACCTGAGCGGCCTGGCGCCCTGGTTGAGCAATTCGGAAGCCAGCATCACGATGAACAACATCGCCGACGACGGCCCGCCGATTTATCTCTCTGGCGGTGGCGATGTGCCCAACAATGGTGGCGCCACAATCATGGCGTCCGGCTCAACCTTGGGCCGCTACACGGTGTTCAGTTTGCGCAAACAGTTCTGAGCGGTTGCGTCCTGCGGGCGGGTTTGTTGCATGTTTGCGTAGAGTAAGAGGGCGTATTGTCCAGTCACACCGAAGCCAGCCGTTCTCCACCGTTTGAGTTCGGCGCGGGCAATGGAGTCGAGGCGCCCGAGCGCAGGGACCATGCATCCCCGCCCTCGCAACCGAAGTCGAACGGTGAGGGCATTTTCGCCGGCCGCTTCTCGGGGCGCACGGCCATCATCACCGGGGGCGCGTCGGGCCTTGGGCTTTTGACTGCCAAGCGGATCATGCAGGAAGGCGGCCGCGTGTCGGTCTGGGATGTCAATGAAGCGGGTCTGGAAGCCGCGAGGAAAAGCCTGGATGGCGTCCATGCGCTGGCTGTCGATGTCGCCGACCATGAAGCAGTTGCAGAAGCGGCACGGCGGAGCAAGACAGAGCTGGGGCGCATCGACGTCCTGGTCAATTGCGCCGGCATCACGGGGGCGACCGTTGCCGTCCAGGATTTCCCGGTTGAGAGCTGGCTCCAGGTCATCAACATCAATCTGAGCGGGACTTTTTATTGCTGCCGCGAAATCGTGCCCATCATGCTGGAACAAGGCTACGGCCGGATCGTCAACATCGCCTCCGTCGCGGGCAAGGAGGGCAACCCGAAAGCTTCGGCCTATTCCGCGTCAAAAGCCGGCGTGATCGGCTTCACCAAATCCTTGGGCAAGGAACTCGCGACCAGCGGCATCCTGGTCAATTCCATCACCCCGGCCACCTTCGAAAGCCCGATCCTCGATCAATTGCCGCCCAGCCAGATCGATTACATGCGCTCACGGATTCCGATGGGCCGGCTGGGCCATGCGCAGGAGTGCGTCGCCCTGGTCTGCTGGCTCGCTAGCGAGGAATGTTCCTTCTCAACGGCGGCCACTTTCGATATTTCCGGCGGCCGCACCACCTACTGACATTCTGTCCGCGGGCCATCTCGCTGCGGTGCAATGTGGCTTTCCTGCGGCGGCGCGAATCTTGTGTCATCTCAAATAGACTGTTAGCGTGTTACATAATGAGATAAATGCCGCCCTCGCGCGCGGCAGGTCACAAGGGTTTTCGGGAACGGATATGGGAGGGCCACGTGGCCACACCTAAGATTCAATCCGTGCAGAAGGCATTCGCCTTGCTGCAGGCATTCCGTGGCCCCGGTGAATGGGTGAGCAATGCCGAACTCAGCCGCCGCACGGGCCTGTCGGAAGCCTGCGCCCACCGGCTGATGAAGACCTTGGAGGGGATCGGCGCGGTGGTGCGCGACCGGCGCGGCTGCTATCGGCCAGGCATGGTCTTGGCCACGCTGTCAAAGGATGTGGCGGTCGGCGAATTGATCCGTTCCACCTCGGAAGAGCTTTTGGGCCGCCTAGCCGGCCATCTCAAGGGGGTGGTTCATGTCGGCGTGCTGCACAATGGCATGGTGAGCTATGCCGCGAAGTTCGGCGAACCGGTGCGGGTGGCTGTCCCAAGCCGGGTGGGCGCGCAGCAAGAGGCCTATTGCAGCGCCCTGGGAAAGATCCTGCTTTCCGGTCTCGCCCCCCAGGAGCTGGATGATTTTCTAGATGAGGGTGAGCTCATCGCCTTGACGCCGCAGACCATCACCTCCCCGGGCAGCCTGCGCGCGGAACTGAGCGCGGTGCGCGAGCGGGGCTATGCGGTGGATGATCGCGAAGTGGTTCAAACCATCGCTTGCGTCGGGGCGCCAATCCGCGATCCTGATGGCAATGTTGCCGCCGCGATTTCTTTTGCCGATAGCGCCGGCAATCTGTGCCGCGATTGGGAAGAGGACGTATCCGGCCAGCTGATCGCGGCCGCCGGGGCGATCAGCCGGAAGCTCTTCCCGGTTTATGAGCGGGTGACCCATTGAATGGACCATGGTTCCCCAAGAAAGGAAAAGAGGTAGCCAGATGACAAAGGATCGCCGCAAATTCTTGCAGGCCGCAGGTGCGTCACTTGCCGCATCGATGGGAGCTTTCATTTTCAGCGGCACCGCCTTCGCCGCTCCTGGCGCCATCGCCAAATCCCCCAATGGCCGCTCGCTGGCCGGCGTTTTTCCCATCGGCTGGACGCCTTGCAAGCCCGACAATACCTTCGATCCGGACGCGATGGTCCGTCAGCAGCAGTTTCTCAATCGAGGCAAGGTCGCCGGCATGGCTTGGCCCCAGAATGCCAGCGGCTGGCAAAGCCTGTCGGCGGCGGAATGGAATGCCGGCGCCGAAGCATTGGCCTCGGTCAAAGGCAATACCGCTCTGGTGCTGGGTGTGCAGACCACCGGCTTCAATGTCGCCAATTCCCAGGCCTATGCGCGCAAGGCCAAAAGCCTGAATGCGGATGCCATTATTTCCCTTGTTCCGCCCTCTGCCAGCGATGCCGACCGTGTCGCCTATTTCAAGGCGCTCTCCGATGCCAGCGGGCTGCCCATGATGGTTCAAGCGGTGGGGGACGTCAGTGTTGACCAGCTGATCGCGCTGGCATCGGCAATTCCCACCATCGTGGCCGTCAAGGACGAGGCGGGCGATCCCTTGGAACGCGCACCCGACCTTCTGAGCAAGAGCGGCGGCAAGCTGGAGGATTTTTCCGGCGGCGGCGGCATGACCTTCTTCCCCGAGCTGGAGCTGGGCTTTCTGGGTACTTGCCCCTATACCGGCCTGGCAGATGTGCTGCAGGCCTGCTTCAACAGCTATCGCGCCGGACAGAAGCGGGAGGCATATGACATTTTCGGCCGCTTCCTGGCTTTCAATGCGCTGCCGCATGCCAATGACTATGTCATGAAGGCCCGCGGCGTCTTTGCCGAGGATGCCATCATGCGCAGCAACCCCGGTGTGCCGGCCGGGGGTGGCCGGCGCCGCGCCGGGCCGATCACGGAGGCCCAGAAAGCCGAGATCCGCACGGCATTGGGGACCTATCTCAAGCCGTTCCTGGTAGCATGAGAGAACCACGACGAGGATGAAGATGACGAAATCATTGATCAGGCTCGCTGCCGCGCTTTTGCTGACCGCTTCCGGCACTGCCTTGGCGCAGGGGCCGGGTGCGGCGCCCCAGCAGATGAACGCGGGACCGCTGCCGCCAAACGCCAATGTGGTCGGCAGTGGACCGATCGTGCAGCCGGTGCAACCGCGGCCGGCGGGACAGCCCACCCGCGCCCGCGGCGACTTCACGGTTCACACCCGCCACCTGATTTATGTGACCTTGCCGGGCTCGCTGGAGCGGCCCATTTATCCCAATGGCGACGGCATCGTCGTGCTCGACGCCGACAACAATTACAATTTCGTCAAGCGCATCCATGTCTGGGATTATTCCGGCAGCATGAGCCCGGAGGATATTTCCGGGGTGACGGCAGACCCGGCCACTAACATGCTGTATCTGGCGGCGCGCGGGCGCTTGGGCGCCATCGACCTGGCGACCGACCACATGGTCTGGACCACGACGCTCGACGGCAAGTGCTGCGAACGGCCGCAGGTCGACGTCGACGGCAAGACACTGGTGGTCGGTTCGAACCTTCAGGACTACTGGTACAAGCTTGATGCCAAGACCGGCAAGCTGCTCGATATCATTCATGCCCCCGGCAGCATGGGCGCACACAATCTCAATCTCAGTGCCGACGGCAAGCGCGCCTTCATGTCGCCCAACGGCAAGCTGCTACAGATCGCCGATGTTGAGAGCGGCAAGGTGGTCCAAACCATCCAATTCCCCGACAATGTGCGGGTCCAGGTGTTGAACAAGGATTCCTCGAAAATCTACGTCAACCAGAACAATTTCATGGGCTATATCATTGCCGACACCAGAACGGGCAAGATCCTGAAGACCGTGGAAGTGACCAGCGTGCCCTGGCGCGCGGCCTGGAATGTCTCCCCGCGGCCCCGCATTCCCCATGGCTGCCCCAGCCACGGCATCGCCATCACGCCGGATGGCAAGGAAGTCTGGCTGTCGGACGGCATCTTCAAGAAGATCCACATCTTCACCAATGACGATAATCCCCGCGAGATCGCCACCATCGACACGCCGGACGGCGTCTATTGGATGACCTTCGGGCTGGACGGCAAGCTGGTCTATGCCTCGTCCGGCGACATTATCGATGTGGCAAGCCGCAAGATCGTGGGCCAGATGAAGAGCGAGTTCGGCACCAAGATGTTCAGCGAAAAACTCTTGGACATGACTTTCCTGGACGGTCACCTGCAGCGCGTCTCCAACCAGTTCGGCAACGAATTCGGCGATTTCGTCACTGCCGAGAAAATGGGGGTCGGACCGCATATGCCGGTGCTGCCTGGAAAGGCATACCCGATTGCCACTTCCACAGGACCGGATCCGAACCAGGGCTTGAAGCAGGCTTCGCTGCCCTGATCGCGCAGGATTTCGTGAGCGTTTCGCGGTCTGTCCTACTTTGGGCTTTGTTGGCCGGCCCGATTGCCGCGCCAGCGGCGGCCCAGACATCGGCCCAGACAGCGGCCAAGACTACTCCAGTCACACCACAGGCGGCTGCCGTCAAGGTCTGCGCAAGCTGTCATACCATGCAGATCGTCATGGATACGCCCAAGGACATCGACGCCTGGCATGACACGGTGCAGGCGATGCTGGATCGCGGCGCCCAAGCCACGCCGGAGGAGCTTGATCTCGTCATGCAGTTCCTGTTCGAGAATGTGACCACCGTGGACGTAAACCATGCCGATACCGAAACGCTGGCGACGGTGCTGCATGCTCCGCAATCGGCAGTTGACGCGATCATGGCCCATCGCCAGGCGCGGCCGTTCAAGGATCTTTCCGATTTGGAGAACAGGGTACCGGGGCTGGATCGCGCGCTTCTGGATTCCAAAAAACGGATGATCTTCTTCCAGTAGAAGCTTTGGAGAAATGCCGCCGGGGCCGTCTCTCAGTATGTGATAGGAAGCTTGCAAAGATTGCGCGGATATCGGCCCGGACCCCCATTTGGCCCCTAAAACCCGGCCCAATCGCAATATCATATGTTGAGATTGATCGCGGAAGCTGTTAAGACAGAGCGCAACAGGATTGCATGTGATGACTAAAAGGCCCGCTTCGCAGGACAGGCCGTCCAAAACCCGCCAACCCGGCGCCCAGACGAAGCGCTGGCTGGGCAGCCAGACCTTGGTCAGGGGCCTGGAAGTGCTGGAGGCCGTTGCCTGCGGCGTCAACAATCTCGCCGACCTCGCCCATACGGTTAAGCTGAACCGCAGCACGGCGCACCGGCTGGCATCGACTTTGGTGGAAAAGCGCTATCTCACTTTTGCACCCCGTCACGGCTATGGTCTTGGACCGAAGGCGCTGGAGATCGGCTATCAGGCCCGGATCCAGCTCAATATTCCGCGCGTGGCGCGCGAACATCTCGAGGCCTTGGCCGCACAGACCGGCGACACGGTCCATCTCGGCATACTGGATGGCACCCGCGCGCTGTATCTTGACAAAATTCCGGGCCGGCGCCGGATCGAGATCAGCTCGCGCGTGGGCGAGCTTCAGCCGCTGCGCTCGACGGGGCTGGGCAAGGCCCTTTTGCTCGACGAGGTCGATGCCAAATTGCGCGAATTCTATCGCTGCGAGAATGGCAACGGCCACGCTTACGACGTGTCGGAAGCCAGCTGGCTCAAGCGCATGCACGAATATGCCAAGAATGGTTACGCCTTCGACCTAGAAGAGAATGAGGACCGGATTCGCTGTGTGGCGGCGCCGGTGCGCGATGCCACCGGCAAGATCAAGGCGGCCATCAGTGTCTCCAGCGCCGCCCAGTATATGGACGACAAGCGCATGCAAGCGCTGGTCGCCGATGTGCGCCGGACAGCCGATCAGATCAGCCATGAATTGGGCTGGCAGGCTTCCCCAGCAGTGGCCAGGAAAAGCAGCCGCCAGGCGGCATAAAGCGTGCAAAAACAGTCTTGTGGCTGCGCCCGAATGCCTCGCCCTTGGGGCGGCCGAGGCGATAGACTGTTGCTGCCAGAACATTGGGGGTCGCTCTTGAAGAGACTGATTGGCTTGGGCTGCGCGGGGCTAGTCGCTGCCCTCGGTCTGCTCGTTGCGGATATGAGCCGGGCTCAACCGTCCGTTTCATCGGCTGATCAGGTGGAGGCCGGAAGGGCTCGCTTCAACATCCGCTGTGCCGGCTGCCATGGCCAGGATGGGCTTGGCGGCGAACGGGCACCGGCCATCGCCAATGGGTCGCGGCTGGGGCTGGACAATGACAATGCCCTTCGCAACTTGGTCCAGCACGGCATCGCCGACAAGGGCATGCCAGCTTTCGATGTTTCCGCCGACGAACTGAACCAGCTGGCGGCTTTTGCGCTGTCGCGGATGCAGCCTCTGGGCAAGACCGCGTTATCCGGCGATGCCAAGGCGGGAGCGGCGTTGTTCTTCGGCAAGGCCGGGTGCTCGCAATGCCACATGATCTGGGGCCGAGGCAGTGTCAACGGGCCCGACCTGACCGAGGCGGCCCGCAAGCTGACCCTGGCCCAAGTGGAAACCGCGCTGCTGAAACCAGCGGTCGGTAGCGGCGGCTTCCAGGTGGCGACAATCAGAACGGCGAAGGGCGAAGTCATTCGCGGCTTCATCCGCAATGAAGGCAGCGCCGATCTTGAGATACAGTCCTTCGATGGCCGCCTGCGCTCGCTTTCCAAGAACCAGCTTGAGCGCATCGAGCGGGAGCCGCGCTCCATCATGCCGGCCTGGACCGGCTCGCGCGAGGACATGCGCGACTTGGTCAAGTTCCTGCAAAGTGCGCCCGATCAGCAGCTTCCGGCCGAACCCAAAGCCATCCCCGGAGGGATCCCTTGGGAGGGGATCGTCAATCCCAAAGCCGGAGACTGGCCCAGCTATCATGGGCGGCTGAGCGGCAACCGCTTTTCGGAGCTTGCCCAGATCGCGCGCAGCAATATCCGCGATCTGGCGCCGCGATGGATGTTTTCCGTCCCCGACCAGGGCGATCATCCCCTGGAAGGCACGCCGCTCGTCGTTGATGGCGTGATGTATGTCACCCGGGTCAATTCCGTCATCGCGCTCGATGCCAGAAGTGGCCGGAAGATCTGGCAATACAGCCGGCCTGCCTCGAAGAATCTGGTCGGTGACGCCGCCGGCGGAATCAATCGCGGCGTCGCGGTATTGGGCGACCGGGTGTTTGTCGTCACCGACAATGCCCATCTCTTGGCGCTGCACCGGGTGAATGGCGCGCTGCTATGGGACAGCGAAATGGCGGATTCCCACAAGCATTATGGATCGACGTCGGCGCCCCTGGTGGTGGGAAACCTGGTGATTTCCGGCGTTTCCGGCGGCGATGAGGGTATTCGCGGGCAACTCAACGCCTTTGACGCCAGGACGGGCGCGCATGTGTGGCGCTTCTGGTCCATTCCCGAGAAGGCCGGCACGGGGGGCGACTGGGTGGGCCGGGCCATCGAGCATGGTTGCGGCGCGACCTGGCTGACGGGAAGCTATGACCAACAGACGGACACTTTGATCTGGCCGATCGGCAATCCCTGTCCTGACTTCAATGGCGACGAACGCAAGGGCGACAATCTGTTCACCGACTCGGTGGTGGCGCTCGATCCGAAAACCGGCGCGCTCAAATGGCACTATCAGTTCACGCCGCACGACTTGCACGACTGGGACGCCACCGAGACACCGATGCTTGTCGACATGACGTTCCAGGGGACGCCGCGAAAGCTGCTGCTGCAGGCCAACCGCAACGGCTTCTTCTATGTCCTTGACCGCAGCAGCGGCAAGTTTCTGGCGGCCTCTGCCTTCGTCAAGAAGCTCACCTGGGCAAAGAAGATAGCAGCCGACGGCCGTCCCGTTCTGGCGGAAGGCTGGCAGCCCAGCATAGAAGGAACCGAAATCTGCCCTTCCATGGAAGGCGCGTCCAACTGGATGTCCACCGCGTACGATCCCGGCACCGGGCTTTTCTATCTGTCGGCGCTGGAGAAGTGCAATGTCTTCAGCAAGAACGCGGAATGGTGGAAGCAGGGCCAATCCTTTTATGGCGGATCGGCCCGGCCGGTACCTGACGAAAATCCCCGCAAATTTGTCCGCGCCATCGATCCCCAGACGGGAAAAATCGTCTGGGAATATGAGCAGACTGGTCCGGGCGAGACCTGGGGCGGCCTGCTGGCGACTTCGGGCGGGCTGCTGCTCTACTGCGACGATGACGGCTCATTCGGGGCGCTGGACGCCAAGTCCGGCAAGCGGCTCTGGCGTTTTCCTCTCAACGCGCATTGGCATGCCTCGCCAATGACCTATGCCATCGACGGAAAGCAGTATGTCGCGGTGGCGATGAACGGCAGCATCATTTCCTTTGCGCTGCCGTGAGCAGGCGCCTTTCGCGGTTGAGGCACTTGGCTGAAGTGACGCTCCGGGCGTAAGGTCGCGGGAAAAAGAAGATACAGGGGGTGCGGCAATGGATCGTCGAAATCTGCTGAAGCATTCGATCGCGCTGGGTGGCCTTGCCGGGCTTGGCGCCGGCCAAACCGCGGTGGCTCAGACCACATCCGTGCCCCTGATGGACCGGCCCCCCGTCCTGGCCCCGATCCGGGCCCATGTCGACCGCATCTATGACATCAAGTGTTGCCTTCGGCCCTTCCGCACCAAAGGCCCCAACCTCGGCGTCGAACGCATCGGCAATGCCACTGTGGTGCACAATTACGGCCATGCCGGCGAAGGTTGGTCGCTGTCCTGGGGTTCGGCCGACCTTCAGGTGCAGAAGGCGATGTCCTTCAGTCCCAAGAAGATCGCGGTGATCGGTTGCGGCATCATCGGCCTAACTTCGGCAATCACTGCCCAAAGGGCCGGGGCCGAGGTCACCATCTACACGCGGGAACTGTTGCAGCGGACCCGTTCGGTGCGCGCCAACGGCGTGTGGGGAGAAAGCATCGGGGCGCTGGCCTCGGAAGCTCCCGCCAATCTGGGCGACATCTGGGAGCAGATGGCCCGCATATCGCTGAAGACCTATCGCTTCTATACGGGCCTGGCCGGCAATCCCATTGCCTGGTGCGATCACTATACGCTTTCCGACACGCCGTTCGACGCGCCCCCGCCGCCGCCGGTGAGCTTGCCCAACGGCGAGCCCACGCCCGTCTTCTTCCAGACCCCGACGGCGCGCATCGCCGATCTAATGCCCAAGCAGGAGATTCTGGGTCCCGGGCTCAATCCCTTCCCGGTGAAATATGCCAGCCGCACCAGCAAGCTGTTTTTCAATTTCAGCGAATATGGTCATCTCTTGCTCAGCGGCTTTTATGCGGCAGGCGGCAAGATCGTGATTCGCGACTTCCATTCGCCCGGCGAACTCGCCCACCTGCCGGAAAAAGTGATCATCAACTGTCCCGGCTACGCCGCGCATGACTGGTGGAAGGACAAGGCAATGGTCCCGCAGCGCGGCCAGACCGAATGGCTTGTGCCCCAGCCGGAGGTCAATTACGGCTTGACCTATCGCAATGTGGAAGCCCGCTCCAAGAGCGATGGCGTCATGGTGATCGCCATCGGCGACGCGCAGCACGCCAAAAGCTGGAACAACAGTAACGAATTCCCCGACCGCGCCGAGGCCGAGGGCGCGGTGCGGGTGCTGGAAGAACTGTACTCGCATTTCACCGGCGTTCCGGCCTGAAGAAGATGGAGTAGGGGGATGAAAATGCGCAAGACAATATGGATGGCCCTGCTCGCCAGCATCGCCACGGGCCCCACGGCAGCAGATGCGCGCACGATCTGGGACGGGGTCTATAGCGATGCCCAGGCCGAGCGCGGCCACACGTTATATATGCAGAGCTGCTCGCGCTGCCACGGCGCCGACCTTGCGGGCACTTATGAAATTCCTCCCCTGGTGGGCCGCTTCATGCCTTATTACTCCGGCTCCAGCCTGGACGTGCTGTTCGACTATGTCTCCACCGCCATGCCGCTGGATCATCCAGGGATGCTGCCGGCCTCAGCCAATGCCGACATCGTCGCCTATCTGCTCAAGGCCAACAATCTGCCGCCGGGCCCCCAGGAACTCGCGCCCGAAGCGATGAAAAGCATCGGCTTCGAGGCCCCCCCCCCCACCCCGGCCAAAAAGAAAAAAAACACTAAAACCAGGTGCTGCTCGGCCTGGATCAGCCCCCGGATATAGCCGAATTCGAAGGCGAAGTTCTCAAAGGCACCTACTTCCTCGTCGCCCGGCACGCGCGGGGCGTGGTCGGGCATCAAGAGGTCGTCGTAACCCACTTCCCGATAGACCTTCAGCATCGTCACGAAATCGACATCGCCTTCGTCGGGAAACATTTCGGCGACGAAATTGTCGCGGCCGCCGCGGATGTTGCGGAAGTGGACATTGAAAATCTTCTTGCGGCTGCCGAACCAGCGTATCACTTCCGGCAGTTCGTCATTGGGATGATAAAGATCCTCGGAGATGGTGCCCTGGCAGAAGTTCAACCCGTGATAGGGGCTTTCATGCAGGGTCACGAACTTCTTGAGCCCGTCGATGGCGCAGAGCGGATTCTGGATACCCTGGAAGCCCTCGCGCGGCATCCCCGGATCTTCCGGATGGCAGGCGAGGCGCACCTTATATTCATTGGCCACCGGAACCACGCGAGCCAGGAAATATTCGATGCGCTCCCAATATTCGTCCTCATTCACCCGTCCGGCGCGGGTCAGTGGCGGGTTCTCGGCCAACGCCTCCTTGAGATTCCACTTGTTGTAGACGGTGTCGCCGCGGCCTGGCACGGTTTGGGTATTGCGCGGGACGCCCAGGATGCTGAGATTGTATTTGAAGGTGCGAATGCCGGTTGCGGCACAGTTCCTGATCGTGGTCTGGATCGCCTCGATGTCATGGTCGCGTTCCGGCGACTGGCCCAGCATGATGGCGCCGTGCTTTTCGCGGTCGATATAGGTCGATTGCAGCAGGGGCGAATCGATGATCTCGACCTTGAGCTTGTGCTTGTCGGCTAGGTCGCGCATCCGGTTCAGTTCCTCGACTGTAGGATAGAGCCGCTCGGGATCCTTGATCTCGGGTTTGGCGCAAAGCGCTTCCAGGCCATAGCGGGAGGCCCATTTGCAGTTGTGCTCGCTCAGCGTGCTGTTCATCTGATGACCCAGCCGCGCCTTCAGCCGCGGCAGCCTGGCGCTGGCGCAGGCCCCCCCGTCCATTTTGGGCGCTGCGGCCCCTGGAATGGCGGCTGCCGCGGCGCTCACTGCGGTAACAGACAAGCCCGTGACAGAAACAAATGTGCGGCGGTCCATAGTTCACTCCCGGCTTGTCCGTATCGGCCCGCCCCTTTTTGGCCGGGCTTCATTGCCAAGTCGCGGCTTTTGGGACTTAACTTGTCAATAGAAAAAAACGGGGGTGAGCCGATGGACCGGCGCGATCTGCTGAAAAACTCGCTTGCATTGGGCGGCCTCGCGGGACTCGGCGGTTGTGCCACCCAGCCGCGCCCCTCTGCGGCCAAGACCGCTTCCGGCGTTCCCGTAGAAGACATACCGCCGCATCTGGCGCCCATTCGTGCCCATCCCGACCGGCTGTTCGACATCAAGGTCTGCATCCGGCCGTTCCGGACTAAGGGACCCAATCTGGATGTCGAGCAGATCGGCGACGCCATGGTGGTGCATAATTACGGTCATGGCGGCAGCGGCTGGTCGCTGTCCTGGGGATCGGCCAGCATGGCCGTGCAAAAGGCCATGTCCAAGGCGCCCAGGCAGGTCGCTGTCATCGGCTGCGGCATCATCGGCTTGACCTCCGCCCTCACTGCCCAGCGAGCCGGAGCCCAGGTCACGATCTATACCCGCGAACTGTTGCCGCGCACACGCTCGGTGCGCGCCAATGGCAGCTGGACGCCCGACTCTCGCATCTGCCTCGCCGCCGAGGCTCCCTCCAATTTCGGCGTGACATGGGAAGAAATGGCGCGGATGTCGTGGAAGACCCTGCGGTCCTATCTGGGACTGCCCGGCAATCCGGTCACCTTCACCGACCACTACCGGCTGTCCGATCAGCCTTTCGGCCAGCCGACGCCGCGCGATCCCGCCATCCCGCCGCTGCCTGCGCCGACCTGGACCGGTCTTCCTAGACAAAGCTCCGACTTCGGCGAATATGCCGACCGCATCGAAGACATCACCCCCAAGCCGCAGATTTTGACGGACGATATCAATCCGTTCCCGGTGAAATATGCGTCCCGCACCACCCAGATGTTCTTCAACTTTTCGGAATATGGCCACCTGTTGATGAGCGATTTCTACGCCGCCGGCGGCATGATCGTGATGCGCGATTTTCACAGCCCCGGCGAGCTGGCGGAGCTGCCCGAGAAGGTGATCATCAATTGTCCCGGTTATGCGGCGCATGACTGGTGGAAAGACAAGGCGATGGTGCCGGTCAGGGGCCAGACCGGGTGGCTGATCCCGCAGCCCGAAGTCAATTACGCCATGACCTACCGCAATGTCCAAATCCTCTCCAAGAGCGACGGCATCATGGTCATCGCCCTCGAGGATGGCGACATGAAGGGCTACAACAACAGCGATGAATCGGTTCGCCGCGCCGAATCCGAGCGCGCCGTGCGCGTGATCGAAGAGCCGTTTTCGCGCTTTCCCACAACCTCGGCTTGATCAAACTTTGAAAGGCGGCATCATGAAGCACAAAGCGATCCTGGTCCTGGTGCTGCTGGCGCCGCTGACGTTCGGCCGCCCGGGCGCTTTCGCCCAGAGCCCGCCGGCGGGCGAAGTCGATCTTTTGATCGTCCATGGCAAGGTAGTGGACGGCGCGGGCGGACCATGGCGGCAGGCCAATGTCGCCGTTACCGGTGACACCATCAGCTATGTCGGCAACGCACCTGTCAAGGCCAGAAGAACCATCGATGCCGCCGGCAAGGTGGTGTCGCCGGGCTTCATCGACATGCACGCCCATTCCGAGTTCGGCCTGTCCTTCGACGGCCGCGGCCTCAGCATGGTCACCCAGGGCGTCACCACTGAGGTCCTGGGCGAACATCTTTCGGCCGGTCCGGTGCTGGGACCGGCGGTGGACGATCCCATGATGGTGACCCCGCCGGTCAACCGCAGCTGGACCACGCTGGGCGGGTTCTTCGATTATCTCACCAAGAAGGGCATCGGTCCCAACATCGTGTCCTATGTCGGCGCCGGCCAGGTGCGCGCCTCGGTGATGGGCTATGAGAACCGCAACCCCACACCGGCGGAGATGGACAAGATGAAGCAGCTGATCGTGCAGGCGATGCACGAGGGCGCCTTCGGTCTTTCGGCCGGTCTTGTCTATGTGCCCAATTCCTTCGACACCACCGCCCAGATGATCGAGCTGGCCAAGGTTGCCGCGCAAATGGGCGGCATCTATTCGGTGCATATGCGCGCCGCCAGCCCCAATGATCCCGATTCAGGTCTGCGCGAGACGGTTGCGATCGCAAAGGGCGCCCATATCCCCACCGAGATCTTCCACGTCGGCATGACGGTTGCTCGCGACCCAAATTTTGCGCGCATCGTCGAACAGGCGCGGGCTGAGGGCATCGACATCACCGCCAATGCCTATCCCTATACCGTGGGCTGGACTTACGTCCGCCAGCTGATTCCAGTGTGGGCGCAGGAAGGCAACGCGGCCGAGATCACGGCGCGGCTCAAGAAGCCTGACGTGCGCGCGCGGGTGGTGGCGGAGATGCGCCAGCATCCGGGCCAATATGGCAAGTGGACGGTCAGCTCCGCCAATCCGCAATTCGACGGCCACACCTTCCAGCAGATCGCCGACAGCCGCCATGAATCCGTCGAGGAGGCGATGGTGGATTTCCTGATCGCACAGAAAGCGGAAGGCTTCCAGATCGGCCCCGAAGATACCAGTGCGGACCAGGCGGAAGCCGAGTCCTACAGGTATCCCTGGATCGATGTCGGCTCCGACGGCATCGCCTTGCCGGCCGGCGTGCACACCGCCTTTGGCAGGCCACACCCCAGGTCATTCGGCACCTTTGCCCGCATCCTCGGCGATGTGGTGCGCAAGCGCCATGTCCTGATCTTGGAGCAGGCGGTGGAGAGGATGACATCCCAACCCGCCGATCGCCTGGGAATCGCCGACCGGGGCCTGCTGCGCCAGGGCATGAAGGCCGACATCGTGGTGTTCGATCCGGACACGATCACCGACACCTCGACCTATGCGCACCCCGATAGCTATGCGAAAGGCGTGGACTGGGTGCTGATCAACGGCAAGCCGGTCGTGGCCGATGCAAAACCCACCAACGCCCTGCCGGGTCGCGTGCTGCACGGCCCCGCTTATCAGCCGGGGACGCCCTGATCGATTCCAGTTGAAATCAACAAACACGGGAGGATCTCGACATGACGCATCTTTCTCTCACTTGTCGTTCTTTCATTTGGGCCGCTGCCGGGATTTCGCTTGCGGCGACAGCCGCGCTATCGCAGACCAATGATGCGCAGTCTTCGGGGCCAGCCGCGAACGGGTCCCCTGCCTGGTTTCTCCAGGGCATGGAGGGAATGATTCAGACCAGGCCACACCCTGCGGCCGATGCGGGAATGGCCGGCTGCGCCGGCGATATTGCTGAATTCTGCAGCCATGAAAGAGGTTCCAGCACCCGCTATTGCCTGCTGCAGAATTCCGCCAAGCTTTCCGGGCAATGCAGGGCTTCGGCTTCCGCCGCCGAGGCGGCCAGCCTCAAGGCCACCCTGGGCACGCCCTACTGCTACAAGTCGCCGGTTTGCGATCCCTCGCCCGACCGGGGCGGCGACCGGCTGGGCGTGAAGGCCGTCGAATGGAAGCAAACCATGGGCTACACCTTCGCCTATCCCGTTCCCTCACCGGAAGGCGAGCGCTACGGCATGGTGGCCGTCGCCGTCGATTCCAAGGACAATCTCTGGGGGTTGCAGCGCAATCCCGCCGGACGGCCGCAGCTGTTCAAGTGGGATCCCAATCACAAGCTGCTTCTTACCATCGGCGATGACGTGATCACCCATCATGCCAAGGCCCATGGCATTGCCGTCGATGCCCAGGACAATCTCTGGATCACTGACGCCTCCGGCGCCACCGCACAGAAGATCAGTCCGCAAGGCAAGGTTCTGATGACCCTTGGCGTGCGCGGACACCGGGGCGATTGGGACGAGGCCAAGCAACAACGCTATCTGTGGGAGCCCTTGATGGTCGACTTCAATGCCAAGGGCGACATCTACATTGCCGAGGGGCATGGCCATGAAAGCCCCAACGACACCGATTCCAGCGACCCTACCAACAATGACGGCGCCGCTCGCATCCTGCATCTGGACAAGAACGGCAAGTTCATCAACCAGTGGTTCGGCAATGCCGTCGGCCAGGGCAAATTCACCATGGCGCACGGCTTCGCCGTCGATCCCAAGACCGGCAATGTCTATATCGGTGACCGCGAGGAATATCGCATCGTCGTCTATACCGGCGACGGCAAGTTCCTCAGGACCATGCAGCTGAGAAACCTCATTTGCGCTCTTCATTTCGACCGACAGGACAATCTCTGGGTCGCCTCCGGCTGGGACGGCCAGTTCCTGAAAATTAACAAGGAGACCGGCCAGGTGCTTGGCGCCATCGGCAACGGCAATGGAACCGGCGTGGGCCAGTTTCTCGAGGCGTCCTACTTTGTGATGGACTCCCATGACAATATCTGGACAGGCGACACCGCCCGGGGCCGCATCACAGAGATGATCCCCGCCAAGAACCGGAAATGAGGATCGGCAAGGATTGACCGCGGCTTGCAGGCCAAATTTACCGGTCGGCAGGAATGTGCTGTGGTCCGACAGGACATGCGGGGAAAATACCCAGGTAAATCAGCGGCTTGGGTATCGGCTCTGCTGGCATGGCTGATGCTTGTCTTGGGCAGCGCCGTTTGGCGGCGCAGTCGGGCTTCAGTTGCGAGACAGGCGTGCGCGCACTTATTCCGTCTTCCCAAGCTTGCGGACCATCTAGGCCGATAATCGGAACCGCCTTTGGCACCTTACTTGTGCTCAGCCCCATCCTGCTGGGCGCGCGCGGCATTTTGATCCTGGTCAGCCTGGCCGGACTCGTAATCGTGGTGGGCGGCGTGATCGCGGTTGCCTTCATGAGCTTTGCCGCCAATGACGTGCGCACGGCGTTGCGCGCCATCGTCGGCATGACCCGGCAAATGCCCGGAAAAAATGACGATCTGAGCCAGGACGCGGCGATTATCGTCAACTGGTCCAGCCGGATCAGGGCCAAGGGCATGCGCCGCTTCGAGGCCGAGATGGCCAAGGCGAATATCGAGGATGCCGTGGTCAAATACGGTCTTAACATGGTGATGAGCGAATATGGCCCCGACGACATCCGCGCCATGATCAACACGGTGGCGGATGCC